>Ga0209515_10002571_pt1 | contig 27677 bp, 37 predicted proteins | sample Subgroupgradi54m_FD_187454 | JGI IMG/M metagenome (GOLD analysis project Ga0209515, IMG submission 187454) | Subsurface groundwater microbial communities from S. Glens Falls, New York, USA - GMW60B uncontaminated upgradient, 5.4 m (SPAdes)... ... | reverse complement strand
CTTTAACAGCACGTTTAATTCTATCAATTAGTTTTTTATAGAAGTCTATACTTCTCATTTTGGCCACCTCTTGTTTGTTAATAATCAATTGAGGTGGCCTTTATTATTGAAACTTTCTACTAAGCCCGTAGCATAACAATAATTATAAAGCCATTAATTAACTATCATACTCATGGTAAAAGGAGCAGCAATAAAATTTACTACTTATGAAGAATCAGTTAATAAAATTCTAAATCTTCTTAAAGTAAGTACAGAGTTAAAAAAATACGACAAAATTATATTAAAACCATATATTAAAAATTCAGAGATTTACACTCCAGTTGCATTTATAGAGGCAGTTCTGCAATTTTGCATTCAGAACAAAAACCCAATAACAGAAGTATTCATTGCAGAAGGCGTCGATGGTGCAGATACAAATGACCTGTTTCAATCAATAGGATATAAAGAACTAGCAGAAAAATATAATATGGGTTTAATTGATTTAAATAATACTGAAGTTGAAGAAATTCTTAATGGAGAATTCCTTAAACTAGAATCAATAAAATACCCTAAAATTCTTTTAGAAAGTTGTGTTATATCTCTTCCAATATTAAAAGAAGACGAAGAAATAGAGATAGTAGATTCATTATCAAATATGTTGGGGGCTTATCCTTCTAGATATTATGCAGGATTTTTCTCTCTTAAAAAGAATAAGATAAAAAAATGGCCCATAAAATATTCAATTCATGACATTCTTAAATGTAAGTTGCCAAGTTTTGCGGTTATAGACGCCTCTCAACAAGGTCAAATACTTGCAGGTCTTCCCTTAGAGATAGACAAACAAGCAGCAAAGATTTTAGGTAAAGAATGGAAATCTATATCCCATTTAAGATTAATAGACGAATCTTTCTCAGCAAAAATGCAGAAGAAATCAGAACAAAAACAAGAGGAAGTCAAGACCGCGTAAAATATATTAACTTGATCTTCCAATTTTTAATATGAAAAAGTCAATTAGGTTGTTTTTAACAGGTTCAATACAAGGAATGTTCTTCAGGCAATTTATAAAAGACAATGCAGATAAACATAATGTCAAAGGCTACGTTAGAAACGCAGAAGATGGAAGAGTTGAAATATTTCTTGAAGGAGATCAAGAAAAAGTGGACGCAATGACTGTAATATGCAAAACAGGTCCTAAACACGCAAACGTTAGAAAAATAGAAGAAAAGCCAGAGCCCTTCCAAGATTTTAAAGAATTTAAAATCCTTAGATTTTAATGAAGTTATTTGCCCCCATTAAAACAATAAATTTATAAACTTGTTTAACATGTTAAACATATGACTAAAACATTTTTAGGAGTAAGAGATGTAGATGAAGAAGAATTAAGAAAATTTAAAGCATTAGCTGTAGAAAGGAAAATGAAGTTGGGAGATGCCATTACAAAAGCAATGAAGGACTATAGAGCAGATGTAAAAATAAGAAAAAAGATAAAAGATCCAAGAAATCTTCTAAAACTAACTGGGATAATAGCAACTAAAGAAAAAGTGAGATGGAGCGAAGAAATAGATGATATTCTATATGGTTAAATGATAATTTTAGATTCTAGTTTCTTAGTAGCAGTCGAAGTAAAAGAAGATCAAAACCACGAAAAAGCAATAATAATAAGAGATAAAATTATCAAAGGAGATTTTGGAGATATAATTATTTCAGATTATATATTTGATGAAACCGTGACTGTAACTCTAAATAAAACAAAAGACTTGAATAAAGCGATTGAAGTTGGAGAGATTTTAATGGATTTAACTGATTTATTAAAAATTGAAGAAGAAATTATAGAAAGATCATGGGAATTATTTAAAAAACAAAAAGAAACTAAATTTAGTTTTACCGATTGCACTATATTAGCATTAATGCAGGAAAACGGTATCACAAACATTGCAACATTCGATAAGGATTTTAAAAAAGTCAAAGAAATCAATGTTATAGAATAATATATAAATCATCTAAATTTAAAATAAAAGTGGGTAGACAAGAAGAGATAATTAACGAAAGACTTAGAAAATTAAAAGAGTTAAGGCAGCAAGGCATAGAACCATATCCAAATAAATACGAAGTAAAGAATTATGCTCAAAAACTACAAGAAAAATATCTTTCTCTTAAATCTGAAAAATCTACAAAGGATAAGGTAAAAGTAGCAGGCCGTTTAATGATCTCTAGAGATTTAGGAAAGATTGCTTTTAGCACACTTCAAGATTCAACAGGTAAAATTCAGATAGTTCTCCAGGAAAAAGAAACCCCCAATAAAATAAGAGATTTCTTCAAAAAATATATTGATGCAGGTGATTTCGTAGGCATAGAAGGAACGATCTTCAGAACAAAAAGAGGCGAATTATCTGTTTTAGTTAAAAATCTTCAGTTACTAACAAAATCAATTTTACCCTTGCCAGAAAAATGGCACGGCTTACAAGATGAAGAAGAAAGGCTAAGAAAGCGTTATTTGGATATTTTAATAAATCAAGAAGTTAAAGATATTTTTATAAGAAAAAGCAAATTCTGGAATACCATACGCTTCTTTCTTACCAATCAAGGTTTTCTGGAAGTTGAAACCCCAATCTTAGAAAATTCCGCAGGAGGAGCAGCAGCAACGCCGTTTAAGACACATCATAACGCTCTGGATATAGAGGTTTATTTAAGAATATCAATGGGTGAATTATGGCAAAAGAAATTAATGGTCGCAGGTTATGAAAAAACATTTGAAATAGGAAGACAATTCAGAAACGAAGGAATGGATGCAGAACATTTGCAGGACTATACCCAAATGGAATTTTATTGGGCTTATGCAAACTACGAAGATGGGATGAAATTAGTTCAAGAATTATACAAAACAATTGCTAAATCTGTCTTTAACACAACAAAGTTTGAGAGAAATGGTATGAAATTTGATTTATCTAAAAAATGGGAAATTATTGATTATGCCGCTGAAATCAAAAAACAAACTAAAATGGATATTTTTAAAACATCAAAAGACGAAATAGAAAAAAAACTTGATCAGCTTCAGCAAGATTATGAAAATAATCTAGATAAGCCAAGATTAATTGATGTGCTATGGAAATATTGTCGCAGAAAAATAACAGGTCCAGCATTTCTTACAGGTCAGCCAGTTGAAATATCTCCTTTAGCAAAAAGAAATGCAAAAGATCCTAGAAAAGTAGAGCAGTTCCAAGTTATTCTTGCAGGTAGCGAAGTAGGCAACGGTTATTCTGAATTAAATGATCCTTTAGATCAAGAATCTCGTTTTAGAGAACAACAAAAAATGAAAGATTCTGGCGACGCAGAAGCACATTCACATGATTCAGAGTTTGTAGAAGCCTTAAAGTATGGAATGCCTCCAACATGCGGGTTTGGAGTTTCAGAAAGGCTATTTGCTTTTCTAGAAGGCAAGCCAATTAGAGAAACAGTTATTTTCCCATTAATGAAACCATCGCAAAATAAAAATGAAAAAAAGGAGGTAAAATAAAATATAAAATGTCAGATATAGATTTAATAATAAAAAGTAAAATAAAAGCAGCAGTTCCTGATATGAGTGTAGCCGCCGAGGTGGCAGACGCCCTCAATAAGAAGGTAATTCAAATTTTAGATGAAGCAGCTAAAAGAGCCAAGCTCAACGGCAGAAGAACTGTTCAGGCGAGAGATTTATAATTATTGATCCAATGAAAATTCAGCATTTGTTAAAATCTTTATTCCTAAATATTCCTTTAAATTTAAAAGATGCCGATCTCCAGTAATAATGTAATCTGCTTTTCCACTTATAGCAGATTCTAAAATTATATTATCATCAGGGTCTTCTTTTATAACTTTTAAATTACCAGAAATTTCTACAATATCAGCTATACTATAAACAATTCCCATTAGTTTTAATTTTTCTTCAGCAGTGAAGTCTAATTTGGCATAATCTAAGACTCTTTTCAATTCTTCTATTTATTCTTTACAAATAACAAGTTGAAATTTTTCGGCAAGAATATTTCTCAGAAGTTCTTTTTCTTTTCCTTCCCAGCCAAAAGCAGAAATTATAATATTAGTATCTAAGACGATTTTGTTCTTGCCCATTTAACAGCCTCTTTTATGTCTTCTTGGGTTATATTTTTCTCCTTAAATCTTTTTTCTATATCTTTTGATAATTTTTCAAATTCTGCTTTCACATTAGGTATTTCTATTTTTTTAAATAACACTCCCTCTTTTACTGAGAAAGGCACAAATCTATCTCCTGCCTTAAATCCTTCTTTTTCTCTAATATCTTGAGGTACAACTAATTGTCCCTTTTCACTCATTTTAACTAGTTCATTTTCCATAGTTAAACAGTTAAACTATTCAACTATTTAAAGCTTCGCAAGAAATCCGAACCTTTTAAGGGGCGGATGAATTGCGCTATATATTTATTCTAGAAATACTATAAAACAGGGAGAGCTTGTTGCAGCTCCCTGTAAATAAACTTTTCAGAGATAGTTGTAACTTGCTTTCTAACTAAATAAACTTTACGGAGGAAAAATGGAAATGCAAATACAACTTAGCGGGAGCACTAGTCAAATTCAAGTGAGAAAATATAAGCATCACGAGAATTCAGTCGGAAGTAATCTAATGACGATTCAGATTACTACAAAGTATAGATATAACATGATGCAAAAAGAAAGAATAGAAACATTTTGCCGAATATCCATACAGGAAGCATGTAAAAGGCACAAGATAGAGATTGTGATACTTGAAGTCTTGAAAGAGCATGCGCATATTATTGTTGATTGTCCAAGAACAATGTCTGTCGCTATGTTAATGCAAATAATAAAAGGTTTATCGTCATATCTTTTATTTAGAATCTGTCCAGACCTAAGAAAGAGATATCCGAAAGGGCATTTTTGGAGCGAGGGGTATTTTTGTGAGGGATGTGGAAGTGATTTTGAGAAAGCTCTTGCATATGTGAAGAATCAGAAGTTGCATCATTCGTCGTAAGGACGCCGTCCTCCGCCGAAGGCGGATTTTTTGCGAAGCAAAAAACCTTTAGGGGACGGAGGATGTCACAATGGGATTTATCTTCTGATGTTAAATTATCTATGTAAAATTCTTTACTATACTTATTATTAAAACCTGTGCAGACATTCCAGAGGGAGTAACGAATCTATTATCCGTTATGCTAAATTTTCCTTTTTTCTCTTCTTTTAAAGAGGAAATGACTTTCTCTACTTTTTCAACATTTATCTGTCCTATTGAATGTATCTTAATAAAAGGTATTCTTTTTAATCTCAATCTTTTTAATATCTCTTTTTTTATACTTTCTTCATCTACATTATTGCTGACGAATATCGCTGTTGGAAAAAACTTAAGAATATCGTTATAAAATTCCCTAAATTTTTCTACTGAATTTGTAGAATATTGAGCTTTACATATGGAAATCATGGGAATAATAAGCTCATCAAAATAACCTGCATGAATAAGATTAAAAACTTTTTTTCCTTTCGAAGGATAGTTTTTTTCTAGTTGTTCAAGTAGATTTTTAGCCAGATCTTTATCATTTTTATTAAATGCTAAATGGACTCTTCTTGCCATTAAAATACATTCTATTTCTTCGCTAGAGAGATTTTCTTTCAAAAGACTTAAACTTTGTTTTTCTTGAATTGAGACATTTTCGTAATCAACATAATCTTTGAAAAGGTCTTGATGAATTATTTGGAATGGAAAGCTTTCACTTTCTTTAAAGTTCGCTATAGCATTAAAAAATTTAGACAATGTTTCAGGATCGTTTATAGTTTTATTTCCAACAGTAATTTCAGTATCTTTTACTATAATCTTTCGATTGTCATTTATAACTTTGATAAAACTGTCTGGTAGAAAACCTTTTAAAAAATCCCAAAATCCAGCCATATTTTTTCTATTTGCTTGCAAAGTAGCGAGCAAGTTCTAACTGATCTTTTTTAATCACAATCTTAGATCCCTTCAAAACTCCTCCAAAATCTTTAGCACTAACAGGTTCATATTGTTGATTCGTCTGAACTAAACCTTCCTCATCAATCAAAAGCGAATCTTCTTCTTTAAAGCCAAGTAACTTAATTATTTTAGCTTTAGAAGATTCATCAAAAACCAAGATAGGATCATCTTCACTCATATTTTATAATAGATTATTAGCTATTTAAGCTTTTCAGTTTATTTTAACACATCTGATGTAATAATGCCCTTTAATAGAAGGTTTTAAATATCTTAATGCTTAATTTTAATTATGGTTGAGACAATATTTACGCATCCTGTTTTTGTTGAGACTGTTCTGCCTTTTCTTTTAATGTTTACTTTGATTTTTGCAGTTTTGCAGAAGACTAAAATTTTAGGAGAGGGTAAAAGGCAGATTGATGCTATTGTAGCTTTAGCTATTGCATTAATTTTTGTTTCATTTGGGCGAGCTACTGATATTGTTGTTAGGATGATTCCCGTATTGGGTATTGCGTTAGTGGTTATATTAATATTCATGATTTTATTAGGGTCTGTTTATTCACCTGGAAGTTTTGAAATGAAGGGATGGATGAAAGTGGTTGTGGGACTTCTAGCGGCTCTTGTTGTTGCAGGCACGGTTTTGATTTTGACAGGAGGATTAGATTATGTTGTTAGCTTTATTTACAGCGGCGGGAATGTAGGTATTTTAGTTAATTTAGTGCTAATTGCGATAATAATTGGCGCTATTGCCGCGGTTGTTTTAGGAGGAGGAAAGGACAAAGATGGTAAGGGAAAGGATAAATGATTGTTTTTTTATGTCAAGATTCTTGATGAAAACCTTGCCTTAAAAGGCAAGGTTGAATCTTGATCATCCAAAAGTCTCGTACGCAAGGACTTTTTGATTTAAATAACTAAAATTGCTTTCTACGAAAGATATTTAAACGATTTTTAACTCTAAAGAAGATGGTGTATAGCATTCAGGACTTTTTGTACCAGATGGAGAGTGCGGGAATTTTTGATTTCCTATTTCCGTTTTTATTAGTTTTTGCAGTTGTTTTTGGTATCTTGAGTTCTATTAATTTTTTTGGAAAGAATAAGGGAGTCAATGTTCTTGTTGCTTTAATTGTAGGATTTATGGCAATAAGGTTTGGGTGGTTTACACAATTTTATTCTGAAGTATTTCCTAGAGTAGGCATTGGTATTACTATTATGCTGGCTATAATGATCTTAGTCGGCATGTTTATTGAAAAAGAATATCAGAGATATTGGCTGTATGGATTGAGCGCACTTGCAGGAGTAATTGCGATAATTATTTTCTATCAGACCTTTGCTACTTTGGGTTGGACTGGTGGAGCATTTGGCGGAGAAGCGGTGGGATGGATTATCGGAGCTGTGTTGATTATTGGATTGATTATTGCTGTTGCGAATTCTGGCGGGGATGGCGAATCTTCATCTAGCAAGGTTAAGAGTATCAATGTACAAGTGCCTGCTAGATTTAATTGATTGTTTAAAATAAAAAAGAGTATAGCTAATTAAGGTTTATGTTTGGTTTTATGAGTGGTATGGGCCGTGTGACTTGAATTTGAATGATGTGTATGGTGTTGGGGAGAGTGCTCTAAATGAGGGAGGTGGGGATGATGCGGGCTAAGTGCTTTGAATGATTTTTGGGTTTCTATTAATTCTTTTTTTAGATCTGAAACATTTACGACGTATTCTCCGACTTTTTGTAGTATGGATAATTGTAAGCGATCTATAATTTTTTCTATTCTTTGCAAACGCTCATCTAAGTTTGAGATTTTTGCCTCTATTGTTGTCTTTAAATCTAAGTTCTTTTCTAATTTGTCTCTTATTTTAGATAATTTTTCCGAGACTACTTGATCTATTAATTCAGTTATTGTTTCAGAATTTGCTGAAGGTTCCTGGGATTGATTATATTGAGAGTTGTAATCGTAATTTTCTTGAGAATATTGTGGATATTGGGCAGATTGTCCTGCGTATTCTTCTTGCATTTCAGGCATGGGGGATGGAGGCTGCATTGATTGAGGAAAGCTTTCTTGATAGTTCTCTTCTGGAACAGATGACATAGAAGGCTGCATCGAACCTAGTTCTTCTGTTGTGGGGCGCATTCCGAAATACTCGGTTTGATATTCTTGGGGTTCTTGCATAGGCTGCGGAGGAGCATTTACTGCTTCTTTAATTTGTGTTTGGGATATTAAATTGGAGATTTCTGCATCTGGAAGGCCTCTCTGTTGGAAGTTTCTTGCGATTTCTTGCTCTGACTTTCCTTGTTGTCTCATTCTTGTTATTTCTTCTATATTGCCCATTTTATTTATTTCTAAAAAGATCTAATTGTCTCTGGAGAATTAAAAGTTCTTCTTTTCTAGCCGTAGTATTAAGCTGTTCTGTTATTCTTTGGAGAAGTTCGCGTATTCTATTATTTTCTTCTTTTGTTTGAATGAGCAATTTTTTCATTTCTTGTATTTCTGAGAAGTTTTTTTCTCTTTCGTTTACATATGATTGGCCTATTAGTAAAACCCTGTTTTTTAAGAGATTTAATTTATCTTCTATGTCTCTTACTTTTTGCAAGATATCTGGAGAGTATTGGTGAGCCTGTGTTTCGTTAGGAATTTCCATCTATATTTAAAGGATGCAAGGGTATATAATATTTTGTTTTGCAAAACAAAATATTATGTGATGACTTTAAATTAGAGAGGATTAATGCTAGCGATTGCTCTTTTACTTAAAGGATAGTTACTTTTTTCTAGAAATAAAATTCGTTACTAAATAAGGTTAACCTTATAATCTAAAACAGGTCTTCATCATCGATCTGATCTTCATTTTCTTCAATAAGTTTTTTTAGGTACTTAGCAGTTTCATAAGCATTCTCTTGGATTAATTTGTTAGGTATGCGTAATGTAATATACCCTTTTTTCAAAGAATAATATGTTCTCTTTAGGTCTGCAAGTGCTTGTTTTTCACTATAACTATGTTGCATTCCATCAATTTCAAGATTTAAATCCGCATCTGGTATTGCAATATCAATGTGCTTAAATCTATCATACTGTTCTAGCTTGGCATTAACACCTAATTTTACAAGAATCCCATGTAATTTTATTGCTTCTGGAGTTGACCTATTTTTTTGTTTTTCAAACTTCTTTTTTAATGGTTCATAATCTTCTTGACATTCTCTACATAAGGCTATACCATAATGAGAAATAGAATACTTAAACTCTTTAGGAGTTAAGGGATTATCGCATTTTGAACATGCCATAAGTATTTCAATTATTTATTAGATTTAAACATTTTTGTCTTTTAATTAAAGGCTAACTTTAGAAATAGAAATCTATTTAATTGTTCGTGTTTTGACAGAAGCATGATATTTAAAGAGGGGTCGCAGCTCTACGCTGTTGAGATTGAGAGAAGAGAGGGCGAAGACGTTTTATACGTGAATTATTTACAGGCAGGATATGTTCCTAGTATTGCAGATAACCCTGATGTTATGGCTAGAACTATTGAAGCTTTAATTGACAATTCTAATGCAGCTAGAGTGGTTTTTGTTCAGCAAAGAAATTATAATTATTCTTTTGAACAGACAAAACTATTAGTGGAAATTGCGAGAATATATAATTTTTTAGTTAAGCATGATGAATTGCTTTCTGCAAATAAGCTACAATTTTTTGGAAACACTGCTGAAACCCATGCTGATTTAAGTTATATTCTTGGCTTGATAAAACAGGATCCTGTTGGATGTTATAATGAGTTAAGGAATAGGATAAGAGCATTAAGAAGGCAGTTTGAGAAGGGAGAGGTCGCTAATAAATCTGCTTTAGTCAATTATGTAAGATTGCTAGAAAGAATTCAGGGAATGCTGGAAAGCACTAAACTTATTCAAAATCTTATTAGGGTTATGGGCGATTATGAATTTGGAGACAGAGGAATTTATCAAGATATTTTTAGACCTGATGTTTTGCCTAACTTTAGCTTTACTAGATTGATGGCTCAAATGCCTGGAGATGTGGATTTTATCAGCCAGTATTTTATTGGAGATGAAGACGATAAAATTAACGTTACTATTTTGAGAAGAACAGCAGATTCTAAATATTTTTATCATGTAATGCCTCCTGAATACAATTTGAGTGAAGAGCATCATTCGTTAGTTAATTTGGCTAGAAATGTTTTGACAGAACACAGGCCTAAGGCAGAGGAGTTCACTGATTTTGATAGAACGAGAGAGGTATTTTTTAATGTTTCTAGAGATTTATTACAAGAATTGTCAGGAAGCAAGGGAATTATTTTGAGCAATATCGAGCTTAATAGACTAGCGAGAATTTTAGTAAGGCATACAATTGGTTTTGGCTTAATTGAGATTTTGCTGATGGACGATAAATTGCAGGATATTGTTTTGAATGCCCCTATTGGACAGAATAATATTTTTGTCAAGCATAGCGATTATGATGAATGTGTGACTAATATAATTCCTAGTTACGAAGACGCGGATTCTTGGGCAGCTAAATTAAGATTGCAGTCTGGAAGACCTTTAGACGAGGCTAATCCTGTATTAGATACTGATTTAGCTTTTAAGAATGCTAGGGCTAGAATTGCAGCCATTACTAGACCTTTATCGCCTTCTGGATTGGCTTATGCTTTACGAAGGCATAGAGACGATCCTTGGACATTGCCTTTATTTATTAAAAATAAGATGATTAATTCTTTTGCTGCAGGATTATTAAGTTTTTTAATTTCAGGGAGCAGGACGATGTTGATTGCCGGGACGAGAAGTTCTGGAAAGACTAGTCTTTTAGGAGGTTTGATGCTCGAGATAATGCCTAAGTTTAGAGTTATTGTTGTCGAAGATACTTTGGAATTAGGAGTAGATGCGATGAGAAAAATAGGATATGATATATTGAGAATGAAGGTGAGGAGCGCTTTAGTTAGCGGGAGTACTGAGATAGGTGCTGCTGATGGGATAAGAACTAGTTTGAGATTAGGAGATAGCGCTTTGATTGTGGGAGAGGTTAGAAGCGATGAAGCTAAAGCATTATATGAGGCAATGAGAGTAGGAGCTTTAGCAAATGTTGTTGCAGGAACAATACATGGAGATTCACCTTATGGCGTTTTTGATAGAGTAGTTAATGATTTGAATGTGCCGGCTACGAGTTTTAAAGCGACAGATATTATTGTAGTGGCTAATCCTATAAGAACTGCTGATGGATTGCATTCTCAAAGAAGAGTTGTTAGCATTACTGAAGTGAGAAAGTATTGGAATAAAGACCCTGGATTGGAGAAAGGTTTTGTTGATTTGCTGCGATATAATGTTGAGAAAGACGAGTTAGAGCCTACTCAGGAATTGATTAATGGAGAGTCTGAAATTATTAAAAGTATTGCGGGGAATGTAAAAGGGTGGGCAGGAAATTGGGATGCGGTTTATGATAATATTATTCTTCGTGGGAAAGTAAAGCAGGAAATAGTTGATGCGGCTGAGAAGTTAGGCAAGCCTGAATTGCTTGAAGCTGATTTTAATGTTTTATCCAACGGAGTTTTTCATACAATTAGCGATGAGGTTAGAATAGATCATGGACTGCCTTTAAGCGAGATTGTTTTCCCAAGATGGAAGGAATGGCTTTATAGAGAGGCGGAGAAAATTTAGATAATTCTTAAATTAGTTAGATTTCCTTATTTATTCAAGGAAGCGGAATTTTTTTACTAAAGAAGTTTTAGAAAAGCTTTTTCTTAATCCTAAATAATCTCCAGCATTAGATAAGTTCAATAACCACAATATTAGAATGTAAATTATATGGTCGTCTATTAGAGGATTACTGCTTGGAGGTATAACTGCGCTAAACATAAGCAAAAATAATAAGCTTCCTGAATAAGTTGCTAATTTGTTAAATATTCCTAAAATTAAAGACATACCTATTAATAGTAGACCTAGCATAAACAACCAATCTACAAAAACATTTCCAGCTAAACTGTGATAAAAAGATGCAAATGGACCTTTAACAGCAGAAGTTAAAAATCCTGTTGTTGGCGAGCCGCCTGCAAGCCACGCTTTTTCTTTTACAGTAGCAAAACCCAATCCAAAGGTTTTATCTAGAAAAGCCCATAAAAATATCCAGCCCATTGCTATTCTAGTTAAACCTAATATATATGTAAATCCTCTTTTTTTCATGATAGTAGTAAGATTGTTTTATATTTAAACATAGCGACTTAATATGTCAAGAATTGTTTTTTTCGTAAACTCCCTATTTTAGTTCGTGAGAAAGAAAAAACAATTCTTGAGCACAACAAAAATCTTCGATTTTTGTGCCATCAAAATATAAGATATTTTGAGGTGATCAAGAACCCCGAACACGCTCCGGAATTTATTCCGAGGGTTCTTGACACTTGGATAATTAGTTATGTCAAAGTACTTGTCTTTTGATTTACAATTTTTCATGAAAAGATTAAGAAGCTATACTACCCAATGCAATCGTAGCTAAGATTGTCAGAGAGAGAATTGAAATTAAGGCTGTGAGGATGTAAAGAGTTAAACCGCGTTTAAGATTGCGGGATAATTCATATTTTTCTTTTAATATATCATGGCCTGCTTCTACGGTTACTAATGCTGATGTTAAGATAAAGACTATTTCTACTAGATATATTCCAATAGATGCTTGTATGAAATAAGGCGGAATTATTTTATCTACTTGGAAGAGATTTGTTATATTTGCAAGATTTGATAAACCTGAAGAGGCCGAGGCACCTAGCGCTTGCTGGAATGTTTGAAGTTTATTTAAGATGGAAGTTATCATTGCAGATAAACCTACAACAATACCGGCTAAGAGGGGAGCGAGGAAAGTCATGTTGGATTTCATATCGGTTATTATTTCTGCTAATAGGTCTTTTAAGCGCTGATTTATTTTATTTATATTCTTTACATAATCGGAAATTGCCATTAAAGAAGAGGCAGCTACTTGAAGGCCTTTCTTGACGGACTCTACTAGGATTTTCATTGAGGTTGAGATTAGTGCTGATGGATAGTAAGTTATGGCTCCTCTTTTTTTGTTGAATATTGCTGATTCTAAAGACATACCTGCCTGTTGAATATTTTGATTGACTAGTGCAAAGAAATCGTGTGTTTTTTCATTTTTTGTTGATTCTGCAACTTGAGAAAATGCTATTTCTGCTGGTACATTATCTCCTAGTCTATTTCCTAATTGGAATATTGAATTTGTGAATTCTTCTTCTAGAAGTTTAGTATCTTCTCTTGATTGAATTAAATATTTTGTTTTTTGTTTGTATGATATCGCAAAGAATAAACCTATTGATAGTGGGATGAAAAGACTAAGAAGAACAGCTATTGGGCTAAATGGACCTGTAGTTGAACCTTCTATGGATTTAAAGTCGAATATTTTTATGTTTGCGAGAAAATTTATTCCTAGTTCTGGAAGAGAATAATCTGATTTTAAATTAAATAGATTTGTTAAAGCAGGTATTTGGAAAAGGAAGGGAAGCAGGCCTATGATAAGCAAAGGAATGGAGATTATAGCAGCAGTTATCCAGGGTTTTTTTGATTTATATAGATGATAATTTGGATTTAATTCTAAGATTTCTGATTCGCCGTAGCCTCCTGGGCGTTTTAATAAAACTTCTGAGACAAGATAAAATACTAAGAAAGGAATGATAATGTTAAACATTATTACTATATGATACCATTTTAGTATGCCTCCTAGAAGTGTTGAAGCTAGAGGCAAAAGAGCTAGACCGAGAGTTGGGAGTATTATGCCAAGCATGTAGACATTTGTTAGAGGAGAGCGAATTTCTCTAGAATATTTCAGCATTTTTTCGTAGACACCATCGAGGATTACTTGGAGGGCTTTTTCCAAGATTTGGACTCTTCTAGATTCTGAAGTTTCGAAAAGAGAAGACTCTATTAAATGAAATGATTCTATAAATTCTGGAGAATAATCTCTCCAGGTTTCTAAGTAGTTATCAAGGGCTTGTTTTATTGTTGAGAATTTTCCTATTTCTACATCATAGAAGATTTTTTTGAAGTCCAGAGCAAGAGGGCCTTCCAAGTGTTCTGATGCGAAGTGTATTGCTCTTTCTAAGTTGGAGGTGTGTTTCATGTAGACTACTGTGTACAAAATTGCAGGAACCATTTGTGAAGAGGATTTTAGGCGGTAGATGTTTGCTAGTCGTTTAGGCATAGTATAGGCATAATAAAAAATGAAACAACTTGTGATTACGCCCAAGAAAACAAATAGAACGAGATTATTTAGATTTGAAGGCAAGAAAATTAAATAAATAGAGACTGCTGTTAAGATTGTAAAGAAGAATACTCCAAGCATGGAGATTAATGCTAAAGTTGCTGCTTCTGAGGAGTTTACATCTAATTTGGCAATATCTAAATTTTTTTGGATTTCTTTTCTGTCTTTTTCAGCTATTTTTATCTTTACTATATTTCCAAGAGATTTAGCCCAGCGTTCGTATCTTGAGAGTTCAGGAATCATTTCTTGCTTGAATTCAGAATATTCCTGCGAGAAATTTTTAGGAAGAGAATAATCTTCAGGGTCTATTTCAGATTCTAATTTTTTAGAATATTTTTTTAAGATTTCTTTTGTATCTGGCATTTTCTCTTTTTTTGATTACCTAATAATAAGAAATAGGAATGTTATAAATTATGCGGTTTTTGCAAGAGAGATAAGGTTTAATAATATGCAGGATTTTGTAATTATATGGTGGAAAAAAGAGGATTGTTTATTGGTTTTTGTATTGTGCTTATTTTTACTAGTTTTGTTTCTGCAGTTGTTCCTGCTTCTGTTTCTTTAGGAAAGCAGAAAGTTATCGTGGTTTATGCTTATCCTAGCTATGTGAATAATCTGCCTTTTTTTGATAAGAAAGCTGCTGCTGATTTGCTGTTTGGAGAAGATTCTGCGGCTTCGTATTTTAAGGAGATGTCTTTTGGACAGGCAGAGATTGTGGGGAGTGATGGAAATCCCGGAGGTGTTGATGATTTTTATGGGCCTTTTGCTTTGGAGATGCAGGCGGGAGAGTGCACTCCTGATACTGTTTATAAGAAACTTGGCGAGGCGTTAAAACCCTATCATGTTCTTGAGGATGGATTAACAGTTGCTGTTTTGCTGGTTACAGAGAATTGCAAGGGTTTTGTTGGAGGAGGTGAACATCATTCAGTTGATTTTGGCACCCAGACTCAACCCTTATCAGTCGGTTTTGCAATTGATTTTACTTCTTCTGCTGTTGCAAAGTTTGATTTGCCTACTATTACGCATGAGTTATTGCATTCAGTAGGATTAGGGCATGCAATGTATTTTTACTGCTTGTTTCAAGAGGGAGTTTCTCCAGATGACTGCACATCAATAGTGGAACATGGAGACCCTTTTGACATTATGGGATCTTCAAATATTTTAAGTGAGAGTAATTCAGTTATTTTAGAAGCTGTTGGATGGATAGGCAACGGTGATCAGAATATTATTACTGTTACTCCAGAGACTCTTCCTGCGGACAAGACTTTTATTTTAAAGCCTCTTGCTGATCTTTCTCCTGGATTGAAAGCAATTAAAATTCCTCATGGAAGAATTTATCAAGGAATTTTAGGAGAGGTCAATACTTTTCTTTATGTTGAATACAGAAAGCCTGTTGGGCCGGATAAAAAACTTCAGGATTATTTTACTGCGAACAATAAGAAAACGAATGTTTTTCAAGGCGTTTTACTCCATACCAATATTTTTCGGGAGAGATATAGCAAATTGTTTAATCCTTTTCCTCTTGCTCCAGAGGACTCTGGAGAATGCAATAGGAATAGTATTGAGAGCTGTGCCCGAGGGTTAATGAGTGCTTTGCCTTATGGAAAATCGTATACTGACCCGAATACAGGGACGGTGATTAGGGTTGGATCTCCGACAGCTGAAGGGCTGCCTACTACGATTGAGAAGTTGGGGAGGACGGATTTTACTCCTCCTGAAGTTGGAGAAATTAAAGTAACTGATACGGATGACCCCTGCATTGTTGATTTGGAGGTGAATCCGACAGATCCTTCAGGTATTTCGAAGGTGGAGTGGTATGAGTTTGCGGGATCTGCGGCGGATACGAGTAAGAAGTTAGGGGAGGCGAGTGAGGCGCCGTGGGGGATGACTTACGATTTAGTGAAGCTTTATCCAGAAGACGGGACGAATAGACATGTATGGGTGAGAGTTTATGATAATGCTAAAACTGAAGGCGGAAAGGTAGAGAATAATTATAAAGATAGTCCTTTGAGTATACCGAACAAATGTTTTTCTAAAGCTCCAATTGTCATTATAGATTCGCCCTATTTAGATAAACCTTTTTCTAGTGAGAATGGAGAAAGGCGCTTAAAATTTCCTAGACCAGTACGAAATCCTGTTCCTCTTAAGATAAAAATGATTAGTACTGATGGATTTTTTATTAGTCTCTATCAACTGGATTCTGAAGACGTTACTAGCGCGTATGGCAGGCGCATTAATATTCAAACAGAAGCAACTTTGGAATCAGAAGGTTTAAAGGAAAAGATAGTTAGTATAGCTCTTTTTCTAGAAGTAGGAAAACATCGCCTTTCTCTTACTGTAAGAAGCGGTAGTGGTGGTAGTGGCGATGATACTCAAGTTTTCATAGATATTGATGTTCTTCCATCTATTCCTTTCATTAGAGGAGATTCAAATAACGACGGAAAAGTAGATATTTCAGACGCCATAAATACATTAAACTATCTTTATTCTGGAACAGGAAAGGCGGATTGTCAGGATGCAGGAGACGCAAATGATGACGGGCGCGTTGATATTTCAGACGCAGTTTATACACTGAATTATTTATTTCAAGGGAATCCTGCTAAATTGCCTGTACCCAATAGTTTAGAAGAGTCAGATAAAACATATGATACATTAGTTTGTTGACATAGTGTTTGTAAGAATAATATGTGTAGTTTTGCTTATGGTTCTGGAACTGATGAGTGTGAAAATAATTATAATTGTGGGACAATATGTGAAGATTCTGATACCACTGAAAAATATCCTTTAGGGGATAATCCTTTTGTTAAAGGCAGTTTTGAAGGAAAAGATGATTATTGCGAAAGCAATGGTGAACTCCATGAAGTTATGTGTGCCCCTACTTCAAATGAAAAATTAATTGATTGTTCTAGTTTAGGAGATTACCTATGTTATGATGGCAGGTGTGTAGAAAATAAATGCACTGATAGTGATGTTTCTAATGATTATCCTGATGGAAAGAACTTTTTTGTAAAGGGAGGAGTAAGAGGTTATGGAGACTCTTATATTTCAGATGACTTCTGCTATAACAATAAAAGATTGACTGAATGTTCAGGCAGGGATTGTTATTTATTTGAACAGTATTGTAAGAGCCCTTTTGATTCTGGAGATGTGGAACTTTATAATTGCCCTTTAGGATGCAAAGACGGTGCATGCGTCCCTGCTTCTTAAGACTGCAATTATGCAAAAATCTTTGACAGTCAATCCTTTTCATTTCGATGCAGAAGCCATTTCCATAAAGGAATAAACTTAATTGTAGCTTTTATATCAAACCATTCCATTGGAACTTCGGCTTCATAACTTTCAGTCATAACCATAAGGTTCTTGCACTTCAATTCATGCCCTGCCTTCAATAAAGCGCGCGCTTCCCTATTTTTTGTCTTTGCATCACCGATGCTATAACAAGCCTGTATGAGCTGCTTTACCTTATTCTTTTCATAGACAACAAAATCAACTTCTTCCTGCTGCTGATTTTTCCAATAATATAATCTTATTTTATTATTTAATTCATCTTTCTTGAGCTCTTGAGCGATTATATTCTCATAGAGTTTCCCAAAATCTGGGCTTGTTTTAAATGCTTTTGAATAAATAAATCCGTTATCTACTGAATATATCTTTTTATTGGAAGATAACTGCTCTTTTATCTTATAGGAAAATCTTTTTAAACTAAAGAAAATGAAGGCTTCTTCTAAATATTTGAGATATTTCTCCACCGTATGAACGCTCTTGAGTTTAGCCACCTTAGACAATGAATTGTAAGAATACTCATTTGCTATATTTGAAAGCAAATATGAAGCTAGATCCTCTATGCCCTGAGTAGCCCTGATCTTATATCTCTTAACAACATCTTTGTACACGATTGAATCGAATAATGTAGAAAGATAGTCTTTATAATCTAAATTCTTCATTAATGGCTCTGGATAGCCGCCGTAAGATATAAATTGATTTAATTTTTCTTTTATTTCAGAAGTTGTTAATTCTTTTTCACCTATAAATTCTTTAAAGGAAAATGGAAGTATAGTTATGGGTACATGTCTTCCAGTTAAGTGGGCAGCTAATTCTTTGCTTAAAAGATTTGAATTGCTTCCTGTTATGATAAGATTATGCCCTTGCCTCTGTAGTCTATTTACAAATAATTCCCATTTAGGCAGATTTTGAATCTCATCAAGAAGTATTGTTTTTGGATTATTATAAACTGAATTTATAGTAGTTATAATCTCATCATAATCTTTTACTTCTATTAATTTTTCATCATCAAAATTAGCATATCCAAAATTTCCTTCTTTTGATAGAAAATGCAAGGCAAAGAAAGATTTACCTGCTCTTCGCGGCCCAATAATGACTTTTATTAATGGACTTTTCAGTTTTTGAGCATCAGCTAGCCTTTTCATATAATTCTCTTTCAGTTTTATTTCAATCTCCCTTTTTTGGAGCAATAATATGTCTCTTATCATTTTTAGCCTATTTAATATGATGCACAATAGTTTATAAATATTTGCATTATAGTGTTATTAATGCAAACTTTTTTATTGTTCTGATTTAGGCAATTATTTCTATAAAGATGATGCTTGCGTGTCTGCATAGAAGAGAAACATATTTAACGTAGGCTTTTTTTGTATAGATATGAAGGAAAAAAGAGGAGAGTTGATTTCTGATGATCTTATTAAATGGATTATTGGACTTGGAGTTTTAGCATTAATAGGGTTTTTATATTATATTTTAAGCGGCAAGGGACAAGGGGCTATTGATTACATAAAAAGTTTGTTTAGGTTTGGAAAATGATCAAAATAAAAGGAGACGTTATAATCAGTCGTCTTATTGGGATAGTAATAGCGGTCGTTGTATTAGTTATTGTGTTGGTTGGGCTCTTTTTCTTTTATTCTGGCAAGGCTTTTCCTTTTTTTCAATGGCTTCCTGATTTTAAAAGGAATGCGACTGTTGTAGAAGGAAGTGAAATAATACGATATGATATTATTGGAGATAAGGTTCAGTATTATGATGGGACTAGCTGGGTTGATTTTAGTAATGACTTAAAATTTGGAGACAAGAATTTAAACTATGAGGTTGTGAGGAAAGGTTTTTCTGATTATTTTTATAATGGGAAGAGACAAGGGGGAATTGTAGACCTTGGGCAGAATATGGAAGAAATAGCGAATTTAATAAATTCTTACAATAGTGGAATTATTAATAAAGACGATTTTAATTATTTGATTAAATTCAATCAGATGGGGAAGCTTAGCATGAAAATCTTTAATTTGTATGTTCCTGTGGGAATTAAGGAAGGATATCGAGAAGACTTGGGTTTTAGTTTTAAGAATTTTAACGGTGTAAACAAACCAGGAGATTTAGAGTTTTTGTTAGTTAGTAGTGTTGACAAAGTCAATGGGCCTGGTTTTATTTTTATTTTAGGCTTGGATGATAAGTTTAAGATGCAGCACGTTGATAGCGGTAGACATTTATTCGTGAAACCAAAAGAAATTCTTTCTTATAAAGGGAATCCTCTTTTGCTTAAGATTTTTTCTGCAATTAAGGACTGGAGAAATAATGTTCTTGATAAGCCGATATCTATTTTTGTTTCTTCCAATGATAAAGATTTTGTTGGGCCGCCTGCGCCTTTATATGTTTGTTTAGAGTTTAGAGATAACCAGTATCTGATTGCCAATTTAAAGAAGAATGTTAATTCTGGAGATAAATGTGGAGGAGTTAAATGAAGAAAGGAATTGTTGGAGAAGGGCTAGTTAATGTGCTTTTGTGGATTTTGCTGATCGTGATTGGGAGTTTTGCTATTTGGTTTATTGTTAGCAAGCTGACTTCCTAGTTTTAGAGAACTTTGTAAAAATACTAAAAGTTCTCTAAGAAAAGTTTGAAACAGCAAAATCTTGCAGTTTTAACTTTTGCAAATTTTACATATGGACTAATTCAAACTTATCTTTAGAAATTGTTATAAAGAGTGATTTCTTCTTATTTTAATGAGGCGATTATTGAAAAGAGGAGCGGTAGAGTCATATTTTTTGATAAGTATTTTGGTAGCTGTAATTGGTTTTGTTATTGTTTTATATTTTCTTTATCAGGCGGATTTTATTGGGCAGAGTGAGGATGAAATTTGTAAATTAAGTGTTTTGGCAAGGGCTACTTCTCCTGATGTTGCACAGAGCGGAGTGCCTTTGAAATGTAATACTAAAAAGTTTTGTTTAACTAGAAATGGAGATTGCAGAAATAATTTTGCTGGAGAAAAGCCGGAAGTTGTTAAACTTTCTAGTGATGATAGCGAAGCTATTAGTAAGATAGAAAAAGTAAGCGCTGATGTGATGTATGACTGCTGGAAAGCTATGGGTGAAGGGAAATTGGATTTATTTGGAAGACTAAAGGAGCAGTTTGGATGGGAACAAGGAAAGCCAACGTGTGTAATATGTTCTAGAATTGCTATTGATGAAAGTTTTCCTTCTAAAGGATCGGGCAAGAAACTGGACGATATTAATATTAATAATTATATGAGAGATAATATTATTCCTGAATTAGGGGTTAATTATATCTCTGCTTTTACTGGAGGAGGAGCGGTAAGTTATGCTAAAGAAGACCCTGTAAAGAAAAATGCTTTTGATCAATTTGCTGCGAAGAATGTTTTAACTTTGAATGGGAATAGTGGAAATGAGCCTAATAGAGAATTAGCTATTGTTTTTATGCAGTTTAGACCACCTAGTGTAGGAAGTGTTTTGGATAATATGTTAAAATGGGGAGGGACAGTTGCTGGAGCTACTTTTCTTTCTCCTATTGGACTTGGAGCAAGGTCTATTGTTGCTAATCCGGTCGGAGGGAGTTTGGCAGTTGCTGGAGCAGCAGGGTTAGTTGGATATGGAATGTATAATGCTTATCAAGGACAATTAGCTGCTGCAGGGTATTGCGGGAAATTTGTTACAAATGAAAATAAAGTTACCGAGGGGTGCTCTATGGTCCAGGGAATTAATTACAATTACAGAGACATAAATGCGATTTGTCCGAATATACAGGGGAATTTGTAATTGCATGAGAAATAAAAAAGGGGATTTAGTGAAAAATGTTTTGAGTTTGATAATTGCAGCTTTAGGAATAGCTTTACTTGTATTTGCTGCGTATAAGTTGTATAGAGTAAATGTTGAAAATGAAGGGGAGAATGCCAAACAGCTTTTAGATTCTATAGAAGGGAAAATAGGGAATTTGAAAGATGGGGAGATAGGAAGATTTTCCATGAGAGGAATTAAAGATTGGAATTTAGTTGTGTGGAGCAAAGAAGATGCTAGAAGACCGGATAAGTGTTATTTTAATAGTTGCATATGCACTTGCAAGGGCGATTCTACTAAGATCAAGGATGTTTGTCAAGAAAGTGGTATTTGTCATAATTTAGATTTTGTTATTGCAGGAGCTGTTGATTTTTTTAAGGCTAAAGAAAATGCTTTTAGCGAGGAAGATGTTATAAAAGATATTTACAATCCTAAATATTATAACAAATATGCGGAATGCATAGATTTTAAAGGGAGTAATTTGGCTGAGATTTTGATTTATAAAAATAAAAATTATTTAGGGATAATAAATGTTAAGGAAGTAGATCCTTCTCATCCTGTATATTCAGCAGCATGTCAAAAATGAGGGAAAGATTATGAATAAAAGAGCAGAGATTGGAGATGTTTTACAGGATCCTGTTGTTTACTTAATTTTGATAGTTATATTTTTTGTTGGAATGTTATATTATGTTTTGCAATATAATGGTAGTGGAGCTGTCTGGGAAGATTATTATGCTAAAGAAATTGTAAAAATGATTGATTTTGCTAAGGTTGGGGACGAATTTAATGTTGATGTGCATAAAGCTACTGAAATTGCTAAGAGTAATAGTGTTGCTAGTTTCAGCGAGATTTTTCAAGTAGATAATAAGAATAACGAGCTTTGTGTGAAATTGAGCAGAGGAAGAAAGACTTGCTACAGTTATTTTAATAACGTTGATGTTGTTGATTTAAATTTGAAACTTGCTGCTGGAAAAAATGAGAAGAATCAGGACGTAAATATTTTAAGTTTTAGAATTATTAATAAACAAAAAGAAGGTGAAAATGTTAAATAATAGAAGAGGAGATTTAGGAGATATTACTATGATATTTGTTTATTTGTTTTTTATAGTTATTATAGGTGTTGGAATTTTTGCAGGTATTTATTTGTTTTTTATTCAGGGATATGAATTTAGAGAGGCTGAATCTGACGTTTTAAATTATAAAGTTAGCCATTGCATTTTAGATAATAATATTGATAGTAAATTTATTGGTGATTTTTATAATAAATGTGCTTTGGAGAAAGGGGTTGTGGAGAAATATAATTTGATTAGAGTGTGCAAGAATTCCGATGATTGTGTTAATGAAAGAGACGAAAAGGCTGTTTTGATTGGGCAGGGAAGCAAATTCCAGGCCTGTAGATTTGAAGGCGGTAGAAAGAACGACGCTTTTCCTAGATGCGTTATTAAAAATTTTGTTAAAGATGGACAAAGTTATGAGGTAATCACAGGAAGCACGCAAAACTCTAGGAGAAGCTTAGGATGAATTTTATTGTGAATCGTAGAGCGCAAATAGGAAAAATAGTAACTTCTTTTCCTGTGATGATTTTGATATTTTTTGTTATCGGTATTTATATAATTAGTGCTGGTTTTATTTATAAAATTAAAGAGGCACCTCAATCTTTGTCTATTGAAGGAGTTGGATTTGATGATGCTTTATTGAAGGAAGTTAAGGTTAGAGATCAGCCAATGTTAATTATTGACAGCTTAGTTAAAAGTATTATCAATGACAAGAAATATAATGAAATAAGAAAAAGGACAGAAGGATTTAGATCTGATCTTGTAAATGAACAGGACAATAGATTTTTAGATAGCGATCCTTTGACTTTTAGAAAAGAATTATCTAAAAATTTAATCGAATTATTGAAACGTGAAAATTTAGATTTATTTAAAGGAGAAAAGAGTTGCTTTATTTTATTTACAGGCAACGGAAATGTTGTAAGTGAGAGTTTTGATGATAGCAGCAATATTTATGCTGCTTTTGAGAAAGGAGAAGTTGTTGCTAGTGCAAATGATGTTGAGAATTATAAAAGAGCAGGATTGTTGAATAACAAGAAATTTATTATTAAAGATAAGGGGTTGGGCAATTTTGAAGTTAATTTACAATATTATTATGGGAAATGTTTAGGGGGTGGAAAATGAATCGCCGAGGGGATATTCCTATGATTTTACTTTTTATTATTACATTGATTTTGGTAGCATTAGCTTTATTTTCTATGGTTAGTTTTAATAATAATTTAGCTAAGAATTCTGAAGGAAGAAGCGAGATGCTGGCAAGAATGGCTTTTTTGGAAGATTATGTCGTTGCCAAGACTAAAAATGTTGCACATGATGTTATTGTTCGAGGAGGAGAGTTAAAGAGTGACGAGGATTTGAGGGCAAAGTTTGAGGAAATTGTTAATGAAAGAAATTTTGGAGTGGAAGGCACAGAGAATTATTTTGGGAAAATTTTGAGAGGAGAATTTGTTTTTAGCAGAGATAAAGATAAATATTGGCTGGAGATTAAAGATTTGAATTTAGAGGCTTCTAGAGGTGCTAATTCTATAAAGCGAAATGTTAATTTGAGAATTGAATTTGACTATAGTGGGGATTTGATTAGAATCGAGAGGAATTTGAAATGACAGAAGAATATACCAATAATGAAGAAGATAAGATTGTAAAAGTTTCCTGTAGTTTTTGTGGAAAAGAAATAGAATGTCCAGAAAAAATGCTAAAGGTTGATAAGCACATGTGCTACGAATGTTATAAAAATCCTCCAACAGTAATTTCAGAAAAAGAATTGTCTAGAATCCATATAGATATCCCAGTAAATAAACTTGATGAGATGTTTTATGAAAGTATTGCTGGCACTATAAAAGAAGAAATATTTCCTAAATTATGGCAAGAAAGAAAGGAAGAACTTAAGAATTTATCAAAGAAGGAATTGGCAGGGCTAATGTTCATAGAAGGAGCTGTAAGCGGCGCAAATATCTTGTTTGAAGGTATGAAAGAAAAGGAAGAAAATGAATTAACTGGCAGAATTAGAAAGGTTTATAAATAAAATTGAGTTTAATTGAATATGGTTGAAAAGAGGATTAATAAAATAGGACAGGATATGTCTATCGGGACTTTAATTCTTATTGTTTTGGGAATAATTGTTTTGGTATTATTGGTGTTAGGATTTTCAATTGGGTGGGAGAATTTGTTCAGCAAGATTGGAATTTTCCAAGGGAGCGATTTGAGCAGTATGGTTACTGCTTGTAAGGTGGCTGCTGCTTCTGATTCAAAGACTAGTTTCTGCGAGTGTAAAAGTGTTAAGATAGATGGGGCTCCAAGTAAGATTAATTGTGGAGATTCTAAGGTTATTAGCGATAACACTGATTTAAAGACTAAAGCTACTCAATATGCTTGTGCTTCTTGTCCTGCTTAGATAAACTATATAGCGAGGGACTTAAATAATTTAACCTTGCCATTTAATTCTTTCGAATATAGCAACTAACAAAATGGTGGGATACTTAAGTCAGTTGCTATAGATAGGAATTTAAACTTGTTTTTATTATTATAATTATGGATTATGGAATGCCGGGTAAGCGAAAGAGCAAAGGAGATAAGAAGGCTAAAGGCAGGTATATGAAGTATAAGCGAGGTGGGAAATATAGAAGTGCTAATATTTCTTTAGAGAATAAGGAAAAGAGAGAAAGTTAATAAAGGAGATTGGTTTTTAAATAGTATTATGGAGGAATATTACTTTTTGTTAGGACTTGCTTTTGTTTGGACAATATTTGCTATTGCTCAAGATTTTAAGAAAAGAGAGGTTCCAAACTGGTTGAATTTTTCTTTGATAGGATTTGCTTTGGCGTATAGAGCTTTTTACGCTTTGCATGTTAAAGATTCTGGATTTTTTCTTTTTGGGTTGATGGGATTTGGGGTCTTTTTTGTTTTAGCTTATGGATTTTATTATGCTAGGGCTTTTGCAGGAGGAGATGCAAAATTGTTGATGGGCTTTGGAATTATTTTGCCGTATAATAGTTTTTCTGAATTTGTTTATATTAGCTTTGTTTTTATTTTCTTTTTATTTTCTTTAGGGTCTATTTATAGCTTAATTTATAGCGTCTCTATTGTTACTAAAAGAAAGGAGAAATTTTTTAGTGAATTCAAGAAGCAATTTGTTAAATTTTATTTGTTATTTGTTATTATTTTTGTATTTTTTGTTGGAATTTCTTTATTTTCTAATTTTCTTTATGGATTCTTATTTTTAGTTTCTTTTTCTTTTATAGGATTATTATCTCTTTATCTTAAATCTTTAGATAAATGTCTTATTGTCAAAACTAAGCCTAGTAAGTTGAGTGAGGGCGATTGGCTGGAATATGATGTTAGGGCCGGCGGGAGAAAGATTGGGAAAAGTGTTCATGGATTGAGTAGAGCAGATATAAAATGGTTGACTAAATTCGGCAAGGAAGTTTATGTTAAAGAAGGAATTCCATTTACTCCTGCTTTTTTGCTTAGCTTATTTATGGTATTCGCCTTTTCAGTTTTAGGGTATCAGAACTTTTTTCTATTTTGATTATAGGTAAAGGTTCCTTGTTAATCTTTTCTACATTAATTGATGTTTTTAGTTTCTCGAGTTCTTCTAGAGAGGATTTCTTTCTTTCGGATTCTAGATTTAGAGGTTTGTCATAAATTGGAATGATATTTAATATTGCTTCTCCAAATTTCTTTTCAGGAATAATTGATGTGGATTTTACATTTAGAGATTTTATTAATTTTTTTGAAATTTCTTCTGAGAGGGCGTGAACTTCTTTTGAAAGTAATTTTTCTTCTTGTATAGGTGATTTTGGAATAATTATTGTGTGGCCTTTTGATATAGGATTTATTTCTAAAACCGCCAGGGCATAAGAACTTTCTCCTATGGAAATTGATTCTATTTCTTTATCTATTATCATTCTGAATACTGTTTTTTGCGATTTTGATTGCTGTTCCTCTAACATGTATTCCAAAGTTTCTTCTGAAAGAGCATCTATTTGCTCTTGAGCTTGTTTTTTCTTCTCAGCAGGAAGATTTTTAATTTGGTCTGATAATTGGGCTTTTAATTCTCTGATTTGTTCTTTTGTTAGGGCCATAAATTAGCATAGAGAAAGGGTTATATAAGATTTTTGCTGTTTAAATACATGAAGAGAGGATATTTTATTTTAGTTGTTTTGTTAATAATATTAGCAGGGTATTTTTTCTTTAAAGATATAGAGAATTCTAGTAATTATACTACATTTTGTCCAGAATTCTCTAATGGACAATTCCAAAAAATATGTAACCTAATTGACAGAATTGTCCATAATAGGCACGATATTAATGAGGTTGGAAAGATTTTTAGCAAGAATGATAGCTTTGATTTGTATAATGTGATGTTTAAAGGAAGTGATGGAAAAGATATTTACGGTTTATTTTATTTTCCTTTAAAGAAAAAATTTAACGTTATTATAGTTTTGCCTGCCGCTGCTGGAACTAAAGAATCTAGAGGGTTTTATGGGGAGATATTGACTAATTTAGGGTATGGCGCTTTAATTCTTGATCAGAGAGGAATAGGCGAAACTGATGGATATGCGGCTTCTTTAAAGGAAGATTTTGATGCTTTTTTGAAAAAGAAAGAAGTTTATCAATTTTTGATGGCAAAAGATGTTATTAATGCAGTTGATTTTGTTAAAAATATCAAAGGTGTTGGAGAGGTTGGCGTACTTGGAGAGAGCATGGGGGGAAGGAATGCAATGATTGCGGCAGGATTGGATAAAAGGATAAAGAGCGCAATTATTATTTCTTCTGCTGGATATTCTGGAAATTTTGAGAATAAACAAGTTGAGGATTTTATTAGCTATATTAATCCTAATAGTTATGTTAAGAATATTTCGCCTAGAAGAATATTAATGCTGCACGCTATTAATGATTCAGTTATACCTATTGCTGATGCGAGATATACTTTTTCTTTAGCTAAAGATCCGAAGAAGTTTATTGAGTTTGCAGATAAAGAATGCAAGCACGGATATTGCAAGCCAATGCATGAGGCTATTAAGGAAGAATTAAGGAATAGTTTTGGATAGAATTTTTTATAAGCCATTGTAAAAAAACAGATACATTAAGATTTGCTGTTTGCGCAAAATTCCTACTTTAGTTCGTGAGACAACAAAAATGTTTCACATTTTTGTGCCGTCAAAACTTTTCAAGTTTTGAGGCTTCAAGATGTCAAGACTTAGAGTCTTGAGCACACTCAAGAATTAGAAATTCTTGATGTTTTTCAAATCTTGATAGCACTTAAGAATCAGAGATTCTTGATGAAGAAAAAACAATTCTTGAGCACAACAAAAATCTTTGATTTTTGCGCCATCAAAATGTGGAATTATGCCAAACCT
>Ga0209515_10002568_pt1 | contig 27694 bp, 28 predicted proteins | sample Subgroupgradi54m_FD_187454 | JGI IMG/M metagenome (GOLD analysis project Ga0209515, IMG submission 187454) | Subsurface groundwater microbial communities from S. Glens Falls, New York, USA - GMW60B uncontaminated upgradient, 5.4 m (SPAdes)... ... | reverse complement strand
CGCTCGTCGGTATCGCCTCCTCAACTTTCTATTCCATTGGTAAAATCGGCCAGGCCTTTAATTTTGATGGCAGTGATGATTATGTTGATCTCGGAAGTGCTTCGTCCTTACGCCCATCACTTCCCGTCACTGTGAGTCTTTGGTTCAAAAAAACTGGTGGGGCTAACACTGCTCTTTTTACTAATAACAAAACAACAGCTATACATTATGGTATATTTCTCGATATCGGCGCAGTAAGTGCTGGCAAAGTCGCAGCTTCTTTTGGAGATGGGACCGGTAACACTGCCACTGCTCGACAATCAAAAGCCGGGAATACCACGATTGCAAAGAATACTTGGTATCACGTTGTGGCTGTGGTGAGGGGCGCAAGTGACATGACTATATACTTAAATGGTATTGATGATGGAGGGGCGTACTCAGGTACGGGAGGGGCTCTGGCATATCTTACTACTCAAAGTGGGCGAATTGGATCATGGAACTCTGGAACTAATATTGAAGCGGTCATAGACGACATCCGCATCTACAACCGCGCCCTCTCTTCTGTCGAAGTTAACCAGCTCTACCAACAGGGCCAGACCAAACTGAACGCCTCAAAAGCCAACACTCTGACTGGAGGTCTCGTCGGCTACTGGACATTCGACGGCAAAGACATCTCAAACGGCAAAGCCACCGATGTTTCCGGCAATGGCAATACAGGCACGCTCGTTGGCAGTCCAGCTACTTCAACCTTTTATGCTATCGGCAGAATCGGTCAAGCGTTTAATTTTGATGGGATTAATGATTATGTATCCCTTGGCACCAATGCTCTTTCTCCTGATTTAAATGGAGCGTCAGGCATAACTGCGTCGTTGTGGTCAAATACCATTAGTCGCCAAACTGGTCGTCACCGGTTCATTTCAGCAGTAATTGACTCAGGTAGTACTGGTTTTTCCTGTTCTCTTGATACAACCTTCGAGGTTGGAGCAAGAAGCGTGTCTGGTGACACATTTCAAACCCTGACTACTGCTATCCCTAATAATAACGAATGGCATTTTTTGACCTGTGTGGCTGATTACGCCAATAAAACACTATCCTTGTACAAAGATGGAGTTTTGAGTGCGGGGCCTACATCCGTAACTTTTACTAATACTTCCTATACCGCAGGCACTCCAACTACTGGAGATTTTCTACAGTTTGACGGAGGAAGTATATACGGTAACAGGGGGAAAATTGATGACTTTCGTTTATATAAGCGAGTGCTTTCCGCCGCTGAAATCAATGCCCTTTATGAGCAAGGTCAAACCAAACTGAACGCTTCAAAAAACCATGCCCTGACCTCCGGTCTCGTCGGCTACTGGTCGTTTGACGGCAAAGACATCTCAAATGGCAACGTGACCGATGTCTCGGGCAATGGAAATACCGGCACCCTTGTCGGCAGTCCAGCCACAACTACCTTTTATGCTATCGGAAAAATTGGCCAAGCGTTTAATTTTGATGGTATAGATGACTATGTGCGTAAAGTGAGTTTTTCCCCTAACGTGTACACTGCGTCGTTGTGGTTTAAGTCTCCCATTCCTCTCGATTCTGGAGCAAGCGGTGTCACCATAGTTTCTTTTCGGTCTTCAAATGATTCACATATTGCTTTTGGAAATGATTCTGGTGTTTGCACTAATGAAATAATTACCATTGCTTATACTATTGGCGCTACTCTGTTCCGAACCTGTGTGACGGGAACCACTATCAATACTGATTGGCATCATATGGTGATGGTTTGGGATGCTTCTTTAAGTCAGTATCAAGTCTATTTAGATGGGGTGAAGCAATCTATGGTCGCAGGGGCATCAGGCGACGCTTCTCTTATACCGGCCACCACTCTTACTGTTGGGGGGTCTGTTGCTCTTTCAAGCTTTTTCCGCGGCTTAATTGACGATGTCCGTGTCTATAATCGTGTTCTCACTTCTGCTGAAATAAAACAGCTCTATCTCATGGGTCACTAGTTGGAAGTTCAACTCCCACAGAGGCCTGAGCAGAGGCACATAAAAAACTGACCGCTAGTCGAAACTTCCCTAGGCTTAGCCTTTGAGAGATATAAATTTTAAATACGGTATAGTATAATGGAGATATGAAAAAAATTCGAGTTGCCATTAACGGCTTTGGCCGGATCGGCCGGGCATTTTATAAAGTTTCAAAAGAGAATAAAGAAATCGAAGTAGTAGCCGTAAATGATCTCGGAACCATCGAAAGCATGGAATATCTTTTGAAGTATGACACCGTGTATGGCGAGAGTCCTCACACTTTGCAAGGTGTCCAATATTTAAGTGAAAAAGATCCGGCCCACTTACCATGGAAAGATTTGGATATTGATGTGGTTGTAGAATCGACAGGTCTCTATACCTCGACCGAGAAAGCAAAAGTACATATTGACGCTGGGGCAAAAAGGGTAGTCATCACTGCTCCGATAAAAGACGATAGTTCACCGACAGTTTTGATGGGGATGAATGAAGATGCGTTGAAAACGTGCCAAATTAGTTCAAATGCGTCGTGTACCACTAATGCCGGTAGTCCACTTTTGGCTATTCTTGATGAAGCCCTTGGTATAGAAAAAGCTCTCTTAAATACTGTGCATGCTTATACCGCTAGTCAGGCACTGGTTGATGGTCCTTCAAAGAAAGATTTAAGAGAGGGAAGAGCGGCTGCTCAAAATATCGTGCCGTCTTCTACGGGCGCGGCACTAGCAGTGACCAAAGTCATGCCCGAGCTTCAAAATCTTTTTGACGGCATCTCAATACGTGTGCCGGTAGCAATAGGCTCAATTGTTGATGTGACTTTTGTCTCAAAAAGGCAGACTTCGGCAGAAGAGGTAAATGAGATTCTCAAAAAAGCAGCGGGCGAGCCGCGCTGGAAAGGCATCTTCGCCATCACCGAAGAAGAGCTTGTGTCTTCAGATATAAAAGGCAACCCTCACGCCTCCATTGCCGATCTCGCTTTCACTCGGGTTGTCGGCGGCAATCTCGTCAAAGTTCTTGCGTGGTATGATAATGAAATGGGGTACACCTATACTTTAGTTCGTCACGTTATCAAGGCAGGAGAACTTATTAAGTAATTAGTACTTGGTACTTAGTAATTAGAAAGAATGAAGGTTCATGATTACGAAAAATTAATCGTGTGGCAAAAATCAATAGAATTGGTATACCAGATATACGAGGTTAGCTCAAGATTTCCAAAAGAGGAGCAGTATGGTTTAACCTCCCAAATGCGTCGTTCGGCTGTGTCAATTCCCTCAAATATAGCGGAAGGCAGCCGAAGAGGTACTAAAAAAGATTTCTGTAATTTTTTAAGAAATTCGATGGGTTCTGCTTCAGAGCTTGAGACCCAGACAACAATTGCAAAAGGTCTAAAATTTATTACCCAAGAAATATTTTTCAAAATTAAGGAACAGATAGCGGAAATACTCCGCATGTTGAATAGATTAATCGAAGTGTATTCTAAAGTTTAAGTAAAAGTAGTCTAATTAAAGTAGTCTAATTAAAGTAGTCTAATTACTAAGTACCAAGTACTAATTACTTTCTTCCATGGATATCTTTCTCGCCTCCGATCATGCCGGTTTTGAGCTTAAAAAGAAGCTCTATCAATACTTGAGAGATCAAGGGCATACTGTTATTGACTATGGTCCGCACGAACTTGATGACGAAGACGACTATCCCGATCTTATCGCCCCGCTTGCCCACGAAATTTCCCAGAATTCCTCGAGTCGCGCCATTATTCTTGGCGGTTCAGGCCAAGGCGAAGCTATGGTCGCTAATCGCTTTCCAAATGTTCGAGCTGTAGTCTACAATGGCGAAACGCGGCCCCGGGATGGCAGGCAAGTGCCAAGCGAGCTCATTCTTTCCCGAGAACATAATGATGCCAATATCCTTTCGCTCGGAGCCCGTTTTTTAAGTGAAGAAGAAGCTAAAGAGGCTGTAGAATTGTGGCTTCGTACTAAATTTTCCGGCGAGGAGCGACATATCCGTCGTTTGAAAAAAATCGAAGCACTTTCACCTTGTGCTAGTATAACTGAAACTGATATCTATAATGTCTGAAATTATACCTGCAATTATACCCCTCTCTTTTTCTGATCTCGAAGAGAAGCTTTCCTTGATCAAAGGGCTGGTTTCGACTGTCCATGTCGATGTTTCAGACGGTCGATTCACTCCGAATGTTACCTTTCCCTTTCATCCGGAAGATAAAAAACATCTTGAGCGCATAAAAAAAGAGGAAGAAGGAATGCCTTTCTGGCAGGATTTTGATTTTGAAGTGCATTGCATGATCGAGACGCCAGAGCGTTATGTAGAAGACTGGATTCGAGCTGGCGCCGCAAGAATTATTGCCCACGTAGAAACAGTCGGTGACTTTTCTCTACTAAAAAAAGAAGTGGGTGAGCTTACCGAACTTGGCATAGCTCTCCTCTACAACACCCCACTTGAAAAAATTGATCCTTATATAGAAGAGATTCAGTCAGTGCAACTGATGTCTATTGCCAAAATTGGCTATCAAGGCCAAAATTTTGAGGAAGGAATATACAAGCGGATAAGTGCATTGCGGCAAAAATACCCAGAGCTTACAATTAGTGTTGATGGAGGAGTGAATGTAGAAAATGCGCCAAAACTTATTGAAGCGGGAGCTAATCGATTGGTGGTGGGGTCTGCGATATTTGAGAGTGAAAATATCACTGGAACAATAGAAGAATTTAAGAATTTATAATTTTAAATTTTAAATTTTAAAATAATTTCTCAATGTATCAATTTTAAAATTAAGAAATTAATTCATTATTTTCAAGCGAGCGAGGGAAGTAAAAATTCTTATTTTTACTTCCGAGCGAGCGATGAAAACAAAGTATCCTTTATTTTAAAATTTAAAATTTCTTCACAATGCTCTCCGACGACAAAATTAAAAATCTAGAAATCAAAGCCAACGAGATCAGAGAGACTCTCATCGAGGCTCTGATCGAAGCTAAATCTGGCCACACGGCAGGCCCGCTTGGTATGGCTGACATTTTTACTGCGCTCTATTTTCATATTTTGAAACATGATCCCAAACGTCCTGATTGGCCGGAACGAGATCGGCTGGTTTTATCAAACGGCCATATCTGTCCGGTGCTTTATTCTGCTATGGCACATGCTGGATATGCAGACGTTGAAGAATTTAAAAAAACCTTGCGGAAATTCGGCAGCAAATTTCAAGGCCATCCGCATCGAGAGTATTTTCCGGCATTAGAGACGAGTTCAGGGCCGCTTGGCTCGGGCTTGTCGCAATCTGTCGGCATGGCCCTCGCCGATCGAATTGATCATGGCAAATCCTCCAGCAAATTTATTTACTGCCTTATGAGTGACGGTGAGCTCGATGCCGGAAATTCTTGGGAAGGGGCGATGCTTGCTGGCAAGGAAAAGCTTGGCAATCTTATTGCCATCATTGACCGCAACAATATTCAGATTGATGGCTATACTGAAGATATTATGCCTCTCGAGCCTCTAGCTGATAAATGGAATGCATGGAATTGGCACGTTCAGGAAGTTGATGGCCATAATTTTCAAGATATTGTTGAGCATATCGATGAAGCTAAAGCAGTTTTTGATAAACCATCGGTCATTATCGCTCACACCATTCCCGGCAAAGGCGTGCCAGAATTTGAGCGAAAGTTTGAATGGCATGGTAAACCACCGAACGCCGAGGAAGGTAAAATGGCATTAGCGGCGTTGCGAACACTTGGCGGTAAAATTAGATCAGAACACGAATGATAGGAAATTTTAAATTTGATATTTAAAATTATTAAACATGCTTAATCCTCAACAAAAACTAAATCCTAAACTCTGGGAAGAAGGAGTTGAGCAAGTGCCAATTCGTAAAGGGTTTGGCGAAGGCTTACTGCTCGCGGGCGAAGCGGATGAGCGTGTTGTTGGACTGTGCGCCGATCTCACCGAGTCCACCCAAATGCATTTGTTCAAAAATAAGTTTCCAAATCGGTATGTGCAAATCGGTGTGGCGGAGCAAAATTTGGCGACTGTCGCGAGTGGCATGGCGGCTATGGGCAAAATTCCGTTTATTACTTCGTATGCAATGTTCAGCCCGGGTCGCAACTGGGAGCAGATTCGCACTACTATTTGCTATAACAACCGGCCCGTCAAAATTGCCGGCTCTCATGCTGGCATTTCTGTCGGGCCTGATGGGGGAACCCATCAAGCTGTTGAAGATATGGCCATTATGAGTGTTATCCCGCGAATGACTGTTTTATCGCCTTGTGATGCTATTGAAGCAAAAAAAGCGACTATTGCCGCGGCGAAAACGGATAGCCCAACCTATATTCGTTTGGCTCGGGAAAAAACACCTATTATCACTACCGAAGAAACGCCTTTTGAAATAGGGAAGGCCCAAGTACTTTTCCAGCCCCCTGCTCCGCATGCCGATGTTGCCATTATTGCAACTGGGGCTCTTGTCTACAAAGCTTTGAAGGTGGCGCGAGAACTTGAGAAAGAAAAAATTGGCGTGATTGTTTTAAATGTAACTACTGTTAAACCGTTAGATGAAAAAGCTGTCATTGAAGTTGCTAAAAGTGCCGGGGCTGTTGTGACTGTAGAAGAGCATCAAATTCACGGAGGATTGGGATCAGCTGTCGCTCGAACCATTGCACAAAATTGTCCAGTTCCTATTGAATTTGTCGGTGTCCATGATCAATTTGGCCAGACCGGCACTCCCGACGAACTTCTCGAACATTATGGAATGGGGGAGTTGGACATTAAAGAAGCGGCAAAGAAAGTTTTGAGAAGAAAATAAATTTAAATCTGTAGGAGCCAGGCTCTCACAGCCGCTGTGAGAGCCTGGCTCCTACGCCTCCTGCATGCCAATCTCTCCCAAATGTGATTTTTGCAAAAAAGAATTAAAGCAAACCGGTGGTTTGCTTTTTAGTCCACCGACCAAAGAAGGGAAAGTCCAGAAGTATCACATCTGCCGGAATTGTTTTCGGAAACTCATTCGCATTACCCGTTGGTCTGTTCAGGAAATTGAAGATATTTTGAGCGTTGGGCCGACGTGGTTTAACTACACCAAAAAAGTTAAAAGAAAAAAGTAATTTCCTCAAGCGAGTTGCTTTTTATAGTATTAAGGCTACACTATCTTCTAGACGGCAATGGCCTTTTTGGTCATTGAAAACAAACAACATTCCGCGTAAGAAGTGTTTATGAATACCGCTACTGACAGTGTATCCGAGACTGCAAAGATAACCGCTCCACAAAAAGTTCTGACTATCGTCGAGGCTTTACAACAAGAACCAGTGATCAAGCATCTCAATCATGACGGCGTTATGTTGAATAAACAGAGGAGTCTCGCCGAGGCCAATGCGAGTAATGGCTCAATTATCAGATGGGCTTACCGGTACCGCGAGCGCGGTTTCTACTCCGGGGCAGCCTTCATTGTCGCTTTCTTTGGACTTATGTGCCTTTCTGGCAAGTTCGGCATTAACTGGCTCACTGCTCTTTTCGGGGCGTGTATGGTATTGTCGGGGTTCGCTATGGCATTGTTTTATCGCAGTGACATGGTCGTACTCGAGTGGAGGCGCAGATCTCTCTTAACTTATTTTGGGTATGTCCCGCCGGCGGCACGAGCCGTTGCCCAAGAAGTCCTTCATCGTCGTTCAGGAGTCTTTGTCTACATTGACTTTCTTGGTATCGATCCCTATCTCGTTGCTGTTCGTGAAGAGTATGGCAAGATCGTTGAGGAGGTGTATCTCTATTTCTGGGAAAATCCCCCACAAGCTCCGAGACTAGATCGGATTTTTCACAGCCGTTTCTAATCTCAGTTTTTTCTACCAGGGTCGCCCGCAAAATAAGCTGGCGACTTTTTTAATTTAGTTTTTTTAATTCCTTCCCACTTCGTGAATCGTGAATCATGCTTCTTGCGTCTACCCTTAAATTTTCTTTGGAAAATAATTTTTTGGTGCTCGCTCCAGTAATTTCTCAAGTTGTTCTCGAGTAAGCAAACCTTTCTGTGCACCAATATATTGCACGACGGACATTGGGTTGATCGGAGCCCAGACGAGTGCTTCTTCAGGACTTTTCCCTAGTGCCAACGCTGAAACAAAAGTGGCAGCAAAAGAGTCGCCTGCGCCGGTACGTTCATAGGGCGGTTTCGGATCGGGATAAATAGGCATAAACCAATAGGTATCATTTGCATACATGTAGGCTCCTTTCGGGCCGTCAGTAATGAGTACAATACGAGGGCCGAGGGCTTTCATTGCTTTCAAGAGGCCTTTTATTTCAGCAGTAGAATTTAAAATTTTCTGTGCTTCTTCTACATTCGAGACAAACACTTCGGCGTGCTCATAAAAAGGAAGCACCACTTCATCAAGTCCTAAGTTTATTTGAAATGTCCCTGGCTGGAAGCATACCTTCACTTCAGGATTTTTCTTGATATAGACGGCAATTTCTTTTAAATAATCGCGAGTGCCGCTTGCCATGGAGCTTACATACATCCAGCGTGGCGGGGTGAATTTGGGCAGGCGATAAGGGTAACTTTGATGTTTGACGAGAATAGTGCGCTCGTCTTCATACCATAACACGTAGTGATAGTTCGTCTCTTTATTTTTATGGACGGTGAAAAGATTGGTGCCGATCTTTTCAGTTACAATTTTTTCACGGCATTCGCGGCCATTTTGATCATCGCCAATATTACTTACGAGCGTTGAGGAAAGGCCAAGCCGCGCCGCCGCAACGGCGGCGTTCGGACTGTTTCCCACTCCGCGCAGGATTTCCACAAATTCAAAAGGAATTTTTGCGGCAAAGTCCATGCAAATTTGGCAGTTTTCTTTGTTCACATCGCAGTGAACAGAAGCTTTTTCAAGCCGAATAAAAGCATCGGTGGTGATATCGCCGATCGCGAGAAAATCAATTTGTTTTTCCATGGAGGAATTATATCACGCTATCCTTGACTGAATAAGGCCTTTTTGTTACCTTTCTATTCGGTACTCGTGGCCTTTGAAGAAAACAACGTTGATTCCCTTGCGCGCGCAACGGGAAGAGCCTAAACCGTGTCGTTCGCGATGCGGTGTCGAGGGGGTCTCTAACATACTTGGAATGTGGGTGTACTAGGTGGTAAGAAGCTTGCCGCCGGTCTGCTCTGCTGAGAGAGATGCTCAATATGATGGACCCACGCAAGGTCCCAGTTGAGACTTTGCCCAAGTAAGTTCTCCGAAAGGGGAGCTGAATCTGTCCGATTGGCGGTTAAGTTCCAAAAGAACGGAGCCAAGCTTTCGGATAAGGCTAAACGAAGGTCGCTTGTGCTGCGAATCCCTGTGAGAGTGGAGTGTCTAAACACCAACTATCTCACAGGGCTTTTTTATTTAGATTGGCCTTTTATTGAAGTTTTTTAATAGAAAACCGCCCCTATAGACATTGGGGCAGTCGAGTTTTGAAACTACAGTTCAGGAAAGTTCAGTAAGAACTTTACCACGGGATGTTTTCTTGCTGCCCATGTGAGGACGGCAATGACGATGAGAGAAGAAAGGCTCCATTTAATGAGTAATAGGGAGAGGGCGGGATAGAAGTGGACTGCACCTAAACAGAGTAGCGGAAGAAGGTATAGGGGTTTGAAGGGAGCCCGAAATCTTATTTTCCTCCCGATGTCTCCGTTGAGGTAATCCCATATCATCAAACCAAAGCGTGTAAGACTCAAGCCTGTGACAAAAAGGGAAATTGCTACGATTCCAAACCAGTCTGACGAAACAGAGGGTTGTGATTGCTTCACATCAGCATATTCTGCTGAGTGCGTTTGAACAGTAGAGGTTGTTTTCATGGCATCTGTGATCACTATATGCCGCTTTGTATCTGTAGTCAATGTAGAATTCTACGCTATATGGTAAAATAAAAGGAATGAAAACGTTACGTGAATACATCTCTGAAGCTTCGAAAAAAAAGGTTGCCATCGGCCATTTTAATATTTCAAACCTTGAAGCATTGTGGGGCATTTTTCGTGCGGCAAAAAGTCTTTCGGTGCCGGTTATTATCGGTGTCTCGGAAGGTGAGCGTGATTTTGTGGGAGTGAGACAAGCGGCGGCGCTTGTTAAAAGCATTCGTGAAGAATATGACTATCCCATTTTCTTGAATGCTGATCACACCTATTCATTTGATCGGGTTAAAGAGGCTATTGATGCTGGCTTTGATGCTGTGATTTTCGATGGCACGGAGTTGCCCCTTGAAGAAAATTTAAAAACAACACGGCAGTGTGTCGAGTATGCAAGAGCCTTGGATCACGACGTTATTGTTGAAGCTGAAATTGGTTTTATCGGCAAATCGTCAAAAGTCCTTGACGCTATTCCAGCTGGAGTCAAAATCACAGAAGAGTTTTTAACTAAGCCAGAAGATGCCTCTCGTTTTGTAAAAGAAACTGGTGTTGATTTGCTCGCACCGGCAGTAGGGAATATCCACGGCATGCTTAAGGGAGGTATTGACCCGGCATTGAATATTTCTGTTGTTAAAAATGTCCATACAGCTGTTGGCATTCCACTTGTATTGCATGGCGGATCCGGCAACAGCCCTGATGATGTTCGAGCCGCAATTCAGAACGGTGTCTCGATTGTTCATATCAATACCGAGCTTCGAGTTGCCTATCGAAAAGCTCTAACACTTTCGCTTCAAGAAAATCCAGACGAAGTGGCGCCGTACAAATATTTAAAAGAGCCAATCAAGGCAATTGAAAAATTAGTTACAGAAAAATTGAAAGTTTTTTCTGGCCTCTAAATTTTTTGTATAAAAATAAAAAGCAGCGCACAGGGGAGTGCGCCGCGGCTTGCAAGGGACAACTTCGGTCAGATTTTTCTTGCGCCCACGAGGTGGGGGCGGGGAATCAAACTGCCGAGAAGCCCAAGCATGGCGAGTGGGTCTGCCACAATAAGGCAATACCCCAGGATTTTTTTCAGTTTTTTCATAGGTTCTTGAGGTAACATGGTTTACTGAACTGCTCCAATAATACCTTATACCGATTATCAATGCAAGCTTGATAGTGGACAAAAACTTGCATTTTTTGATCGCTTATGGTATAGTCTCAACCAGAAGCTCCCTGGCAAAAACCCTTACATCACAACATAAAACAGTCCAAACCAGCTGGGGAGCCGAAAGGCAACCCACTATGAATAATAATGTTTCTGAACTGGCGCCAAGATTTGCTGTTCCTATTGTCCTCGACCTTAATGGTCGGATGAACGGTCATGCGCTCAAGACTGTTCCACCTGCCCGTCCCGCCCCGGCGCTTCTCAAAGATCGTCTGTTGCGGCTCAGTCATTATGTCCGCCGCACGTTCGGTGTTCGATTGGATACTAACAGTATCCAATTGCCCGAGACTGTTTCCGATAACAGTTTCCCATTTTTCAATCCGGGCTGGGCCGTCACGCCGGCGGGAATTGAGACGGTTCTTTGCCAAGCCAGTGAATCGGTCATGAAGATCTCTCGAGAGGGAATTGATTTCCTTCTTGTCAAGAAAGAGTTCGCGGTTCGTGATGATGCAGGGATTCTCATTTGCGAGGACCAAAATGATCGACAGGATCCGCCGTCAATTGGTTTTGTTTCTCTTGACGGAGAACCCGATAGTTCGACTTTGGGAGTTCCTCCTGTCGAGTTCGTCGGCAAAAAAGGTTGGCTGACGATGAGGGGATATCTTTTTGCGGCACTGTTCTTCTATGACTCTAAGGACTATTTCGACAGGGAGACATTCACTTGTTTTCCGGAAACCTTGAGGGTCACCGGGAGGGGTCCTGAGATGGTCTGTGGGGAATTTCTTCCTCTCAGCCAGGAAGTTTGCTTTCGCTACATTCCAGTAAGTTCTCCTTTCAAAAGGGGAGGATTGCGGAAAGTCATTTACCGCAAGCTGTCGTAGGCGCAAGAACAATTCATTTGTTTTCGAAACAGCAGTTCGTTCACACGGCTGCTGTTTTTTCTTGACTATTTTTTGTATACTTAGAGCCTGTCCATAAAGTCGTAAAGTAAAATTTAAATACCATGCCAAAGAAAATATATATTACGCGGATGATTCCTGAAGTGGGGATAAAAATGCTTCGGGACAAAGGATATGAAGTTGATATTAATACCAAAGATCGGCCGCTTCTAAAAAAAGAATTGATAAAGATTTTAAAGAAAAAACAGTATGATGCTGTTTTGACGCTTCTTACAGATCAAATCGATGCGGAAGTGCTTGATGCGGCACCGACGGTGAAAATTTTTGCAAACTTCGCCATCGGTTTTAATAATTTCAATATTGAGGAGGCGAAGAAAAGAGGGGTTGTTATGACAAACACGCCGGGCGGCGGAGCCGAGCGGGTGGCAGAACATGCTTGGGCTTTAATTCTTGCCTTGACGTGTCGCGTAGTGGAAGGCGACAGTTATTTGAGAAATGGGAAATTCAAAGGCTGGGATCCAATGATATTTCACGGTACGGATTTAGGAGGAAAGACTCTTGGTATTATCGGTACTGGCCGAATTGGCTCCGATGTCGCTCATCGGGCGAGAAATGGTTTTATGATGAATGTCGTTTACTACGATATTGTCCGGAATGAAAAGCTCGAAAAAGATTTTGGCGCCGCATTTTATCCAACACCAGAAGAAGTTCTGAAAATCGCTGATGTTGTCTCTATTCATGTGCCGCTTACTAAAGAAACCACTCATTTAATTAATGCTGATCGTCTGAAAGTAATGAAACCAACAGCCTATCTTGTGAATACATCTCGCGGGCCAGTCATTGATGAAAATGCGTTAGTTGATGCTTTGAAAAAAAGAATTATTAAAGGAGCCGGTCTTGATGTGTTTGAATTTGAACCAAAATTAGCCAAAGGGTTGGTGAAACTTTCGAATGTGGTCATGACACCACACATCGCCTCGGCCACCGAAAAATCCCGTCACGATATGGCAGTTCTCTCTGCCGAGAATATTATTGAAGTGATGGAAGGGCGGCCGGCGAAGAGCCAGGTGAATTAGTACTTAGTAAATAGTACTTAGTAATTAGAAAATATGAATTCGGGAAATAGCAAAATTTGCCTTTAGGCCGGATTTTGCTATACTCGGAGAATGTTAGTTTTAAATGCAGAAAAGCGCGATATGAAGGCGCGCGCCGGAAAAGTACGCAAAGGCGGCAAAATGCCGGCTGTTTTTTATGGCCGTAAGGAAAAATCAACTCCCATTGCCATTTCCGCTCCGGAATTCATTAAAATTTGGAAGAAAGCGGGCGAATCGAGCGTCATCACTCTTAAGGGTGATTTTGGCGAACATGAGACGCTTATAAACGATGTAGATGCTCATCCTGTTACGGGCGTGCCGAGGCATGCTGATTTTTATGTGATCGAAAAAGGTCAGAAGGTGAAAGTCAAAGTACCTTTGGAATTCATTGGTGTTTCTCCTGCTATTAAGGAGCTTGGCGGTACTCTCGTTAAAGTTATGCATGATATTGAAATTGAGGCGGCTCCGAAAGATTTACCGAAGAAAATTGAAGTTGACATTGCGGCGCTCGTTGATTTTAACAGTCAAGTTTTGGCGAGCCAACTTAAAATGCCTGCGGGAGTTTCAATTGCTGTTGGAGCGCAGGAAGTGGTGGCATCCGTTGCTCAATTTAAAGAAGAAGTTGAAGAGGTGGTGCCTGTTGATGTTCTAAATATTGAACTTTCGGAAAAGAAAGGCAAGGAACTAAAGGAGGGTGAAGAGGCGGCCGAGGGCGCCACGCCGGCGGCTGGGGCTGCACCAGCAGATGCCAAGAAAGCTCCTGTCGCCAAATCTGAGAAGAAATAAACAATAGGACTTTCCCCGAGCCTATTCTTTGTTTGTAATGTACGTACACAAATTAAAAAGTATTTTTGCCGCGTCTGTTATCGCGTTAGCATTTCTTTTATTGCCGGCGTTTTTTTACGTGAATGCCCAAGATGTCGGACAAAGTGTTTTGGATCATCGCGCTGAACTTGAACGAAATCTGGCTGCGCTTGAGCAGGAAATAAACCAACAGCGGTCAATTTTGGATACTAAGCAAAAAGAGCGCCAAAGTCTTGAGGGAGACGTGGCAATACTCAATGCGAAAATACAAAAAGCAAAACTGTCTATTAAGGCGCGGGATCTTGTGATTCAGGGATTGGGGGAGGACATAAAACAAAAGGAAGGGACGATTGGCAAATACACAAAAAAAATTGATTCGGAAAAAGAGTCTTTGGCTCAACTATTACGCAAGACCAATGAAATAGATTCATATTCAATGGTGGAACTTGTTCTTGCCAACAAAGATATTTCCGATTTTTTTATTGATTTGGATTCTTTTGGCTCTATTCAGGCTGGTATTCAAGACTCCTTCCAGTTAATTGAGTCAAGTCGGAAAAAAACAGAAGCAGAAAAAAGCACCCTTGAAAGCAAGGTGGCAGAACAGGTGGAATTGAGAAAATTACAGCAGCTTGAGGCTGAACGTGTAAAACAGCAAGAAGCAGAAAAGAAAAAAATCATTGCCCAAAGCAAGGGCACTGAGGCCAACTATCAAAAAATCATTAAAGACAAGGAAAAAAATGCGGCGGCGATTCGTTCAGAATTATTTACTCTCCAAGGTTCAACCGCTATTCCTTTTGAGAAGGCTTTAGAGTATGCAACAGCGGCTTCTAGAAAAACTGGTGTGCGGCCCGCTGTTATTTTAGGCATCATCGCTGAAGAATCCAACTTGGGGGAAAATGTCGGCACAGGAAGTTGGCGGGTGGATATGAAAGCGCCCCGGGATACAGTGCCCTTTCTCGATATTACCAGCCGGCTTGGTTTGGATCCTGAAAAAATGCCTGTTTCTAAAAAGGCGTGGTACGGCTATGGTGGTGCCATGGGCCCGGCACAATTTATTCCTTCAACGTGGATAATTTATGAAGGCAGAATTGCTGAAGCAGGTGGCCATACGCCGCCGAATCCGTGGGATCCACGTGATGCTTTTATGGCTACCGGGCTTTTGATGGCTGATAATGGCGCAAGCGCTGGTACCCGGGCGGCAGAGAGATTAGCCGCCCTTCGGTATCTTGCTGGTTGGACGAATGCTACGAAAAAAGCCTATGCTTTTTATGGAGATGATGTAATGGATTTAGCGGATAAGTATCAGAAATTGATTGATATCCTAGGAAGTTAGTAGAAAGTAGATAGTAGTTAGTATAGAGACAAAAAGATATTCTGTGGGAGTTGAACTCCCACAGAATTGGCGTTTGGCCACGGTTACAGTGCCCACATTCGAAGAATAGGGAGATAACAAATAGAGTGAAGAACAAACCAAACAGAACTTTGGCAATTCCTGCCGCCATCTCCGCAATGCCGCTGAAGCCAAGAATAGCCGCGATGAGTGCAATGATAAGAAATGTGATTGACCGTGTAAACATGGAAGCCTTTCGTTTTTAAGCCGCGTTTTGCGGCTCACTGGCAATGACAGTAGCATGGCCTGATTAATTTGCAATTTTTTAATATTCTGATATAGTCTTTGAATTCTGTTCGTGTCATTCGCTCTTATTCGTAATTTGTGTCGTGTTTTATGAAAACTGATATTCACCCACACTATTTTCCTGAAGCTCACGTCACCTGCGCTTGCGGGAACTCTTTTACCGTTGGTTCTACTAAAGAAAAAATCTCCGTTGAAATTTGCTCGGCGTGTCACCCCTTTTATACTGGAACTGACAAAGTTATGGATACGGCCGGCCGTGTTGAAAAATTCAAGGCTCGGGCGGCTAAGAAAGCTACTCCAAAAAAGTAAGCACCAAATCCAAAATCTCAAGTTCCAAATAAATTCAAAATTACAAACACCGCATATAAAGAGGATTGTTTAGAATTTTGATATTGTAATTTATTTAGGATTTGTGATTTTGAATTTGTCATTTTTATGGATCTCACTCCTTACAAACAAAATCAGAAGACTTCTTTTTTGGCATCTACATTTGAAAAACTGCTTAAAGACGAGCAGGAAATTTTGAAGTTGTCCAATGATCCGGCCATGAAAGAACTTTCAAAAACAGAATTGGAATCAATTACTGTCCAAAAAGAGGCCCTATTGAAACAAATGGATGAAATTCTTGACGGTGAAAAAGAGGAAGAAGAATTTCCTAATGAAGTTATCTTAGAAGTTCGAGCTGGTGCTGGTGGTGAAGAAGCAGCACTCTTTGCCAAAAAACTTGCCGATATGTACCAAAATTTTGCAGCGGCTAATAGTTGGAGTTTTACCCCTGTTGATGACTCGCAAACGTCACTTGGTGGATACAAAGAAGCGTCTTTCGACCTTCGCGGCAAGGATGCTTATAAAAAGTTGCGATTTGAAACAGGAGTACACCGTATTCAACGGGTGCCCCCAACTGAAAAGTCGGGTCGCGTCCACACCTCGACTGCTTCTGTTGCTATTTTGCCCATTCGTAAAAGAACTAAGTTCCAGATCAGTCCAGCTGATCTTGATATGGAATTTTCCCGTTCCGGTGGCAAAGGTGGCCAGAATGTTAATAAGGTGGAAACGGCCGTTCGGCTTATTCACAAACCCACTGGTCTTGCCGTGCGTTCAACCTCCGAGCGAAGTCAGGCCGCTAACCGCGAAAAGGCTTTGGCGATTCTCACGGCGAAACTTGGCGCTTTAGAAGAAGAAAAAGAATCGGCAAAATTTGCCGCGGCACGAAAAGGTCAGATTGGCACCGGGGATCGATCAGAGAAAATCAGAACGTATAATGTTTTGCAAGACCGTGTCACTGATCATCGTATCAAAGAAAACTGGCATAATATTGAAGCAATATTTGGAGGAGGGATAGGGGATATATTGGAGAAGCTTGAAGAAATCGCACAGTCGGTTTTGTAAGCACCAAATCCAAAATCTCAAGCTCCAAATAAATTCAAAATTACAAGCACCAAATCCAAAAAGAATTGTTTAGAGTTTTGATATTGTAATTTATTTAGGATTTGTGATTTTGAATTTGTAATTTTTACTATTATCTGCTACTCTATAGCGTATCTTAAAAAATATGGAAACTAAGCCGACCGTACAATCTGATCCGAGAATAGAGGCTCTCTTTAAGGTCGGAGCCCATTTTGGTTATTCCCGCTCTCGCAGACACCCGTCTATCGCCCCTTTTATTTTTGGCTTGAAAAATCGGGTGGAAATTTTTGATTTGGAAAAAACGGTTAACCTACTTGAAAAAGCCAAAGATTTTGTTAAGAAACTTGGATCTGAAAATAAAGTAATTCTCTTCGCTTCTGGTAAAAACGAAGCCAGAGTGGCTCTTGAAAAAGCGGCAAAAGAATTAGGGATGCCTTACGTTGCTGGCCGATGGATCGGCGGCGCTCTTACCAACTATGGCCAAATCCGTACCCGCATGGATCTTCTTGAAACGAGACGTCGCGAGAAAGAAAAAGGAGAGCTTGCAAAATACACCAAAAAAGAGCGATTACTTATTGATCGTGAGATTGCGAAACTAGAAACCCTTTTTGGTGGTTTGCTTCCAATGAAAGAAATGCCAAAAGCACTTTTTGTTATTGATTCCAATAGAGAAAGCATTGCCGTGACAGAAGCTCATAAGATGGGCATCCCCGTACTTGCTCTTCTTGGCTCTGATTGTGACATCAAAGATGTTGAGTACCCAATTGTGGGGAATGATTCGGCTGTTTCAAGTATTGCTTTTTTTGTGGAGGAAATGGTTCGCGCTTATAAAGAAGGTGAAGCGCTCAAGCTCAAAGCGTAAAGCGAAAAGCGAAAAAGTAAAAAGGGCAGAGAGGGAATAATTTTTTTGCCTTGAGTTTTAGTTTTACGTTTTTCACTTTTAATTTTTACTTATCATGATTTCTACTGATCAAATAAAAGAGCTTCGCGATAAAACCGGTATTTCGGTGATGCAGTGCAAAAAGGCACTCGAAGAAGCAAAGGGGGACATGGAAAAAGCCCTTATTCTTTTGCGCCGGAAAGGTGCGGAAATTGCGGCAAAGAAAGGAGATCGGACACTCGGAGCCGGAGTCATTCAGTCGTATGTTCATGGAACTGGTTCTGTCGGGGCGCTTGTTGAACTTTCATCTGAAACAGATTTTGTGGCCAATAACCAAGAATTTCGCCAGCTTGCCTATGATATTGCTATGCATATTACAGCATCCCGCCCTGAATATTTAAAGAAAGAAGACATCACGGCTGAAACACGCCAGTCTGCTGTCGAGATTTTTCAAAAGGAAATTGAAGGCAAGCCAGAAAATATTAAGGAGAAAATTTTAGAAGGAAAACTTAACTCCTATTTTGGCGAGCGGACATTGCTTGACCAGCCGTTTATAAAAAACCCAGATCTGACAATTAATCAGCTGATTCAGAACGCCGTTCAGAAGTTTGGGGAGAAAATTGAAGTAACACGATTTGTACGTTTCGAGCTTCAGGGTAAATAACATGGCACTAAGCTTCTACATTTTTCTCGCAAGCCTCTTTTGCACTGCTGTACTTATTATCCGCAGGGTAGTTGAACTCAAATTAGGGAGAGTTTCCTCCATCACTCGAACTTTCGAGCGAATAGATTCGCGTTTATTGGAGCGTATATACAAATTCTTTTCGTCGTTCCAACGACTTCAGGCTTTTTTCAGTGTGGGAATTCTTTTGCACAGCGTTACAGTCTTTTTGGTGGCCATCTCTAACATTTACACTGCTATCAAAAAACAGCTTCAGTTTCGTCTTCAACCTGTGCTTTTGAAAATTCGAGGAAAAAGAGAAGTACGAAAAGATGAGGGATCGCTCTACGTGCGGGACATGCTGGAGTATAAGAATAAATTAGAAAGATAGGTACTTAGTAAATAGTACTTGGTAATTAGAAAAATGCGGGAAGAAAAAACTAGCTAAATACTAGTTTTTTTGGTTTAATATAGTTTGTCTCATTTTTATTGCCGCCTTAGCTGTCTTGGTAGCTTAGAAAAAAGGAAAAAAGTTAAAGTAATAATGCCGCCGTAGCTGTTTTGGTAGCTTAGAAAAAAAGAGAAAAGTTAGAGTAATAATGCCGCCTTAGCTCAGTTGGTAGAGCAACACTTTTGTAAAGTGAAGGTCCTCGGTTCAAGTCCGAGAGGCGGCTCACGAATGAAATGAGGGAACCGAATCAACAGGCGAACTGCTTCGCCTGTGTTCGGACTTGAACAGCGGAGTTATATTTTTTCAGTAGAAAAAATAGACGAGTTGGTGCCCAGACAAATTTTGCGACGGCAAAAATTTAGTTGCGGGCAAGTCCGAGAGGCGGCTCTTGACAAATATTCTTTAAATGCTATGCTATTTATGGCAGTTTTGTTCGTTGTTCAAATTTAACTTCAACCCTCAGCTCCTGATACGAATGAATGCAATCATAAATACGGCCCATGGCCCCAAAACCCCTGAAGAGGCAGTGCAACTCATAAAAAATAACAGCCTCAACGTCGGCGTCCTTGTCGGGATTCTCAATCAACTGGCAGAAAAAGCAGAAACGTTTGGGCAGGATACGGCACGCTACATTATCCACGCTACTAATAAATACGATGAAAAAGTGGTGAAAGTAGCTCGCAGACTCCTTGATGGTGGAATTCGACCGGGTGCGACTGTCCAGATTGGTTGTGCTCAACACCTCTACCAAGTGCTTGCACGCATGACGGCGGGGCAGAAATTGAAGCTTTTCTTCAGTGCAGATGCCGAAACAGTTGTTGCAGACTATTTACTCGGCATGTCGCAGAGCCTCGTCATTTCGTTTTTGTCTCGTTCGGACGCAATATTGATGATGGCTGTTTCTCAGTCTGGCAGTTGGAGTGGGCAAGAAAATCGTATCGTCACTGTTATTATGGTGGGACCCGGAAATCCTGGTCACGATCGGTGGTTCGTCGAACGATTACACCGACGACTCGACAAGGTTGAGATCGTTGCGTAGTATTTTAGCGGATAGGTGCTAAAGGGGTCAGTGAAAATTCTCACTGGCCTTTTTTGTTGGAAAAATATCCTACTTTCTATATACTGTTAGGCATGGAGCTCGATAAACAGAAAGGCCATCTTCACCCTATTTCTCATGCGATTTTAGAAATCAGTGGTATTTTTGCCGAAATGGGTTTTCGTATCGCCGAAGGGCCAGAACTTGAAACCGAGTTTTATAATTTTGATGCACTTAATATTCCAGTAGATCATCCGGCGAGGGATATGCAAGATACCTTTTGGCTTAAGAAGCCAAAAAATTACAAATTACAAATAACAAATAACAAAAAAGAAGGGAAGAGCGAAAGACCGGTCCTAAGAACGCATACGTCGGGAGTGCAGGTGAGAGAGATGGAGAAAGGGGAATTGCCTTTGCGGATTATCGTACCGGGAAAAGTTTTTAGAAATGAAGCGACGGATGCGACACATGAAGTGCAGTTTTATCAATTGGAAGGTTTGATGGTTGATAAGGAAGTTTCTCTCGCTCATCTCAAAGGTGTTCTTACCAATTTCTTCGAACAATTTTTAGGCAAAGATACGGAAATTCGTTTTCGACCAAGCTTTTTCCCGTTCACCGAACCTTCGGTTGAAGTTGATGTTAAGTTCAAAAACCGTTGGCTCGAAATGATGGGAGCAGGTCTCGTGCATCCAAATGTCTTACAATCCGCAGGTGTTAATTCAGAAAAATGGCAAGGTTTTGCCTTTGGTGGCGGCTTGGATCGCTTGGTTATGGTCAAGTATGGAATAGAAGATGTCCGCCTTCTTTATAGCGGTGATCTTCGATTAATAAATCAGTTTTAATAACTAATAAATTTATGGGAATGGAAAGTATTCCGGTGTCTACTCCTCTAAACGAGGAGAAGTCAAAATCGGTCGAAAAAACCTTTAAAAAATTAGAAGGTAAAGAAAGGCAGGAATTTCTAGAGAAGGTCTATAATGCAGGACGTGCGGCTTTTCATACTCACATGAGTGAGGAAATGGGATCACTTACTCGCAATGCAAAAGGTTGGCAAGTTTTTCCTGACAACAAGGAAGAAAGTCAGAATGCGAATACTAAAGGACTTTTTCATGCTAGAAGGGAGTCACTGCGCGGTGATCCAAGGCCTAGTATGGAAAAGGAAAACGTTGATGGCATGCTTAAATTGCGCCCATTAGTAAACGAGATACCTCAATATGAAGAGAAAGAAGAGATAATAAAAAAAGGTTTCTTTAAGAAACCGGAGATACTAAAAACAAGAGTGTTAAGTGGCTATAAAAAGGAGGCAGAGCTTCTGTCTTCTTATACAAATGACCAAAAAGATGCTGTACCAGCTTATGAACTGTACTACCACCATCTTATAAAAGGAGGAAAAATGTGGACTAATGATGATAGGCCTGGTAAATCTTTTGACGCTAAGGTGGTGCTTAATCAAGAGTTCGCTTCAGAGTTAATAGAATTTATAAAAAATGATCCTTCTTTGCTTAACGAGCTTTTATCAAAATTTATTGATCCAGAGGTAAAGAAATATATGGACGAAAATGGTGGATTTCCAGAAGATAAAAGAATCTTAGTTGGCAGCGAAGAAGATGAAGGGTTTGTTCGGGATAACAGTCGAGAGAAAAATATTACGGGCATTAAAGAGCAATTTATTTTTGGCGAAAAGTTAGAAAAAAAGTAGTATGAAAATCTCACTCAACTGGCTTCAAGATTATTTCGATAAAAAATTACCCGATCCAGAAAAACTGTTGCAAGCTTTGTGTATGCATGTTTTTGAAGTTGAGGGTGAGGAAAAAATTGGTAACGACATAGTCTTTGACATAAAGGTTTTGCCTGACCGAGCTGGTTATGATCTGTCGCATTTTGGTCTTGCGTATGAAGTCGGGGCTATCACTCACATTCCATTAAAAAAAGAACGAGATTTAACGGTTAATGTTGGGGCACATCCAGTGCCGAAAGTTGTTGTAGAAGATTCGAAATTGTGCCGGCGATATATGGCGCGGTATGTCGAAGGAATTGGCAAAGCAGAGACACCGAAAATAATAAAGGAAAGGCTCGTTGCAATTGGTCAACGTTCCATTAATTCTGTCGTAGACTTGGCTAATTACACGATGTTTGATGTCGGTCAGCCTTTGCATGCATTTGATGCGGATAAAGTAAAAGGGGGGATTACTGTGAGAAAGGCAAAAGAAGAGGAGAAAATAACAACTCTTGATAACAAAGAGGTCGTGCTTACTCCAGAAGTTTTGGTCATTGCGGATGAAGAGGGGCCGCTTGCTGTTGCTGGAATAAAAGGTGGCAAGCGCGCAGAGGTAGACTCAAACACTAAAAGAATCATTTTAGAATCGGCAACTTTTGATCCTGTTTTAATCCGCCGCACGGCCAATAAACTAGGTATTAAAACTGACGCCTCAAAGCGTTTTGAAAATAATATTCCGCCGGCCGGGGCATATCTTGGTATGATTCATTTTTCAAAGCGGCTTGAGGATGTTTTTGGCGGTTCAATTTCTTTTAGTTCCATTGCTGACATCTATCCAGTTGTAGCAGAAGATCGAGATATAAAAGTCACGCTCGATTTTATTCGAGAAAAATTGGGTGCCGAAATTTCAGAAAAAGATGTTATCGAAATTCTCGGGAGCCTTTATTTAAAGTCTCGAGTGGAAGGTGGAGAATTATCTATTACAATTCCCGCGTGGCGACAGGATCTGAGTTTACCGGAGGATATTGTAGAGGAAATCGGTAGACTCTATGGTTATGAAAAGATAAAGCCAATTTTGCCGCCAAAGATCAAAGGCGATATGCCGATCAACAAAAATTTTTACTACACCAACAAAATTCGGACAATTTTGGCAAATCAAGGTTTTTCTGAAATATACACTTCAAGTTTTGACAAAACGGGGGATTTGGAAGTTCTTTACCCGGTAGCATCGGATAAGAATTTTCTGCGGACCGAACTTTCTAAATCAACGCAAGAAGCGCTTGAGTTCAATTTGCGCAACGCAGATCTCTTAGGTCTTGATCAAATCAAGCTTTTTGAAATCGGTAAAGTGTTCAAGAAGGGGATTGAGAGCTCCGCTTTGGTGGTTGGTATTGCTAATACGAAAACTGTTAAAACTAAAGTCAACGATTTGATTCGCGAAACTCGCGAAGCGCTCATCAAAGAGCTTGGTGCTGATGTTCAAACGGTTTGTACAATTGACGATAGTGGCGGCCATTTAATGTTCAATAACGAGCAAATCGGCACAATCAACGTCATTGACGGGGTAATGGAAATTAATCTCGACAAGCTTATTGATTCTTTGCCCCTTCCTCAAACTTCCCTAGGCTTAGCCTCGGGAAGTCCTAGTGTTACCTACAAACCATTTTCAAAGTATCCATTTATTGTGAGAGATATTGCTTTTTTCGTTCCCTCTGTCATTCCCGTGGAAACGGGAATCCAGACTATTCTTGATTCTTTATCTCCACTTGAGAAAAAACTTCTTGTGAAAGACCCCATTCTTTTCGACGAATTTAAAAAACCTGCGCGACCCGGCGAAGCAGGCGGGGATGACAAAATTTCCTATGCTTTCCGTCTTGTTTTCCAATCATTCGAAAAAACTCTCACCGATGACGAAGTGAATAAAATAATGGAAAAGGTGAATGCTGTGGTGACCGCAAGAGGTTGGCAGGTGAGGTAGACTAGTTGGTGGTAAAAGTAGTCAACTTGCATAAAAGAAAAGCCGGCGACCATGTTGGTTGCCGGCACTAACTCCTAGTCTTGTTCTATCCTCATGAATTCTTGCAAAAAGCGGAGTCGTGTTGGATGCCGCATTTTTCTAAATGCTTTCATTTCAATTTGACGAATGCGGCTTCCTGAAATCCCAAACATGTCTATCATTTCTTTGCGCCTTAGTGGGGCTGCATGACTGAGGCCAAATTTTGCAATTAGAATTTTTGCTTCTCGCTCCTCAAGGGAGGAGAGAACTCGTTGGAGTGCACTTTCTAAGTCCACAAGTGACTCATACTTAATTTGATCGGTCCTAGAGCCGAACAGTGTTGCTATTAATGCAACTGCACCGTCTACGTTTGCCGCCGGGACGATTTCAATTCGAACTTTTGGTGGACTGACAATTCGCACCTCGATCTCGATTGTTTCGCCAGGAAGAAGAATTTTTTTCTCCTCCGCCCACGTCCCTATGAGTTGTTCAAGCTCTTTTTTTCTTGTTTGAAGATCTGATTCGGTAAGCATTTTTCATCCTTTCTCCTCGTAGTAAATTAGCATATTATTTATATAATGTCAAGTAAAATTTGATTTTTTTACCCACAAAAAGAGCTTTCAATTTGGGCTGGTTCTGCTATAATAAAGGTTAAGAAATACCCTTGTATTTCTTGATTTTTTTGAATATTTAATGACTAAAACAATGGCTAAAGCGACAAACGGTTCCGGGCATCAGTATGATGCGTCGGCAATTACTGTTCTTGAGGGACTAGAACCGGTGCGGAAGCGTCCCGGCATGTATATCGGTACCACTGGCCCTGACGGTTTGCATCATCTTATCACCGAAATTTTTGATAACTCTCGCGATGAAGCGATGGGAGGTTTTGCTAATGATATTGAAGTGGTGCTTTTGCCTGGCAATCGTGTGAGAGTGACTGACAATGGTCGCGGTATCCCAGTTGACACTCATAAACAAACAAAAGTTTCGGCGCTCGAAACCATTATGACCACACTTCATGCTGGAGGAAAGTTTGGTGGTGAAGGTTACAAAGTCTCTGGCGGTCTTCATGGTGTCGGCGCTTCTGTTGTAAATGCACTGTCTATTTTCTGTGAAGTTATTGTCCATCGTGATGGCGGTGTTTATTTCCAGGAATACAAACAGGGCAAAGCTAAAGCACGGGTCAAGAAAATTGATTCATCGAAACTCCATGGCACCATTGTCACTTTTGAAGCAGATCCTGCAATTTTCCCTATAATCGAATACGACTTTAATCGGGTGGTAAATCACATGCGCCAGCAAGCATACTTGGTTCGAGGCTTGCGAATTAGTATTTCTGATGCTCGAGCCGTCACAGAAAAAATTGATCCCGTTAGAAGTAATTCGCCCAAGGCGAATGCCGCGTCGTCGCGGACTTCTAACGGGATTGACCTTGCCGATGTTTTCTATTTCCGCGAGCTCGGGCTTGAGGTACCTTCCCAGACTTTCTATTTCGAGGGTGGTTTGGTGTCGCTTGTCACGTTCAATAACAAACTCCAGAAGTCTATTCACAAAAACATTTTTTATGTTGAACGGAAAGTAGAAGGAATCGAATCGGTGGAGATTGCTCTCCAATACGTTGACGATATTTCGTCGCGTATTTTGGCGTTTGCAAACAACATCCATACACCGGAAGGCGGCACTCATTTGACCGGTTTCAAAACTGCATTAACGAGAACGTTAAATACCTATGCTCGCGCCAACAATATGGTCAAAGAAAGCGAGGATAATTTTACTGGTGAAGATGTTTTGGAAGGTTTAACTGCTGTTATTTCAGTAAAGTTGCGGGAAATTCAATTTGAAGGACAGACCAAAGCCAAACTTGGCAGTGTGGAAGCTCAAAGTGCTGTGGCTACTGTTTTCGGCGAAGCGTTTCAAGCTTTTCTTGAGGAAAAACCAGATGATGCTCGTGCCATGATCGGCAAAGTTGTATTGGCTCTCAAGGCTCGCAAAGCCGCTAAAGCAGCAAAAGATTCTGTTCTGCGCAAAGGTGCACTTGAAGGCATGACGCTTCCAGGAAAATTGGCAGACTGCCAATCAAAAGATGCTTCTGAATCTGAACTCTTCATAGTGGAAGGCGATTCGGCCGGAGGAAGTTCAAAAATGGGGAGAGACCGGAGAATTCAGGCGATTTTGCCACTCAGAGGAAAAATTTTAAACATTGAACGGGCGCGGCTTGATCGGATGCTTGGAAGTGAGCAAATTAAAAACTTGGTGGTGGCGTTTGGTACAGCTATTGGGGATACATTCGATATTGCCAAACTTCGTTATCATAAAATTATTATTGCTACTGATGCCGATACTGACGGTGGTCACATCCGCACTTTGCTTTTGACCCTTCTGTATCGCTACTTTAAACCTCTGATCGAAGGTGGCTTTATTTACATTGCCCAGCCGCCGCTTTATCGTGTTAAAAAGGGCAAAGATATTTTGTATTTTTACACTGAAGACGAAAAGAACGGCTACTTTAAGAAAAATAAAATTGAATCGAGTGAAATAGAAGACGCCTCTGAAGGAGGAGAGTCTTCCGATGTTTCTCCCGAAGCTTTAGAAGCTAAAGAAGCTCTTGAAGCTAAGAAGCTTCCCCGCGTCTCCATTCAACGTTACAAAGGTTTGGGTGAAATGAATCCGGATGAATTGTGGGAGACAACTATGGATCCGGCACGCCGCATTCTAAAGCAGGTGAATATTGAAGACGCGCAGGACGCCGATAAAATTTTTGACATGCTTATGGGCACCGATGTTTTTGCCCGTAAGTCTTTCATTCAGTCGAATGCCAAGATGGCGAATCTCGATATCTAGTTAAGAACCCTTCCGAATAGGGCATGCGAATAGGGAAACGGATAGACATGAATAAGAAAAAGACGGCTCGGGGGAGTCGTCTTTGTGTAAAGAAATGTCCTTTATCTACTGGCTTCTACCAAAGATTTGTACATTTCTATTTTAGCCGCCATGCCGAGGCTGTGAGCATCGGCATATCGGAAACAAATAATAGAAAGGTGTTCTGCACATACCAAGCTTGCCAACTCTCTGCTTATATCTTTACCACCCAAACAATCGTCTAGCTTGTCGAGAATGTCGAGGTTGACACCCGTCAGTACAGTTTCCAGTTTGTTACCGGATCCTTTGGCAACCGCTCTGTCAATTAAGTTATAGTAGCGACCCTTGCTTAATTGATTAAAAACTGCGGCCTCGAGTTCATGCATTCCTATTTCTTCTTCCGTCCACTCGTCTGAAAGAATGGGGGCATGGGCAGACTTGCTGTGGAGAACTTCGCTATGATAGCCGTGTCCAAGCTCATGCATCAAAAGACCAGCAAAGACAGTCTCGGGCCACTCCATAATTTGAATCATCACCGCTTTCCACTGGTCATTCCAGTAGAGTGAACCTGAGAGACCAAATCGAACTTTGTCTTGTGGCAAAAAGAAACAGAGCTCTTTGCCCTTCAAGATATCCTCTGGTCCTTGGGGGGATGTTTGTGCGACGATTTTCTTTACTATCTTTGACGCCCCTTGCTCAAAAAGAGTCGGTGTAAAGTGGTCATAGTGCGCCGCAATCTTTGAAGCAAGATCGGAGGCATCTTTTGAGCGAGTTACCACATTTGAAGCCTTACTTTGGTAGACCTGTTGAAATAAAATTAAGTCGTCAATACTTTTGAGCGGCGGCATGGCCGAAGTCGGAGACTTTGATTTCATGTATTGCTCGACCATCATTTCATAGGCAGCGGGAGAAGGCGGACGGGGAGGCACACTTGGTTTAAGGTTTTGACCCTGAAGTCCAAGTGGGAAGCTCGAAACAAGAAGCAGTAAGGTTACTGCGAAGAAGGGATTATAAATGTACTTTTTCATTACTACCTTTCGGGATTGAGGTTGATTTTCTGTACCAAATCTTAAATTAACATTTAATACAAGTTTGTCAAATTAAAAAAAGCAGCACCTTGAATGGTGCCGCTTTGCATAGGAGAAATCTTAGCGCTTGCGAGTGAGTTCGTAGTAGATGACAGTCATGAGATCCTCGCGGGTCTCTATCACTCTGAGATATTCGTGGAGAGCGAAGCTGTCAGTAAACCGAAATCCAG
>Ga0209515_10002566_pt1 | contig 27708 bp, 31 predicted proteins | sample Subgroupgradi54m_FD_187454 | JGI IMG/M metagenome (GOLD analysis project Ga0209515, IMG submission 187454) | Subsurface groundwater microbial communities from S. Glens Falls, New York, USA - GMW60B uncontaminated upgradient, 5.4 m (SPAdes)... ... | reverse complement strand
ATATTAAATTGCTCTTTGGTATTTGAGGTTGATTTAGATTTTTCTCAACGAAATTCAAATCTCGTAAGGTATTCCTCAAGTTTTTGAGGGAAACAAGGTGATATTGTCTTGCACCGTGGTGCAGGATATAGCCTACCTAATTAGTACTTTAAGAGAAACAAAAATCATCCTCGGTGCTAAGGAGTGAATTTATTTCATTTTTTCTGTTTCTTTGTGTTCTGTGACTTTTCTGCAATGCCTGCAAAATTTCTTTAGTTTAATTTTCTCCGGTGTATTAACTTTGTTACGAGTTGTTATATAATTTCTGTTTTTGCAAACAGTACAAATAAGTGCAATTTTAACTCTTTGTTCACCTTTACTTGCCATAATAATCTCCTCCTTTCAATGAGAGCCTGGAGTGGGAATCGGACCCACACTCAAGTCATTACCAATGACTCGTTTTACCACTAAACTATCCAGGCAAGTGTGCTAGGTGAGGGACTCGAACCCCCGTAGGCCTTACGACCGTGTGGTCTACAGCCACATGCAATTGCCGCTATGCGAACCTAGCTTGGAGCCTCCCAGTAGAATCGAACTACTGTCATATGTTTACAAAACATACGCTCTGCCATTGAGCTAGGGAGGCAAACAGCTGCTCTTCGCGCCTGTCAAGCAGAGCAGGCGAACTCGCCTTTGGCTCCGTTCCAACTGAGCTAAGGCGGCGAATTTGAATAAAGCTAACTTATTCTATCAAACTCTACTCCCATCATCAATATGCTCGTCCTTATTGACATTGCATTATATATCGATATATGATGCATAATATGCCTCATGTTTCTAAAAGAAAGCTTAAAGAACGAGCTGAAAAAGAACTTACAAAATCTCTCCAAACTGTTTTGACCAAAATTAATAATTACCAGGAGATTGGGTCTTTCCTTGATTCTCTACTCTCGGATACAGAAAGACTTATGCTTGCCAAACGCCTTGCAATTGTTGTTCTTCTTGAAGAAAAGATTCCCGAATCAACTATTGCAAACGTCCTGAGTGTTACACGGGAAACTGTTGCTAGACAACGTTATCGTTTGGAATTAAAAGGTGTCGGATATAAGATTGCTTTAAAAAAACTTGCAGAAGAAAAAATGCTCCAATCGTTTAAAAACCTTTTACTTTCTTTTGCTCGCTATTATGCTCGTACAGCTGGTGGCCGCGTAAAGCCTGGTATTCTTGACTAATCTGCATTGTATGATATATCGATATATCATACAACAATACTAAAAATTGAAATAGAATTTTTTTAACGTTATAATCGTACTTAGTTTATCTTGTATAGGGACGTTGTAAAATGGCTATCACGTCGGTCTCCATTTTCTGCTTGCATTTATTAGATTAGTACTCCATAATTAGATTATGTGACTTATTATGGCTTATCGAATTGAGACTAAAGAAAAGGCTATAGAGCTAAGAAAGAAAGGATATTCTCTCAGAGAAATATCTGAACAGTTTAAAATAGCCAAAAGCACTGCATCTGCCTGGCTATCCTCAATAAATTTGTCCATGTCTGCTCAAAAAAAGCTAGAAAAAAAGCAAATACTCGGTCAGTATAAAACTGTTCTTCTTAAAAGAAAACTAAAGAGTTTACGCATAAAAGCGGATGAAGAAAAAGCTTATGGACTCGTAAAAAATCTCTCACTGTCCCAAGGATACATTAAATTATCCTGTGCTTTAATGTGGTGGTGTGAAGGAAATAAAAACTCATCATTTCTAAGATTTACAAGTTCGGATGTCACACTAATAAAGAATTTTCTTTCTCTTTTAAGGAAAGGTTTTGCACTAGACGAATCAAAATTTCGAGCACTTATCCACATTCATGCTTATCATAACGATCAGAAACAAAAGGCATTTTGGAGTCAGGCTACTCAAATCCCCCTAAATCAATTCAATAAAAGCTTTAAGAAGATGAGTACAGGAAAACGCACAAAAGAAAATTATCCCGGATGTATCGCGGTTAGTTACTATGACGTAAGGATTGCAAACGAACTTGAGGCAATATATAATCAATTCACCAAGTTTAGGGGTGTTCGTTAATGGCTAAACGGGTCGCCTCCAAAGCGACTCCTGGGGGTTCGAATCCCTCCACCCCTGCATAACAGGTAAACTTCTTGACACTTCTATTTCCTCCTGCAATAATTTTAATATGACTCGGATAAATGTTCTTCTGACCCTGCTATCCTTAAATGCAGTTTTGGTAATTGTTGAGCGGCTTTCGGAAACAACGAAAATCATCTTACAGCCCTACAATTTTCTAAGAGTCCACGAAGTTTTTCAGATGACAATTGTAATTACGCTAAGTATTACCCTTTCTTTTCTACTGCTTAAGGTTTTGTCCAAAAATTTCGAGCTTTTAAAGAGTAAAAAAGGAACAATTATTGGAATTATTTTTTGCTTAGGAATTTATTTTACAGCCACAGGAAATGGACTTCACGAGGTAGCAAGTTTTTTATTTAACACTTTCTGCAACGTAAAAATAATAAAAAATGATGCTTGCGGCAGTATGTTTTTCAATGACTATTATTTTGGTAATATTGTTTATTTTGTCGGACTTTTAATGGGCAACATTTCTCTTGTTCTTTTTGAAAGAATGAATCCTCAAAAATTAGTAAGCATTAAAGAAACTGCTATTACTATTGTAAATGGCTTGGTTTATGCATTAACACTTTTTGCTTATGCTGCTTTTGATAAAGTATTGGTAGGTCTCTATTTTGTTGTTATTGCTGCTATAATTTGCGACTTTTTGTTTTTGAATTCCCGAAAAAAGTTCTCCTCCATGCCTTTCACTCTCTATCTTGCCGTAGGATACACGGCATCCGCAATCGTAACTCTTCTAGTAAGATTCCACTAAAAACTTGAGAAATATTATTTGTCTATCGGATGCGGAAAGAATCATATTTTGCCGATCTACATTTATATCTTTTCAAGTATTACTATATATTTTGATATATTTTATCTCTAGAAATTCTTATATGGGTAGGTCAAAGGAAGTTAACCCGAAAAGTAAGTGCATGGGGTCAAAAGAGAATATTTGATCAATGCTGTTTCTGTAGGCTAATACTTCAGTTTGAGCATCTACAAAATTCAATTCACTAGCTTGAGAGCTGACTAAAGCTTTTACCGTAGCTCTGGTATCGGCCGCAGAGGGGTAAAGAATATTTATTGAACTTAATGTTATCGCGCGAAGAAAATCCCGAGCCAAAAATGGACTAATATCATCAAAAATTACCCTATAAGCATCTGAAACATTAAGATAGCTTGTATAGAGTTGGTATTTTTGCGAGGAAAAATATCTAAAACAAGCTGTCGCCTGAACATGCTTTGGATGAACCCTATCTATAAATGCTACAAAGACACTTGATGTTATAAATAATTTTTTATTTGCTGCCATTTTTTATGTTGAAAATTTTAGACTCGCGCCAATTCCTTTAAGTCTTAAGAGCGGATCATACTCAGAAAAAACCTTTATGGAAGATTTATTTTTAAAACTGGAAGTTCTGGGGTTGGCTGAAAACTCTTTGCTTAGTTCCTGAAGAGCAGATTCTTTAATCCTGACATTCCCGCCAATTCTTGTGGCTTTTATTTTTCCCTCTTTGATGTAACGGCGGACTGTCAGATGATGAATTTTTAGAATAAAAGCGACTTGTCGGACTGTTAGGAAATTATCTAAATTTTCCATATGTATTTATACATAATAGTATACATAAGTATGCATACTTTGTCAATACTTGCAAAGTCTCTTCTTTCAAGGCAATGTTAGAGTATGCCTGCCAAAAATCTCTACAGGGAAGATAAGGAGGGAATTTATTCCCACATTTACAATAAAGGGGTTGAAAAGAGAATCATTTTCAACGATGAAGAAGATTATAAGGTCTTTCTTGGTTATTTGCAGGATTATTTGACTGCTCCCCAAGATCCCGAAAGTATCAAAAAGTCCTTTACAGTGCATGGCCGCATTTTTCGAGGCACACCCCATCAGCCTAAAAATTACTTCAACAAAGTTGAACTCATAGCATACAGTTTAATGCCAGACCACTTCCATTTACTCTTACACCAGAAAACTCGCGGCTCCCTCGAAAGCTTTATAAGATCTTTATGCACCAGATATTCAATGTATTTTAATAAAAAATACCAACGCACCGGAGCTCTGTTTGAAGGTCCCTATAAATCAGTTCAAATCAAGGATGAGGCCCGCCTGCTGCACCCGACCCGTTTTCTCCATCGCAGTCCCGGCTATTCATCGTACCCGGAATATGTGGGCTTGAAAGAGACTTCATGGGTAAAACCAAAAGCTGTTCTCTCTTTTTTTGGCAAGGAAACGGGCAGCTATAAAGATTTTGTGGAGAAATATGAACTCAGCCAAAAGGAAAAGGAACTTTTTGAAGGCGTCGTCTTTGAGAGCGAAACTGCGCATCTTGAAAGGAGAGACCTTGCAGGAAATGCTGAAAACTATCATCCTCCGGAGATATTCTCTGAATCGTCTGAAAAAATACACTTAGGCTCGAATTTGAAGCCTCTGCAAAGGATACCCGAAATTGCCGTGATTGCAGTAGTATTTTTAGCGCTAGTTACGGTGGGACTAAGAAACATCAGTGCTCTACCACATAAAGTTCTGGGGTCTTCTGCCGCGCCAAAAGCAATTCTCGCTCCTTCACCTGTGGTAGAACCTTCACCTGTGGCAGAAGAAGAGAAAAAGGCTAAAACAATCGTGGTAATTAAAATTAACGACGGCTCGGCAAGCAGCTCGGCAATCGTTAACATCCGTCAGAAACCAACGATCAAATCGGAAAAGATCGGCAAAGCCCACGATGGCGACACTTTCGAATTCGTTTCTGTAGATTCGGGGTGGTATGAGGTCAAATTGGCTACGGGGTCAGGCTTTATATCGGCAGCATTTATAAAAACAGGAGGAACAAGCAAATGAGAAACAAACAAATAATAGGCAAGATTCTAACATGGTGCAGTTTTGTAATCGTCAGTCTGATAGTGATCGCGGCATTTGTGACCGCCACGAACTACATCCAGCTGGCTGTCGCCATTATTCTCTATCCTCCGCTTGTCTATTTCTCCTTTAAGGCTTTTCCGCGCAAAACCCGGAGTTACCCCTCAGGAAAACCGGTAACCGCAATCCAGCAACAGGCGAAATCAACGGAAAAACCCGAGACAGGCAAAAGAGAGAATATAAGTATTGCCGATATCGATAAACGGGCGTTTTTAAAGCTGATTGGGGGCACAGGACTTATTCTCTTCCTCCTCTCAATTTTTAATAAAAATGCAGGAGGTTTATTTCCCGGAATTGCGCCAGCAGGATCGGGATTGACTTTGCTTAAAGATACTGCCGGCAACAAAATTGACCCTGCCCAGAATCAGCCCTTGGACGGATATAGAATTTCCGAGGTCGATGATAATAACACTATCGCTTTTTATGGGTTCATCAACAAGGATGGCGCTTGGTTTATTATGAAAGGAGACGCAAATACGGGTTCTTTCCGCTACGCCAAAGGCAATTCGGATTTTCCGAATAATTGGGCTAGGCGCGAAAATCTCAAATACGATTATTTCTACAAACTCTTTTAAGTTTTATTTTCCTTGGCAACTATTATCCCAAATAGCAGAATTGTTAAAGACACCAATATCAGTATGGCTGTTTGCCGGATTTGGATGGGTACGGTAAGATCCGCAACATTCTGACTGGCAGAGGATATAATTAACTGCCAAGTCTGGTCACCCAAAAATATTGTAGAATATGCTATTAAGCGATTCTGCGGCTTGCCAGATTTAGGATCCAAGTAGGTTGCCCGCCGCAATTTACCTTCTTGGGTTGTGCCAAAGACATTTTTAATGTTGTCACCCAAAAGTTCGGAAACATTCAAACCCACCTCATCCGGTACAGGGCTATATAATATTTTTCCGTCGCGATCAATCAGATAAACTTCTGTTAGATCTGAGACTTTCATCAATTTCAAATAGCGCTCTGTTAGAGGTTGTAATTTCACTGAGGCAGCTGCGACACCTGCAAAAACACCTTTTTGGTACACAGGAGCGGCCACAGGAACAATAACTTGGCCTTTAGTGCCTCCCAGTCGACTAGTCACCGGCTGACCAACGAAATATTTTCCTCCGTACGAATTATTTTTCGCCCGCAGAAAATAATCCTGATCGGCTAGGGATGCACCGACGTCTGGAATTCGTAGAACATTAGAATTAAGCTGAACTAATCCATTTCTATCCGTTAGGACAACTCCTCCAACCAGATCACTGCCGCGCCATTGTTCTGTAAATACATCCAAATCCTGGACGGTTTTTGCATCCCGGCGTTCCATGCTGCTCAATTGCGTAAGCACTACGATTGAGTCACCGAATACCTGAAAGAAAGATATAACGTTACTCGCCTCTGCTCTGGCTATTATCTGTTCCTGATTCAGGAACTGCCGGGTAGCTATCGATTCGACCCCCTGGATCAAAACTAAATAAAAGACCGCGCCTAATCCGGCTATCAAGAAGAACCCCAAAATCCACATCCGAATCGACAGCACTCGCCAAAACATACCTATAAATAGAATAGAGTTAAACATTTGCTTTGTCAACTACGTTCATGCAAACTGAACGTAGTCAGCTAAAAGGTACTATACCTCTTGACGTTTTTCAGATTAAAATATAAACTACTGTTATGAAAATTGCAAAATTAAAGGCATTATTCTATCCGGATGTTAATTTTGAAACACTTTATATTCCTCATATTTATCAGGAAATCTACTTTGACAAAATTTACAAAGATGTTTTCAAAAATAAAGAGGCAGGAAGTATGATTATTCTCGATGTTGGAGCAAATATCGGAATAGTTACGCAATATATGCTACCTTTTGCCAAAAAACTCTATGCTATTGAGCCTTCTAGTGAACATTTTGAGGCCCTTGCCGCGAACAAAGAATTTAACAGCTGGGATAATGTAGAAATATTTAAAGTAGCCCTTGCTGATCGCGACGGAGAAACTACACTCATGAAGAAACCCGACAACCGGACAATGGATTCTATTGTAATGGGGAAAAAAAATCCGGACGGTTCGCTTATATTTCCAATGAAAACGAGACGTCCCCATGGAAACCCGGAGGTAGTCAAAACCATGGCGATGGATACTTTTTTCAAAGAAAACAAAATTACCCAAGTTGATTTTATGAAGTTTGATGTTGAGGGAGCGGAAGATATGATTTTAAGGAGCGAGGGGTTTAAGAAAGTAGCAGAGAAAATTAAAGCTATAGAAATAGAGTTTCATTTTCCGGATTGGCAAAATTTGGTAGATTATATGGTTGGGCTGGGATTTATGGGAAGACGATATAAATGCTCGGCAATAGTTTTTCTTTTCAAGAAATAAAAAATATGAAAAAAGTATGTTTTGTACCTGTTGATGACAAGCGTTATTATAAGACAGGAACCCCGATCATGATTAATAGTTTTAAAAGGTTCCATCCGGATATAGACTTGGCTGTTGTCAGACAGAATACGGTTGATAAGTTATTTCCGGAAAAAGGGATTGATTGGTATAGCGCCACGCCATATTTTGCCCAGCTTTTTTTTGACGATTACGATTTAGTTGTAAAAATGGATGCTGACCATGTGGTAACAGGCAGAATGACTGAAATATTTGATAAGGTTGATTACGATATAGCCGGGCCATGGAATTTTAATGATTACGAAAATGCTTCGTTCGATAATATAACTGCGGAAATGTACGTTCAGGGAGGTTTGATTGCTTCTACGAAGAAAGAATTTTGGCTTAAATGGCAGGAAATGAATAAAAATGCAAGAAAATACCGCAGAAGAGAAAACGATGTCATGAATTTAGTTATCTATAATGCAATGCCCGAGCTCAAACTCAAGATCGTGGATAAAGAAAAGGATTATTATGGCTGTAAATCACTAAACCGGGAGCCAGAGTTTTATATTGAAAACGATAAGTTAATGTGCCGGGGCGAACAAGTTCTCGCCTATCACTACGCCCGCGGCGGAGTATTCCCTAAACTTGATTTTGACACCATGCCGCTTACAGACGAAGTCAAAAAGTGGCTGAAACATATCGGCAATTACGGACAAAGCATAACAATCAAATGAAACCATATAGCGTTGTTACTCCCGATTTTAAAATTGATTCAGGCGGAATTCGGGTCATGTGGGGACTCTATGGATGGCTCCTGAGTAAAGGGCAAATTGTAAATGTTAATACAAAATATCCCAATTCAGATTTTGTGGCAATCTACCCTGAGGTTTATCATGGAAATCCCATGCAGGCAAATACGGTTGTAAGATATATTCTCCAGAAGCCCGGCATGATGGGAAAAGGAACTCCCGGCACTTCAAGTTTCAGACCCGGCCCACTGGAATTTGACCCAAATGACAAATTGTTCGCTTTTTCAAAACTTTATATGAAAGATCTTCCGGAAAACCATTACATGTTTCTTCCGATCCTTGATATGCATCTGTTTTGCGACCGTGAAAAGCAGAGGACTAAAAAATTTTACTTTGTAGGAAAAGGAATAAATACAAATTCTCATCCTGCTTCCGCAATTGAACTTCCCAGAAGAATGCAGGATCAGCAGAAATTGGCAGATATGTTGAATGACTGTCAGACGCTTTACATTTACGATCCAGTGACCGCATTAAGTGAAATTGCCCGTTTGTGCGGCGCCAGAGTTGTTATGTTTGCGCCAATGGAAGGATTTGAAAAATATTACGAACCGGGAATGAATGGAATATCTCTTTACAAAGACACTAAGACTATGTTAAATTACATGGAGTTTAGAACACATTATAGTAAAATGAAAGACGCTTTTAGTAAGAAGTTGGATGATTTCATAGAATTAACCCAAAAATGAATGATGCTCCAACCATATCTATTTTTACCTGTTCGTATAACAAACCTAAGTATGTCGCTGAGGCAATGCAATCAGTCTTAAATCAAACTTTCTCTGACTTTGAATACTTTATCCTCGAAAACTCAACCGATGGTATCACGCGCAATATCGTTCATAACATTAAAGATCCCAGAATAAAAATTTTTGATGAAGATATTGGCCCACAGGATCGAAGAAAAACATACCCGGAAAGCTATCTAAAAAATAAATATTTTCCCCTCGCTTCCGGAAGATACATAATGACCCTATCTGATGACGATCTGTTAATGCCAAACTGTTTTGAAGAGCATATAAAAGAGTTTAATACCGGCAAAAACAAGAGGGCTAACTTTCATGCTGTAAGGGTTGTCCATCTTAACGGAAAGGTTCCCGAAAACATACTTCCGGCAAATAGGATATTCGGAGGCGGACGCGATCCCAACACTAGAATAGACGGAGGCGCAATTATGTTTGAAAAGTCTCTTTTGGAAGATTTAAAACATCTTACTCTTCCTCTAAAGTCAGGAGCCGCATATCCGCCTTTCAGAGGTATCTGGAATATGGCGCATATTTCAGATGGAATTTTCATAAGACATTTATCCCTTTTGACAAATATTTATCCGATCAATAAAGTGTTGCATATTAAAAGGCATACTCAAGAATCTACTTTTAACAGAAACAAATAGTTTACAGGTTATGAATTTAAAACAAAAGTCAGTTCTTGTAACAGGCGGAGCCGGATTTATCGGCTCTCATCTTACAAAACGTCTTCTTAACGAAGGATGCCGCGTTACCGTTATTGATGATTTATCTGAAGGAAAATGGGAAAATCTGCCAATACATCCCAACTTGGTAAAAGTTAAAGCCTCAATTTTAGGTAACATTTCAAATATTGTTGCTCAAAATGAGGTAATTTTTCACTTAGCAGCGCTTCCCCGTCTTCAAAGATCTCTGGCCAAACCCTGGCAAACGCATAAAGTAAATGTAGATGGCACCCTTAGCCTACTTCTGGCAGCCAAAAAACATAAAGTGAAAAGGTTTATTTTTTCTTCAAGCTCCTCCGTCTACGGCAATAAAAATAAAATTCCTTTTAAGGAAAATATGATGCCAAATCCCCTAGTTCCCTATTCACTGCAGAAGCTCATGGGAGAAGAGTATTGTCAAATGTTCTCTAATCTTTGGGGTTTGGAAACAATTTGCCTTAGATATTTTAACGTTTACGGACCGCGGATGAATCCTGATGGACAATACGCCAATTTAATCCCTAAATTTATTAAACTCCTGCGCCAGAATAAAACTCCTATAATTAACGGGGACGGCAAGCAAGTCAGGGATTTTACATACGTATCCGATGTCGTTGAGGCGACTTTACTTGCGGCAGAATCTTCCTTGTCTGGAGAAATTTTTAATATCGGATCCGGAAAAAGCATTTCGGTTGAGGAGGTCGCTTCAGCAATCAATCATCTTATGGGCAAAAATATAAAACCAATTCATGGACCGGCAGTCATCGAACCCAGGTCCACCTTGGCATCCCGGACTAAAGCCCGTAATCTTCTGAGTTGGAAACCAAAGGTAAAGTTTGAGGAAGGACTAAAAACAATGCTATGACTGCATATGATTTGAGCATACTTATCCCGGCCAGAAACGAAATGTTTTTAGTTAAAACCATTGAGAATATTCTTGAAAATATTGAAGGTAATACCGAAGTTATCGCAGTCCTAGATGGATATACTATTCCAGTACCAAAATTGCCCAATGATCCAAGAGTAACTATTGTCAATTTGCCAAAATCTATTGGACAAAGAGCCGCAACAAATGTCGCGGCCCAACTTTCAAATAGTAAATATCTGATGAAGTGTGATGCACATTGTTCCTTTGACAAAGGGTTTGATACAAAAATGATAAGGGAAATGCATGACGATTGGACAATGGCTCCTCTTATGAAAAACTTGCATGCTTTTGATTGGGTCTGCACGGATGGACACAGGAGGTATCAAGGCCCGAGCGGACCGTGTTTGGAATGCGGCAGGGAAACCAAAAGAGATATTTTATGGAAAGCCAAAGACAGCCCAAATAGCGTTTCCTACTGTTTTGATTCAACTCCCCACTTTCAGTATTTCAGTGAATACGCAAAAAGACCTGAGGGCAAAGGAGACATAACAGAAACAATGTCGCTTCAGGGATCATGCTGGATGCTGACCCGCGATAAATATTGGAATTTAGGAGTTTGCGATGAAAATTTCGGCAGCTGGGGTTCTCAGGGAATTGAAGTGGCTGTAAAAACGTGGCTATCCGGAGGACGGGTAATGGTAAATAAAAAAACCTGGTATGCTCATATGTTTAGGACCCAGGGCGGAGACTTCGGTTTTCCATATCCCATTTCTGGAGCGGATCAGGAAAAGGCCAAAAGTTTTGCCCGCGATCTTTTCTTTAAGAATAAATGGGGCAGACAAATTCATCCCCTAAGTTGGCTGATAGAAAAATTTTGGCCGGTTAAGGGCTGGAGTCAGGAAGACTTAAATAAACTGAAAGCAAATAAATTTAAGTTTAGGGGTTCGGGTTCAGATCATAAACCCGCGGAAAGCGAACCTCTCGAGGATAAATCCAGCACCGAAAAGGTGCTGGATAAACTGCCGGCAAAGGGTATCATTTACCAAAACAGCATATCTCTTCAACCCTCCGAGAAAAACGGGCCAACTCGAGGAATTATTTTTTACACCGACAACCAACTTAAGCTGAAAATCGCTCATAGAGTCCAGGACCAACTAAAGAAGATCAGCCGCGCAAAACATATTCCAATAACTAGCGCATCTCTCAAAAAAATGACATTTGGCGACAAAAACATTCACTTCCCGCATCTGAAAAGAGGATATTTAGCCATGTTTAAACAAATACTTGGGGCTCTGGAGAATAGCACTGCCGACATCATCTTTTTTGCCGAGCACGATGTTTTATATCACCCGTCTCATTTCGATTTTACTCCATCCTCAAAGGATATTTTTTACTACAACCAAAACTGGTGGCGGGTAAGAACAACAGACGGATTTGCCGTCCATTGGGATGCCAATCAAGTATCGGGACTAGTAGCATACCGCGAACATCTTTTGAAATTTTATCGGCAGCGCCTCACAGAAGTCGAAAAAAACGGATATAAAAGTAAGATGGGATTTGAGCCCGGCGGAAGAAATTCAAATTTAACTTGCGCCTGGAAATCGGAATACCCGAATGTTGATATTAAACATGGACACAACGTATCTAAAAATAAGTGGGGTCTTGCGGACTTTAGAGATAAAAATACATCAAAGAATTTTATGACTGCCATTGAGATTCCAGGATGGGGAAAGACAAAAGAGTTAATTAAAAGACTTTAAAGGAGAAACCTTTTGGATTTCGCCCAAATAATTTTTAGACTGACTAGGCACAGCTTTAAAGGATAGACCTTTGAAGGAAGACGTTACAAGTACGGTGTTCCCTCTTGATGTCAACTGAAATTGTTGTTAATATATTGAAGTTTAATGTAAAAAGATATAATCAATATAATACATAATATGTTGTCCGTAATTATCCCTTCCCGCAATGAACAATACCTCGCGAAAACCGTAGATGATGTTTTTGCAAAAGCAACTGGCGAGATAGAAGTTATTGTTATTTTAGATGAAAAGGATCAGAAACTTACTCCGCGGCCTAATTTAATTGTCCGCAAAAAGATAGGCAAACCGGGACTTCGCAGCGCTATGAATCAAGCCATGGAAATTGTACGAGGTAAATACATAATGAAAACTGATGCGCATTGTATGTTCGGTGTTGGTTTTGACACTATATTATCTCGCGATTGTGAGGATAATTGGATAGTAATTCCCAGAAGATATAGTTTAATCCCTGAAACTTGGGAAATCGATCATACACGACCGGCTATTGACTATGAATATTTTGTTTTTCCTTTTTTACCTGAAGTGGGACCAGTTAAAAGCGGAGGCAAATGGTATCAAAGAGCAAAAGACCGAAAGGAACTTCTATTAGATGAGGAAATGGCTTTTCAAGGATCGTGTTGGTTTACTACTAATGAGCATTTAAGAAGCATTGGAGCATTTGATACTAATACTTCAACCGGAGATGCGTTTGTGCTGGAATCAGAAGAGTTAGCAAACAAGACTTGGTTATCAGGCGGTAAGTGCATGGCGAACAAAAAGACCTGGTATGCACATTTGTATAAAGGCAGTTATGGCCGTGGTTATAGATGGGATAAAAGAATTATGCGGATACAGCGTGAATTCAATATTGATTATTGGATGCATGATAAATGGCCTAAAGCGATTCATAAAATGTCATGGCTGATAGAGCGGTTTATGCCAATCCCCGGATGGCCGCAAGATTGGCAAGATCCAAAGTATGAGGAAGTATATGTGGAAAGAAAAATTAAGGAAAGAATAGCTAGAGAAAAATCCAAGAAAAGATTGACTATGCAAAGAGACAGGATTATTTTTATGGCAACAAATTAAAATTAACGAATTAACATGAATACTTTAGATTTTATATTAAATAAATTTCAGTGGTTTTATGTAAAATAATGATATGAAAACTATGTTGTCCGTAATTATCCCTTCCCGCAATGAACAATACCTCGCGAAAACCGTAGATGATGTTTTTGCAAAAGCCAGAGGCAAGATAGAAGTCATAGTTATTTTAGATGAAAAGGATCAGAAACTTGCTTCACGGCCTAATTTAATTGTCCATAAAAAGATAGGCAAACCAGGAATGAAAAGCGCAATTAATCAAGGTATTGAGAAGGCTTCCGGCAAATATATTATGAAGACTGATGCCCATTGTATGTTTGGCGTTGGGTTTGACACTATACTAATCGCAGATCATCAAGATAATTGGATAACTATTCCCAGAAGATATAGTTTGCAGGCAGAAACTTGGTCTATCAAACCAAACAGGCCGATTGTAGATTATGAATATTTTGTTTTTCCCTTTACAGAGGTTGCATCGGTCAGAAATGGCGGTAAATGGTATCAAAGAGCAGAAGACCGTAAGGAGCTTTTGATTGATGAGACAATGGTATTTCAAGGCTCGTGTTGGTTTATGAATAGAGATTATTATAATAACGTTTGTAAATTAGAGGTAAACCCAGTAATAAAAGATGAGTTTATTTTGGAACCAGAGGAACTATCTTTTAAGTCATGGTTATCTGGCGGGAAAGTTATGGTGAATAAAAAAACTTGGTATGCCCATTATCATAAAAGTCAAGGCTATAGAGGCTACTTTATAGATAAAAAGCCGATGAGAAAGCAAAGAATTTTTCATATTGACTATTGGATGCATGATAAGTGGCCCAAAGCAACTCTTAAAATGGAATGGTTTGTTGAAAGATTTATGCCAATTCCGGGATGGCCGGCAGATTGGAAAGACCCAAAATATGAAGCGGATTATCTAAGAAGACTGGAAGAAAAGAGCGATCCTTATAAAATAATGATATGAATACGCTAGATTTTATTTTAACTAAATATAATGTTAAAGGTGCGAAAAATCCAATTGAGATAAGCTGTTCCCGCCTTGTATCGCTCCCAAGATTATTTAAGCAATTAGGGTTTACAATTGGCGCAGAAATTGGAGTCGCCAGAGGATACTTTATGCAAAAATTATGTCAAAGAGTTCCAAACCTCAAAATGTACGCTATTGATGCCTGGGCTCTTTGGGATGGAGCAACAAGCGGTGAAACACAAAGAAAAATGGAAAGATTATATCAAGATGCCAAACAAAGACTGGAACCTTTTAATTGTCAGATTATCAGGGATTGGTCTATAAAGGCAGTTAAGCAATTTGCTGACGAATCATTGGATTTTGTATATATTGATGCCTCACATGATTATAAAAACGTAAGAGATGATATTAGCGAATGGTCAAAGAAAGTCCGCAAAGGCGGAATAGTTGCGGGACATGATTATATAGAACCTGAAGAGTTTACTTTTGGTAACTATAACCACGATAACTATGATGTTAAAAAAGCAGTAGATGATTTTGTAAAAGAGAATAATATCAATCCTTTATTCGTTTTTACCAAAGATGCTCCGAGCAATAGACTGATAAATGCGAGAAAAGACTTTGCTCCCAGTTGGTTTTATGTAAAATCATGAATGATTTAACATCAAAAAAAGATCCAAAACCATATATGGATTCGCTTAATTTTATCTTAGATAAGTATGACTTAAGGGGACAAAAGTCTCCAGTAAATGTGATTATAAGTAGATTAGGTTCTTTACCAAGACTTTTTAAGAACTTAGGCTACAAAGTGGGAGCAGAGATTGGAGTTGAACAGGGAAGATTTTCAAAGTACTTAGCCAGCGAAAATCCCAACCTTAAACTCTATTGTGTAGATGCGTGGCTGATTTATGATGGATATAGAGATAATGAAACTCGGGAGCACATGGAAGGTTTTTACAAAACAGCAAGGCAAAGACTCGCACCGTATAACTGTCATTTTGTTAGAGACTTATCGATGAATGCGGTCAAAAGATTCGCAGATGAAAGTTTAGATTTCGTTTATATAGATGCAGTACATGATTACAAACACGTTAAAGAGGATATAAGAGAATGGTCAAAGAAAGTACGCAAAGGCGGAGTTGTGTCAGGACATGATTACGTAAATGGTTATCCAAATGGATTCCCGGATAATCCTTATGAAGTTATTCAAGCAGTAAATGAATGGATTAAAGAAAACAATATCAGTCCATTATTCTTAACTGCTAAGGATCAATCGCCAAGCTGGTTTTATGTAAAATCATAATATGAATGACTTAACGCTTTTATACTATACCGCGAGTACCATAGAAGATTATCTAGCCGAGAATGTTCGTAAACATTTATTGAAGATGAATGCTGAAGCTTATCCTATCATCAGCGTATCTCAAAAACCATTAGATTTCGGAACAAATTTATGTGTAGGAGAAATCGGCAAGTCTTACTATAATTGTTATAAACAGATTTATCTGGGGGCAAAAGAGGTAAAGACTAAATATGCTGCTCTAATTGAAGATGATACTTTATATCCAATGGAGCATTTTTCCCATAGACCGACTTCTGAAGATGTATTCAGCTTTAATAAAAATATGTGGTATGCGGAGGAAACGGAATATTGGAATAAGGGGTGGGTTGGGATGTGCACCTGTATTGTTGCAACGAAATATCTAATTGATACGCTTGCTCCCCGATTTAGGAAATATCCTAAAGAAACTGATGTTCCCAAAAATATGATCCAATTCTTTCAGGAACCAGGAAGGTTTGATTATAAATTCGGTATACCCAATGCTAAAGCTGAATATTATTACGGAAAAATTCCAATACTTACTTTTAATTATTTTAAAGCTTTGGGAGGTAAAGCAGACAGTGTTGCCCATAAGCCAGTTTCTGTTACCGAACTTGAGCCTTGGGGAGATTGCTGGGAATTAAAGAAATCTTATTGGGGGCGCGCTAGGCCGCGCGAGGAGTGTAAACGATATTTTGCATAAATAATTATGAAAACAAAACCGGTAACAAAAATAGTCGGGTTCCAATCAGGCCATGATGTCTCCTACTGTATTTTAGAAAATGGCATTCCAATTATTCATGAAGAGATGGAGAGATTTACAAGAGTGAAGATGGAGCTGGGTGATGGCTTAAAATTCTTCCTTTCCAGAGTAAGTGACACCGAAAATATAAAATACTTTACATTTGGAAATTGGGGTTTTAGAGGCGGTTGGAGACAACGAATTTGCGGAGATAAAGCTAGCGAAGATAGGATGAATGAAATACTATCTAAAAATCAGGGGCTGTTTTTCCAGTTTAGTCATCATTTGAGTCACGGAGCCAATGTCTTTTATACCAGCAATTTTGATAAAGCTTTGATCGTTGCGGTTGATGGCGGCGGATTTGAGGAAGGATTTGTTTTATCAGCGCTCACAATAGATGAGGGCGTTGATAACAAAATTAATAGGATCAAAATATTTGATGAGGCGGAAGTTAATATAGGAATAATTTATCATCATTCAACAAGAGATATCTTCCACCTATCCGTAGGATATCCAAGAGGAAGTCAGGAAGGTACAGTTATGGCTATGGCTGCGATGGGAGAGCCAAAATACACAGATTTGTTTTTGAATTATTATCACAATCGGTCAGAATTGGAAAAAAAAGCTAATCGCACTCAGCAGGAAAAATTTAATGTGGCGGCTTCACTTCAGCAATATACCGAACAAACATTCTTTAGTTGTATAGAAAAATACATTAATGAATCAGGTTATGAGAATATTTGCTTTTCCGGCGGGGTGTCACTAAATTGCGTAATGCTGAGCAAAATAAAAAAGCGGTTTCCGAAAATCAAAAATATATTCTGCGACCCGGTTCCTTATGACGCCGGGCTGGCTTTGGGATCTGCCAGGTATTTATGGCATCACGTTTTGGGCAACCCAAGGATAAAGAATGAAATTAGGAACATATCCCCCTATCTTGGAAAAACATACACCAAAAAGGATGTAAAAAATGCCCGCAAACTTTTTAAGGATAACATTAAGTTCGAACAAGCGACTGATGAGGATGTTTTAAATAAAATTAATGAGCAAAAAATAGTCGCTGTTTTTGGCGGAGGCTCTGAATCCGGCAGACGCGCCCTTGGCAATAGAAGTATTTTAGCCGACCCGAGAAACCCTGATATGAAAGCGCTCATAAATGAAAAAGTTAAGCACCGAGAGTGGTTTAGGCCGCTGGCTCCATCGATATTGGAGGAAAAAGTTGGAGATTGGTTTGAAGAAAAGATTTTAAGCCCATACATGTCCTTTACTGTCAAGTTTAAGACAGGCTTAAGAGATAAAGTCCCGGCAGTGGTCCACTACGACGGCAGTGCTCGCCTGCAAACTGTTAATAAATTGCTAAATCCCTGGTATTATAATTTTATTGCAAAATGGGAATCTCTATCCGGCGTACCAATTCTCGTTAACACCAGCTTTAATGACAACGAGCCTATTGTGGAAACACCACAGGAAGCGCTAAGATGCTTTCTTGGTACTAATCTAGACTATTTATATTTTTTTGATTATGGAATAATGGCCGCAAAATCATAACGAAACTAATTATGAACACTTTAAACTATATTCTAAATAAGTATGATTTAGGTAAAGATCAAAAACGACATGAGCTAATTCGCAGCAGATGGGGCAGTTTATCGGTATTATTCAAAGAATTAGGATTTAATCTGGGCGCTGAGATAGGAGTTGAAACAGGCAGATATTCTAAGTGTTTATGTACCGTTAATCCCAATCTTAAATTATATGCCGTTGATATATGGGAAAAAAATGATGGCAATTATAACAAGGCTAGAAAGAGATTAGCTTCGTTTAATTGCCAGATTATCAGGGACTTATCAATGAATGCGGTCAAAAGATTTGCCGATAAATCATTGGATTTTGTTTTTATAGATGCGGCCCACGATTACGATTCTGCTAAGGAAGATATTCGCGAGTGGTCAAAAAAAGTAAGGAGGGGTGGAATAATTTCAGGGCACGATTATAACAACGGATTGCGTGGACAACCCCGCGGAGTAAAAGGTGCGGTTAATGAATGGGTGAAGAAGAATAACATCCGGCCTTTGTTTATCTTTAAGAAAGATGGCTGTCCAACTTGGTTTTATGTAAAGGAAAAGAAATGATAGATTTATCAATTCTTATACCCGCCAGAGATGAGGAATTTTTAGGAATTACTATCCAGAATATATTGGATAACATTGAAGGCAATACTGAAGTTATTTCAGTATTGGACGGCTATATCACTCCTATACCAAAATTGCCCAAAGACCCCAGGGTAACCATAATAACTTTACCCCGATCAATCGGCCAGAGAGCTGCCAGTAATTTAGCCTGCAAGTTTTCAGTTGCTAAATATGTCATGAAAGCTGATGCGCATTTGGCTTTTGATAAAGGATTTGACGTCAAGATGATGTCCGCGATGCAGGATAACTGGACTATGGTACCTGTAATGCGCATTTTACACGCTTTTGATTGGATATGTGAGTGCGGCTATAGAGAATACCAAGGCCCGCAGCATCCTTGTCCTGCTTGCGGTAAAGAACTTAAAAAGGAGATTGTTTGGAAAGGAAAAGACAATCCGCAAAGCACAGCCTATAGATTTGATAAAAACTTACATTTCCAGTATTGGCCGGAGTTTGGAGATGCTCAAAAGGGCGATATTACTGAGACCATGAGTATTCAAGGCTCATGTTTTATGATGACAAGAGAGAAATATTTAGAATTGGATATTTGCCAAGAAGAATTTGGTTCATGGGGACAGCAGGGTGTAGAAGTAGCCTGTAAGACATGGTTGTCGGGCGGACGGGTAGTTGTTAATAGAAAGACTGCATATGCTCATATGTTTAGGACGCAGGAAGGGTTTAGTTTTCCATGGCCGGCTAGCGGCGGCGCGGCACTGGAACGTACTAGACAGTTATCAAAGAATGTTTTTCTTAATAATAAGTGGCCCGCGGCAATCCATCCATTTAATTGGTTGATAGAGAAATTTCAGCCTATTCCAGGATGGGAAGAAGTTACCAAAGGCATTATTTATTACACAGACAACCGGCTTGATGACAGAATAATGAAAAGATGCCAAGAACAGTTAATGAAAGTGGAAAGCTCTACTCTTCCTATTATTTCTGTCTCGCTTAAACCAATTGAATTTGGACAAAATTATATAATAAAGGCAGAGAGAGGTTATTTAACCCTAGCTAATCAGATAATAAAAGCGCTGGAAGAAAGTACCACCGACGTGGTTTTCTTCTGTGAGCATGATGTGCTGTATCACCCATCTCATTTCGATTTTACACCAGCTAAAAAGGATGTTTTCTATTACAATATGAATAGCTGGATGCTTAGAGCAAAAGACGGACATTGTTTATATTACGATCATAGATCGCTTAGCGGGATGTGCTGCTATCGGAAAATAGCTCTTGCGCATTTTAAGAAAAGAAAAGAAAGAATTGAAGCGCTTCTGGCAGAAGCAGGTAGTACGGGTATGGTAAAGGCAACCAGCGGAACTACGATTTCTTTAAAAGAAGGTATCCATAGACTGGGTTTTGAACCGGGAACACATAATAGACCTGATAGGATTGATGATTTGGGAGCAGAAAGCTTTAGATCAGAATTTCCCAATGTAGATATCCGGCATAAAGGTAATTTAACGCAAAGCAGATTCAGGAAAAACCAGTTCAGAAATGCAAGGTCATATCAAGGATGGACGGAAGCAGAAGAAATACCAGGATGGGGAAAAGGAAAAGATATAATAACTTAGCAACACTAATACCAATGGCATTGTAGCAGGTATTTGTTATGCTGATATATGCATGGTTAACTAATATGTATGACGAAAATAAAATATGTAAACAAACTAGGCGCTCCAGTGTCGGTTGATCCACCGACAAAATATCTTACTTTTGGTCCTTGGATTTATTTGGTCCCTCAGTATAAACCAAAAAGTGTTTTAATACTCGGTTACGCAGGAGGTACTGTTGCGGGATTGATTCGACTGCTGTATGGAAATGTACCAATTACGGGAGTTGATATTGAACCTTGTGAAGATAAGTATAATGTTGAATTTATTCAAGCTGATGCCAAAGAGTTTGTAAAAACGTGTAAACACTTCGATACAGTCATTGTTGATTTATTCCCAAATGATAAATCTCAAATCTGTGATTTTGTTAATACCAAGGAGTTTGTTCAAAATTTATCTAAAATTGCAAACTACATAATTGTTAATACTATCCATCAAGAAGATATGTCAGCATATGACGCTTTAGAATTGGTAGGAATGCATTATCCAGACAGATTGAACAATAAAATTTATTATTATCAAGTACATAAAATTCCAGGCCTATACATAGAACCATGACAAATTTCATAGCAAGACCAATAGAGAGAATAACCAATCAAATCCATGCTGTATTGGCTACCTTTATTAGCGAAGACATTTTATTAAAGTGGAAACCAATTCATCTTTGCTGGTGGTTTGAAAAAAATAATTTGCCCATTCCTAAATATTTTATTGGAGCTGCTAGCGCTTCTCCTTCCCGTTCTCCTTCCCGTTCTCCTTCCCGTAGTCCTTCAGCTTCACCTTCACCATCAGCTTCTCCTTCTGTTAGTCCTTCTGTTTCTCCTTCAGCGTCACCAAGCGTTTCACCTTCAGCCAGTCCGTCGCCCTCAGCTTCTCCTTCTGTAAGTCCAAGCGTAAGTCCAAGCGCTAGTCCTTCAGTAAGCCCTTCAGCTTCTCCTTCACCATCAGCTTCTCCTTCTGTTAGCCCTTCAGTTTCACCAAGTGCCTCTCCAAGTCCTAGTGCGTCTCCTTCTGTAAGTCCTAGTGCAAGTCCGAGTCCGAGCGCTTCTCCTTCTGCTTCGCCAAGCGTGAGTCCATCAGCTTCGCCAAGTCCTTCTGCAAGCCCATCTGTTAGCCCATCAGCCAGTCCTTCTCCAAGCGCTTCACCATCTGTTAGTCCGTCGGTATCACCAAGTGCATCACCATCTGTTTCCCCTTCTGCAAGTCCGTCACCAAGCGCTTCTCCATCAGTAAGTCCATCGGTATCACCTAGCGCTTCACCCTCGGTTAGTCCTTCAGCAAGTCCTAGTCCTAGCGCTTCACCCTCAGTATCACCATCAGTTTCGCCTTCCGCTAGTCCTTCAGTATCTCCATCAGCCAGTCCTTCACCATCAGCTTCACCATCTGCTAGTCCTTCAGTTTCTCCTTCTGCCAGTCCTTCGGTTTCACCAAGCGCTTCTCCATCACCAAGCGCAAGTCCGTCTGTAAGTCCATCGGTATCACCATCTGCTTCTCCTTCAGTTTCACCCAGCGCTTCTCCATCACCAAGCGCCAGTCCGTCTGTAAGTCCATCTGTATCAGAAAGCGCTTCACCTTCTGTAAGTCCTTCTGCTTCTCCCAGTCCCTCAGCCAGTCCATCAGTGTCCCCTTCTGCCTCACCCTCACCTTCAGCTTCACCTTCAGTAAGCCCATCAGTTAGTCCAAGCGCCAGTCCATCAGTTTCACCAAGCGCTTCTCCAAGTCCAAGCGCTTCGCCATCAGTATCCCCTAGTGTATCTCCATCAGCAAGTCCTTCAGTATCTCCCAGTGCTTCTCCTTCCCCTAGCGCTTCTCCGTCAGTCAGCCCTTCAGTTTCTCCTTCTGCCAGTCCTTCGGTTTCACCATCAGCCAGTCCTTCACCAAGCGCTTCTCCGTCAGTATCTCCTTCAGTTTCACCCAGCGCTTCTCCTTCAGTTTCACCCAGCGCTTCTCCATCACCAAGCGCCAGTCCGTCTGTAAGTCCATCTGTATCAGAAAGCGCTTCACCCTCGGTTAGTCCATCAGCCTCGCCCAGTCCGTCAGCTAGTCCGTCAGTGTCCCCTTCAGCCTCTCCTTCACCTTCAGCTTCACCCTCAGTATCACCATCAGTTTCGCCTTCCGCTAGTCCTTCAGTTTCTCCTTCAGCCTCTCCTTCACCTTCAGCTTCTCCTTCTGTTTCACCGAGTGTTTCTCCTTCAGCCAGCCCATCTGTATCTCCTTCTGCCTCACCTTCACCAAGCGCTTCTCCATCTGTTAGTCCTTCAGCCAGTCCAAGTCCGAGCGCTTCTCCATCAGTATCCCCTAGTGTATCTCCATCAGCAAGTCCTTCAGTATCTCCCAGTGCTTCTCCTTCCCCTAGCGCTTCTCCGTCAGTATCTCCTTCTGTTTCACCTTCTGCTTCACCGTCAATATCTCCATCAGCATCTCCTTCACCAAGCGCCAGCCCGTCTGTCAGCCCATCAGTTTCACCAAGCGCTTCGCCTTCGGTAAGCCCGTCTGCTTCTCCCAGTCCGTCAGCCAGTCCATCAGTATCACCTTCAGCTAGTCCTTCCCCAAGTGCCAGTCCGAGTGTTAGTCCTTCTGTATCTCCTAGCGCTTCACCGAGTGTATCACCAAGCGCTAGCCCAAGCCCTAGTGCAAGTCCCAGTGTTTCTCCATCTGTTAGTCCTTCTGTTAGTCCAAGTGTAAGTCCAAGTGCCAGTCCTTCTCCTTCAGCAAGTCCTTCAGTATCTCCATCAGCCAGTCCATCACCATCTGCCAGTCCTTCAGTTAGCCCAAGTGTAAGTCCCTCTGCCTCACCTTCAGTTAGCCCATCAGCCAGTCCTTCACCCTCAGCTTCACCAAGTATTTCTCCATCAGCCAGTCCTTCACCATCCGCTAGTCCTTCAGTTAGCCCCTCAGCTTCTCCATCTCCATCAGCTAGTCCAAGTGTATCTCCTTCTGTTTCGCCGAGTGTCAGTCCTTCAGTATCTCCCAGCGCTTCTCCAAGTCCTAGCGCATCACCATCTCCATCTGCTAGTCCATCAGTATCTCCATCAGCCAGCCCTTCCCCATCAGCTTCACCTTCAGTTAGTCCATCAGCCTCACCTAGTCCTTCTGCCAGTCCATCACCAAGTGCTTCACCATCTGTTAGTCCTTCTGTAAGTCCAAGCGTAAGTCCTTCTGCCTCACCATCGGTCGGCGGAGGCTCTGCTTCGCCATCGGTGTCACCAAGTGCCAGTCCATCACCAAGTGCTTCACCATCTGTTAGTCCTTCTGTAAGTCCAAGCGTAAGTCCTTCTGCCTCACCCTCAGCCGGTAGAATCTCTGCTTCGGCATCACCATCACCATCAGCTTCGCCGTCTGTATCGGCCTCGGCTAGCCCTTCGGCTGCGCAGTTAACACCGGCTAAAGAAGAAGTCCCTGTAATATCCAGAGATGCCCCGTTCTTTAGAGAAACTGCAATTGGACAAGGCATCTCTGTTGCGGACACCCAGCAAGCAATCCCCGCTTGGAACACCGCTAGCAGGCCCAAAAAGGCAAAGACGGCAACGTTTGGTTTTAACCTTCAAACAAATAATTTGGAATACTGGGATGGGTCACGCTGGTTAAAGTTGCGTATGAATCCCGTTAGAAATAAAAAATAACAGATTTTTGCCAACACATCAAATCTGGGTCGGATTTCTAACGGGATGAAGAAAATTTAATGCAATGGTCTTTTTGCAAAATGATTGCGGAGCGGTATATAATAATTGTGGAACAATATGTTTAAAAAAAACACCCGGTTCCTTTTTGATATCGGTCAAGGCTTATCTATTATGATCGGTCTGCCGAGAATTGCCTCCTGGGACACTGCCGGCAGACCCAAAAAGGCAAAGAAGGGAACGTTTGGTTTTAACTCTCAAACAAATAACCTAGAATACTGGGATGGATCTGCCTGGCTGGCAGCAGCCATGAGCTAAATTAGCTTTGGTTCGCCAGCTGGCGAATTTGCCTATTGCTTTTTGATGATTTGCGTTATATAGTGATATTAAATCAAAATGTTTGACTTCATAAAAAATATCAGTTCAACAGAGCTTATTATTGTAGTTATAATTTTAATAGTTCTTTTCGGCCCCAAATTAATTAAGGCGCTTGGTAGAACCAGCGGAGAAACTGTCAAAGAGATCAAAAAAGTCAAAAAGGAATTTACCAAAGCCATAGAAATAGAAGATGATGATAACAAACCTAGCAAAAACTAATGGAAGGGGGTGTCAAAATAAAATATGCTTCAATCAATTGGGGTAACTGAGTGGCTGATCATTGCTTTAATAGTAATTTTGCTTTTCGGAGGCAAGAAAATCCCGGAACTTTTCAAGGGCTTAGCTGAAGCTGTTAGGGAATTTAAGAAGGCTTCTAAAGACTCTGATGAGAAGAAGGGGTAAAAGTGGAAAATATCAAGTCTTCTGAGACTTCCGAACTGAATGCATTAACAAACAAATACTCCCCAATCTTTCTTGAGATTAGAAAAAGAATCCTCTTTACACTAGCAGTTTTCGCAGTTGCCGCGCTTGTCGGCTTTGTTTTTTATGAAAGAATAATCAAATTCCTGATTGATATTCTGTCACTCAAAGGACTTAATATCGTCTTTACTTCACCTTTCCAGTTCATCAATCTCTCAATTAGCTGCGGCCTGGCTACCGGACTGGTGTTTGTTTTTCCTCTCTTGATTTATCAAATTTTGTCTTTTTTAAGACCGGCCTTGAGAGTTAGGGAATATAAAATGATAGTTAGGTTTTTGCCTCTTTCCATCGTTCTTTTTTTAACCGGATTTTCATTTGGAGGTCTTATTATGAAATGGCAAATTCAAATATTTTTGACCAGGTCGGTATCGCTTGGTATCGGCAATATCTTAGATATTAGCCGTCTTTTAACCACAGTGATTCTGACCTCCGTATTTATGGGGATTGGTTTCCAATTTCCGATAATCCTACTTCTACTTCTTCGTATCGGAATTATCAAACACAACCAACTAAACAAACAGCGCCTGTGGATTTATCTTGGCTCTTTTATTTTTGCCATCCTTCTTCCGCCGGATTCAATCCTGGCTGACATCTTACTCACTTTACCTCTTGTAATTCTGTTTGAACTTACATTAATATTGAATCGTGTCTTCGAAAGAAGAAAAGTTGCGCCAACAATAATAACAGGGTGATAGCGAAAAACCAAAAGTAAACGGCATTGCTGAAAAGATTTTGATACAGTTTGCCATCTTGAAAAAAATCCTAGATTGCTAAATAATTAAAGTCTTATGTTAACAAAAACCGACCTAAATCAAATAGGACAGGTCATCGACGAAAGACTTGAAAAAGGATTGGAGCCTATTAAAAAAGACTTATCTGTTCTCAAGAGCGATGTATCTGTTCTCAAGAGCGATGTATCTGTTCTCAAGAGCGATGTAGTTGGCCTGAAACAAGATGTTGGAACTTTAAAACAAGATGTTGGTGGTCTGAAGCAAGATATGAAATACCTGAAGAAAAAAGTCAACAGAATTGACAAAACGGTTAATTTGATTGTAGAAAACTACGATGAAGGAGACGTTAAATTAGGAAGAAGAGTTAGGAAGATTGAAGAACATATTGGCTTAACAGGTTAAATAAAAACAAAAGCTAATAAGCTTAAAGCTGCTCCTAATAAAGCCCCGCCGATTACATCAGTTGCCCAATGCTCCCCCAAGTAAATTCTGCTTGTAAGCATAATCAAATCATATGAAACTAGAAATCCCAAAATCAAAGATTTTTGCAGATTTGATAATTTTTTGCTCTTTAGAACAATTAGTCCGATTAGAATGCTTATAAATGCTGCTCGTCCCGCATGTCCTGATGGATACGAGTTCTCCAGCCGCACGTGAAACTGCGGAAAATTAATAATTTTTTGGGTTCTAACCATAAACTCAGGCGGGGGCCTGTGGTCAACAAAAAACTTGCCATACAATTCTATTACATGTAAAAGCGCAAACATTACAAGCGCAAAAATCCCCCTAATTCTTCTTTGAAGAACCAGAAATATCAATAGAAAGCCGAGCATTATTTCAAAAGCTCCGATATCGCTCAGAAAAGAGAACGGCTGATCAAAATTTCTTCCGATGTGATCCTGAATTCTTACTGTTGTATTGAAATCGAAATGCGTAAGTAAATCTTTGTGAACAAGATATGAAAAAAGGACAAACAGGATAAAAAATAAACTGCCAAATATCAAAAACTTCAGTCTCATTTTCATAATTTTCAATTTACAATTTAAAATTTCCAATCAATTTACAATTAATCAATTTGAAAATTAAATATTAAAACATTCAATGAAAATTGGAAATTAAAAATTAGAAATTAATTTAGAGCTTAAGGTCTTTAAGAAACTGGCGGAATTCCCCATTCACATCTTTGTGCAGAAGTGCCAATTCTACAACAGTTTTCATATATTCAATTTTGTTGCCTGTGTCGTAATATTTGCCGTTTTCAATTTCCACAGCGTATACAGGTATTCCCTGCTCCTTCAAAAGATTTATTGCGTCAGTAAGCCAAATCTCTCCGCCTTTCCCGGGTTTTATTGTTCTAAGCGCCTTAAAAATATCTGGGGGCAAAATATATCCGCCGTGAGTTGCAAGATTTGAAGGAGCAAGGTCTGGCTCCGGCTTCTCAATTATGGATTTGATTTTGTAAACTTTCCCATCAACCTTCTCAACATCTGCTATTCCATATCTTTTAAGATCTTCTTTCTTCTCAATTCTCACTCCCGAGATAACTATTCCGCCATATTTATTGTGTACCTCTATCATTTGAGCAAGCCTTGGGGGTTCGGAATAAATAAATTCATCTCCCCATAAAACAGCAAAAGGTTCATCTTCAATAACCGGCTCTGCCGCCAAAACAGGAGTTCCATTTCCATAAGGACCTTTTTGTCTTACATAAATAAAATTCGCCATCTCCGAAATTCTTTTAATTTGCTTTATTAACTCATGTTTGCCGCCGCTTTCAAGATTTTGCAGAAGATCTGCATTAATAGTATCAAAGTGATCCTCAATAGCTCTTTTTAGTGCGCCTGTTACAATTACAATATCCTCAATTCCCGAGGCTACTGCCTCTTCGACAACGTATTGAATAACAGGTTTGTCAACGATGGGAAGCATTTCTTTGGGCATTGCTTTTGTCTGAGGCAAAAATCTCGTCCCAAAACCAGCCGCGGGAATAACTGCTTTTCTTATCTTCTTCATATTTCTTAATTCTACCCCTTATCCTCTTTACATGTCAACAGATATTTGATATCATAACACGTATGGCAACAACGCCCGCTGCTTTCTTGAGAGAGACGAAAGATGAGCTTAAGAAAGTCGTATGGCCATCCCGTCAAGAGGTTATACGCTTAACTTTTGTAGTAATAACAGTAAGTTTGATTGTTGGATTATTTTTGGGAGGATTGGATTTTGTCTTTA
>Ga0209515_10002565_pt1 | contig 27714 bp, 28 predicted proteins | sample Subgroupgradi54m_FD_187454 | JGI IMG/M metagenome (GOLD analysis project Ga0209515, IMG submission 187454) | Subsurface groundwater microbial communities from S. Glens Falls, New York, USA - GMW60B uncontaminated upgradient, 5.4 m (SPAdes)... ... | reverse complement strand
TACAACTTGTAGCGATTAAACGCGCCGAAGGCGCGCAGCTTCACCGTGAGGCGGTGCCGGTCTATGACGAGGCTGTCCTTGCCTTCGATGCGTACTTTGCAGTTCGTGCCCATGCCGTAGGTGACCGCGCGCGCGCCCAGACGCGTCTCGAGCCCGGCCAGCCAGGGATCGTCGGCGTTGATCACGGCCGCGCCGTCCTCGGGCAGAACGGCCACGATTTCGGAGTTCGTCTGAAAAGTGGTCTCGATCGTTCCGAAGCTCTCCAGATGATCGGGCCCGATGTTCGTGAGCAAAGCGACGGTCGGCTGCGCCACGCGGGCGAGCTCCGTGATCTCTCCCTTGCGGCACGCGGCCAGTTCGAAGACGGCGTAGCGGTGCTCAGGCAGAAGCTCGAGCACCGATAGCGGCACGCCGAGCTCGTTGTTCCAGTTGTCCGGGGTCGCGCACACGGGCCCGACCTGGGCGCAGATGGACTTGAGCATCTCCTTCGTGGTCGTCTTCCCGTTGGAGCCGACGATTCCCGCGACGGGAATGTCAAAACGCTTGCGATGAAAATGGGCGAGGGCCGAGAGGGCCTTGAGCGTGTCGGGGACCTCGATGACATGGACGGGTCGGGGCGCGTCCTTGGCCAGCTTGCCCGTCGTGACGATCCACCCGGCCGAAATTTTGGCGAACGCCTCGGTGAGCAGGCTGTGCGCGTCGACGCGTTCTCCGACGAGCGCCCAGAACGCCTGGCCCGGCTTCAGGGCCCGCGTGTCGGTGGTCAGGGCGGCAATCGGCGCCGCGGCGTCGCCATGCGTCAGCCGGCCGCCCGCGCCGCGCGCCAGTTCACCCCAGGTTATATTAAGCTTCATTTGAGAGAGTTCAACGCGGCGCGGGCGACCTCGCGGTCATCAAAAGGAATCGTGCGCTCGGCCAATATCTGGTAGTCCTCGTGTCCCTTGCCGGCAATCAATACCACGTCGCCCGAACGGGCCGACTTGATCGCGACGGCGATCGCCTCGCCCCGTTCAGGAACGATTCTATAATTTTGGAGGTTGACGCCGCGAACTCCGGCCTCGATATCGTTAAGAATCGCCGCAGGCGATTCCGATCGAGGATTGTCGCTGGTGAAGATCGCCAAATCGCCGCCGCGGCACGCGGCGATACCCATCGGTCCGCGTTTGGTTTTGTCGCGATCGCCGCCGCATCCGATAACGGTAATGATCCGTTTATGCGGGAGCGAACCCAAGAGAGCAAGGATCGTCATCAAGGCGCTGTCGGTATGGGCGTAATCGACAAACACATGAAATTCCTGTCCTTCCGATATGGATTCCAATCTCCCCGGCACCGCGCGAAGCGCGGAAACGCCGTTGAGAACCGTTTCCGGGGATGTCGTTAATCCGAGCATGGCGGCGGCAGCCGCCATGGCGTTCTCCACGTTGTGGCGTCCGGGCAGCCGCACCTGGGCGTCATACGTCTTGCCCCGGAAGGTTACCTCAAAAGTCGTGCCGTTCAAATCCGCCTTTCTTATTTTCCCTTTGAGATCCGTCGCCGCGTCCGTCAGCCCGAAGCGCATGATCTCGCAATCGACGGCCTTTTTGACCAACAAATGCGCCCGCGCATCGTCGAAATTCAGCGCCGCGACCTTCGGTGATTTTTTATTGTCGGCCCGCGCAAGCAGTTCGAAGAGCCGGGCCTTCGCGTCAAAGTACGCCTCCTCGGTTTTGTGAAAGTCCAGATGGTCTCTCGTCAAATTAAGAAATATGCATGCGTCGAAGTCCACGCTCTCGACGCGCTTGAGCGCCAGCGCGTGCGACGAGACCTCGAGCAGCCCGTGCGTCGCCCCCCCGTCTCGAAATTTAGCCAGCAACTTCGTCAGCGTCAGCGAAATCGGCGTCGTGTTCACGGATTTCTCGATGCGTATCCCGTTCAGCCTGTTCTCGATGGTGCCCGCGACCGCGGGCCTCCCCCCCGCGGCCTTCACTATGGACTCAAGAAAATAGGTGGTCGTCGTTTTTCCGTTCGTCCCCGTGACTCCAACCATCGTCATGGCGCCGGAGGGATGCCCGTAAAACGAATCAGAGATGCGTGCCATCGCCTCGGCGATGTCTTCCACCTGCACCCAGGTCCCCTTCATGACCGCCGGAGGCGGAGGCGGCTCGAGCTCGCTGACGACGGCCACCGCGCCGTTCTCGAGGGCCTGCTTCGCGTGCCTGTTCCCGTCGGTCTTGGAGCCCGGCATCGCGAAGAACAGATCCCCGGCGTGGATTTCCCGGGAATCATGCCGGAGCCCGGAAATGTTCACCTCCACGGAACCGGCGACGCGCCGCGTCGACGCGGTGCGAAGCAGCTCGGCGAGCGTCATGCGCCTTCCTAGCGCCTCGCCGTGAGGGCCGCAGCAGCGGGGCGGTCGGGCGGCAGGCCCGCGAGTGCCAGCAGTCGGCTTCCCAACTGGGCGAAGATGGGTGCCGCGACGAGGCCGCCGTAGTAAGCGCCCTTGGGCTCGTGCAGGATCACGAGGATCGTCCATCGGGGTGCGGAGGCCGGCAGGAAGCCTACGAAGGAGGCGGTGAAGGCGGAAGTCGAGTATTTGCGCGTGAGAGGGTCGATCTTGCGGGCGGTGCCGGTCTTGCCCGCGGCGCGATAGCCGGGAATTCTCGCGCTGGACGCGGTGCCGCGATCAACGACGCCCTCGAGCATCAGCGCGACCTCGCGGACCGCGCGCTCGGACGCGACGCGGCGGACCTTCACCGGCGGCAGGCCGTCGACGAGGAGCTTCGGTTCCCAGAGCGTGCCGCCGTTGGCGATCGCGGAGTAAGCCCCGAGCATCTGCAGCGGGCTGACGGCCAGGCCGTAGCCGTAGGAAGAAGCGGCCAGTCCCACCTTGGTGAGGTCCGAGAGCGGCTTGAGTTCGCCGGCGCTCTCGCCGGGCAGCGGCGCTCCCGTCTTGGCGCCGAAGCCGAACGCGCGCGCCAGGCGGTAGAAGCGCGTCGCACCCACGCGATCGGCTACCTTGGCGATGCCGATGTTTGAAGATCGTTCCAATATCTGAGCGAGCGTCATGTCCCCTTCCGGCTCATGGTCGGTGATGGTTACTCCGGGGGTGAGCTGATACTTACCGCCTTCTCCGCTGAAAACCTCGCCCTCGCGCACCACGCGGTCGTCCACGGCGGCGAGTGCGGTCACGACCTTGAACGTCGAGCCGGGCTCGAAGGCATCTTGGACAAGCGGGCTGCGCAGAGGATTGGGAGGCCATGCGGCCATGGCCAGAATTTCGCCGTTGCGCGGGTCTTGGATCGCGACGACGCCCTCCTTGAACTGTCCTTTCTCTCCGCCCTCGCGCAGGGCTTCCTCGGCCAGGAACTGGGCGGTACGGTCGAGGGTCAGGCGCAGGGGTTGGGGTTCGTCCCCGGCGTCCGAAACGCTTTTATAGATCGTGCGGCCTTGGCCGTCGCGGATCACGTCCATGCGGCGCGCGCGCCCGCTCAGGCGCTGATTTTGCGACAGCTCGAGTCCGGCGAGGCCCTTGCCCTCGGAACCGACCAGGCCGAGCACGCCGCGCGCGAGATCGCCGTTGGGGTAGACGCGTTCCGACTTGGGGACGAGGCCCAAGCCCTCGATGCGAGCCTCGGCGAGTTTCGAGAACTCCTGCTGCGTCAGACTTCTCTTGAGCCAGGCGAAGCGGACGGCGGCGCGGGTCTTATGCGTGATCTCGGACTCGGGGAGGCCGAGCAGGGGTGCGAGCTTGGCGCCGAACGCGTTCGGGTCCTTCACCATCGCCTTGTCCACGAAGCAGGACCAGGACGGGATCGAGCGCGCGAGGACCCGCCCCTGACGGTCGAGGAGGTCGGCGCGCGGGGCCGCTTCCTGCGCGGTCCTCGCGAATTCGCCCGACGCGCGCGTGGAGAGGTTGTCGTGCCGCACGATTTGGAGAAAGGCGAGGCGCGCGCCCAGCGGCAGAAGGGGTGCCAGCGACAACGAGGCGGCGACGGTCAGTCGTAGTCCGAGATCCATCTGTTCGTCAGCTGCGTAAAGGCCCGACAAGCGGCAAGCGCGCCCACAGGCGGGGCAGGAGGCCGTCGGCTTGACCGTCTGCGGACAGCGAGCGAAGCGAATTGGGCGAGGCGGGGACCATGCCGAGTTTGGTATGAGCGCGCGCGGCGAGAGCCGCGGGCGCCAAAGTCTCGTCGACGCGCAGCCGGAGGTCCGCGACGCGGCTGCGCCGGGCGCGGGCTTCGCGCCGGGTGGATTCGACTTGATAGCCGATCCGGGTGGCCTGCACATGCTGCCAACACAGGAACAGGAAAAGCGCGCCCAGCGCCGTAAACTTCACGATCCGTCGTGGATCGAATCCCATGAGCGCGTCCATCATACCATGTTCCTTTAGAGTGGCGGGCGGGCGCCCCCGCCGAGAGGGACGCCCGCCCTGATTGGTCGGCGGATATTCCCCGCCGAGAGGGAATATCCGCCTAAATCGGCCGGACCCCCCCGCCGAGAAGGGGCCCGGCTTTAACGGCGGCGGGTGGTGCGGCTTGTATCCACCCGCCAAACTTCGAGATCGTGGGGCGGCTCTCTTCCGCCGAGAGAGAGAGCCGCCCTTGAGCGATGGCGAGCGCCCCGCCGAGAGGGCGCCCGCCAAATTCCGTCTATCTGTTCGAAGACCTTCCTTTCAAGAAAACGCGCCGCCATACGTAGCCGGGGGAATTGACCTTGCCCACCGGAGAGACCGCGACGGTCTGCCTCCGATCGAGAAGGAATGACACAGTGGTGTCCAGTTTCGCCAAGGCCGCCATCGCGACCGCCGAACCGCTCAGGAACGAAGTATTTTTTATCATCGTGCCCCCTATCGCTTCTTTTCAATAACCCGCAGTTTCGCGCTGCGAGAGCGAGGATTGCGCGCGATCTCTTCCTCGGTCGGGACGATCGCCGACTTCGCGTCGCCCTTTCCGAGATGCACGCACGACCCCTGCGCGACGAACGAAGCGAAAACGTTCTTGACGATGCGATCCTCGAGCGAGTGGAAGGTGATCACGCACAATCTTCCTCCGTTCTTGAGGTACGGCACGACCGACTCGAGGCCGCGCGTCAACGCCTCGAGCTCGCCATTGACCGCGATGCGCAGCGCCTGGAACGTGCGCGTCGCCGGGTGATGCCCGGTGCGCGGCACGATCGATTCGACGCAGGCGGCCAGTTCCAAAGTGGTGGTCAGCGGCTTTTTGGCGCGGCGCGACACGATGGCGCGCGCGATGCGATCCGCCTCCGGCTCCTCGCCGAACTCCTTCAATAGCATCGCGATCTGCTCGGCCGGCCAGCGGTTAATAATCATATCCGCGGTCAACGCGGTGTCGGGGCCCAGGCGCATGTCGAGGGGCCCCTCGCGTTGGAACGAGAAGCCGCGGGAGGGCTTGTCGAGCTGCAGCGAAGAGACGCCGAGGTCGAACAAAGCGCCCGTCAGCGGGAAGAAGCCTTCCCCCTCCAAAACGGAGCCCAGGGAACGGAAGTTCGCGCGGACCGAGGAGAATCGTCTCCTGTGGGCTTGGAGCCGGTGACCGGCTTCGGCAAGCGCCTCCGGATCCGCGTCGAGACCGAGTACCTTTCCCTGGGCCGAAATCTTTTTAAGGAGAGCTTCGCTATGGCCGCCGAGACCGAGGGTGGCGTCGAGGTACAGCCCCCCCCTGTCCGTGACGAGCCGCTCCAGCGTTTGGGCGAGGAGGACGGGCTCGTGCGTGTAACGGCCTTCTTCCAAGATCATATCTCCAGGCTCTTGCCGATCTTTTTGTACGCCGGGGCGATCGTCGACTTCTGGTATCCCGCCCAGCGCTTCGCGTCCCAAATCTCGGCGCGGTTTCCCGCTCCCTGCACCAGCACGTCGAAGCGCAAGCCCGCGTGCTCCTTTAGATACTGCGGCACCAGAATGCGGCCCTGGGCGTCCGGCTCGACCTCGACCGCCTCGGAGAAGAACTTGCGCTTGAACGCCCGCTCCTGCTCCTTGTTCGGCAAAGTGAACATCTTCAAATCGTCCGCGAGCATCTTCTCCCATTGCGCCGGGAGGAAGAGGTACAGGCAGCCGTCCATGCCGCTCGTCAGATAAAAAGACCGCCCCTTCTCCTGCGCCAGAATCTCGCGATATTTTGGCGGCACCGCGAGCCGGTTCTTCGGGTCGAGCGAGTAATCGTAGCGGCCGATCAGAAGGGCCATCAGTCCCCACCATTGCCCACTTGATTGTTATTTTTCACCACTTTTCCCCACCGGGATCAGGAGTATAGAGGACTCGTCCGTTTCTGTCAAGAGGTGATTTTGCGCGCGGCGAACCCTCGTCGAGAAATGGGCAAAAATTCCCCCCCGTTTCTCGCGACCGCTCAATTTATTTTCGCGACGATCGTCACGGCGTCACGCTCATGCGGGCCGGGGCGAGGAAGCGATATTCGCCGGGGACGTTCGGATTGACCTCACTCCGGGGTCCGTCCGCGGCGAGCGAGAACGCCCCTGCCGCGGCGGACCCCAGGCCGCCGGCGAATATCATTTCCTCGCCCCGATAACGCGAGCGTTAGCGATGGCGATCGTCGCGCGTCATGCGCGTCGGCGAAGGCCCGCCGGGCCGTCCCGAGCGCCGTTACTGCGCGCCGAGCTTCGCCATCTGCGAGCGCGAGAGCTCGTAGCGCCAGGCGTGCTCGAGGGCGACCATGCGGGTATACGGCGCGCCGTACGCGCGATACAGCGCCTCGGGTTCGGGGCGCCCGTCGCGCAGGTGCGCGACGAATTTGTAGAAGGACGAGCGATACTGCGTGCGGATCAAAAAGCGCACGAGGCTGTAGGACTGCGCGTACCAGAGGCGGACCTTCGCGTCAGGCCAGCCCGAAGTCGAGGTGACGGAGGTGAGCCTGTCGATCGCAAAGCCCTCTCCCGCCTCGAGTCGCTGGAGGTTTTCGCGCAGCCAGTTCGGCGCGGCCAAGCCGCGTTCGACCTGGACCAAGGTCGCCATTCCCTCCGACAGCCATAACGGATCGGTCGTGCCGTCCAAGAAGAAGCCGTCGAAGTAGATGTGGGTGAGCTCGTGCGCGACGATGCCGGGCAGTTCTTCGCTCTCGTAAACGTAGAGCTTGCGTTTGCCCACCGAACTGGCGCCGCCGGACCAGACGGGGCGGCCGGTCACGCGGCGGTAGGTGTCCTGATTCTTGAACAAAAAGATCGTCGTGCGCTCGCTGCTGGCCCATGGCGAAAACGGCGCCAGGTCGAGCATGAGGTTGGAATGAAGGCTCTCGATGAGCTCGATGAAGCGCTCGGAGGCCGGATACTGTTCGGCGAATACGGTGAAGTGGCGCGAGTTGCTGCGTATGAAGCCGGCCGGCGTCGACATGTCGGCCGGTGAGGTCCGGTCCTCACGCGAGCGCGACATGGGCGGGCTTGGGACACGAGCGGCGGTGACGGGCGCAGCGACAGGCGCCCGGCGTTCGCTCGACGGCGCGGCCCCGGCATAATCGGCCGAGGGAATCACGCTGGGAGAAGCTTCCGGGACGAATATGGGCAAGGGCGGACTCACGAGGGGTGCGGCCGGCGGCACGGCGGCGGGAGCGTAAAGCGTGGTCTCCGCCGGCACGGGCGAGGCCGCGCCGTAAGGCGCGATGCGCTTCATCTTCGCCTGGTCCTGCTCTTCTTCACCTAAATACTGGTAGACCATCACGCCCCAAAGGCTGATGACCAGAACCCAGATGAGGACACGCAGTCGTAACAGTACGTCCACAGGGTTAGTTTAGCCCCTCCGCGAGCCTTTCTCCACCCCGCGCCTCAGCTCTTATTCGCGTCGCGCAGGCGCAAGGCCGTCTGGGCCAGGCTGTGCACGAACAGCGAGAAGATGACGATGAAAGCCGCGTGGGAGAGGGCCATGCCGAGGTACGGGCCCTCGAGAGGTTGACGGGACCATATGACGACGATCATGGCGCCCGCCGCACAGAGCGAGCACAGCACGGTCTCGAGTTTGGAAGTTGTGAGCGCCGCAGCGGTAGGCGCCAAAACGAACAGAAGCCACATCGGAGCCCAGTACGGATATAAGAGGTAGAACAGGGGCACGGCCCAGACAAAATTGAGCCAGACCTGCATTTGCCTAAAGCGGCCCGCCCAGCCGACCCAGCGGTATTGATTTTTGCCGATCCACCAGTTGAGGAGCACGTCGGCGAGCAGGATGGCGACCGCGATCTTGGTGATGTGGGGCTCGGGCTCGCTGAAGTGGACGGCCGACAGGATCAGCACCAGCGCGAACGGCGTGAAGTAGCGGCTGAGCATCTGCATCGGTCAAGCCTCCTTGCGCTTGAACAGCACCAGGCGCCGGTCGCGCGCCTCATCGGGACGGCGATAAGGGCAAGACTTTAGCACTGTGACGCCCGTCGTGGCCATAGCCTTTGCGAGCCGGAGTTCGGCGAGGTCCGGCTCCACCGACTGGAAAGCCGCTATGAGTCCCTTAGGGCCGAGCATCGGCGCGCAGAGTCGCAGCGCCTCGGGCAGTTCCGCGAGCGCGCGCTCGATCACGACATCGTAATCGCGCTCATAGCTGGTGAGCGGCGCGCCCGATCCGGCGCGGCGGTTAAGCACGCGCAGGCCATTGAGGCCGGTGCGCGTCGCGGCGGCGTTGAGGAAACGATACTTGCGCTCCACCGATTCCATTAACGTCACCTGCGCCTCGGGCCAGACGAGCTTGAACACGATGCCGATGAAGCCGGCGCCGGCGCCGAGATCGAGTATGCGCGGCGCGTTCGGTAGAAGCGGCCGCAGCGCGCATGCCGCGAACACGCCGTCCACCGCGTGCTTGAGGACGAGAGCGTCCCACTCGGCGTCCGCGGTCAGGTTCACTCTTGTATTCTTCGCGCGCACGAACGCGAGGTAGGAGGCGATCGCCGCGGACGCGGCGGGGTTAAGCGGCGCGCCCCACGATGCGGCGGCTTGGGCGAGGCGTTCCAGCGCCTCGCTCATGTCCCGCGGACGCTGTGGACCCAGAGAATTTGCAGATCAGCCGGGGTCAGGCCGGGGACGCGTCCGGCCTGGCCGAGCGTGCGCGGACGCACGCGTGACAGCTTCTGGCGAGACTCGTTGCTCAGCGCGCCGATCACGCCGTAGTCGAGGCCGGCGGGAATGAGCACGTGTTCCGCCGCCTTGAGGCGCTCGGCGCAACCGCGCTCGCGGCTGATGTACGGCTCGTACGACGAGCGAATCTCGCGCTGCTCGCGGACCTTCGCCATGGACCACGGCGTCAGTTCGCAATCAGCCGTCTCCCCCCCTTCGAGGACGAGTTCGCGGTAGCGCAGGAAGCGTTCGCGCGCTTCGGGCGCGATGAGGCCAAGCGTGAAACCCTTTTCCATGAGGCGAAGATCGGCGTCGTCGGCGCGCAGGCTCAGGCGGTTCTCGGCGCGCGCCGTGAACATCCGGTAGGGTTCGTCGACCCCGCGCAGCACGAGATCGTCGATCATGACGCCGAGATAGGCCTCGTCCCGGCCGAGCCGAAATTTTTCGTGAGTCGTTGCGCGAAGCGCGGCATTAATGCCCGCGAGCAGGCCCTGGCCCGCGGCCTCTTCATAACCCGTGGTGCCGTTGATTTGACCGGCGAGAAACAGTCCCGGGACGGCGCGACTTTCAAGAGTGTCGCTGAGCTGGGTGGGCTGGCAGAAGTCGTACTCGATCGCGTAGCCGCAGCGCGTGAGCAGCGCGTTCTCAAGGCCCGGGATGGAGGCGACGAGCGCGCGCTGGGCGTCCTCAGGGAGGCTGGTGGACATCCCGTTGAGATATATCTCGTTCGTGTGCCAGCCCTCCGGCTCGAGGAAAAGCTGATGGCGCTCTTTTTGAGGAAACTTCACGACCTTATCCTCGATGGACGGGCAGTAGCGCGGGCCCACGCCCTCGATCTTGCCGGAATACAGCGGCGAGCGCTCCAAGTTGTCGCGGATCACCTGATGCGTGGCAGCGTTCGTGTATGCGATCCAGCTCGGAAGCTGGGGATTGGTGATCTTGACGTTGAAATGAGAGAACGGCAAGGGATACGTGTCGCCGTCCTGGCGCTCGAGCTTGGAAAAGTCAATGGAGCGCGCATGAAGGCGCGGCGGGGTTCCCGTCTTAAGGCGTCCCACGGCGAAGCCGTGGGAGCGTAATGACGAAGAGATGCCGAGCGCGGGCGCCTCGCCGCCGCGGCCGGCCGCGTGAGTCTTGAGACCCACATGCGCGAGCCCGTTGAGAAAGGTCCCGGTCGTGAGCACGACCGTCTTCCCCTCATAGCGCGTGCCGCGCCGCGAGATCACGCCGCGCAACTCCGAGCCCGCCAGCCAAAGCTCCCATGCCTCATCTTGGACCGGGTCGAGGTTGGCGCAGGACTCGATGACGGTCTTCTGCCCGGCGCGATACGCGGCCTTATCGCACTGCGCGCGCGGCGATTGAACCGCCTGACCCTTGCTTAAGTTAAGTGTCTGAGAAAAGAACGAGGACCGGTCGGCGGCTTTGGCCATCTCGCCGCCGAGGGCGTCCACCTCGCGCACCATCTGCCCCTTGCCGACGCCGCCGATGGATGGGTTGCAGGACATCGCCGCGATCGTATCGAGATTCTGCGTGAGGAGCAAGGTCGCTCGGCCCATGCGCGCGGCGGAAAGCGCCGCCTCGACGCCGGCGTGACCGCCGCCGACGACGATGACGTCGTAGCGCCGCGGGAACAGCGCGTCAGCCATACAAGAGCGCCTTGAGCGTTTCGACCGGCAGCCAGCCGAGCATGAAGGCGGCGATCACGACCTCGATCTGCAGAACGAGCGCGAAGAGGAGAGGCAGCAGCGCGCGGGGCAGGGGGCGCTGGGGCGCAAGTGCTTTCAGCCCCAGGGCGCCGCCGACGAGCATCCATAAGCCAGCCAGGCCGACGACGGCCTTGTAGCCCGCTTCCCAGCGCAGGACGGTCACGACGGCCTCAGGGAGCAGGACCGCGAGCTGGACGACGTTAAGAGCAAGCAAAAATGTAGAGAGTTGGCGCCACTCCCTCGGAGGAATGGCGCGACCCACGTAAATGCCTGGAATTGCCCAGAGGACCATCAGCACGGAGAAGGCGGATTTGGGGATTCCGTTTTTAACGTAAAAGACGGTCAGAATCAGCGGGATCGCGCACCAGAAAAAAGATGTCGCGACCTTGACGGGCAGCCAGCCGTCCCGGAGCCAGCGGAGCAAAACGGCGCTGAACGCGATCAGGGCGGCCATGAGCAGCGGCTGCCAGGCCATGACCTTCAGCCAGAACAGAATGCCCTGCGGGCCCATCGGAACCGCGGCGTACGCGTCGGGAAAATCGTAGGGCTTGAAGCGGTAGAACACGGCGGAGGCGAGCAAGGTCGCGGCGTAAATCTTTAACGCGTCGAACAGCGCGCGGTCCTCTTCGCAGGCGGCGGCGGCCCTCGAGGGTGAAGACAGAAAGAGATATCCGAGGCGCAGCGCTTTTTTCATGTGCGAGCTTCCGCGGCATCGGCGTCCGGCGCGAATCCCGCTCGGGCGTGCAGGCAAGCCCAGCCCCCGACGCCGAGAGCGAGACAGGCCGCGAGCATGGCGCGCGTCAGGCCGAAATGGTCCGAACCCCAGCCGATCAAGGCGGGCGAGGCCGCGTCGCCGAGCAGGTGGATGACGAAGATGTTGGCCGCGAAGGCCATGGAGCGCTTCTCGAGGCGTATGACCGAGACGATGGCCGCGTTGAGCGGACCCATGTTGAGGAAGAGCATCATCTCGGCGAGAAATAAGCAGGCGATGGAGGCGCTGAGCGAAGGTGCCGCGATCGCGGCGGCGGCCAGCGGCATTCCGAGCAGCAAGCCCCAGCCGGAGATCAGGAGGTCGGCGGTGCGGTCTCGGCGACGCATGCGGTCCGACAGCCACCCTCCCAGCAGACTTCCGGCCAAGCCGGCGGCCACCGTCACGGCTCCGAAGCGGAGCCCCGCGTCGCCGACGGATAAGCCCCAGTTCCTATGAAAAAAGGTCGGCATCCATACGGCGAACCCGCCCAGCGCGAAGGTCATGCCCGCGCCCCCGAAGGTGATCATCCGGAAAGTCGGCACGCTCCAGACTTCGCTGTAGCCGGCGAGCGCGGGCGGCGTGGCTTTGTGCGGCGGGTCGTTGGGCAGAAGCAGGCAGAGCGCGGCGAGGATGAGCCCCGGCAGACCCACGACCCAAAACGAGTGCCGCCAACCGATGGCCTGGCCGAGCATGCCGCCGCCCGCGTACCCGAGGGCCGAGCCGACGGGAATGGCCAGGCTGAAGATCGCGAGCGCCGTGCCGCGGCGCTCCGAAGGAAATCGCTCGGCCACGAACGAAGGTGAGATCGCGCCGTAGCAGGCCTCGCCGATGCCGACCGCCGTGCGCGAGAGAAACAAGGAGAGGTAGCCGCCGGCCAGCGCCGCCGCGCCCGTCGCCACGCTCCAGATCGCCACGCCGCCGATGATCCACGGCTTGCGCCCGCGCGAGTCGGCGAGCCAGGCGATCGGGGGTGCGGCCAGCATATAGATGATCATGAACGCCGACGCCAGGCTGCCGGCCTGTGCGTCGGTGAGCTTTAGGTCGAGCGTGATCAACGGCAATAATGCGTACACGATCTGCCGGTCGACGTAATTGAGGATGTTCACCGAGAGGAGAAGGGCCAATATTCCCTTCGGTGAGGAGATCATGAACTTCGGACCTTATACACGGCGTCGCCGACGCGCACGCGGTCGGCGACGGAGCAGACGACGGTCTCGCCGGACAAAGCGCTTTGCACGCAGCGCTTGCCGACGACCAGGCGCTCGACGCGCTGGGTGAGATCCGTTTCGCGTCCCTTGACGCGGACGGCGTCTCCGGTGGACACGGACTCCTCGAGCAGGATGGTCATTTCACTTTTCTTGATATTGTACGCGCAGACCTTGCCGAGGAAGGGAGCCCCGACGATCTGTTCGTCGGGAGAGATGCCGGAAACGGGCGTGCGCTGAAGCGGCGCCGCTCGGCGCGGCTTCTTGGGGGATTTAGAAGACGACATGGTGGATTTGGGCCTCACTTTCCGATGCAGAACTTTGAGAATATTTCGTCGAGCACGGCTTCCGGGGCGCCGTCGCCCCGGGTGTCGCCGACGAGCTCCAGCGCGCGGCGCAGCCGGTCGGCGGCGCGGTCTTCCCAAGCGCCGGGGCGCGCGGCGACTTCGGCGCGCGCGGCGCCGATCTCGGCGAGCGCGGCCGTCAGCGCGTTCATCCGGCGCGCGTCGTCGAGCAGATATTCCCCCTCATCGGCCGGAGACGCTCCGGCGGCGGCGGCGATCGCGGCCTCGAGCTCATTAAGGCCCTGGCCGGTGAGTGCCGAGCAGCGCAGGCCCTCGGCGTCGGTGGAGCCTGCGCAGAGGTCCATCTTGTTCAGCGCGACGATGAGGCGCGCTCCGCGGCGCCGTGCTGCCGCGGCGACGGCCGCGCGGGTCCGCGCGTCGTTTTCGTCGGGTGCCTTCGCGGCGTCCACGACCAGCACGGCGACCTCGCAGGACTCGAGCGCGCTCTTCGCGCGCGCGACGCCCTCGCGCTCGGCGCCGTCGGCCGCGTTCAAGCGCAGGCCCGCCGTGTCGACGAGGGTCACGACGGCCCCGCCGAGCTCCGCCTGCTCCTCGAGCACGTCGCGGGTCGTGCCCGGGGCCGCGGACACGATCGCGCGTTCGCGGCCGAGCAAAGCGTTGAGCAGAGAGGATTTGCCCGCATTCGGGCTGCCGAACAGCCCGACCCGTGCGCCCTCGCGACGCGCGCGCCCGCGCGCGCAGCCGCCGATCAGGCGTTCGAGGCGCGCGGCGGCGTCCGCCAGAGACGCGTCGGCGTCTACGCTTTCAAGCGGTGCCAAGTCCTCCTCGGGATGGTCGAGGCGCACCTCGAGGGCGGCGAGCAGTTCGAGAATCGGGGCGCGGACGGCGTCGAGCGCTTGGGAAAGCCCGCCCTCGAGGCGTTTGAGCGCGGCCGATCTGGCGGCCGCGCCGCGCGCCGCGATCAGGTCGCCGACGGCGCACGCCTGCGCGAGATCGAGGCGCCCGTTGCTGTAGGCGCGGCGAGTGAATTCGCCGGGCGCGGCGGCGCGGGCGCCCGCCTCGAGCGCGGCTTCCACGATCTCGCGCAGAATTTCCGGAGAGCCGTGCGCGACGAGTTCGAGGAGGTCCTCGCCGGTCGGCGTGGATGGGCCGCTCCAGTATGTCGCAACCACGCGATCGACGACCGCGCCGTCGCGCCGCAGCGCGCGCGCCGTCGCGCGGCGCGGCTCGAGCTCGGTATCGAGCAGCCGGCGCGCGAGCTCCCGGCACCTGGGGCCGGAAATCCTCACGATCCCGAGCGCGGAACGCCCGGGCGGGGTCGCGAGCGCTACGATGGTCTCTTCAGTCCGGATCAACGGCCTCTCGGACGGATCACGAGCTTGCGCCACGGACCCTCGCCTTCCGAACCGGTGGTGACGTCGGGATGAGTCGTCAGAGTGCGGTGGACCAGCCGGCGCATCGAGGAGTCCATCGGTTCCATGCGCACGGGCTTGCCGGTTGCCTTGACGGCCGCCACTGCGTGGCGAACTTCTTCCAGAACGGCCTGCTCGCGCTTCTCCCAGTAGGACAGCGCGTCGACCTGCACGGCGAGCGGCGAGCCGCCGCCGCGCGAGAGCATCAAGGCCGTGAGGAACTGGAGCGATTCCAGCACGCGGCCGTCGCGGCCGACGAGCAAGGACGCGTCTTGCGACTCGACTGATATCTTCACGCGTTCGAGGTCGGCGTCCCACGCGGCGGACGCGGTCGGGGCGGCGATGGCCATCAGCTGAAGCAGCTCCACGACGAGCGTCTGCGCTTTCGCGCAGGCCTCGGCGGCCTCGGCCGCGGACATCGGAGCCGAGGAAGCGCGCGACCGAGCGATATCGCGAGGAAGTGCCGCTTCCACACGCCGTTGCGAAGGGGCCTCCTGACGGCGGGGTTCGGGCCTCGGCTGGGGCCGTCGCTCAGGCTGACGCTCGGGCCGGCGTTGCGCAGCGCGCGGGGCGTCCTTGCGCTGCGGCGGGCGCTGAGGGGCGCGGGCCGGGGCCGCCGGCGCGGGCGAATCGGGCCCCCAACGCTTCTCGTTGAGCCGTATCTTCGCCGGCTTGGCTCCAATGCCCATAAAACCGGCCGAGCCTTCCTCCGTCACGGTGATTTCGACCTGGTCGCGGCGCAGCCCGCTCTTGAGCAGGGCGCTCTCGACGGCATCGGCGACGGTGCGGCCTTCGGATTCGATCGGTTCCATGGTGTTTATCCTTGAGGGGAGTTTGGGTTAGGCCTCGAGACGGTCTTTCAGGGCGACCTGAGCGACCGTGCTGACCAGGCTGTTCGTCAGCCAGTACAGCACGAGGCCGGACGGGAAGTTCATGAACATGAAGGTGAAGATGAGCGGCATGAACATCATGATTTTCTGCTGGGCCGGGTCGCCCGCGGGCGGATTCATCTTGCTCTGCAGGAACATCAAGCCGCCCATGACGATGGGCAGCACGTAATACGGATCTTTCGCCGACAGGTCTCGGATCCAGAAGATCCACACGGCTCCGTGCAGCTCCCAGGAGTTGCGCAGGGTGTTGAACAGCGCGATGAAAATCGGCATCTGCATGACCATCGGCAGACAGCCGCCGAGCGGGTTGGCGCCTTTGAGCTTGTACAGCTCCATGGTCGCAGCACTGAGCTTCGCCGAATCGTCGGCGTATTTCTGCTGAAGCTTCGCGACCTCCGGCTGGAGTTTCTTCATCTGCGCGGCGGCGCGCAGGCTTTTCCAGGTCAGCGGGAAGAGTGCGACCTGCAGGATCAAGGTCAGGAGGAGGATCGCCCAGCCCCAGTTCCCGGTCAGGCCGTGCAGGAACTCGAGGAACTCGAGCATCTTGCGGCCGATCCAGGAGAAGAAGCCGAAGTCGATTGAGCGCTCGAGTCCCAGGCCGTAGCGGGACAGCCAAGTATGTCCCTTCGCGCCGAGATAGAACGGGACTTCCCAGGTGAAGACGCCGCCCGGGCGGATGTTGACCGATTTGGCGGTGAGGCTGACCTTCGCCGGCATTTCGGTGAGCGCGGGCTCGAACAGCTCGACTGAAGGCAGCAGGGCCGCGAGGAAGTAGCGGTTGTCGATGCCGATCCAACGGAAGGGCCCGGGGTGGACGCCGGGCTTCAGCGCCTCGATGTGGCCGTTGAGGCCCGCGGCCCCGGGAGTCAGCGCGATCGCGCGCTGCAGTTTCGCGTTCTCTTCCTTCTCCGTGGCGATCGTGCCGAGTCCCGGCCCGACGGTCAAGGTCCAGGCGCCGGAGTCGAGAGTTTGCCGCGTGGGATTTGCCGCGGTCAGGCGCACGCGCGGCAGCACCGTGCCGGCGCCGGGCAGGAACTCCTTGGTGATCTTGAGGCCGTCGGGACGCGTCGCCGCGTACACGATGCCCTTCTTGAAAGACGAGTCGCGCCTGAATTCGAGCGCGGTGAAGGTCGCGAACAGGCCCTGCTCCGGATCATGGACCAGTTCGACGCGGCCGAGAGGCTCGGGCGACTGGTAGCTCACGATGGCCGCGCCCCGCGGGTGGATCTTCGCGATGGCGTCGCCGATTTCAACGGTATCGGCCTGCGTGATGTCGAGCTTCGCGTTCGTCACGGGAGCCGGATTCGTCTGCTGCGCGGTCCTCGGCGCGTTCGAGGCGGCGGCGGGCTCGTTGGTCCCCGCCGTGTTCGAAACGGAAGGCTTGGTCGGTTGAGGATTGACCCGCTTTTCGATGAAGCCAAACCAGGCGGCGTAGACCGCGACGGAGAGCGTGACGGCGAGCAGGAGATTTCGGTCCATAGGTTGTCTTTTCTTTAGAGGAGCGGCACGGGGTCGTGGCCGCCGGGATGAAAGGGATGACATCGGGAAACGCGAAGTGCTGCGAGGGCAAGCCCTTTAACGGCACCATGGGACGAGACGGCATGTCTTGCGTAGTCCCCGCAGCTGGGGTCGAACCGGCACGCGGCGGGAAGCCACGGCCGAATGGCGGCGCGGTAGAGATTGATAAAAGCGATCAGGATAAATTTCATCAGCGCAGCAGCCCGGCTTTCTTCCAGAGTTCGAGGAGATCTCGTTCCGCGTCGGCGCGTCCTTTCCAGGAACACCCCGACCGCGGATACGCGACCATCTCGACGCCGGGGCGAAGCTCCGAACGGCGCAAGCGAAAAGTCTCGCGCAGCAGGCGCTTGAGGCGGTTGCGCCTGACGGCGCCGCCGACCTTCGCGCTCACGGAAAGCCCCAGTCGGGGCTCGCGCTCGGAAGCGTCGACGCGATGCCATAGGATGAGCGAGCGCCCGACGGTCTTCTTGCCGGACGAGAAGACCTGCCGGAACTCGCGCCGCTCCTTGAGCCGCGCGTCAGCGCCGAAACCGGGCGGCGGCGTCAAGCTTTTTTCTTGATTAAAACGGTGCGGCCTTTGGCGCGACGGCGGTTGAGCGTCTTGCGGCCACCGGGCGTGGACATGCGCGCGCGGAAACCGATCTTCTTCATTCGTTTGCGATTATGCGGCCTATATGTGGGAAGCATTGAGGGGGCATTATAGAAAAAATGCTACGATCAAATCCATGGAAAACGCGGTAAGAGAGCGGTCCATATCGGTTCTTAATAAGGAAGAGCGATCGTATCCCCCCCCGCTTGACTTCGTCAAGCGGGCCTTGATATCCGGCAAAGCCGCCCGCGCGAAGCTGGCCGCCGCGGCCGCGAAGTCTCCTGAAAAGTTCTGGGACGCCGCCGCGCGCGAGCTTTTTTGGTTCAAGCCCTGGCGCAAGACGCTCCAGTGGAAGGTCCCCGACGCGAAGTGGTTTATCGGGGCGACCACCAATCTCTCGTATAACTGCCTCGACCGCCACCTCGAAGGGCCGCGCCGGAACAAAGCCGCGCTGATCTGGGAGGGAGAGCCCGGCGAGGTCCGCACCTTTACTTATCTTCAACTCCACCGGGAAGTCTCGCTGTTCGCCAACGCGCTGAAAGGGCTCGGCGTTAAGAAGGGCGACCGTGTGGCGATCTACATGCCGCTCGTGCCCGAGGCCGTCATCGCGATGCTCGCCTGCTCACGCATCGGCGCCGTGCACGGCGTGGTGTTCGGCGGTTTCTCGGCCGAAGCTTTGCGTGACCGGATCAATGACGCCGGCGCGAAGGTGGTCGTGACCGCCGACGGCGGTTGGCGCAAAGGCGCCATCCTGCGCCTCAAGGACGCCGTTGACGAAGCGGTCAAAGGCGCGCCCTCGGTCAAGGCCGTCGTCGTGCTCAAGCACGCCGGCAACGAGATTGCGATCAACGACGGCCGAGATCATTGGTGGCATCGCCTCACGGCGAAAGCCTCCCCCGTTTGTCCGGCCGAAAAGCTCGACAGCGAGCACCCGCTGTTCATCCTTTATACGTCCGGCAGCACGGGCAAGCCCAAGGGGATTTTACATACGACCGGCGGCTACATGGTGCAGACCGCCTGGACGACGAAATATGTCTTCGATCTGAAGGAAACGGACGTGTTCTGGTGCACGGCCGACGTGGGCTGGGTCACGGGCCATTCGTATCTCGCGTACGGCCCCCTGCTCAACGGCGCCACCGCCTTGATGTACGAGGGCGCGCCGTTCACGCCCCAGCCCGACCGATTTTGGTCCATCATCGCGCGCCATCGCGTTTCGGTATTCTATACCGCCCCAACGGCGATCCGCACATTTATGCGCTTGGGCGATGAGCACCCGAAAAAACACGATCTCTCTTCGTTGCGTCTGCTGGGCACCGTTGGAGAGCCGATTAATCCGGAGGCCTGGCGGTGGTACCGCAAGAGGATCGGCGGCGGCCGCTGTCCGATCGTGGACACCTGGTGGCAGACGGAGACTGGCGCCATTATGATCTCCCCTCTACCCGGAGCCACCGCCGCCAAGCCCGGCTCGGCAACGTTGCCTCTTCCCGGCATCGACGCTGATGTCGTGGACATGCAGGGAAAATCCGTGCCGCTCGGCTCGGGCGGGTACCTGGTCATCCGCAAGCCGTGGCCGTCCATGCTGCGCACGATTTGGGGCGACGCCGCGCGCTACCGCGCGCAGTACTGGTCGCAGATTCCCGGGATGTATTTTACCGGCGACGGCGCGCGCAAGGATAAGGACGGCTATCTTTGGATTCTAGGGCGCATCGACGACGTGCTCAACGTCTCGGGCCACCGCCTGTCCACCTCGGAGATCGAATCAGCGTTGGTCGGCCATCCGTTCGTCGCGGAATCGGCGGTGGTGGGGCGCCCGGACGCTGTGCACGGCCAAGCCGTTTGCGCGTTCGTGACGCTGAAAGGCGGCAAGCTCCCGAGTCCCGAGCTCAAGGAAATCCTGCGCGAGTTCGTCGTGAAGGCGATCGGCGCGATCGCGCGCCCGTCGGAAATCCGCTTCACCGACTCATTGCCCAAGACGCGCTCCGGCAAGATCATGCGCCGCCTTCTGCGCGAGATCGCGGCGGGGGGTGCCGTGAAGGGAGACGTGACCACGCTCGAGGACTTCGCCGTACTCGACAAGCTCCAGCAGGACGAGGATTGACCGAACGGCTCATCGTCGCGACGGCACTCACGGCTTCGCTGTTCTTCGTCTTCGACTTGAAGCGCTCGTGGACTGCGCCGCTGCCCGCGCGCCTCATCCTGTTCGGCCTCCTGTCCTGGGTCTGCCTCGGCTGGACGGTCAACACCCGTCTCTTCCCCGACGCGTTCCCCCTTGAACTTCCCGCTTCGAGCGCCATCGCGCTGCAACTCGGCGCGCTGGTCCTGGGTGCCGCCGCCTTCGCCGCGGCGCAGGGGCGGCGCGGCCTGGCGCCCGGGGCGGCCTTCGGACTCATCGCCGCGTTCATCGGCTGGTGCGCCTCGCGCTGGCCGCAGCTCGCGCGCGCCGTCGAGCTGTGCGGCGGCGTCTTCCTCAATGTCGTCTTGACGACTATGCTCACGACGGCTCTCGCGGCGACTCACGCGGTGCTGGCGGCCGCGCTCGTCTGGGAGGATTGGCGGCCATGGTCGCGGCGGGTCGTTTTCGGTCTCGTCGCCGTCTGGGCGGTCGCCACCGTCGGCGCCGAAACCGTGATGTCGCGCGTCTGGGGCTTCGGCCCGCGTTCGCTGGCCGCGGCCGCGGGCGTGCCGAACAACCGCGCCTCGAGTACGCTCGCGGTCGCCTGGCTGTATCCGACGCGCGAGCGCACCTACCACGTCGATTCGCGGCGCATGTCCTCGGAAACGACCGACCTCTCTGCGGACAGCATCGATCGCATCGAAGCGTTCCTCGAGCGGACCCGGTACCGGGGCGTGTTCACCGCGGAGGCGCTCGCGGCCGTCCGCCTCGGCCGGTTGCAGTGGTGGGATTCGGAGCGCGCGCTCGACGCGATGATGGTTTCGGTTCCCGGCCGCGCGCATCCCGACTATCTGCGCGCCCTTGAGCTGCTTCGCGCGGGCCCGGTGAGTGCCGAGCGCTACCGCAAACTTGAACAGCTTTCCGTCGCGACGGGCCGGCGCGTGGAAGGCTTCGAAAGGGCCTCCGACTCCCAGCTCATCTTCGAGGGCTTCTCCGCGGCGTATGCCCGCTTCGGCGACGAGGTGAAGGCGCGCGCATGGCTGTTGCGCCTCGATGGACTTTGGGCCGTCAGCGAAAAGAAGATCGAGTCCGCCTCGCTCGAGGATCTGCGCGAGGGCCGCGTGTCGGGCGAAGTATCGCTCGATGACCGCGCGGCGACCGATCTGCGCGTGGGGCTGTTCCTGGTCTGGCGGAGTTCGGCCACGCAAACCACGCATTACTGGCTTGCGGGCTCGCGCGTCCCCGATCAAAATGGATCGTACTCTTTCGAGGGGCTCGGCCCCGGCCGCTATGTCATCGCCTTGCTCGGCAGGCCCGAAGATCTGGGCGGCGCGTTCGTCGGAGTGCCGGGCCTTTTCGAGGTGACTTACGAGCGACCCGATGTCCTGCTCAAAGCGATCCTCCTCCGGCGCGAGCACGAGCCGTTCGCCGAAACTCTCTCTCCCGGCGGCCCGCACGCAGCCCGTTTACCGATGGTGCCGGAACCCGCGGCCGCGAGGCTCGGGCGTTAGTTATATACAATGCGACTCATGTCTGAAACCCTGACGCCGGCTTCGACGCGCGCGGCACTCGAGCGCCGCGCGTTCTGCGAACTCCAGGCGGCGCTCGCCTCTCACCCCGCGCGCCTCGCGAGGTTGTGGCCCGCGCTGACGGCGCTTGAGCGCGCCGCGTGCTGGCGCCTCCTGCCTCCCGGCGCCGTCGCAGCCGCGGTGAAAGCCCTGCCCGCCGCCGCTCGCTGGGAGGCGTACCAGGCCTCCTCGATCGAATGCGCGGCGCCGTACCTCGAGGACGCGCCGCTCGGTGCCCGGAAATATTTTCGAGAGCCGACGCGCCGCGAAGCGGCCCTGCTTCGCGGCGGGATGTCGCGATGATCGTGAATGCCGGCGGCGTCGTGCTGTCCCGGCGCGTGTTGGGCGAGCACGACCGCTTGTGTGCCGTGTACACCGAGCATCTCGGCAAGATTGCGACGCGCTTCGTCGGCGTCAACCGCGCCCGGGGCAAGCTGAAGGCTCTCAGCGAGCCCGGGGTCTGGGGGGAGTACCGGCTTCATATGTCCGCGCGCTCCGAGTTCGCCAAGGCCGTCGGCGGCCGCCTGACCTGCAGCTTCCCGGGCTGGAGAACCGACCTCGGCCGCACCTTCGACGCACTCGCCTGCCTCGAGATGCTCGACCGCTTGACGCCCGATCATCAGCCCAGCCCCGAGAAGTACCGGCTCATCTGCTCCGTGCTCGCCGCGCTGGACGAAAATCCGAGCGGGTGGCTCGTCGCCGCCTTTGGACTGCGTTTGGCCGGATTACTCGGCATCGGTCTGCGCGAGCGCGCGCCCGCGGCTTGCCGTACCGTGTGGAACGCACTGCATGATGAAGCGCCGGCGGACTTAGCGGATATACCGGCCGACGCGACAGCGGTCGAAGCGACGCTGCGACTTCTTGATGAACACTTCGCTTCGCATGCAGGCCGCCGCCTGCGCGCCTTCGAATTCCGCGAATCCTACGCTCTGAACGACGCCTCGGGAGTCCCGGCGTGATGACTTTTCAAGAGATCGTCCTCGAGCTGCAGAATTTTTGGTCGCAGCAAGGCTGCGCCGTCGTCCAGCCCTACGACCTTGAAAAAGGCGCGGGCACCTTCAACCCCGCGACCTTCTTCGGCGCGCTGACCGCGGCACCCGCGCGCTTCGCCTACATCGAGCCCTGCCGCCGCCCCGCCGACGGCCGCTACGGCGAGAATCCCAACCGCCTGGGCAAGTACTACCAGTTCCAGGTCATCATGAAGCCCGTTCCGAAGGGGATCACCGACACCTACCAAAAATCCCTCAAGGCGATCGGCCTCGATCCGAAGAAGCACGACCTGCGCTGGATAGAAGACGACTGGGAATCCCCGACCTTGGGCGCCTCGGGAGTGGGTTGGGAAGTCTGGCTCGACGGCATGGAGATCACCCAGTTCACCTACTTCCAGCAGATGGGCGGGATGGCGCTGTCGCCGGTCTCCGTTGAGCTCACCTACGGTCTCGAGCGCATCGCGATGTACCTTCAAAACAAGAATTCCGTCTACGACCTCGACTACGGTGGCGGCCTGACCTACGGCGATCTGCATAAACCGCAGGAACGCCAACTCTCCCGCTACAGCTTCGAGACCGCGGACGTCGCCTTGCTGTCCCGGCACTTCAACGAGTGGGAGGCCGAGGGCGCGCGTCTCTGCGGCTTGGGCGATCCGCTTCCGGCGTACGACTGCGTCGTGCGCGCCTCGCACCTGTTCAACACGCTCGAGGCCCGGGGCGCCATCTCCGTGACCGAGCGGGCGCATTACATCGGTCGAATAAGAAATTTGGCGCGGAAAGTCATGGAACTCTACATCGAGAAGAACACGCTGAAGGAACCGGCGGCGGCAAAGTAACATGGCCAAGATAAACAAGCTGAACGACTTTCTTCTCGACGTCCACACCGAACCCTTTCCCGCGCGCTTCGTCCCCCCCGCGCTCGAGCAGCTCAAGCTCAACGCGGCCAAATGGCTCGCGGGCCGCATCGACCATGGCGAGATCGCCGTCGCCGGCACCTTGCGCCACCTCATCTTGACCGTCGCTGCGGTTGCCCCGAAAGGTCTTGATAAAACGGAACGCTTCAAGGGCCCCAAGGTCGGCGCGCCGGCGCCCGCGCTGGAAGGCTTCGCGCGCAAATACGGCGTCGAGCCCGCCGCACTTCTGCCCGTCGATGGAGTGCTGTACGCCGAAGTCCATACTCAGGGAGAGTCCGCCGCCGTCATATTCCAAGCAATGATCCCCGAGTTGCTGAAGTCTTTGCAGTTCCCCAAGTTCATGATCTGGGAAGAGACGGGCTTTAAGTTCGGCCGTCCGCTGCGCGCGATCACCGCCTTGCTCGGCGATAAGGTCGTTGTCGTGACGATCGCCGGGGTCAAATCCGGCCGCTCGGTGCATGGTCATCCCGCGCTCGCCAAGGCGCCGGTGACTCTGAAGGACCCGGCCAAGCATTCGGCCCTTCTGCGTCAGGGGCTTGTGATCGCTGATCCAAAAGAGCGCCGCGACTACCTCCTCAAGGCGCTCGCGCAGGCGACGAAGCCGACCGGCGGCGCGACCGAGCCCGACGAGGCGCTTATCGACGAGACCGTGTTCATGGTCGAGCATCCGGTGACCGTGCTGGGCAAGCTTCGCGACGCGCACATGGCCCTTCCTCCCGAGCTTCTCAAGCTTGTGATGAAAAAACAGCTCAAGTTCTTCCCTGTCGTGACGAAAGGCGGGCTCCTTCACCCTTATTTCGTGGGCGTGCGCGACGGCCTCTCCTCCGGCAACGAGCTCGTGCGCGCGGGCTATCAGCGCGTGCTCGAGGCGCGCTTCAACGACGCGTCATTCTTTGTCGGTCGCGATTGCGCGTCCACCTTGGAAAGAAAATTGCCCCTTCTAGAAAGAGTCACTTACCAGAAGGCTCTCGGCACGATGCTGCAGAAGGCGGACCGCGTGTCGGCGCTCGCGGTTTGGATCGGCGAGCGTCTCAGGCAGACCGCGCCCGTGGACGAACAAACGGTTTTGCGCGCTTCGAAGCTCGTCTACGCCGACCTCGTTACCGAGGTCGTCAAGGAGTTTCCCGAACTGCAAGGGCACATGGGCGGCGTCTACGCTAGATCGGACGGCGAGTCCGAGAAGGTCGCGCTCGCCATCGAGCAGTTCTACTACCCGATCGCCGCGAAGTCCCCCGTCCCGACGACCGCCGAAGGGGCGGTCGTTTCAATAGCGGGCAAGCTCGACAGCCTCGCGGGCTGCTTCGCTGCGGGCATGATCCCGACCGGCTCGGCCGACCCCTACGCCCTGCGCCGCCAGGCTTTGGGAGTGATACGAATCGTGCTCGAGAAACAGCTTCCGCTCGATCTCGACGAGGCGCTCGCGCGCGCGATCTCGCTGCAGCCGGTCGCGACGCCGGAGCCGGCGAAGCTCGCGGCCCAGCTCTCCGACTTCGTCTGGGGCCGCGCTCAATCTTTGTTCGAAGACCTCAAATACGCCGTCGACGAGGTCCGCTCCGTGCGCGCCGGCGCGCTGAAGAATTTCCCGAACGCGTTCCTTCGCCTCTCCGCTCTTCGCGCGGTGCGCCGCGATCCCGCCTTCGATTCGCTCGCGGCCGCGTTCAAGCGCGCCTCCAATATCCTTAAACAGGCGAAGTCCGAAGACGGCCTGGCGCCCGACCGCGCGCAGCTGCGCGATCAAGCCGACTACGATCTCTACGACGCGCTCGTCGCGGCCGAGGGTGCGGCCAACGACCGCATCGTGCGCGGCGACTTCGAGGGCGGCCTCAAGACCCTCGTCTCGGTCAAGCCGCACCTCGACCAGTTCTTTGAAAAAGTCATGGTCATGGTCGAAGACGAGGACCTCAAAAAACAGCGCATCGCGCTCCTCAGAAAGCTCGTGCGCGCCTTCCGGCGCGTGGCCGACCTCTCCGAAATCCAGGCCTCCGCGTCTTAATCAGGGAACTTTTCGGACCCTCAGTCGTATGATAGAGAGGGATTCATGAGACTTGATTCCGAACGAGGGCGCTGTTACACTAGGGGCATGTCGCGCCGTGTAAGCTGTATCGAACCAGCGGGTGCAAGTCCCGTCCAGGCAAGCGTCGGAGCGCCTGGTAGCAGGCCCCAGTTTCGGGAAGAGATTCCTGGGACCACAGCGGGGTGTCAAAAGCCTCTTCGGAGGAAGCAAGAGTGTGGGTCGCAACATAAAGTGAATCCTGCAGCCTCGTCAGATTTACAATGGAGAAGCCGAGCCGATCATGTCGCGGCGAAGGCCATGTTCGTAGCACGAGTCACCGAGTTCGCAAGTGCAACGGATTCTTCCGGGGTATGGGGAGCGACACGTGCTCAAGGCTCGGTACGGGATGCGGGAGACCCGTCTGAACAGCCCAAGTCAGGGCAAGGCCGCTCGTATAAGCTGATGGCGAAAGCGAGTGGAGTTGAGCGGGAGTCCGAGGGGATCGTGGTACTGACGATCCCGGCGAAGAATAACGCCGGGGGAGGGACGGGTCCCTGCTTTGGTCATGCCGTTAGACGAGGTAAGCGCGAGGGCATGGTCCGCGAGAGCGGACCCAACTTCCCCGGTGGAAATCATTCCACTGAAAAAGTGCGAGAACTCGGAACGCGGCTGTATGTGGATGCCAAGCGTTCTTCTGAAGTTGGAACCACGAGTTGGACCCAACCGCAGGGAGTGACGTCCCTCGGGAACGTGGAGACTTATCTGAAAGGAGGATGTGCATGCTACCCATGAAGACCATCGGTAAGCCGTGTGCGGGAAATCTGCAAGCACGGTTTGAACGGGAGGATCAGGAACCCGGGGCCTAATGGCTACCTGCGCCTGAACTTTACCAATGAATACGTCTCGCGCACGGTCTTCTGCGACGTGGGCCATCTCTCGCAGAGCATGTACTTGGCCGCAACGGGACTTGGGCTTGGTGCCTGCACCACTTACGCCCTTAATCATTCTCTGGCTGAGGAGTTTTTGGGTTTAGACGGAGTGGACGAGTCTTTCCTTTCGCTCAGCATGGTCGGAGTCCCGCAAATTCTCTGAAGGCGCCATGCCGACCTGGTCGATGAATTGCCCCGGATTGTTGCCGCGAACTTTTAATTCTGAATGAGCCCCGACATCCAGTAGCTATTGCAACACTTGAAGCAAGCTGACGTCTTCGTCTCCAAGAGACTCCTGGCGACGCGGGAAAAGACTGGTACGTCCCCACCCTCGCCAAATTCGTCGAGTGGCTTAAGGACAACAAAGTCGTCACCGATGCTCAGCATCAAGAACTCCTCGCGGCGCCAACGAAGATAGGCGCGAATATCGAACCCCTCCACTAAGATCAGTCGTGCCTGCGGCGGCTGGCGCGTTGGATGGCATGGGCAGGGCTATCGGGTCGCCTGAGGCCGCATCAACTCCGGCATGGCTGCGCAACGGCGTTGCTCTCCAGTTCCTCCGCCGCGCCTGCCGGAAGGCGCATCCCAGGTTCTGATGTCCAGACCACGCGGTAACTGCTGTTCGTCGCTTGTATGCTCCAGGTGGGCCTTGGCGACCACCTCGTCGTCGGCGACGATCGCTACTACAGCTTCAAGAAGGCGGGTCTGCTCTAGTAAAGAGGCGACCCGGCACCAAGCCACGCCGGGTCGCCTGCCGAACGAAGCCGCTCCTGGGAGAAAAGCCTCGCTAGCTTTGAGTATAGAACACGAAGCGGAGTCGCGCAAGACCCAAGATGACAGACCCAAGATGACAGACTATCAAGATGACAGACCCAAGACCCCAGGACCCCTTGACCCCTGACCCCTGGCTCGCCTCAAGATGACCGGACGGCCCGCGCTCGGGCTCAAATCAACGCGCGGCGATGATCTTGTCGAGCGCCGCGTAAATCTCGGCGCGCGATTTGACGTAGGCCGGCAGCGAGGAGCCGTAGGGATCGGCGACCTCGCCGCCGAGCCCCGCGTGCTCGCGCAGGAGGCGGATCTTGCCCGCGTGCTCCGGAAAAGCGTCGAGCAGCTCCGCGCGGTGCTCGCGCGTCATCACGAGCGCCCAGTCGGCCCAGGCCAAAAGTGGGCGCGACACGAGCTGCGGCTTATGCTCCGCGGCGACGACCCCATCCGCCTTGATTGCCGTCCACACCTCAGGCGGCACGCGGTAGAAGGTCTCCGCCGCCACGCCGCAAGAGCGCGCCTCAACCGTCACGCCGCGGTCGGTCGCGATCTTGCGCGCCAGGAATTCCGCCATGGCGCTGCGGCAGATGTTCCCGGTGCAGACGAACAGCAGCTTCACGGAGCCGAAGGCGAAACGGGCGCAACCGCCTTTTCCTGCGCGGGGCTCGTCGCGGGGGGTGCCGTGATCGCGGGGGTCTCCGCCGGTACGCTCGCCGGCAGCGCCGGGGGCAAGGCCGCGGCGATCTTCGGCGCCGCCGGAATCTCAACCTTCGGTTCCGCGGGGGCCGTCACGTCGGGCGGCAGCGACGCGATCCTCTGCATGCCCGCCGTCTCCGACATCTGGGCGGACTGCCCGGGGCTCAGGCTCGACGGCCGCCCGAAGCTGTCCACTACATCGAGCGCGCCCTCGAACAGTACGATCTTCAGGCCCGCGCCCGCTCCCAACATCTCGAACACCGTGCCGCGCACGGCGGCGACGCCGGCCCTGTGGCGCACGACGAAGTCGGCCTTGTTGGCGCGCCGGACCC
>Ga0209515_10002564_pt1 | contig 27719 bp, 25 predicted proteins | sample Subgroupgradi54m_FD_187454 | JGI IMG/M metagenome (GOLD analysis project Ga0209515, IMG submission 187454) | Subsurface groundwater microbial communities from S. Glens Falls, New York, USA - GMW60B uncontaminated upgradient, 5.4 m (SPAdes)... ... | reverse complement strand
GTCGCCCATCATGCCGCGCCAGAAATCCGGCACCACATGCAGATGGCGCAACAGGCCGCCGGTCCGGCACAGGTCGAGAGCGGCGCGTTCGGCGGCACAAGCCCCGACGGTGCCATGGCTGGCCACCAGCACATGGCCCGGCCGCAGGGCTGCGGCAAAGCCGGTCCCGAGATCGGGACCGGCCACCGCCGCCTCAGTTGACGAAGACATAGACCCCCAGCGCGATCAGCAGCGACAGACCCAGGGCAACAAAGTCTTCGCGCCGGTCACTGGAAAAGATGGTCAAGGCCGAACCGCGATGGAATTTCGCGCCTGCTTCCTGCCGCAGGTCGATATCCTGGCTTTGGTGCGCAGGCGCGATGTCTGTTTGCGTGTTCATTTATTTATCTCCCTTTATAGCGATGAGCCTGACGGCTCATCGACGCCCTCGCCGGGCGCGCTCCGCGCTCAGGTGCGGCCTCAATGGCCGCTGGAGGATCGCTGCACCGGTTCGAGCCTGTGTCAGATATTTCGCTTGCCGGGTATCACACCGATTCACTGACGAACAGCATCACCACCAGCAATGACAGAACCGCCTTGGCCGTTCCAACGATGCCGCCGATCACCAGCGGCTGGCCGCCGGCCTGGCGGATCGACGAGAGGGTGATCTGCATCCCCAGCCCGGTCAGGCCAAAGGCGAACAGCCAGACGATGAAGTCGCGGAACATGGCGATCTTCTTCGAGGTATGCATCACCGCGCCGGTCGCCGTTTTCAGGATCTTGTCGGCATCCTTCGACAGCAGCTTGGCCTTGCCGATGCCCTCCAGCGTGAAAACATCGTCTTCGGCCATGACCTTCCTGTTGGTGATCAACGCGCCCAGCGCCGTCTTCTGGTCGGCGCGCTGGATCTTGCCCAACTCGGCCTGCAATACGACGACGTCCTTGTCCTTCAGCAGCTTTTCCGCCTTGATGTTGCTGTCGAAATATTTGCCCTGATAATGCTTGGCCGGGGCAAACACACCGGTCGATGACAGCAGGAACATCACCAGGAAGCCCAGCACGAAGACTGGGAACTTGGTCACCACCACCTGGCCGATATTGACCTGCTGGGCGCCTTCCTCACGCTTGACGTACCACACGGCCAGCCACAGCACGATGATCGGCAGGAACAGGACGCGGGTGATGTTGAAGATCTCGGCGACCTTCAGGGTCTCGATGCCGTTGGGCTGGAAGGCCAGCGCGGCGCCGGCCACCTGGGCCGAATTGAGAATTCCCGTGCCGGCCCAGGCGCCGAACTGAACATAGCCCAAGCCGAGGATCTGGCCGACCATCGGGAACAGGAACATGCAGCCGACGCCCCACAGCAGAATGGTGCCGATGGTATAGGCGATTTCCGTCGAGGTGGCCTTGACCACCGGCGCCGAGGCCACCGCCGCGGAAACACCGCACACGCCGACGCCCGCCGACAGCACGCCCCCCATGGAATTGGGCAGCTTGAGACGCGGCGAGAACCACAGCACCAGCCCGACCGACCCGAGCACGAAGATGCCGATCATCACCACCGACAGCTTGCCCAGTTCCTGAAGTTCGGCAAAGGAATACAGCGTCCCCAGCAGCACGACGCCGGTCTTCAGGCCGAGGCGCGACACGCGCACGCCATGTTCAGCCCAGGCGGGGATTTTCAGTACGTTGACCACCAGCATGCCGGCGATGATGCCCAGCACGATGTAGTTCAGGCCGAGCACGTCGTGCAGATATTTGCTGCCCCAGACCGGCCCCATCGCCTTGCTGAGCACCGCCACCCACGGGTCGAGGAACCAGCGGACGAACATGGCGATCAGCAGGATGAAGGCGGTGCCGGCCAAGGTGCCGGTATAATAGTCGAAGTCACCGGTCCGATGGCTGCCGAACATCGCCCATGCGCCGAATACCACAGCGATGGCGCCGAAGATCCAGGGCAGCGTGGTCAGTTCGCCGACCAGTTTCTGAATGCTGAGATACTCGACCAAACCAGCCGTAACGCTTTGCGTACTGAACGCAAAGCCGATGGCCAGCATGGTGGCGCCCATGACGAGCAGCGCCGGATGCCTTCGGGTGTAAACCATGACACGTTTCCCCTGTCGAATGAGAGACCGGCCAACCCGGTCCGCCGTCATGTCTGCGGCGGTATATTCTCCCGTTTCTCTATGTCATTCAGTGTTAACGCAACGTGACAATGGGCACAACGGCCTTCATGTACCCCCGATGGCTTGTGCATCCGCAGCAAAACGGCACGCTTTGCCAGCCGGCCGGTGCTTGTTAAGGTGGGATCAGGAACAGGTCAGCAGAAAGGGAAAAGCGCGATGGCGGCGGAGGAGGACGAACTCAGATTGGCCGAACTGCTGTGTGCGCGTCTGTGCCACGACCTGTCGGGCCCGCTCGGCGGCGCCAGCGCCGGGGCAGAACTGCTGGGCGACGAAGACCCGCCCGATTCCGACACCGTGGCCCTGGTGGCCGACAGCGTCGCCGCGGCGACGCGCGTGCTGAGGGTGCTGCGGGCGGCCCTGGGGGCCGGTACGCAGCCGTTTACCGCCACCGAACTGGAGTCCCTGACCCGCTCGATATTTCCCGAGTCGGGATCGACCCGGCTCGCGGTGCGGGTCGATACGGGTCCATCGGGCTGTGAGCGGGCCGGCGGTCGCCTCCTGCTCAATCTGCTGATGATCGCTCGCGACATCCTGCCGCGTGGCGGCACTGCCGACGCGCACCTGACAACAGATCCGTTCGCCCTGGAGATCACCCTCGAGGGACCGCAGATTGCCGCCGACGACGCCCGCACGGCCCTGGCCGCATCATCTCCGGCCCTGCTGGGCGCTCGCGCCGCTCCGGCGTTCTATGCGGCCCGCCTGGCGGCCACCTTGGGGCGGACCATTTCCGTTGCGCAAAGCGCTGGCCGTCTGGTGATGACGGTGGAATAATCATTCGTGTGCCGGAGCAGGCTTTTTTGTACGTGATCTTAATCTTCCGCATGGTATCAATGGCCTCTCCATCGGGAGATAGTAGGCGACCGCAAGGGGTAACCGGCTAGCCCGGCCGTCAGGGGTGCGAGGATTGCATGGACGACCTGTTGAGCGAATTCCTTACCGAGACCTCCGAAAGCATCGCGGTCCTGGACGTCGAGCTGGTGAAGCTGGAGCAGAACCCGAACGATCCGGGAATCCTCGGCAACATCTTCCGCCTCGTTCATACGATCAAGGGCACCTGCGGCTTTCTCGGCCTGCCCAGGCTGGAAACCGTGGCACATGCCGGCGAAAATGTGCTGGGCAAGTTCCGGGATGGCGAGTTGGAGGTGACGCCTCACGCCGTCACTCTGATCTTGCAGTCCATCGACTGCATCAAGATGATTCTGTCGCACCTGGAGCAGACCGAAACCGAGCCGGAAGGTGACGACGCCGAGCTGAAGGCGGCGCTCAATGCGCTGGCCGACGGCAAGACGCCGAAGAAGCCCAAGGCCAAGGCACCGGTCGAGCCGTCCGCGCCGTCCCATCCGGTCGCCGCCGAGCTGCTGGCCGAGGTCGAAGCGATGATCGCCGCCGGCAAGCGTGCCGCCACCGAGGCCGAGATCGCCTCGGAACTGGCGTCGGAACGGGCTCGGGAAGGCGACGACGAGGACGAGCACGATGCGGCCGCCCATGACGAGCCGCCGCCGCCGGTCAAGGCCAGCGTCCCTGCGGTCACCGCCGTCACGCCCACTGCGGCGGCAGCGCCGGCCGGGGCAGCCACTCCCATCACCGAATCGGCAGTGGCCGCTCAGACCATCCGGGTCAATGTCGAGCTGCTCGAAAACCTGATGACTCTGGTGTCCGAGCTGGTACTGACCCGCAACCAGCTATTGCAGATGGTCCGCGGCAAGGACGACAGCGAGTTCGCCACGCCGTTGCAGCGGCTGTCGCACATCACCACCGACCTTCAGGAAGGGGTGATGAAGACGCGCATGCAGCCCATCGGCAATGCCTGGGCCAAACTGCCGCGCATCGTCCGCGATCTGTCGGTCGAAATGAGCAAGAAGATCGACTTGCAGATGATCGGCGCCGAGACCGAGCTGGATCGTCAGGTGCTCGAGCTGATCAAAGATCCGCTGACCCACATGGTGCGCAACTCGGCCGATCATGGCCTGGAGCCCACCGAGGAACGGCGCCGCATCGGCAAGCCCGAGGTCGGCAAGGTCATCCTGAACGCCTATCACGAAGGCGGTCACATCATCATCGAGATTTCCGATGACGGGCGCGGCCTGAATATCGCCCGCATCCGGCAGAAGGCGGTGCAAAGCGGTCTGGCCACCGAGTCCGAACTGGACGGCATGACCGAACAGCAGATCGCTCAGTTCATCTTCAAGGCCGGCTTCTCGACCGCCGAAAAGGTCACCAGCGTGTCGGGCCGCGGCGTCGGCATGGACGTGGTGCGCACCAATATCGAAAAGATCGGCGGCACCGTCGAGCTGAAGTCGGCGGCCGGCAAGGGCTCCAGCTTCATCATCAAGATCCCGCTGACCCTGGCCATCGTCTCGGCCCTGATCGTCGAATGTGGTGGCGAGCGTTTCGCCATCCCGCAGATCAGCGTGCTGGAACTGGTGCGGACCACCGCGAGTTCCGAACACGGTATCGAGATGATCAACAACGCCCCGGTGCTGCGCCTGCGCGATCGCCTGCTGCCGCTGGTGGGCTTGCGCAAGCTGCTGCGCCTGGGCGGTGAGGACGAGCAGCGCGACGAGACTTTCATCGTCGTCACCCAGGTCGGCACCTACACCTTCGGCATCATCGTCGACCGGGTGTTCGACACCGAGGAAATCGTCGTCAAGCCGGTGGCGCCGATCCTGCGCCACATCAACATGTTCTCGGGCAACACGATCCTGGGCGACGGCAGCGTCATCATGATCCTGGATCCCAACGGTATCGCCACCAGCGCGACCGCCGATACCGCCACTGCGGGCGCCTCCCAGGCGTCCGAGGCCAAATCGGTGCGCGACGTCGCCGCCGGCGAGAAGACCTCGCTGCTGGTGTTCCGGGCCGGCGGCTCCGACCTCAAGGCCGTGCCGCTCGCCCTGGTCGCCCGACTCGAGGAGATCGAACTGGCCCAGGTCGAGCATTCGCATGGCAAGCCGGTGGTGCAGTACCGCGGCAAGCTGATGCCGTTGATCTTCATTGATCCCTGCTACGATCTCCAGCGCGAAGGCCGCCAGCCGGTGCTGGTATTCGCCGACCGCGACCGCAGCATGGGTCTGGTGGTCGACGAGATCGTCGATATCGTCGAGGAGCGGCTGCGGGTCGAGCTGGCGGTCAGCCAGCCGGGCCTGATCGGTACCGCGGTGGTGGCCGGCAAGGCGACCGACCTGATTGATGCCGGCTACTTCCTGACCCAGGCCTATGGCGACTGGTTCGGCACCGCCGACGAGCAGGGATTCGGTGAAAGCGCCCGCGTCAAGCGCATCCTGCTGGTCGACGACAGCCCGTTCTTCCGCAATCTGCTGACGCCCTTGCTGTCGGTGGCCGGCTACGACGTGACCGCGGTGGAAAGTGCCGACAAGGCCTTGCAGCTCCGTGAAAGCGGTCGCAACTTCGACCTGATCATCAGCGACATCGAGATGCCGGGGATGAGCGGTTTCGACTTCGCCCTGGCGGTACGCCTGGAAGGGCGCTGGCAGCAGACACCACTGGTCGCGCTGTCGTCGCATGCCACGGAACGTGACTTCGAGCGTGGCCGTGAAGTGGGCTTCAACGATTACGTCGCCAAATTCGATCGTGACGCCCTGCTCCAGACCCTTGCTCAGACCTTGACCGTCCCGGGAGGGGCCGCATGAACCAGTCCATCGTTCCGGTGTCCGGCAAACGCCAGATCCAGGAAGTCTCCGCGGAGACCCAGGATTTCGTCACCATGTTCATCGAGGGGCAACTGTTCGGCATTCCCGTGCTGACGGTCCAGGATGTGCTGGGCGCCCAGAAGATCACCCGGATTCCGTTAGCACCGCCGGAAGTGGCGGGGTCGCTCAATCTGCGTGGCCGGATCGTCACCGCCATCGACGTGCGCAAGCGGTTGCGGCTGAAGGCCCGGCCCGATTCGGACAAGGGCATGAGCGTCGTCGTCGAAATGGGTGGCGAACTTTATAGCCTGATGGTCGATTCGGTCGGTGAAGTGCTGAGCCTTCCCGGTGCCGCTTTCGAGCGCAATCCGCCGACGCTCGACCCGTTGTGGCGCGATTTTTCGGCGGGAATCTACCGTTTGGACGGAAAGCTGCTCGTCGTGCTTGACGTGCCGCGTCTTTTGGACTTTACCAGGGCAGACGGCGTCAGTTGAGCGCAATGGCTGACGAGATCAAAACCAAGCGGGGGGCGCAGCTCGACACATGAAGTCCTGTCTCATCGTCGATGACTCGAAGGTCATCCGCATGGTGGCCAAAAAAATCCTGCATGAGCTGCAATTCAGCACGCAGGAGGCCGAGGATGGCTTGCTGGCGCTGGAAGCATGCCGCAGGGCGATGCCCGATGCGATCCTGCTGGATTGGAATATGCCGAATATGAACGGCATCGACTTCCTGCGTGAACTGCGCAAGATGGACGGTGGCGATCATCCGGTCGTGGTGTTCTGCACCACCGAAAACGACATCGAGCACATCCAGGAGGCGATCACCGCGGGGGCCAACGAGTACATCATGAAGCCTTTCGACAGTGAGATCCTGCAGGCCAAGTTCTCGCAGGTTGGTCTTCTCTAGGCCGGCATAGATGCAATTGGACCCAGGAGCAGCCCGCACCCAGCCCACTTCTGCCGATCCCATCCGCGTCATGGTGGTGGACGATTCGGCCGTCGTGCGCGGTTTGATTACCCGCATGCTCGAGGAGGATCCGGGCGTTACCGTCGTCGCGTCTGTCAGCAACGGCCAGATGGCCATCAGTGCCCTGGAGCGCCATGATGTCGAGGTGGCGCTGCTGGATATCGAAATGCCGGTGATGGACGGTCTGACCGCCTTGCCCAGGCTGCTGAAGATCGACCCCGACCTGAAGGTCATCATGGCGTCAACCCTGACCCTGCGGAACGCCGATATCAGCCTGAAGGCGATGGAAGCCGGCGCGGCCGATTACATCCCGAAGCCGACCTCGTCGCGCGATATCAGCGGCGGCGCCGGTGGTGGTGGCGATTTCCGCCGCGACCTGCTGGAAAAGGTCAAAGCCCTGGGCCACAACCGCCGCAGCCATCCACGCCGCCCCGGCGGAGCCCGCCCGGTTCCCGTCACGGCACCCCGCCCGGCCGCAGCCGCCACCCTGGCGCCCCGTCCGGTCTCGTCGCTGCTCAAGCCGACCGGCCCCCTGCAACTGCGGGCGGGAACGCCCGAGGTGCCCGAGGTGATTGCCATCGGCAGCTCAACCGGCGGCCCACAGGCGCTGTTCGCCTTGCTTGGCGCCATGCGCCAGGGCACCGTGCGGCAACCCATTCTGATCACCCAGCACATGCCCGCCACCTTCACCACCATCCTGGCCGAGCACATCCACCGCATCAGCGGTTGGGAAGCTGCCGAGGGCAAGGACGGCGAGGTGGTGCGTGGCGGACGTGTCTATATCGCACCGGGGGACTTCCATATGGTGGTCGAGGTGCGCGGCACCGACAAGGTGGTCCGGCTCAACAAGAATCCGCCGGAAAATTTCTGCCGCCCCTCGGTCGACCCCATGCTGCGCAGCATATCCGCCGCCTGGGGCAAGCGCGTTCTGGTCTCGATCCTGACCGGCATGGGCTCGGACGGCCTGCGTGGCGGACAGGTGGTGGTCGCAGCCGGCGGCACCGTGATCGCCCAGGACGAGCCGACCAGCGTCGTCTGGGGCATGCCCGGCGCCGTGGCGCAGGCCGGCATATGCAGCGCCGTGCTGCCGTTGCCGGACATCGCACCCTATATCCTCAAGCTTGCAACCAGGCGGGTCTGACCATGCTGCGGCCGGACGATTTCGACTTCGTCGCGCGGATGCTCAAAGAGCGGTCCGGTTTGGTGATTGGCCGTGACAAGGCCTATCTGCTGGAAAGCCGGCTGATGCCGCTGGCGCGCAAACGCGGCCTGAAAAGCCTGGAGGAACTGGTCGGCTCCATGCGCTCGAGTCGCGACGAAGGCTTGATGCGCGATGTCACCGAGGCGATGACCACCAACGAGTCATTCTTCTTCCGCGATATCAAGCCGTTCGACCAGTTCCGCGATGTGGTGCTGCCGCAGATGATGCAGCAGCGCAGCAGCAAACGGACCATCCGCATCTGGTCGGCCGCCTGCTCGTCCGGCCAGGAAGCCTATTCGCTGGCGATGATGCTGAAGGAAAATTCCGCCAAGCTGGCCGGCTGGCGAATCGAGATCGTCGGCACCGATATTTCGGTGGAGATGCTGGAAAAGGCCAAGGCTGGCCTTTATTCCCAATTCGAGGTGCAACGCGGCCTGCCTATCCAGATGCTCGTCAAATACTTCAAAAAAAAGGACGAGTCCTGGCAGATCGATTCGGCATTGCGTGGCATGGTGCAGTTCAAGGAATACAACCTGCTGCATGATCTGCGCACGCTGGGTCAGTTCGACATCGTATTCTGCCGCAATGTGCTGATCTATTTCGATCAGGGCACCAAGGGCCGGGTACTGGAATCCATTTCCAAGCAGATGCCCGATGACGGCATCCTTTATCTCGGCGGTGCCGAAACGGTGCTGGGTATTTCGGACCGCTTCCGGCCGATTCCCAACCAGCGCGGCATCTACTGCGTCAACCGCGGCATCGGCGCCACACAGACCTTCCCCCTGGGCGCCGGGATGGGGGTTTAGGGCGTTTTCCGACCAAGTCGAGAATGGCAACGGCGACAGGCCCCCTGCCGCCGTTGCCATTCTGCTGGCGGTCCGTCAGTCCTGGAACTCCAGGTTCACAGCCGAAACCCGACCCTTATCGCCGCGCTGCAACTCATACGTCACTTTCTCGCCTTCATTCAGCGCATGCTTTCCGGCCTTCTGGACTGCGGTCACATGGACGAAGACGTCCTTCGTGCCGTCGTCGGGCATGATAAAACCGTAGCCCTTGGTCGAATTGAACCACTTGACGGTTCCAGTGCTCATCGTCGTACTCCGTAGTCTCTGGTCGCGCCCAATCGGACGCAGCAGCCCCCCGGTGGCCGTCGCCGTGGGGCGTCGGCCGCCCAGGGGCGTGCTGCTGAGCGATGTGGGGGCGCCGGACCCGGCCGGCAAGACCGTGCTCCGTCCGGGTCAGGAACCGGCGAGCAGTTGGCTATAGGCGTCATAGACGCGCATCAGGCGCTCGGTGGCGCCGTCGCCGAAATATTTCTCGATCTCTTCGGCCCGCGCCGGCTGTTGCATGAAATCCAGCACCTTGGCGAACAGGCGGTCGTGGACGAACTGGAAATGCTCGTCGCTGGGCTCGAACGCCCGGCTATGCTTGAAGAAACTGAGCCGCTTCCTGAAATGCGCCCGCGCCTCCGGCCAATCGGTAATGGCCAGCAGGACATTGAGCAACACCTTGACCGTCACCACCCGCGCCTCGGGCCGCAGGAACAGCAGTTCCCGCAGGACGCCGTCGGATTCGTCGGGATACAGGTCGAGCAATTGCTTCGAATCGGTATTCAGTTCGGCCGAGGCGAACAGCCCGAGCTTCTTCTCGAGGAACGCGGCATAGCCGTCGAGCGCCGTGCGCGGAAACTGGGGCGCGCGGAACGGCGGCACATCGGTCAGCACGTCGGAAAACTGGACGCACAGCATCCGCACCAGGAAATTCTTACGGCGATCGCGATCGGCCCGCGGCGCCCGCTTGAGGAAGAAGAACTCGGCGGTTTCCTGTTTGACTTCGGCGCGACAGGCGGCGCAGTTCTCACCGATCTGGCCACGCACCTTGGCCGCCACATCGGCAGTCTGGGCAATCAGCCCCGCATTGCCGCGCACCGCCGCCAGATTCTCCAGCAACTTGAGCACGTTCTCGGCAAGGGCCCGGTTCTGTTCGATCCGGCTGCCACTGGGCTGCCCGTTGCTTTTATCCCCTGCCATGCACCGTCCCGTTATTCACCACCGCCGCGAATGACGGCGATCCATAGGTGCATGATAACAAGTTCGTCACGTCCGGCAATCCGGCGATGCCGGCCTTTGCCGCAATTTACCCTTTGCGAGCGGTCGGCCGCACCGGATACCATACCGGCGAACGGACTGTTTGACACATCGCCGGTATCCAGCCGCCATTGCGGCGGCACCTGAGCGCGGAGCGCGCCCGGCGAGGGCAGTTTCTTATCAGTGGCCACCCAGCATATGGCTATAGGCATCATAGATGCGCAGCAGGCGCTCAGTGGCACCATAGCCGAAATAGCGCTCGATCTCCTGGGCCCGCGCCGGCTGCTGCATGAAATCCATCACGCGGTTGAACAGGCGATCATAGACGAACTGGAAATGTTCATCGGTGGCGACGAAGCGGCGCCCGCGACAGGTGCCCGACAGGTGGTCCTTGAACAGATCGCGGGCCTCCTTCATGTCGGTGATGCCCTGCAAGGCGTTGAACAGCACCTTCACCGTGACCACGCGGGCTTCGGGCCGCTCGAACAGCATTTCGCGCAGATTGGTGTCCGACTCATCCGGATACATGGTCAGCAGCTTCTGCGCATCGGCATTCAATTCACCATAGGCGAACACGCCCAGCTTGCGCTCAAGAAAGCCTGCCAGGCCGTTCAAGGTCCAACGCGGCAATGCCGGCGCCGTCCATGGTCCGCCCTCGTTGGTCAATGCATCAGAGAATTGGGCGACCAGCAGCCGTAGCAGAAAGTCGCTTCGGCGGCATTTTTCGTGGCGTGGAACCTTGGGAATAAAGAAATCTTCGATCGCCTGCTGGCGAATCTCATGCGTACACTTGGCGCAATTCTCTGGCAGGCGACACCGCACCATATCGGTCATGGCGCTGGTATGCTGAACCAATACCGGATTGGCCCGAGTCTTGGCGAGATTTTCGACCAGAGTCAGCAGATTTTCTGCCATTACACGGTTCTTTTCCGCCGCGCCCGTCATGGACGCGTTCGCTCCCCTATCACTCATTTCAGCCACCTCGCTGGGCGCCACCGGCGCCCCCTCTCCCTCACGCATCATACGACAGGTACCCACAAACTTCAAAGTAGTTTAACGAACCATTAATAGATCGGACAAGGGGTCAGCCCAACGCATTGGCGATCAGATAGGCGGCGATGTCGGGATCCCGCAGCTTGGTCACCTTCAGCGCCTCGTTACCGTAGGCCTGTTTGAGCAGGCGGTGGTTCTCGACATTGACCAGCTTGACCTTGACGATGTCCCCGGCCCCCTTCAGGCGCGGATAGAGCGCCGGCTCCAGCATCTTCTCCTTGCGGCCCAGCCGGCCGAGCAGTTGGGCCTCGTCGACGCCCTCAGCCGCCTCCTTGCGCACCAGCACCCAGTCGGGAGCGCCGGCATGAACGGTGGCGATCAAGTCCTTGACCGCGGCCTCGGCACTGTCGTCGGTATAGCCCAGCTTGAACAGATGCTTGCCCAGTCCGACATCCGATCCCCAGTTGCTCAGGCTGGCGCTCCGCGCCACATAGACGAACCCCATCAGACCCTCCATCCACCGAACGATCGGCTTTCTTTTCATACCCTGAATTTTTGTCGAAGAGGAGTGCTTGACAGGCCCTCCGACCCACCATATAAACGCGGGCCTCAGGGGAACAGTCGCAACGCTTTCTCTGATCGCAAAATGATGTTGCGAATGGACGCCGAACAGTATAGAACTCGGCTCCAGAAGTTGAAGACAGGTCGGCAAGCAATCCCGACAGTGTCGACGACGCAAAGACAAAGTGAACGCGCTGCGTTCACGGAAGCTGATGGGCGCTTAGCTCAGCGGGAGAGCACCGTCTTCACACGGCGGGGGTCACTGGTTCAATCCCAGTAGCGCCCACCATCAGCTTCCAACTCGCCGAAGAGGCAAATCCTTCAAACAACCAAATCCACATTCCCGCGTCGGCGCCGGGAGCGTCAGCAGCCCATCCGCTGCACGGACTTCACCGCGGCATCCAGCAGAGCGTAGAACCGATCCTTGCTGGAATAACCGGAGAAGCGGACGACTTCCTGATTGCAGGCGCGGACCACGAAGGTGGGGACGCCGCGGACCGGCATCATGGCGCGCATGTCGCTGGGGACACCCTTCGACAGGTCGACGCGGTGCAGCGGCAGGACCGCGCCAGATCGGCTGCTGGCATAGCCGGGACCGACATCGCGCAACCAGGCTTTGCAATAGCCACAGCCGGGCGTTTCGAACAGAATCAGTTCGTTCCTGCCGGCTTGCGCGGCCACGGGCGCACAACAGGCGGCAGCCAGGATCGCGGCCAGCAGACTTCGACGACGCATCAGGACGGCCTCCGAACAGGCACCGGGGGCACGAGGCCCCCGGCCACCGCACGAGTATACCGTACGATCAGTTGCCGGTCTTCTTGATGTTGAAGGTATAGACGCCGGAGTCTTCCGACTGGCTCTCCAGGGTGTTGCCGGTCTGACGGCAGAACGCCTCGAAATCCTTCACCGAACCGGGATCGGTCGCCAGCACCTGAAGGGATTCGCCCTGGCCGATGTCCTTGATCGCCTTCTTGGCGCGCAGAATCGGCAGGGGGCAGTTCAGACCTTTGACATCGAGAACAACGGACATCTTTCAAACTCCCTGATGGTCGGGACGCCTCAGGCGCCCAGGTTGATATATTTCAGACACACGACCCGTAGGCATGACGCCAGGTTCTTGTCATTTGTGACCAGACAGTGCTCGTGGATTCGCGCGATCAGCGCACCAATGGTGTCGCCTTCCTCACGGGCCATTTCCTCGAGGACCGTCCAAAACGCACGCTCAAGACGAATGGTAGTGCTGTGACCATGAATACGCAACGAACGCTTTTCAGGCATGAACTCCCGCGATTGCTCGGGTGAGCACAAGCTCAACATGCGCGTCAGCGGACTTGCCACCGTATCGGCCTCTGGCACTCCCTTTCCCCTGCCCTGCTCCGCCCGGCTGAACCCAGGCGGACCATCATATTAGCAAAACCTGGAGCTAAATGAACAGATTGATCTGCGCATTTGCGGCGCGCTCGATATAAGTGGCGGCGCCAGCCATCTCGATGCCGTCGATCAGGTCTTCGCGCTTGATCTCGAACAGGTCCAGCGTCATCTGACAGGCGATCATGCTGACATCGGCCTCGATGGCCATATCGCGCAATTCCTCAATGGAGGCGACGCCCTTTTTCTTGATCAGATCCTTCATCATGCCCGAGGCCATGGCGTCCATGCCCGGCAGCGCCCCGATCAGGTTGGGCATGGCCATATGCATACCCATCATCGGCATCTCCATCGCCGCGTTGCCCAGCGTGGTCACCTTCAGATCCAGCTTCTTCTTCAGCAGGGTCAGGCCATAGAAGGTGAAAAACAGGGTCGTCTCAATGCCCATGCTGGCCGCCGTGGTCGCCAGGATGAAGGGCGGATACGCCCAATCCAGGCTGCCCTTGGTAACAACGATGGTCATCTTCTTGGCGGTGCCGTTGCCGTCCATAAACCGTTCCTCCATCAGATTACGCTAATTTATGCGCAGCCTAGGCGTGGATCGGGGTACGGTGGTAGTACATATGTCCCACGGCAAAGTTTTTGCCAGACGGGTCGGCGACTCCGCTCAGCCGACGACCGCGGCATCGTCCAGGAACATCTGCACGCTGGTCTGACCCTGCCAGTTGTCCTGGCGCAGAGTGCCGGCGACATGCAGGGAGACGCCGGAACTGTTGAGCAGAGCGCGGCCCAGCTCGGTGTCGGCGGCGCGGAAGGCGATCGCCTTGAGGCGACCGCCGCGGGCCCCGGTCAGCAGGCAGCGCACATGGCCGGTGCCGACCACATCGGCGCGCAGCACCCGAGCCCCCGTCACGGCGAATCGCGGCTCGGCATTGCCCGAACCGAACGGGCCGACCCGTTGCAGAGTCTCGACCAGATCGGAGGTGACCGCCTGGACGTCCAAAGCGCCGTCGAGGTCAAGCGTCGGCATCAGCACGCCGGCATCCAGTCCGGTGAACCGCTCGGCGAGGAAGGCGCGCAGGTCAGGCAGACGTTCGCGGCGCAAGGAAAAGCCGGCGGCCATGGCGTGGCCCCCGCCCTTGGTGAGAATGCCGGCCTGGCGCGCGGCAATGATCGCAGTGCCCAGGTCGACACCCGGCACCGAGCGGCCCGAGCCCTTGGCCTCGCCGCCCTCGATGGCGATGGCCAGGGCCGGACGGCTGTAGCGTTCCTTGAGCCGGCCGGCGACGATGCCGATGACTCCGGGATGCCACCCCTCGCCGCTGGCGATCAGCACCGGCGAGCCGTCGTCGACACGGGTTTCCATCTGTTCGATGGCCTCAAGCAGCACCGCGGCCTCGATGTCCTGACGGTCGCGGTTATAACCGTCGAGAATGCGGGCGATCTCGGCCGCTTCGATGGGATCGTCGCTGGCCAGCAGCCGCGTCCCCAGATCGGCCTGACCGATTCGGCCGCCGGCATTGACGCGCGGTCCCATGACATAGCCGACGTGATAAGCTTCCGGCCGCTCGCGCACCCCGGCCACATCGGCCAGCGCCGCCAGCCCGACATTGCCGCGCCGCGCCATCACCTTGAGCCCCTGGGTGACCAGGGCACGGTTGACGCCGACCAGCGGCACCACGTCGCACACCGTGCCCAGCGCCACCAGATCGAGATATTGCATCAGATCGGGGCCCGAGCCGCCCTTGTACCAGCCGGCCAGCCGCAGCGCCCGGTTCACCGCCACCGCCACCAGAAACGCCACCCCCACCGCCGCCATGTGGCGATGCGGGCTGGTCTCGTCGAGCCGGTTGGGATTGACCACGGCAACCGCCGGCGGCAGTTCCGGCTCGGCCTCGTGATGGTCGACCACCACCACATCCAGGCCGGCATCGCGGGCCGCAGCCAGCGGACCATGGGCGGTGACGCCGCAATCCACCGTCACCACCACGCCGACTCCGTCCTGCTTCAAGTGCAGCAGAGCCGGCGCGTTGGGGCCGTAGCCCTCGGCAATACGGTCGGGAATATAGACCCGCACCGGAGCGCCGATGCCGCGAAAAAACCGCACCAGCAAGGCCGACGAGGTCGCCCCGTCGACATCGTAATCGCCGAACACACAGATGGTCTCGCCATCGCGCACCGCCCGCACCAGCCGTTCCACCGCCCGGTCCATGTCGAGCAGATGGGACGGGTCGGGCAGCAGGTCGCGCAGGGTCGGATTGAGGAACAGTTCGGCATCGTCCAGGCCGATGCCCCGGCCGGCCAGCACCCGGCCGACCACCTCGGGCAACGCCAAGCGCTGCGACAAGGCCAGAGCCTGACGATCATCACTCAGGCGAATCCGCCAGCGCCGCCCGGTCAGCGACCGCTCGACCCCCAGGAAGGCGGCGGTGCTTATGACCTCGCGCGGGACGGTGGCGACCATGGTGCTATCTCCCGCCGGAGGCCTTGCGCACGAAGTCATGACGCGACCGGATGTGGCGCAGCGTGCCGGTCTTGGAGCGCATCACCCAGGAATGGGTGATGGCGCCGCCGGTCAGGCGCTGGACGCCGTCGACGATGACGCCGTCGGTGACTCCGGTCACCGCCATCATCACCGGACCGCGCACCATCTGGTCATCACAGAACTTGCCGCCAAAGTCGGAGATGTCGCACTGCCGCGCCTTCATGCGGTCGTCCTCGCTGCGCACCACCAGCCGGCCCTGCATGCGTCCCCCCAGGCAACGCAACGCGGCAGCGGCGAGGATACCCTGAGGCGCACCCCCCCAGCCCATATAGACGTCGATGCGCGACTCGGGCATGGCGGTGGCGATCACCCCGGATACGTCGCCGTCGGAAATCAGCATCACATGGGCACCGGCTTCGCGCACATAACCAATCATCTCCTCGTGGCGGGGCCGGTCGAGGATGCACACCAGCAGATCGGACACCGCGACGCCCTTGGCCTTGGCGATGTTGGCCAGATTCTCGGCGGGGCGGGCATCCAGGTCGACCAGATCCACCGGCAGATTGCGGCCGCCGACGGCAATCTTGTCCATATAGATGTCGGGAACCTTGAGGAATCCGCCTTCCTCGGCGAAGGCCACCACCGACAGGGCGTTGTAGCCGCAATTGGCGGCGATGGTCACGCCTTCCAGCGGATCAAGGGCGATGTCCAGCTTCGGCCCGTTGCCATTGCCCAGCCGTTGGCCGAGATAGAGCTGCGGCGCCACCGCTTCGATGCCCTCGCCGATGACCACCCGGCCATCCATGATCAGACCGTCGAAAGCGCGGACCATGGCACCGATGGCGGCCTCATCGGCGGCCTTTTCGTCACCCAGGCCGACATGCTGCGCCGCCGCCAACGCCGCCGATTCGGTGATGCGCACGGCTTCCAGGGCGAGATTGCGATCCATGAACGTTTCCCCAGCTTTTTTGTTGCTCCCTCTCCCGCTGGCGGGAGAGGGCTGGGGTGAGGGTGGTATGCCCCCGCCACCCGAATCGCGGAACGGCAGACCACCCTCACCCTCCCGGCCTTCGGCCGGGTCCCTCCCTCTCCCGCCAGCGGGAGAGGGTATGATCCTTACAGTGCCTCGATGCGAATCACACAGACCGGCTCGACCACCGCGTCGAGGTCGTTCATGCGGCGCACCGCGCGCATCATGCGGGCTTCCTCGGTATCGTGCACGGTCATCACCACTGGCACGGTGCCGCCCGGGGCGCGGCCGCGCTGCAACACCGCCTCCATCGACACCTCTTCGTCGCGCAGGGCAGCGGCGATGTCGGCGAAGACGCCGGGGCGGTCGAGCACCATCAGGCGCAGATAATAGGCGCCACGGTGACGGTCCATGGTCGAGGTCGGCACGCGCATCAGCTTGTCGGCCGGCACGCCGAAGGTCGGCACGCGGCGACCGGCGGCAATGTCCAGCAGATCGGCGACGACGGCGGAGGCGGTCGGCCCGGCACCGGCGCCGCGGCCCTCATAGACCGAGCGGCCGACATAATCGCCCTCGACGATCACGGCGTTGAATACGCCGTCGACGGTGGCGATGGGCGAAGCGAGCGGTACCATGCAGGGATGGACACGCTGTTCCAGCCCGGCCTCGGTCATGCGGGCGATGCCCAGCAGCTTGATGCGATAGCCGAGTTCGCGGGCGTAGTCGATGTCCAGCGCCGAGACCTGACGGATGCCTTCCACATGCACCGCGCCGAAATCCACCGGGCTGTTGAAGGCCAGGCTGGCGAGAATCGACAGCTTGTGCGCGGCATCAATACCGTCCACGTCGAAGCTGGGATCGGCCTCGGCATAGCCCAGGCCCTGGGCCTCGGCCAGCACTTCGGCGAACTCGCGGCCGGTCTCGCGCATCTGCGTCAGGATATAGTTGCAGGTGCCGTTGAGGATGCCGACCACCTGACGGATGCGATTGGCCGCCAAGCCTTCGCGCAACGCCTTGATGATGGGAATGCCGCCGGCAACCGCCGCCTCGAAGGCCAGGGTGACGCCCTGGGCCTCGGCGGCGCGGGCCAGTTCCGCGCCGTGATGGGCGAGCAGCGCCTTGTTGGCGGTCACCACATGGCGACCGCGGGCAATGGCCGTCTCGCACACCGCCTTGGCGACACCGTCGGACCCGCCGATCAGTTCCACCACCACGTCGACATCGGCGCCATCGGCCATGGCCACCGCGTCGTCGTACCAGTGCATGCCGTCGAACGAGACCCCGCGATCGCGGTTGCGGTCACGCGCCGACACCGCGGTGACGGCGAACGCCCGCCCGGCCCGGGCCTCGAGAACGGCCATCTGCTCGCGCAGCAGCTGGATGGTGCCGGCGCCGACCGTTCCCAGGCCGGCGACAGCGATTTTCAAAGGCTTGTTCAAGGGGTCGCCGCCTTCTTCTTCTTCGCCTGCTTCTTTTCGGAGTCCTCCAGCGCCTTGTCGTAGGTGGAGAGGAACTGCTTGATGTTGCGAGTCGCCTGACGGGTGCGGTGGACGTTCTCGACCAGGGCGATACGCACATGGGTGTCGCCGTATTCACCGAAGCCGATGCCCGGAGCGACCGCCACATTGGCCTCGCTCAGCAGCAGCTTGGAGAATTCCAGCGAGCCGAGATGAGCGAAGGCGGGGGGAATCGGTGCCCAGGCGAACATGGTGGCGGGCGGGCTGGGAACCTGCCAGCCGGCCGACTCCAGACCCTTGATCATGACGTCGCGGCGTTCCTTGTACATCTGGCGAATCTCGCCGACGCAATCCTGCGGGCCATTGAGCGCCGCCGCCGCCGCCACCTGGATCGGCGTGAAGGCGCCGTAATCAAGATAGGACTTGATGCGCGACAAGGCCGAAATCAATTGCTTGTTACCGGCGGCAAAGCCGATACGCCAGCCCGGCATATTATAGGTCTTCGACATCGAGGTGAACTCGACGGCGACGTCGCGGGCACCGGGCACCTGGAGAATCGACGGCGGCGGGTTGTCGTCGAAATAGATTTCCGAATACGCCACATCCGACAGGATGAAGATGCCGTGGTGGCGGCAGAAATCGACCACCTGACCGTAGAAGTCGAGATCAGCCAGCAGCGCCGTCGGATTCGACGGGTAGTTGAGGATCAGCGCCACCGGCTTCGGCACCGAATGCTTGACCGCCCGCTCCAGCGCAATCAGGAACTCGGCGTCCGGGGTCACCGGCACATGGCGCACGGCGCCGCCAGCAATGATGAAGCCGAACGGATGAATCGGATAGCTGGGATTCGGCACCAGCATGACGTCGCCCGGGCTGGTGATGGCCGCGGCCAGATTGGCCAGACCTTCCTTCGAGCCCAGGGTAACGATGCACTCGCTTTCCGGGTCAATGTCGACGTCGAAGCGACGCTTGTAGTAGCCCGACAGCGCCTTGCGCAGACCCGGAATGCCACGCGACATGGAATAGCGGTGAGCGCGCGGATTACGCGCCGCTTCCACCAGCTTTTCAACGATATGCGGCGGCGTCGGCTGGTCCGGGTTGCCCATGCCGAGGTCGATAATGTCCTCGCCGGCAGCTCGAGCGCGGGCCTTCATCGCGTTGACTTCTGCGAATACATATGGCGGAAGACGCTTGATGCGATGAAATTCCTGCTCCATAGCCCATTATCCGTTCAATAATGACACACAGCCCCCACCCCGGCACATGGTCCGGCCGCGCGGGCGAGGGGCGATTTTTACCCCCTCGTTCCCGAAGAAGCGACACCTTTTTGGATGCGGCGGCGAAAAGGCCGGAGGGAACGAAAACGGGGAAAATCCGCCGGCCGTCCGGGATCGGCGGCCGGCGGGACCAGAGCGCTAATCGATACCGAGCGCAGCGCGGGTCGCCGGCCCGACCACGCCGTCGGCCACCATCCCCTTGGCCGCCTGGAACTGACGGACCGCGGCAACGGTCTCTGGCCCATAGGCCGCGTCTGTCGCAAGCTCGTAGCCAAGGCCAGCCAACGCTTTCTGCACGTCCTCGACATCCGGCCCGGTCATGCTCGGTCTGGTCAGGCGCAGAAGACGGCTCGAGTCGGCGCCATGCGCAGAGACACGGGTCACCGGCGACAGAGTTTCCTCGCTGATGACCTTGCCGCGCACGGTCAAGGGCAGCGGCAGATCCCAGGCATTGGCATTGATCAGGTTCTGGAAGGCATCCATGCGGTAGACGGTCTTGTGCAACAGGGCGTTGGCATGTCCGGCCAGCCAGGCGCGCCGGGTCTTGACATAGGTTTCGATCCATTGCCGCTCGTTGGCCGCACTCGCCGGCAGGATGGCATTGACCTTGTCGCGAATCAGGCGCCACGAGCCATGCACCGTACTGTCATAGACCACCGCCACGCTCAAGGCCTCGACGAAGCCGAGAGATGCGGCGGCAGTGATCGCCGGAGTCCAGTAAACGCGATCGAAGAACTCATTCTGGCATGCCTGCATGACCGGATCGTCACCGGCGGCCCGCAGAATCGCATGCAGGTCGGTGTCCTGATCGAGACTGACGTCTTCCTTGTCGAGTCGGTCCTGATAGGGCACCAGCTTCGCACTGTATTGCGCCCCGGGACTGCTGCAATAAGCTTTGATCAGCAGAGCAAGGTTGCCACTGGCGAGGGTGGTCTGCGAGCGCCCATAGGTCAGATGCCCGCTGTCGCCCTGCAACAGCGTGACCTGCCCGTATAGGCCGAGCACCCGCCCGGTTTCAAAAATGTTCACGATTGCCTGGGCGGTGAGTTTCTGGATCGTCTGCACGTTGCTTCCTCCGCTGCTTGACTGTCTGCCCATCCACCACAACCCGTCTGGCCGGCAAAGTCATGCCAAACCGCGGAATACACCAGGATGGACCGCGCAATACTATTCTGCGCCACCACACCCCGCAATCTGACGTTTGGTCGGTGGAGTCGCCATCGCCCGCCCGCCACCCCCGCGCGGGGGTGGAAAAGCTCTCCCGTTCAGACGTATAAGGTTCGCCTCAGGCCCAGGTCTGCCCCTCGACTCCTGTCATCAATTTGGTTATATTGCCCATCGTTCGCCACACTCCGGCCTCAATTCGATGCGATCTTTGCGATCGTCAAGGCCCGGGGCAAGGGCGCGTACAAAACTCCAAAGAGGTTTTTAGCCGGACTGGGGGCTGTTCCGGCTCTTGCCCACGCAAGATCGCTCGCATGGCTGGGTCGTGATACGTCACGACCAGGGGGTCATGTGGGTGTTGTTGTGTCCGGGCCAGAGGAATTGGTGCCTCGTCAACTTCTGAACGGGCTTAACGCGTCCCATGCGCAAATATGCTGTTGCAGTCCTGCTCGTGATCGCCCTGACCAACCTGGGCGTCTGGGGCTATTTGAACCGCCCGGTCGACGGCGTCGCCTGGACCGGAATGATCAACGGCGCATCCTTCGATCCGAGCCAGAGGGATAGCGATCCGCTGAACGGCAAGTTCGCCACGATCGACGACATGGATCGTGATCTGGCGCTGCTGGAGGGCAAGGTTCGCACGGTTCGGACCTACACCGCCCTCGACGGCCTGGAATACGTGCCGGAACTGGCCGCCAAATACGGCATCGGCGTCCTGGCCGGTGCCTGGGTGGATGCCCGGCTCGGCAAGAACGAGGCCGAGATCAACACCCTGATCAAGATGGTGCGGCGCAACAGCAACATCCCGCGCGTGATCGTCGGCAATGAATCGGTGCTGCGCGGCGAAGTCACGGTGCAGCAACTGACCCGCTACATCCGCCGCGTCAAGGAAAAGGTCCGGGTGCCGGTGAGCACCGCCGAGCCGTGGCACGTCTGGCTGAAATATCCCGAGCTGGCCCGCGAGGTCGACTATATCGCCGTCCACATCCTGCCCTATTGGGAAGGCGTGCCGGCCGAGGAGTCGCTGCCCTACCTGCTCAGCCGCTTCGCCGAACTGAAGCGCGCCTATCCGGACAAGAACATCGTCGTCACTGAAGTGGGTTGGCCGTCTGCCGGCAAGACCCGCCAGGGCGCGGTGCCCAGCCTGACCAATCAGGCGATGTTCCTGCGCGAGTTCCTCAATACCGCTCAGAAGAACGGCATCGACTACAACGTCATCGAAGCCTTCGACCAGCCGTGGAAGCGGCAGATCGAGCATTCGGTCGGTGCCCATTGGGGCCTGTTCGACGCCGATCGCGCGCCCAAGTTCTCGTGGACCGGTTCGGTGGTCGACGTGGCCGCATGGCCGCTGATGGCCGGCGCCGCCACCCTGCTAGCCCTGCTGCCGCTGTGCCTGTTCTTCTGGCGCTGGGATCATCTGCAAACCCGCGGCATGCTGTTCTTCGGCAGCATCGTCCAGTTCGCCGCCTCCTACAGCATGTGGGCGCTGGCCGTGCCGGTGATCCAGGACTATGCGCCGCCCAAGGCGTGGATGTTCGGCCTGCTGATGCCGTCGCTGGCGCTGCTGGTGCTGGTCTCGATCATCAACGCGCTGGAAGTCACCGAACTGGCCTTCGTCCGCAAGTGGCGCCGCCGCCACCTGCCCTTCACCACCGACTCCTGCAAGACTTTCCCCAAGGTGTCGATCCATCTGGCCTGCTGCAACGAGCCGCCCGAGATGGTCAAGCTGACTATCGACAGTCTGGTCAATGTCGATTATCCGAATCTGGAAGTCCTGGTGGTCGACAACAACACCAAGGACGAAAAGCTGTGGCGTCCGGTCGAGCAGTATGTGGACTCGCTGCGGGAGCGCATGGGCGACCGCGTCAAGTTCTTCCATCTGCCGAAATGGCCCGGTTACAAGGCCGGCGCGCTGAACTTCGCCATGAGCCAGACCGCCCCCGACGCCGAAGTCATCGGTCTGGTGGATGCTGACTATATGGTGCGCAAGGACTGGCTGAAGTCGCTGATCCCCTATTTTGAAAATCCCAAGGTGGCCTGGGTGCAGGCGCCGCAGGACCATCGCGAATGGGAAAGCGACATCTTCAAGAAGTGGATCAACTGGGAATATGCCGGCTTCTTCGATATCGGCATGGTCGCCCGCAACGAAGCCAACGCCATCATCCAGCACGGCACCATGACGCTGATGCGTCGCAAGGCCATGGACGAAGTCGGCGGCTGGGGCGAGTGGTGCATCTGTGAAGATGCCGAGCTGGGCCTGCGCTTCCTCGAAGCCGGCTATGAATCGGTCTATGTGCAGGAGCGCTTCGGTCACGGCCTGACCCCCGACACCTTCCTGGGCTACAAGAAGCAGCGCTTCCGCTGGACCTTCGGCGGCATGCAGATCCTCAAGGGTCACTGGCGCCAGTTGCTGCCCTGGTCCAACTCGGGTCTGACCATGGCTCAGAAGTACCACTTCGTCGCCGGCTGGCTGCCGTGGATCGCCGATGGCTTCTTCCTGATCTTCGTGATGTTCAGCCTGCTGTGGTCGGCCGGTCTGGTGCTGTGGCCGATGGCCATGAAGGCGGTGCCGCTCGAATACCTGCCCTATGTCAAGCTGGTGGAATTCGACTTCCCGCTGACCATGTTCGCCGTGCCCACCATCGCCATCTTCGTGGCCAAGCTGGTACATCACTTGTTCATGTACTCGACGCGGGTCAACTGCACCTGGGGCCAGCGTCTGGGCTCGGCGGTGGTCGGCATGTCGCTGACCTACTCCATCGCCCTGGCGATCCTCCAGTCGTCCTACAAGAAGAGCACGCCGTTCTTCCGCACGCCGAAATGCGAAGACAAGGCCGCGTTCACCAAGGGCATTTCCATGGCCCGCGATGAACTGCTGCTGATGCTCTGCCAGTGGTTCGCCGCCGCCGCGGTGGTGCTGTGGACCAACCCGGAGAGCGCCTTCTACGCCAGGATCTGGGCCATCGTCCTGGTCATCCAGTCGACCCCCTTCGCCGCCGCCCTGGTGACGTCGATGCTGTCGGCCATGCCCAGCCAGGCCCTGCGCACCGCGCCGGCCCTGGCCGCTCAGGTCCAGCCGGCGGAATAATCTCCGGCACAGAGGACAAGAAGGCCCGCGAGAGCAATCCCGCGGGCCTTTTTTTGTCCGCTCCACCTCACCAGCGAGCTGCGCGATGACTTCCCCCGAGACTCCCCCGTCCGATCCGACCTTGCGGCTGCGCTATTTTTTTGACGCTGGCAGCGGGGTCTGCCTCTGGGCGGGAAATGACCAAGCCGCTGACCAGTATGGTTACGCCATCGACGTCGAAGCCCTGCCCCTGTCCGGCAATACCCGGTATTGGCTGCGCCACCTGATCGCCTGGTACGACACCTCCCTGGACTGGGACAACCCCGGCAGCGCGGAGGGCCCTTGGCCAGAGGACGAGAAGCGCCGATTCGCGCAGGCCGCACGGCTGGGACTGGACTTGCTCCGCCAGGAGTTGCCGCCACCCCGTTACGTGGTGCAGGACGAGACGGGCGCGGCGTGATCGGCTTGCCGAGTTTTTCCGTTGCGTAAATTAGCCAAATCTTATCTACTGGCGCCATGCGCGACCAGACCAGCACCCCAGCGCTGCCCTCGACGGATGCCGACGGCGGCCGCACCGACATCAAGACGACGACCTGCTACATGTGCGCCTGCCGTTGCGGCATTCGCGTGCATGTGAAGAATGGCGAGATCCGCTATATCGAGGGCAACCCGAACCACCCCCTGAACAAGGGGGTGATCTGCGCCAAGGGTGCCTCGGGCATCATGAAGCAGTACTCGCCGGCGCGGCTGACCAAGCCGTTGAAACGCAAGGCCGGAGCCGAGCGCGGAACGGCGGAGTTCGAGGCGATCGGCTGGGACGAGGCGTTCGGCATCCTTCAGGACAAGCTGGCGACGATTCGCGCCACCGACCCGAAGAAGCTGGGCATCTTCACCGGCCGCGACCAGATGCAGGCGCTGACCGGCCTGTTCGCCAAGCAGTTCGGCACCCCCAATTACGCGGCCCATGGCGGGTTCTGCTCGGTCAACATGGCCGCCGGCATGATCTACACCATCGGCGGCTCGTTCTGGGAGTTCGGCGGCCCGGACCTGGAGCGCGCCAAGCTGTTCGTGATGATCGGCACCGCCGAAGACCATCACTCGAACCCGATGAAAATCGCGCTGTCCAAGTTCAAGCGCGATGGCGGCCGGTTCATCGCCATCAACCCGGTCCGCACCGGCTATGCCGCCATCGCCGACGACTGGATTCCCATCCGCCCCGGCACCGATGGCGCTCTGTTCCTGGCGCTGATCCACGAGATGATCGAGATCGGCCTGTACGATCGCGAGTTCCTGCTGAACTACACCAACTCGCCCGAGCTGGTGAACCAGAACCCCGACAGCCCCGAATTCGGCCTGTTCGTGCGCAATGACAAGCCCTATGAAGAGGGCTGCTTCGATCCGCAGAACAAGATGTGGTGGGACGTCGCGTCGGATACCGCCGTCAACACCCGCGCGCCCGGCACCGAGGGCCGCCTGCTCGGCGAGTTCGCCCTGCCCGACGGCACCAAGGCCAAGCCGGCCTTCCAGCTTCTCAAGGAACGGGTCAAGCCCTATACCCCCGAATGGGCGGCCGGCATCACCGGCATTCCCGCCAAGCGTATCCGCCAGTTGGCGCATGAGATGGGCGTCACCGCCCGTGACCAGCGCATTGAACTGCCGATCGCCTGGACCGACTGCTGGGGCAAGGAGCACGAGACGGTGACCGGCGCGCCGGTGGCCTTCCATGCCATGCGCGGCCTGGCGGCGCATTCCAACGGCTTCCACACCATCCGGGCCTTGTCCATTCTGATGACCCTGCTGGGGACCATCGACCGGCCCGGCGGATTCCGTCACCGCGCCCCCTTCCCGCGCCCGATTCCGCCTTGCGCCAAGCCGCCCAAGGGGCCCGAGGCGGTGCAGCCCGACACGCCGCTCAACGGCATGCCGCTGGGCTGGCCGGCCTCGCCCGACGACCTGTTCGTCAATCCCGACGGCTCGCCGGTGCGCATCGACAAGGGTTTCTCGTGGGAGTTCCCGCTGTCGGTGCATGGGCTGATGCACAGCACCATCACCAACGCCTGGAAGGGCGATCCCTATCCGCTGGACATGCTGATTCTGTTCATGGCCAACATGGCCTGGAACTCCAGCATGAACACGGTCGGCGTCCGCGACATGCTGGTCGACAAGAACCCGGAGACCGGCGAGTACAAGATTCCGTTCCTGGTGGTGTGCGACGCCTTCCAGTCGGAAACGGTGGCCTTCGCCGATCTGGTGCTGCCGGATACCAGCTATCTCGAGCGCCATGACGTGATGAGCATGCTCGACCGGCCGATCTCGGAATTCGAGGGTCCGGTCGATGCGGTGCGCCTGCCCATCCTGCCGCCGCTGGGCGACTCGAAGCCGTTCCAGGAGGTGCTGATCGAGTTGGGCAGCCGGCTCGGCTTCCCGGCCTTCACCCACCCCGACGGCAGCCGCAAATATCGCGACTATCCCGATTTCATCGTCAACTACGAGACCGAGCCGGGCTCGGGCATCGGCTTCCTGGCCGGCTGGCGCGGCGTGGCCGGCGAAAAGTTCATGACCGGCGCGCCCAATCCCCGCCAATGGGAGATGTATGCCCGCCACGACAATAATTTCCATTACGAGATGCCCAAGTCCTACCAGTACATGCGCAACTGGAATCAGGGCTATCTGCAATGGGCGCGGCATCACCGGCTGGTGCGTTATGCCGAGCCGATCCTGATCCATGTCTATTCGGAAGTGTTGCAGAAGTTCCGTCTGGCCGCCGAGGGCAAGCGCCCCGGCAAGCAGCCGCCGGATCATCTGCGTGAGCGCGTCAGAACCTGGATGGATCCGCTGCCGTTCTACGCGCCGCCGGTCGAATGGAGCAGCGCTGATCCCATCAAATACCCGTTGTCGGCGATCACGCAGCGGCCGATGGCCATGTATCATAGCTGGGATTCGCAGAACGCCTGGCTGCGCCAGATTCACACCGACAACGTCATCATGGTGCATCCCGCCGTGGGGGCCGCCAACAATTTCCAGGATGGCGATTGGGTGTGGGTGGAAAGCCCGTGGAACCGCCTGCGCTGCCGCTGCCGCTTTTCCGAGGCGCTGGAGCCGGGCACTGTGTGGACCTGGAACGCCATCGGCAAGGCCGCTGGGGCCTGGGGCCTGGATGCCGACGCCAACGAGTCGCGCCTCGGCTTCCTGCTCAACCATGTGATCACCGAGGAACTGCCGGACGGCCTGTCCAATTCCGATCCGGTGACCGGTCAGGCGGCGTGGTTCGACTGCCGGGTGCGCATCACCAAGGCCGAGCCCGGCGCCGATTGTTCGCTGCCGCAATTCAAACCGATGCCGCAACTGCCGGGCCAGACCGGATTCGTCGGCAAGATCAGGGGCTTCGTGGCCGGAAAGGGCCTGGCCTGGACCAAGGGAGTGGGTCGCAATGGCCGATAAGCAACTTGCTCTGGTCATCGACCTCAATGTCTGCGTCGGCTGTCATGCCTGCGTGACGTCGTGCAAGGAATGGAACACCTCGGGCTCGGCCGGTCCGCTGACCGACATGAACCCCTATGGCGCCAATCCGACGGGGGTGTTCTTCAACCGCGTTCAGACCTTCGAATGCGGCACCTATCCGACCGTCGAGACCATCCATTTCCCCAAATCCTGCCTGCATTGCGAAGATGCGCCCTGCGTGCCGGTGTGCCCGACCGGGGCCAGCTTCAAGCGGGCCGAGGACGGCATCGTTCTGGTCGACTACGACAAGTGCATCGGCTGCAAATACTGTAGCTGGTCCTGCCCCTATGGCGCCCGCGAATTCGATCCGGTCCAGGGCGTGATGAAGAAGTGCACCCTGTGCGTCGACCGCATCACCGACATGAGCCTGCCGGCCGATCGCCGCAAGCCGGCCTGCGTGCTGGCCTGCCCGACCAGCGCCCGCCTGTTCGGCGACATCAAAGATCCCAATTCCGAGGTATCGGTGGCGATCCGCGACAATGCCGGCTTCCAGCTGATGCCCGAATGGGGCACCCAGCCGTCCAACCACTACCTGCCGCGGCACAAGATCAAGGTGCGCATCCACGAGGATGAGCTGGTCCGTGCCGACAACCCGCTCAAGAAGGAAGGCGAACTGCCCCGTCCGTCCTCGTCCTTGCCGTCGCTTGATGATGTGATGAGCTGGTAAAGCTTAACGCCATAGGCGCTCGAATAAGCCCCTCTCCCGCTGGCGGGAGAGGGAGGGGCCCGCGAAGCGGGAGGGTGAGGGTGGTTCCTTGCCGGAGGCTTTTTTATGCACCTGCGGCGGTGCCACCCTCACCCCAA
>Ga0209515_10002562_pt1 | contig 27720 bp, 15 predicted proteins | sample Subgroupgradi54m_FD_187454 | JGI IMG/M metagenome (GOLD analysis project Ga0209515, IMG submission 187454) | Subsurface groundwater microbial communities from S. Glens Falls, New York, USA - GMW60B uncontaminated upgradient, 5.4 m (SPAdes)... ... | reverse complement strand
AACATTATTAAAGAACCACCAGGTTATATTTTTTAGTGTCTCTTCTTCGGTTGTGCCTAAGAGATCTCGACGCACCGTTGATGTTTCGCCTCGCAGGAAACGATATCCATCCCGCGGATCACAAACCAAGGCATTGGCCACATGCTCTCGAAAGGGTCTTTGAAAATCTCTATTGGCTTGGATATGAGAGGGGTAATCAACATTCAACGATGACGTGATTCGCGAATGATAGCGATAAGAAGCCAAGAGTTCTTCGAGTTCTTGTGGTGGGAGATTTGTAACCGACCAGGGAACACGATTGGAGGCCTCCAGATAAAACACATGCGCCACGTGGGCCACATAGATATCAAAGGCCTCGTCTGTACTCAGGTAAAGCCTATTTGACCCCATTGCCATCGCCCTTGCAGGATCCGGACAATGAATACCCAAATTTGTATCTCCCCGAAGCAAGGCTTGGAAGAAATATTCTAAGCGAGCTTTCTGCTCTCCGGTCCATTCCGCGTAAGGATGCCTCTCACCGGAACCTGTCTCCCACACTATCGCTGCCTTCAGTATAGGACAATACTCTAACCGGGATTCCAGATCCGTTCCTCTCCGGAAGGTATCTCGACAAACCTGAGCCAAGGATACGGGGTTGTCGTAGGGTAATTGTAGATTTTGACCCAGGATAACTTCAGGAGAAACAGGGAAACTCCCCATCCTCAACTTTGTGGAGGGGGCTTTCTGGATTGGGGAACTTTCCTTTTCTACAAAAGCTTTTTTATCTAACCACGGAAGAGGATTTCTTGAAAAGGCCATAGAAGGGAAGCTCAAAGCCCCCATGAACAAAATGAGAAGACAAAACCAAAAATATCCCTGCGTGACCTTCTTCATTTTCACTCCCATCCCACTATCATCGGCTATTTTCTATAAAAGTTGTTTTGGATTTCTCAAAGAGAGAGCTGGAGACGAGCTAACTCATAAAAAAATATGGGGAAATTGTCAAGAAGGGATTTAACAGAACCGCACACTTCCTCATCCACGGTCACAGGCACTATTTTAGGACCGATTTCATTTCTTGGACGGGCCGGATCCCAGATGCATCACAAAGTCACGAATCGCCTCCGCCTGCCTTTGACGATTCCCATCCAAAATACCGGGAACAGCGGCATCATCAGAAGGCAAGAAGGCGGGCATCTTGACTCCCGGGGTAAATTTCTGGGGATCCTTTACCCATTCAGGAATAAAATCATACCGGATCCTGTCCCTGGCCAAGGCAAGATCGGGCCCCCATTGCTCCGGGGAACTAGCCGGCGTCTTGCCATTTTGAATATGGCAGGAGAAACAACTAAAGACGTCTTTAGAGGCAATCTTCTCTCCGGCCGCTATCATGGCCGGATCGGCTGCCTTGTGTTCTACGGAGCTAAAGTGATCCGGGACATTATTGAGGGATGAAAAATAGGCAATAATCGCATTTGCCTGCTCATCGGTAAATTGAAAGGTCGGCATCCTGACATTAATCCAAGGCCGGATTTTGACCGATGATGGGTCCTTGAGGAACTTAAACATCCAATCCGGCCTGACACGAGCCCCAATACCATCAAGGATTGGAGGGGCTTTATCAGGACCAACCACACTCTCAATCAACCGTCCCCCTCCTTCAATCATATGACAACCCTTACAATTGAGACGCTCCACGAGTCTTCTTCCGTCATCAATTTCTTTTTGATGCAGATTTATCTTTGAAAGGAGAAATCGTGTCGGGACGTCCTCTTTTTTTAATCCCTTGAGGAAGATAGCGAGGGTATGGATCTGAGCATCTGTCAGTCCAAAATTGGGCATGCGGGAAGAGGTTCTTTCGGTGAGATACATCCTGGGATCGTGCAACTTGCCCGCCGTCCAATCCATCCAGGTTCTCTGAATCTTGGCATCCCCAAAATCTAACTCATGAATATCTTTTCTTCCAAAGGCCGTCAGCTCGACAGAGAGCTTGGAGGCATTTTCAAATCCCTTGATATTGTGACAACCATAACAACCATATTGAGAGATAAGCAAAAATCCCTTTTTGGAATTTTCAGAATCATGAAGACGTGCCTCCAACTCCTTATCCTGAGGAAGAGGCTGCCCATGCTGAATTAAATAAGCCGTGACATTGGCGGCTTCTTGCGGTGTCAGGCGAAGATTGGGCATACGAGCGGTTGGATTGTAACTTTTTGGATCTTGAATCCAATTATAGATCCAATCCGCTGTGGTCTTTTTAGCGATATTATCAAGGGCCGGGGCGAGACCCGATCCTTTGTCACCCATGGTATGACAACCCAAACAACCCACGGTCTCAAAGGTCTTCTTCCCCTCTTCGACATTTCCCCCGGGGAATTTACCCAATGGAAAAGTATAGGCCTCGGAGGCCTGCAAAATATAAGAAGCCACCTTTTCGGATTGACCTGGATCCTCAATATCCAGAGGGGGCTTGGGCATCCGAGTGTGGGGCAAATAGTCACGTGGGTTCTTGATCCACTGAAGGATCCACTCCTCCGAAACCTTGGAGCCAACTTTAAGGAGAGACGGACCTACTTTGGGGGCATCTTCAAAACCTCTCACGGCGTGACAGCCCGTGCAACCCAAATCCCAAAAGAGTTTTTTCCCATCGCTAACAACAGGGGCATGATCAAGTCTCCATTGATCAAGATGGCACTTCGTACAGGAGGATTGCATCGTATCACCACGCATGAGCGAATCTGGCCAATGATGAACATAGCCATGAGCAAAATCACCTTCTTCGAGAGGCTTGCCTTTGATCTGCGTTGCGCGCCCTTGCCCACCGTGACAGGTGGTACAACCAAATTGTTCTACCGGATGTTTGCCAAAAATCTCTGCACGAAAGGGGTGTGTCTTGTAGGGATTTTTCTCGTTTTCAAAACCATCACGATTGATGGCCACATGGCAGGACTGGCAGCGATCCACGGTGCCCCACTCAATCACACCGCTCTTACCCAAATCATTAATGACGACTTGCTGAATATCGTCGGATCGGTCTGCGATCGCATCGAGCCTCTTATGAATCTTGACCAGAGGCTCCAGTATCTTTTTTTCTGCCATTTTCCATTTTTTAAGTTCGTCTTCATATCCAGAAAGAATTTTTTGAACCTCATTGACGCTATCTTCGGCAACTTGTCTTTTTTGCTTTAACTGCTGAAGCTTTGTCTCAAGGTCGTAATATTTCTTTTTGTATTTTTCGGCCTCGTCTTGATGACCGTCACCTTCTTCGAGGGCATGCTTCCACTCATAAAAGACTTCATCCTGATCCGCCTTTGTAAAACCAAAATTTTGTTTCGCATCATCAAACTTTATTTTTCTCGTATGAAGTTCGTTTTTTGCCTTCTGATACTCCTGGCTCTCCATCCGAATCTCAGCCTGTTCCATTTGAAGGCGGATTTTTCTTAAAGAAATCTGGGAAGGATCCGGTTCAACCCCCGGGGTTTCAGGAGTTTGATCTTTTTGTTGATCTTGGGCATCAATGGCTGCTTTTGCCTTCTGATATTCTTCCTCCACGCGTTTCTTTTCCAACGTATTAAACGCAGCCTGATAGCCCTTCCAGGACCGCCGGCTTATCACTTCATCGTAAAAGGCCCAGTTAGAAACGAGAAAGAAAAGACCACCCAGGACAAAGAGCCACTTTGCGTACGATTTTTTTTCTATCGGATCTTTTTCAGTATCTTTGGGAGGCATGATTCGGAATAGTTAGAAGTTGATCCCCCCAAACCAGGGAATCACACAAATATATTTAATGTTCAAAGTCCACCGTAACACCATTTTGATCGGCAGCGCCATCATCGTCAGAAACAAGAAGGCCAAAATACCATAGCGAACGGCTCCCAACTCCTGCAGGACAGGGCTCGTTTTGTTCTTTTTGAGATAATAAAAAATACCTAATGAATAATAGGCACCCATCAAACCCAAACCAAAAAATGCGGCTACGGCGGCATTTCTTAAAATATTCAGACCAAAGGTCTGAGCCAGGAAGAGGTTGAGATTTACATTGGTGAGGGCCACAACTTTGTGAGGATCCCACTCCTGCCAGGGCATGAAGAAGTTCCATCCTGGTCCTCGGAAGAATACACCGATAGCAATCAAGGAGATCCACAAAATAAGGAAACCAAAACAAAACATACCCACAGCAAATTTCCTCTCGCGAAAAGTGTAGTAACCCGCCCCCTTGGGATTAATATCGATATAAGGAATTACCATGAGACCCACAATAATAAGGGAGGGAAGGACAACACCGGCGATCCAGGGGTCAAAATAAACAAGCATTTCCTGAAGACCCAAAAAATACCAGGGAGCCTTGGAGGGGTTGGGCGTCCGTGTCGGATTGGCCGGCTCTTCCAGGGGAGCATCAATCACAATCGACCAGACCGATAAAAAGATAAGGGCCAAGACACCAGCAATAAATTCATTGCGCACCAAGTGAGGCCATGTATGAACTTTATCCGGCGAAAGGCTCGAGGCCGGGATCATTTTTTTTTCTTGTGGGTCTGCCATTACAAAGGCCCTGAAATGCCACCGTCTTTACGTACACGCCAAAAATGAACAATGATTAAAACGGCCGTCACAATTGGAATAAAAATACAATGGAGAACATAAAACCGAAGGAGTGTCGGCGCCCCCACGACGGTCCCCGCCGTCAATAAAGAACGGGCATCGTATCGTGGTGTAATAAGACCCGTGAGCTGCCGGATCGGCTCTGCCAAAGGTCCTTCGTTTCCCATCAACGGCGTGGCCCGTGCCATATTGGTACCCACAGTCACCGCCCAAATGGAGAGCTGGTCCCAGGGAAGCAAATAACCCGTAAAAGAAAGCAAGAAGGTCAGAACCAGCAAAATGACACCAACCACCCAGTTAAATTCGCGAGGCGGCTTGTAGGACCCCGTCAGGAAGACACGAAACATATGAAGCATGACTAGAATGACCATTCCATGGGCGGACCAGCGATGCATGTTACGCATGATCATTCCAAAGGGCACATCAAACTGAAGGTACTTCATATCCACAAAAGCATACTCGGCCACGGGCCGATAATAAAACATCAGGATGACTCCCGTGACAGTCAGCACAAGGAAAAATAAAAAGGTAAGACCACCCGCACACCAGGTATACGAAACCTTGATGCCATGCCGTCTCACCTTGGAAGGATGAAGATGGAGGAAAACGTTGGAGGCCGTCATCAAAATACGATTGCGGGGAGTATCCTTATAACCATGCCGAAAAATTGATTTCCAGACATAGGAATCCACAACGATCTTTCTCGCTTCTTCGTACTTGGCCTTGAGTTCAATAAGATTCATAGTTATTCCTTATAAAGTAACAAACGAATCCGGGTCGTCCCATTGTCCCTTTTCATAGAGAAATTTTTTGCTCTTATCGACAACCAAAATCCCTTCGTCATTGAGGCGAATCGCCAATCTCTCCAGGGGACGAGGCGCTGGACCTTCAAAATTGATTCCATCCTTTGTAAAGCCGCTCCCATGGCAGGGGCATTTAAATTTATTTTCAAGATCCAACCACCGGGGCGTACAACCAAGATGGGTACAAATAGCCTGGATCGCGATAATTTTATCACCCTGTCTCTCGATCCAGACACGTTGTTCCTCTTTATATTTTTCACTGACTTCCCCATCGGGATAATCGGAGGGTCTTCCCGCCTTAAAAATGGGCAAAGGCTCAAAAAGAACACGAGGAAACATAAAACGGAGAAAGGCCATCAATCCGAGGCCAATGCCCCCTAAAAAAGCCCCCCAACCGGCAAAACCAAAGAACTCACGCCGCGTCCAAAGATTGGCCTCGGCGGGCTTTGGTTTGAGGGATTCACTCTCAGGGATGGTGGATTGCATTTTTTAAATTAATTTTAAGTGAAAAATTCGCCGCGATATTTATTAACCCACCCTACTTTGTCAAGTAAGATTCCAATTCGCCCTGATTTCTTATCCAATGGATCTCTTTATCTTTTTTAAACCAAGTCAACTGACGCTTGACGTAGTGTCTGGTATTTTTTTTGATCAGGATCACAGCCTCCTCCAAACTCAGCTGATGCTGAAAATAACGCAACAGTTCTCGATAACCGATGAGCTTGAAGGCGGGAATTTCAGGACCCCATTTTTCTAGCAATCCCATGGCTTCTTTGGCAAGTCCCAAATCAAACATGTGATCGACCCTTTTTTCAACTCGCAGGTACATCTCATCTCGAGGGAGAGAAAGTCCCACCTTGATAAGGGTCAAGGAATAGGGCCTGTCCTGAAACCGATGCCTTTTCCAAAGACTGGAAATAGGTTCGCCCGTCAAATAATAGACCTCGAGGGCCCGAATAAGCCGCTGACGATTTTGGGGTGAAATGCCTTGCGCCGCTTCAGGATCCACCTGTCGCAGTTCTTCATGAAGAGAGGCGGCTCCATTTTTCTCAATCTTTTTTTCCAGCTCTTCGCGAATTCGAGGATCACGAGAGGGCCCCTCAAAGAGTCCTCCCTCAAGGGCCTTGAGATACAAACCCGTTCCCCCCACAATCAGTGGAAGTTTTTTTCGAGATTGTATGTCTTGAATAGCCCGACCAGCGAGATTCTTAAAGTCGGCTGCTGAAAAAATTTGGTCGGGATTGAGAATATCAATCAAATGAAAACTCACCTGCGCTTGTTCTTCCAGAGTCGGTTTTGCCGTTCCAATATCAAGACCACGATAGAGTTGTCCGGAATCAGCACTGATAATTTCGGCCCCCCATTTTTGGGCAAGCACAACACCTAAAGTCGTCTTTCCGGAAGCCGTTGGGCCACAAATGATTACTATTTTATTATATTTATTAGACACTTAGAGCCTTCTCTTAAACCACTTCTCCATCTCACTAAAAGAAATTTCCAAGATAGAAGGCCTCCCATGCGGACACTGTCCTGAAGAGGGTGTTGACTTCATCTCTTTGAGGAGAAACGCGATCTCTTCGTGACCGAGTTTATCCCCTGCCCTCACTTGACGATGACAAGCCATTGTCTCCAGAACCTCATGGATTTTTTCCTCGAGGGGTGTCAATTTTTCGAAGGCCTGCAGGCTTTCGATGATTTCTTCAATGAGAGAAACAAAATCAGTGCCCTCCAAAAGGATTGGAATACTTCGGAGTAAAAAAGTATGCCCACCAAAAAATTCGACCTCAAGTCCTACACGATCAAGGTCTGGGAGGTATTTTTTCAAAATCTCACATTGGGAAGGTCTCAAATCAAAATTTTGGGGGATCAAAAGTTGTTGTTTAGCGATACCTCCTTCTTCAAATTGCCTCCTCAACTTTTCAAAACCGATCCGTTCATGCGCCGCATGCTGGTCGATAAGAATGAGTTTATCGGGGGTCTCACAAACCAAATAGGTCGCATGCGCCTGTCCAATCACCCGGACATCACTGCCGAGGGGGTTTGTGAAGGGTTCCGAGGACGTGTCTGAGCCCACCCCCGAATTTAATAGATTGTGTGGGACGGACCGCACCCACCCAAGCTTTACGTCAGGGACAGTCCCACCCAGGCTTGACTCGGGTGGGCGAGTTCCGCAGGAACCCGTAACAAACCCCCTCGGCAGTGATGGCGTGGTCTCCGCGCCTCCCAAAACGCCCCTTACTCCCGCTTTCACCAACTCATGCACCACACTTCCATTCGCAAACCTCACCTCGCTCTTGGCGGGATGGACATTGACATCGACAAAGTCGGGGGGCACTTCGAGATGAAGGATGACCCACGGATAGCGATGTTTCATCAAAAGATTTTCATAGGCGGAGAGGACGGCATGCTGCAGTGTTCGATCACGAACAATACGACCATTCACAAAAAAGAAAATTGATTTGGCCGATGTGCTCGAAGCACGATGATCCGTGACAAATCCTGTCAGGGACATCCGACTGCGACTCAAGGAAACTGGATGGAGAAATTCGGCGATATCCGGCCCCAGGATATCACGAACTCTCATGCGGGGTTCGCGATCGGGCTCCGTCTTGATTTCGATCTTTCCATTGTGACGAAGCACAAATCCAGTCTCGGGTCGTGAGAGGGCCATGGCCTCAATCCAGCTGATAATGTGGGTGAATTCTGTCTCTCTGGACTTCATGAACTTGAGCCGCGCCGGTGTATTAAAAAATAAATTTTGGACCGTCATCCGTGTCCCCACGGGAAGAGACGTCGAGGTTCTTTTAAGAATACGTCCGCCTTCAATCTCAATCCTGATGCCCACGTCTCCCGCCGGGTCTTTCTCCTTGGGCTCCTTGGGAGTCGTCTCCAGCGTCATCAACGAAACACCGGCGATCGAAGGCAGGGCTTCCCCCCGAAATCCAAGCGTCTTAATACAGTAGAGATCGTCATCCGAGGGCAGCTTGCTCGTCGCATGTCTCTCGAGGGAGAGCGTCGCATCCCCGCGACTCATGCCGTTCCCATCATCGAGAACAACGATCTTCTTGCGGCCACCTTCCTCAATATCAATTTCAATCTGGTGAGCCTTGGCATCGATAGAATTTTCGACGAGTTCTTTCACCACCGAGAATGGCCTCTCGATCACCTCACCCGCCGCAATCTTCGAAATAAGCTCTTCGGGTAATTTACGAATAAAACTCACGGTAGAGCTGTAACACCGGCAAGAGGGGTGTCAAGTAGGGATGAAAATTTATGTAGCTTAACACCCTCTCCCCTGGGTAGGATGGCACCACGATGCTGCAGCACCGTCATCCAGACTTGGAAACAAGGATCTTCGCGTTTTTCCAGAGAATCACTTCTCTCGCGAGCCGTTTTATCACCAACATGCTGAATGCCATCGAGGACTACCTTCGCAGTAAGACGCGACAAATGCCCTCTGTCCTTCCCAAGAGACGCCGTGCGATGGTGGAGTCGATTTTGGATCAGACCCATCATCAGGATTTTTTAGATCGTCACTCACGAGAAAGCGGCATCCCCCTCGATCAAATCGAAAAAACCTTTCGGGGCTATCTCCAGGAAATCGCCGCCGACCTGAACTATCTCTCCTTCCCCTTCTGGGATGCCCTCCTGACCTGGGTTTTTGAAACCATCTATGAAGGGCTTGAAGTGGACTCGGCCTCCCTCGAAAAGATTCGTCCCCTGATGGGTAAAACTCCGATTGTCTTTGTCTCAAACCATCGGAGCCACATGGACTATCTCCTGCTCTCCTACATTTTTTATTACCACCAGATCTCTATGCCCCATGTGTGTGCGGGGGCCAATCTGTCTTTTTGGCCTCTAGGGCCCATTTTTAGAAAATCAGGGGGATTTTTTATTCGCCGTTCTTACGAAGGCAACAAGCTTTATGCGGCCGCCGTCCAAGCTTACATGGAAGGGCTCCTGCGCGAAAAGGTCAATCTTGAATTCTTTATCGAGGGAGGTCGGAGCCGCACCGGCAAATTACTTCCCCCCAAGATGGGGATCCTGTCAGCGATCACCCAGGCTTATTCGCACGGAGCCGCCGAGGATATCTTGCTCATACCCACCTCGGTCACCTATGAATCCATCCTTGAAGAAAAGAGCTACGCCGACGAAAATGCCGGCGGCACCAAAAAAGAAGAAAGTTTCTGGGATCTCTTCAAACTTCGCCAATATCTCAAAAAGAGAAAGGGCAAGGTCTACATAGAATTTGGAGAATCCATTTCTGTAAAAGAATTCTTCAACGGCCATGGCACAAAGGCTACCCCGGAGACATCCCGGGAGAAGACACGCCAGTTAGCCTATGAACTGACCTATGGCATCAACAAGTCGTCTGTTGTGACGCCTTCCTCTTTAGTGGCCACGGCCTTGCTGACCCATCCGGGACGTTCCCTGAGCGAGAAAAAACTTTCTGAAAAAGTCGATGGATATATGGATTATGTCCGGCATAAAGAGTGCCGGCTCTCCGAACCCCTTCAAAAATATCTGCGCAGTGCCGTACGCGAATCCCTCAACCACTATGTCAGGGATCATTTGATTGAGCAGTACGAAGATGACGATGGGAGTCTTTTGTACACCATCAAAGACGACCGACGTTGTCTTCTTGATTATTATAAAAACACCTCACTCCATTTCTTTGTCTCCATGGCCGTCCTAGCCACTCTGCTGAAATCCTCAAAGGAGGATTTCATTCCCTTCTCAAAGATTGAGGAAGGTTACACTTTTTTCCAGGATCTTTTCCAATACGAATTCACCTTCAGCCGCCGCCAATCCCTTCACAGTCATATCGAAAAGCTCATCGACTATCTGGCCAAAAAAGAATGGGTCTCCGTCGAGGGAGCCCAAATCAAAATATCTCCAGAGGCCGGGTCCCAACTTGAACTTTTTTCTTCACCCATTAAAAATTTTCTGGAGAGTTATTATATCCTTTGGAAAATCCTTCCCCAGCTCCATCAAAGACGGTGGGAGGTCAAAGAGCTTTTGAGGGGTCTCCATCAAAAAGGAAACGTGCTCTACATCAAGGAGGAGATCTCCTGCCGGGAGTCCGTCAACAAATTTACCCTCCAAAATGCCCTCTGGGCCTTCCGTGATCTTGGAATTTTGGCGGAAGAAAAAGACGGTTGGGGAAAGAAAAAGAAAATTTATTATAAAGTAAATCATTTGGGAGCCGGACTGGGACAAAAACTTACGGAATTTTTAGAGAAGTTTTAAAAAGGAGAAATTATGAGTGAAGCCTATATCATCGATGCCGTTAGAACTCCACGCGCCAAGAGGAATGGAAGTCTCTCACTGACCCATCCCATCGATGTTGCCGTCTCCCCTCTTAAGGCCTTGGTCGATCGTACTCACATTGATCCCTCTCTGATCAATGAAGTGATCTATGGTTGTGTGAGTCAACGAGGGGAACAAGATAATGTCATCGCCCGCGAGGCCGTCCTTGCCGCTGGACTTCCCATCGAAGTCCCCGGTTATACCGTAAATCGTTTTTGCGGCTCGGGCCTCACCGCCGTCAACGCGGCCTCCCACGCCTGTATGTCAGGGCAAGAAGATATCATGATCGCGGGGGGCGTGGAGCACATGACACGTGTGCCGATGGCGATTGATTTCAATATGGAAGGCTCTCTCTTCCAGGAAAAATATCCCGACCTCGTCCATCAAGGACTTTCGGCGGAAATGATCGCCGATCAATATGGCTTTAGCCGCCGCCAGCTCGAGGAATACGCCGTCGAATCTCAAAAACGGGCAGCCCGAGCCTGGGAAGAAAAAAGATTTTCCAAAGGCATCGTCCCCGTCATGGCCAAAAATCAGGAAGGCAAGAGGGTTCCCTTTGAAAAAGACGAACACCTTCGTCCCTCAACAACGCTGGAGGCCCTAGCCGGACTCAAGCCCTCCTTTAAACCAGACGGGAAGATTCATGCTGGTGTGTCTTCGGGGATTGTCGATGGGGCCGGAGCCGTCTTGATAGCCTCGAAGAAGGGACTGGAAAAAACAGGATTAAAACCACGGGCTCGCATCGTCGCAACGGCACAGGTGGGAAGTGAACCCTTGATTATGCTCTTGGGTCCCATCCCCGTGACACGCAAAATTTGTCAAAAAGCCGGCATCAAACTCAAAAACATCGATCTCTATGAAGTCAATGAGGCCTTCGCCCCCGTGCCTATGGCCTGGCTCCATGATTTAAAAGACGAAGGGGCCGACGGGAATAAGCTGAATGTGAATGGCGGGGCCATTGCCTTGGGGCATCCCATCGGAGCGACAGGGGCAATGCTCGTTGGAACGATTCTTGATGAACTGGAACGCACCGATAAACGTTATGGGCTTGTCACTTTATGCACCGGACTGGGGATGGCACCGGCTGTTATCATAGAAAGGCTATGAGCTCAAATCTGGATTTTCTGGTTCGGACGAATCAACACCTCTGCCCCTTCGTATCCTGCGTATCCTTGCGAATGCACGATCGGCAATGATATCAGCAATTAAAATTCCAAGAGCCAGTCCATTTTCCCCAGATTTAAGTTGATCGAGCCCTTCTTGCAACTGGGTCTCAAAGGTATCCGGGATTTCCATGCTTACATCGTGCAATCTGACACCACGTCGTGTTAAAAGAATCCCAATGGCAAGGCTGGCTATTGATCTTTCTTGCTTGGCCACGATCTTTTTGGACATCGACTCAAGAAGCCCCAAAAGACTTTGCTGAAAACCAACCGGCATATCCTGTAATGAACGAAGAATCGCCGTCCTCTCTCCATCGGGAAGGGACAATAAGTCCACCAAACCTGCTCTCAGACTGGATTCCACCCCATCATGTAATCTGGATAAAATCTGGATACGTCTTTGTATCTGTCGTGTACCTCCATTCAATCTTCGCGATGGAATCAAATCTTCACCTTCCATCTTTACCTTCAGAAAAAAGATCTCCCCTGTCCGCGGATCAACGATAAACGATGCGACGCCAACCCCTACAAGATTGAGTGAAGCCGCAATAGAATCCATATAAGTACGAAGTTGTCCAATTTGTACTGGCTCTAAACTTTTCAATTGAATCGCCGCATTTCTTAAATTTTTCGGATCCACCTCCCTGGCTTCTATTTCCAAATTTTGGGGGTCCACCCAATGATCGGAGGAGAGACGGGTATCAAAAGTAACTCTCACCACGTGGGCCTCCTGAATAAAAACCTCCACCAAGGCTTCTTGATGAACCCCCGCCAACTCGATAGCCCTAAAAACCATCTTGAGTTCCAATTCTGTAGAAATAGGGCGGGAGTTCATCCCTGGAGCCTTCATCCAGAGGGGTCGGTGGAAACGAAGAGACCCTCCTTCAAGACTGGCAAGGCCTACCTCGACTAATTGATTAAGGAGGTCCTTATAATCCTTAAATCCTTGCCTCGTACCTGCGATCCTTGGCACTCCGACTCGAGCTACCTTGTCCCTAGTCCGTGTCCCATAGAGTGAGGGACGATCGGTCGATCCATCGCCACTAACAACATCACTTCCCGATTGAAAAAAAGCCTCGGCAGCCGCTTCCCACACAGGAGCAAGAGCCTCTATCGTTTCTGGAGGTCTTGCAAAAGATCGATCCAGGGCGGCTCGAACGGTTTCTAGTGGACTGCAGGCCAAGAGGGCTGTCCGAAAAGTATGCGCTCTTTCCAGAAACGAGGCGCGTGGATTACAGGAACCTAAAAAACTTGCCAGTCGGTCTTGATAGTGAGCGACGACTTCGTCACGAACGAATGGACGGGTCCCAGCAACGGGAGGGGGGAACATCTTGGAGTAAAGACTGACAGATGACATAGGGATCCTTTCTCTTGGAAGATATCCTAATAGGTATCGACCTGTTTTCAATAAAGTTTCGGATTATTTTAGACTGATATGTCCCGCAAAGATGTCAACTGCTTGACCATCTTCCTTTTTAATCAGGAGTTGCCCTTGATCTCCAACGCCCATAGCACGACCGTAGATTTCTGCAACAGTGCCACGATCCGACCAAACCATTTTTCCTGACAAGAAAGAAAGTCGGCGATAATCCGCCAAAAGCCCCATCCAGCCTCCCCCCTGAAATCGAGTTATATTTTCCACAATAGCCTGGATCATATCCCGGAGAAGCTCTTCACGAGAAAAAATCCTCCCCGTCTTTTCACGAAGCGTGATCCTCTCTTCCCTCACCTCTTCAGGAAAATCGGATAAGAGGGAGTTCACATTAAGACCCACCCCCATCGCAATGGCCCCTCCCGGGGCGTCTTCCAGGAGAATCCCCGCCACCTTTTTGCCATCCACGAGGACGTCATTGGGCCACTTGAGTGCGACCCCCTCACCGATAGCGTGCGCAATACCACGCGCCACAGCGGAGCCCACGAGAAGGGAGATTTTTGGGGAATCTTTTATATCAATACCGTGATCTCGGGCAAGCAGCGTCAATGCCAGATTACCCGGGGGGGACTGCCAAGTCCGGCCTTGCTGGCCGTAACCTGCCGTCTGTTGATCCGCGACAAAAAGCTCCCATCGCGGCCCTGCGGCATCAGATTCCTTGGCGCGACGATTTGTGGAATCCGTGCTTTCGTAATAATGAATTCTTAAATCGTTTTGTTGGGAAAATAAAATTTTGATTTTATTTACATCCAGAAATCCATCAAGTGTCATATTTAATTGTGATCTTCCCCTCCACCTCGAGGACCTTGGGAGAGTCTTTCCAAAAAAGCAAGAACAGACCGCGCCTGGGCCTCCCCACCCAATTCCTCCACAGGAATTCCAAAGACCTGTCCTCCTCCTTGAACCAAACCTTCTTGAAGAAAACGGGCCGTGGCCCCTGCCGTTTCTAATCGTTCATAATTCTCAAGCCAGACCTCTCTCTGGCCTTCAGGCTGGGCACTCAATTGATCCAGATCCCCCAAGAATTTATTTGGCTGACCCTGCGAATGACGAACGAGAGCAGCCAGCCATTCGGGCCTGAAACGTTCGGGCCGGTCCGCAACCTGAATTCTAAAGGTATCCGAAGAAGCCCTCCAGTTGGGAATCATCATCCGGGCTCGAATTCCCATAGCCTCAAGATTTTTGACCACATGCATGGCAAGACTTTCTCTCTGGTCGACACTGTCAGCTTTGTTTCGGAAGGCAGAGGCCGCGGCTTCCCGTGCCTGCTCCATGATTAAAATAACTTTGGCACGCGCATCTCGCGCGTCTTCAACAATTGCATCCACCAGACCGACATTCAGGGCATCATGATCAGCGCGTGCATTTTCTTTAGACGAAAGCTGAAAGCGGTCTTTGAGCATTAAAAACCGGGTCTGAATTAAAACGGCGGGATCTTGAATATCCTCAAGCTGCGCCTGCTGCTCAGGGGTTAGAGAAACGTTGTACTTTTCTGAAAATTTATCCAATATTCGGTTTGCTTCATCCCATTTTTGGGCCTTTACACAGCTCTCATACCTGAATCCAACAAAGAGATTAAAGGCCGCCTCTGGCCCCATCACCGCCATTTGAGCACTGGCAAGAGACGCCCCGCGGATACCCGGTCTCAATGTCCTCATGAAGCGATGAATGACATGACCACCGTACCCCTGAATATCCAATCGACCAACGGCGGTATCTCCCAAACTATTGGTGTCCAGAGAACGTGCCCCGACTTGCTGAATACGGCCTCTCTCTTGTTTGACACCAGGCCGGAAACCACCGGCATTGGGAATGGGCAAGATATCAATACGATGACGATTACAGAATTCTACAAAGCGGCGAAACTTTTCTGTCCCCTCATAGTCGGCAGCATCCGTATCCGCAAGCACTCCCGTAACATGTCCGTTCAAAAGGGCCAGACCTGTGATAAGAGACGGACCTGTTTGTCGGTCATGGGCCTCCGGTTCAAATTCTACAAAAACACCATCATCCACAAGGTCCCGAATCACTTCAGCTGTATTCCACCCTCCACTCTTCAACATCGAGGCCACTTTATCCGTAGGACGATTCTGTGGATCATAGCTGGATCCAATCCGCCCCCTCTGGCCACGACGATTAAGTTCCATAAGCCAGACAAGAAAAGAAGCTCTATCCATCGCTTCTTTAAACGAACCAACACTACACGTCGCGAGACGTCGAACTGCTTCCTCATCCGTTGATGATAATTTTTGATCCTGAGGCCTTACATAAATAACGGCATCCACATGAGCCATGATTTCAGGCTGCCGCAGACCTTCAGGATTTGTGACAATCAACAATCGTGGCATCACCCTCCGTGTCAACGAGGCCATCAAATTTCTTTTGAGAGCAACAACAGAGGGATCGTGATCATGACCCGTCCCGATCCAGCGCTTGCCCGAAACCAGGATTTGCGGAAGGCCCATTTTTTCCGCCTGAAGCAGTCCCTCCCAAGTACGTGTCAGACTGGTAATAGAACCTATACCATAGTGATTTCGTGCCGCAAGAATCTGGACGGTCTGACCCGAAAGAGAGGCAAGCCCCGAGTAAACAGCACCACTCCCAAGATAACCTTCTTTCATCTCCCACGGCTCACCCCCATCAACATTGTCAAAAAGATCCCGGGGAGTGATAGCATCGTGTTCAAAATCAGAGACTGCCGTATCAGCCGTCGGACTCGACCTTTGTATTGGGGTAAATTGTTCTGGAATTCTGACCCTCGCCAGATCGACTGCTTGTCGAATGTGGCGGGCCACCTCTTCGTTACGTCTGGAAAGAACATCCACTGTCCCTGTCAGGGCCGCCATCATACGGGCACCACCCATGTCCTCATTCGTCGATTGCTCACCAGTCGCTGCAGAATTCACTTTATCCCCCGTCAGAACTCGAAAAACATTTTCGGCCTCTTTTTGAATCTGAATCGCCGTCTGTGATGAGCCATAGACATCGAGGCCGGAACCCGATCCTAACTGGACAGAAATGGTTGTCAAAGGATCCCGAATCTCGGAAAATATTTCATCGATGGTCCGACCGGGGGCATAGGTCTCGTTCAAGGCCTTCACAATTTTTTCAAGGACCGGATCATTGATATGTCGCAAATATCTCAAAAATTTCTCGGGTGTCGAAAGTCCACTGGTCAAAGTATTGGCGGCAAATCCTTCTGCGGCCCTGAGGAGGGCTATCATACCTTGTCGCACATTCGCCCCCGACCCGTCATTCAACTCGATCAGAGGATTTTTAAAAATAACATAAGCAAGGTAATCAGCCGCAAATTTTTTCAAACCTTCAAGGTCCCCTGTAGCCCCGCGCGCCGGCGCCGTTGGATCCTTATAATAAACAAGCGCAGGTTGGTGATCAAGAGAACCCACAAAAAGACGAGACTCAACCCTCTGTCTCTGATTATCCACAAAGGGCACTAAAATCTCTTTGACCCCTGCAGGTTCATCAAAAATACTCTCATTCCATCTCGCAACAGGCCACTTCCCTTGTTTGATAAGCTCTGCGTCAACAGGAGAGGGACTGGCAAGCCTCACGGCTCGCATCGGTGAGGCCCGCTTTGAGGATTTGACCACCAATTCACGCCCTTGACGTGAAATACTGATGACGTCGTCCGTATTGATCAGTACCGCCGTTTTCTCAATACGAAGGGAGTGTGTAAAACTTAAAACCCTCATTGTAATTTCACGAATCTTCCTTTCGTTAAGCTCACCATTATTACCAATACCCGACAGGCGGTATGCGATGCGCTTCGTGTCCGCAACAATCTGCATTCTGCTGTTTTCGGTTGCAGGATCCAATGCCTGATACATGGCTAAGAGGTGAGAAGCCTCAATCACAGCCTCCTCGATGGCTGGTGCGCTCGCCGTCCCATGATTCTTAATTTGGACGCCGCCCCGGATATCCGCCTGCACCATGTACCAACCAGCGACACGCAGGATTCTCGTATCTTGAAAAGGAGAATAAAGGACCTTTGCATCAGCCATTTCTTTAAAACGAAGAAGCTCTGTCATCGCAGAGACTGATAGATTCTGTCCAAAATTGGCCAGGTAAGAAGCCAGTGGAATCCCCTCTGTCAAAGAGGCCTTCAGTTTTGCCGTCTCACGAGCACGTTCCTCAGAACCTGATGCCCCTAAAATGTAAAAAGGATCCTTCAAAAAGGACCTGAATGTCTCTTCATGAATAGAAGCAACGGGCGGAAGATCGACCCAAAGTTCCGAGGCAGGATCGATTCTTTTCAACAAGGCACGACACTTTTGCTTCACAACCATTGCCTCTGCGTTGTCATGCTCTCGAATAAATTGAACCAGGAGGGGGGTGATCTCTGCCCATTGAATATCCTGATCCACAGCAGAGGCAAGCACAAGATCCAAGACAGCTTCCATGCTTGAAATGGATTCTCCCAACCGCTTCTCTGCCCGGGTAAGATTGATAACCGCTTGCTCTAACTTCGCCCTTTTTTGCGGATTTCTTCGATCAAAGTCTGTAACCCCGTCGGCGACCAACCTCCCAAGAATTTCCCTGGTATTTCTTGGAAGCTGAACATTGTAATCCATCCATCGATCCACAAGAAAACGTAAACGACCGTAATGGGAAACGTGACGAGAGGAAGACGCGTGCCTTACGAAAACGGAATCAAGATCACTCAAAACCTCCAGCATCATTTTCGTAAAAGAAACTAAATCGAAGGTGGTGATTTCTGCCGGTAAGAGCAGGGGCTTGTCCTGCACATTTTTTAACGAAGTCTGGTAAACGCTCGCGGGCACTTCATGGCCCCTCATCCGTGCCAGGAGGAGATCCATGTCGAGACGAATGGAGGCCTCCCTCCACTCTCGGTCGTTCTTCAAGAGCTCCCCATTTTGCCCGGCTGGAATAGGACGCGGCTCAAAGGCAATTTTGGGAATCTCATCGGCCTGATCGGGAACAATTTTAAAAAGAGAGGTCCCCTCACTGATATCACAACCGAGGATCTTGCCATCGATTGTAAACCCCTTGACCAGGCCCTTTCCTAGCTCTTCATTCCCCTCATTAATAATCTCCTCAATACAACCGGAGACGGGCGCCGTGAGGGATCTTTCTGTCTTCATCGATTCAAGGACAATAATCACTTCCCCCTTCTCCACATGGTCCCCCGGCTTGAGTCTTTGATTCCCTCCCGGCCCTCGTGCCGTATCGCCCAGACGTACAAATTTTGCGTTGAAGGGGGCTGTGACTTCGGCGTACTGGCGTTGCCCGTTGGCAAGTTGCTCCGGTGTAAAGAACTGCACCTCATGACTCCGGACAACACGCTGGCGGTCCGGTATTCTGACCACGGTGGCCAAGGCTTGTTCGTCAATAGAAAAGGGGTAGGATTCGGTTCCAATTTTCAGATCAAAGCGGCGCGGGGATACCTCCTCGACACGCACCTCGTAACGAAAGCTCCCGTTAAGAGTCACACCAAAATGGATGTCATCCCTCTGAACAAACGCCACCTCATAATCCCTTCCTTCACTACGCAAATAAAATACATTTAAAATTTCGCCAAGCTCGCGTTTCGCAACCTGATTGGCTAGCCCCCCCTGCCCTTGGTCAAATAACTTCTGCCCGACCGATTTACGCGCCGTAAAATAACGAGAAAAAGCAGCGGCGACACTCATGACCTCGTCACTGGCGGGATCATCTGGCGATTGTAATAACTCAGGATGATTTTTGACAAAATTGTTATTATATGTGCCGTCAATAAATTCGGGCACATCCAGAATTCTCCTCAGATAATCCACATTGGTCTTGATTCCTTTGACATCCAGTTGCTCCAAGGCAGCCCTGGCTCGAGAGAGGGCCTCTTCACGTGTATCGCCGGTGATAATCAGCTTGCCAATCATCGAATCGAAGCTGCCGGAAATCGTATCCCCCCCTTTAAAACCAAAATCACACCGAACTCCCTTGAATCGCGGGAGTGACATCGAGGTAATGAGACCCGTTGAAGGGGCAAAACCACGGCCTGGATCCTCGGCCAGTATTCTCAACTCGATCGCGTGCTGCAGGGGTTTAAAAAGATTTCTCTCGGCCCGGTCCAAATAGTTTTTGACCTGGCTCCCTTGATCATCAAAATGAAGGATTTGAAGTTTGGCGAGATTGAGACCAACGGTTTCTTCGGTGACGGGGTGTTCCACCTGGAGCCGTGTATTGACCTCCAAAAATCCGATCGCATCTCCATCCCTTAAAAACTCAACGGTCCCGGCCCCCGCTTCTTCGTAATCAGAGGCCCTCGCCATTGTCTCCGCATAACTTAAAAACTGCTGCTGAACCTGATCACTTAAAAGCGCGGTCTCTTCAATGAGCTTTTGGTGCTCTCTCTGAATGGCACATTTTCTGACGCCGCACCCGCGATTACCAAAGAGTTGAACCTCGATATGTTCGGGGTTAGGAAGATATCGCTCCATGAAAAATCGCCCATCATTGTAGAGTTTGGACCCCATATCCTGGGTCGCCCTTACCTTTGGCCCCAGCTCTTGCTCCGAGTTAACAATATTCATCCCTTTACCGCCACCGCCAGCACTCAGTTTTAAGAGAACAGGGTAGCCAATCCTCCGGGCCTCTGCCCTGCCATGTTCCTCATCTTGGATAACCTTGGATCCATCAAAGAGTTTAACGCCGTGTTGCTCAGCCAAGTCCCGCGCCTTATCCTTCAAACCGACATCACCTATCGTCCGGGCAGAAGGACCCATAAATATAATTTTTGTCTCTCCCCATGTATTGACGGTGTCGATCGCTTGTACAAACGGGACATCTTCCGAAAGCAAACCATATCCCGGATAAATTGCATTGGCTCCTGTTGCCCGAGCTGCCTCAATAATCAAAGGGCGATTGGTGTGATGGGTGGCCTCACCAATATAGACAACTTCCGTCGCCTCCTGACACCAGGAGTTGCCTCGATCTTCATCCGTCACCACAGCCACAGAGGGAATACCCAACCTTTTTAATTCAATAAAAAATCGCTGGGCGATTTCACCACGGTTGTTGACCAATACCTTTTGTAACCTGCCGGGCCGTTGCGGGACGTGAGGAGTCGGACTCAACCGATTTCTCGCCCCGAGATAAGCCCTGGCAACACGCAAGTCGTCCCTAAGGCTTTCGGGTCCATATTTCGGATTTGGGGGAGGAAGCTGACTGACACCTTCAAGATGAAGGCCCTTGCGAGACCCTCCCCTGTCACGAGGCGCGTGCGAAAATGATGGCATTAAAGATGCCGAAGCCGGAGCGTCATGGGAGCCTGCTGGTGCCGCAAAAGGAAGAAAACCAGGGTCAACAACTTCGAAAAATCCGTGCGGTTTAAAAAGAGCGGAACCCCTTAAATCTCCGCCCTCATGCGGGAGTTTCCTCTCCCTCACAAATAAAGGGACGCCATCGAATTGTTCTCTAAGCTCGGCCAAAAGGGAGAGTGACTCAAGAGTTCGCGAGTCGAGGATCACAGGGAACAGACCTAATTTCGAAAACCGGTCTAAGCCTTCAATCTGAGGTGGAGTTAGAAACGGAAGAATCTCCTGCCGTCTCAAGAGAGAAGAGACAGTCCCTTGGAGACCCCTGAAATCATCCAACGAGCGCAAAGACACTCCCAATCTCGGGGCGATCGCTAAAAGCGGGTGAGGGACGAGCCCTTGTGATAGAGATCGAAAACTAAAGGCAGAGAATCCTATCGGTGGTGTCATGCTAACCCCTCCATGGACAAATACCTCGCCATCTCCATCAGAAAGTTGCGTATTTCTTTGTAGAACTTTGCATTCTTTTTATTTGACAGAAAAATGCAAGGATTTTGTCGTGTGTCTGACCTGTTGGTTGTCCTGACTAAAACCTAAACTTGCACTTTTGGACAATAAAACTTTGAAAGTCGTTCGCTTTTTCTCTAAAGCGGCAAGCGCGTCCGACACCTCGATAATCGTCAAGGACAACCTTTCTCAAAGCCTCATCATATTTCTCAATAACCTTGCGAATTTGGGTCTGTTCTTCTGAGGGGACACCCTCCAGCCCCTTTTCCAGCCTCAAGATAAAATCAAGGACACCTGTATAGAGGATAATTCTTTCCCTCTTCCGCTCAAGCTTGTTCACACCGGCACTCAGGTGCTGCTGATTCTTAGAAGTGGCTTCTCGGGTGTCTGCATCAATCTTTAGAATCTGTTTTTCAAGACCCTGAGAGATTTCTTTGAGACAGGTCGCCCAAAGTTTGCGATGCGGAGGCAACTGATTTATTTTTTCTTCAAACGCATTAAAATGAAAAAAAGTCACGGCCATTGCCGCATGAAGAGTATCAATCCGTCCTCCCTCTTGAAGAATTCCCTGAAAGGCCCTGAGTATTTCCAAAAGCTCCCTCTCGATGAGAGATCTCCTCTCACCTGTTATGCCCATGCCATTTTGTCTTTGCAGAGTCTCCGTAAAAACGGATTTTTGAGACCGTCCCTTTGGGCAAGACTCATTTTTGAGGGCACGATCAATCCATGCTATAAGGGCAACAATCTCTCGACCGATAGGTCCTCTGAATTCATAGTCTCGTATTCTGAATGTCGTTTTATCAACGGCAAGTCTTCGGGAGTATCTGATCACTTCCCCTTCATCTTGGGTGCATCGCAAGCCGCTTGGCGGTTTTCCCATGTCTCCAGGCCCTACCTCAAGAGAAAGAGAGGGGTACTGATGAGAGGGAGAAAAAATAGGGGGTAAAAAGAGTGCTGGATTAACTCCCACAGCCCTTTGTTCTTCGAGCAAGTCCTTTAGGATTCGATGTCGAGCTGCGTCTGACAAAGGCAAGGCACGAAGGACACGCTGAGCCGCGATGACTGTCCCCTGGGGGGCCTTGAGAATCGCTGCCAGGTGCCATCGTATTTGTCGATAATCGAGACCTATTTTCATAAAGATAGAATTCTAATCGTCTTGAACCAAAAAAAGTTGCGAAAAATCAGGGGATTGAAACAAACATTTTCCTGAGCCAGAGCTTGACACCGGATAATAAGCCCCCTTCTAAATCCCCAAGGACCCGGGGTTCCAATCGCCTGACAAAGCTTATCCAGCGTCGCGGCTCCAGTCCATCATAGCGCTGATAGGTCTCTGCTATATATTCCCTCAGTCCGGCTTCTGCTTGACTTTTTTCGAAGGGCGTCACCTGGATGGAAGGCACGGGGTTTCTTCGTCGAGTCAGTTCTTCAAAGGCTTCTCTCATTTCACCTTCCGCAGACTCATCATCCGTAGCCTGGCCAACAGGACCAATCCCTCTCGCAGGACGCAAAGAGGAGAATATAAAATAGTCTTCGATAATAAAGCGAAGGGTCTCGGGACGAAGATTTTGCAAGACCCCCAAAGAGGAGGCCGCATCCAAGGACAGCACGGCAATCAAACGGGACAACATAAAAATCCCGCACGGCACCCCAGGGGAATACCTCTTCTCACGAGCCACCTCAACCATACGGTTGAGGAGTTGAGATTGTTGATCCCTGGAGAGGGCTTCAAAATAAGAAAGTGAAAATGAATGTTGAGCGTAGTCCGTCTCGATCATAAGGAAAGCGATCCAAGCGGGATCGCTTTCAAAGAGAAGCCGGGCAAACTGCTGACCTCCTTCCAAAAAGGTAAAGATCTCCTCCTGACGTTGCCGGGAAGATCGCGATTGAATCCACTGCCTCTCCTCCATCAAATTCCTGAGTGAGGCAAGAGAGGGAGGTCTCGGGGTAAAAGAGAGGGTATAGGTGACCATTTCTTCCACAGTCCTTTGGGGAGTTTGGGAAGGGGCTTGGGACCTGAATAAAGATTCCTCAAAAACAGGAGGCCGAACCTCTTGTGTTTCCGGAACCAATTCCGAATGAATATATTTGCCTAACCAGGCCCTTGCGGCAGAATTAATTCGCGAACCCCTCAAAACATTTTCTAAGGAGGTGTCTTCCGTTTGGGATTGCAAGAAACGAATCACCTTTTCTTCTTGATCCAGCAGAGGATAGCGCAGGGCAACCCCAACCGTTTCATTACGATTGACGAGATCGAGTTGACTCAGGTTTCCTGTCTTTCTCAAAACACTGTAAAATTGAAAAAGATTTTCTACAATAAAGCCCAAGGCTTCCGGGGAGAGGTCTTTCAATGTCCGGGCCCCTTCCTGGGTTTCTTCGGATAAGACAGATAAAAATCGGGGTACGAGATAAATGCCCACGCCTCGACCGGGTCTAATATTCATCTCTTTTGCAGCCACCCTCAGGCCTTCCAGGCATTCGACCTTCACCCCCTGTGAAAGATGGCGAAAAAGCACGATCATAAAGGCGTGCTGCATCTCATCCGCATGTACAAATACCTTGGCAAGTCTTTTGGGGGACTGACTGTCCCCCTCCCACAATCTTTGGACGAAGGGAGCCACCTTTTGGGCCTCCAGATGATAGATAAAATCTTGGGCCGATGGAGTACCTTCTCCATCATGTCTGACAAGAAGATCCGCGGGAGGGGCTATCTCTTTCCCCCACTGACTCTCCAAAATCGCCTCTCTCAAAAGCTCGAAAGATAACGCCCCTCGATCCAATAATCTCTGGGCAATAGTCACCGGATTGGCCTTCGTACTTCCATACGACTTCCACAAATTCTCTACTAATGTGTTGTATCGAAGAATCAAATCAACCGTCTCTCGGGCGCCACGAGTCGCCACCTGGTCTGCATTGATTTCTCCCCGGACAAAACGGGCCACCGATCCGACTTTACGTGTCGGCCTCTGGTCCATGAGAAAGCCCTCATCACGTGTCGCCTCAAGCCAAACCCTGGTTCCCTCTTTGAGTCGCGCCCGTAATGATTCCTTGATCCCTTGAGATTGGCCAACACCCCTCTCAGGCAAGATAAGATCAATGTGGGTCAGAATCGGAATGCCGGTTTGCCGCCCCTTCACACGCACTTGCGCCGCTCTCTCAAAAAAGTGAGATCCGGGATCACAGAGCAAAATAATACCCTGCGCCCTCTGGAATACAGCCTCCCAGGCGAGGGGGTTTATTTGATCAATCACAAAAATATATTTGCTCTTCGGCTTTTTTTTCAAAGCACGTCGAAGATCAAAAACAATTTCTCCAGAACCAATTCCCGGCACCCTGACATTGCCCTTCAAAACAAGACTCTCAACGTTTGCAGGCTCATAGCGGGAAGAAGCAAGGGCATCCCGGATTTCATTATTGCGATTCCACGTCTTCATTTCCGGAATTGTCACGATACCTTCATTGACCATCTCCACAGCACTCCGAAGAGTTCCCTGAGCCCACAGATGATAAGAACCTATCTGGGTGATCCAGACTTTTCCTTCCTGAATGGCAATTTCAAATTTAATAGGCCGCCTGAATTCTCTCTCCGCTCTTCTGATGGTCTCCTTGATGGCGCGATAGACTTCTGGCATTAGGAGAGCCAGGTCTCTTACCGGACGGGGCGCTTGACTCGAGCCCGTCATGACTTCATCTCCAGTGGCCATGAACTTGACGGATCCTGAGAGCGTCGAGACACCCGATCTCTTGTCGCGACTAAAAACAATAGCCGCCCCCGAATTTCTTCCAAAGACTCCGAAAATTTGTCGTTGAATGATGATGGCCGTCCGGAGAGGCTTTGAGGAGAGATAGTTTGAACTATAGTCCCGAGCCAATCCACGACGGCAGGACTCAGAAACAGTCAAGAGGGCTGTCTGCAATTGTTCCCAAGGATCCTCCGGAAAACTCCTGCCGCAATGATAAAAAAAGGACATTTTTGCCCTGCGAATCTGTTTTTTGAGAATAGAAACGGAATCCGACGCCAGATCGAGGGTGGCAAAAATGGCTTCGGGGATTCCATAAACGATGGTTCCTAAAGTTATGATATGTCTGAGATAGAGGCGGTAGGCCGTCACGGGATCCTTAAATCTTTTGGCCAACCCTTCAACGGTATGGTGATTGAGCCCCACAAACTGAAGAGTCGGAAGAAGCCCTTCTGTCACCACCTGGGCTCCACTTCTAACGGCCAGAAGTAAAGGATTGTCCCAATCTCCAAAAACAAAACCTTCTCTCTCTCCCATCAATTCAATCTGACGAGTCACGGCCTTGAGTGATTCTCCCATGAGCCGGCGTGTTTCGGGCCTCTCGTTGAATCGCCTGACAAGTCTTGTCGTCAGGACCACACCCGGAGGGACGGGAAAACCCAGTTTCATCAAACGAGAGAGACCCATCGCCTTTTCTCCCATGAGATCCGCATTTGCCCCTTCGACATCCTCAAGAGACACAATGTCTTTGGCTAAATCATAGGGTACAAAAGAGCGTAGTCTTTCCGGCTCCGGCCAAAAGCTCCCCTCTACGAGAGGAAGAGATCCCCGACGGACTCTGGGTGATCCTTTGAGAAGGTCATGAAGAACTTCCGTCACGGAATCAAAGGAAACAAGGTCGATTGCCTGAGGAAGACCATGCCCTTCAAAAACTGTTTTTAACTGGGGATGAGCCGCCGCTGATTGATAGAGCCTTTGAAGAGAATACCAAATGTTTGCCGGATCCCCTCTTCGAGCCAGACCCTCCTGGTACAGGGCCCTGAGGCCCGAATAAAATTGTGGGGGATACACAATGTTTCTTACGGAGGACATTAGTCTTCCTTTATGAATTGGAGCCCTCGAAAGGCCAAGGCAAAGAGGAGAATACCCACAAAAAAGACACCCCTTTGATGGGCCTCCAAAATCGGCGGATCAAGGCGCCCAAAGACCCATAACACGGCAGCGCCCAAAAAGGAGCTCAGGGCAAGCGTCAACGCTGTTTCCTTAAAAAACCTGAATAGACTCATAAAAACCTCGATACCCTTCCCTATATCGTCTATTCTTCATAAATGTTGCGAAAAAAAACGAAGGGGTCTAGAGGTCGAAAATTGAAAGGATAGCTATGCCCATCCAACAAATTACACCCAACCAGGCCAAGGAAATCCTGGATCAGGACCCCGAGGCCGTCTATCTCGATGTCCGGTCCATACCGGAATTTCTCGAAGGCCATGCCCAGGGGGCCATCAATATTCCCCTCCTGCACCTTGATGAGCAAACCAACCAAATGCTTCCGAACACTGATTTTTCCAAGATCTCCGCGGCGGTTTTACCCAAGGATAAAAAACTCGTCGTCGGCTGCAAGGCGGGAGGACGTTCTCAACGGGCCTGCGAAATTTTGTCCGGATTAGGCTATCAAAATCTTCTCAACATCATGGGAGGTTTTGGAGGTGGCATGAATACCGTCAGCGGTGGCTACCAAAAAGGCTGGAAGGATCTGGGCCTACCCGTCACTCGTGAAAATCCCAAAGGCGCAAGCTACGAATCGCTCGTCATTAAAGCCAAATAAGAAAGTTGCTTTACTGACTGAGCGATGTTCGAGAAAGCATTTGGGAGTAACCTTTCTTCTACTCAGCAACAGTGACATCGTCGAACCAGACCGATCCTCCCATATTTTCTCCGAAGGAGTTGAGAGAGATCTCCACCGTATCGGTATTTGGGATAAAATCGCCAGAGATCGTCCTCCATTCTCCCCCTGTGGGAGACACACTGTAGCTGCGATTGCAAGCGCCCAAGGCACCATCATCGCACCGAACCCAAGCTCCGACAGATCCGAGGAAGGGAAAGGGATCCTCGGGGCCAGAAGTTTTGACAGCGATCGAAAGCCTATACGTGTGACCCGGCACGACGGAGATGCCTTTCTGATACCAGCGTCCATGTCCAGAAGAAGAGGTCGTGATACGGGCCGCATACTGGCCCGTCCTTGAGACTTCCTTGTCGATCAGGAAGTAATACTCCCCGGAGACAGAGCTCGTCTGCCAAAACGGAGAGCCGTGCTCAAAACCGGCATCCGATAAGGGGCGGATATTTGACCACACCGGTAGGGTGGGTCTGCCAGCGCTGGTCTCCACGATTGCGGGCTGGATGAATTGACCCGCCAAACTCATCGTCCCTAATCCAAAAGAATCCACGGGTAAAACTAAAATTTCTTTTTGCGCGAAGGTTGCTGAGAATGAAGTCAGAGGAATGCTAAATCGGAATCTCCTCCCCTTCGATTCGCACGCATCAGCGAGCTCTGGCTCACTTGGTTCATCGGCCACAAACGTACCGGCGACAGGAAGAAGCTCTCCCCCCGGATCTCGAAAGAAGAGATTGATATTCAGAGGCAAAGGATACCCCCGGCGACAAGCCCAGCCACGGAGAAGAGGGGTGCCACTCGACCAATCGATGCCCTCCACCAATCCCCTCACTCCAAAATCGGTGCCTTTCGCTTTCCAGAGAGCGTTCAGATAAGACGCGTCGACGTTGCTGACGGGTCTATAGCAACCATTCCACCAGAGGTCGTTCAAGAGCGTCGCTTCCTCGGCATAAATCCACGAATATTGTCCCGAGTGATGAAGTCCCGCTCCCACCATGATCTCGGTTTGCTGCGCAGAG
>Ga0209515_10002561_pt1 | contig 27724 bp, 30 predicted proteins | sample Subgroupgradi54m_FD_187454 | JGI IMG/M metagenome (GOLD analysis project Ga0209515, IMG submission 187454) | Subsurface groundwater microbial communities from S. Glens Falls, New York, USA - GMW60B uncontaminated upgradient, 5.4 m (SPAdes)... ... | reverse complement strand
CTTTAGTTAGTGTTGCCATCTTTACACTTTCTCAAATGGGAGTTAATACAACTTCGGGAAGTTTAGTTTTAAGAATGGTTTTTGTGGGAGTTGGCCTGGGAATAACCTTTCCCATCTTTACTCTGTCTGTACAAAACGCTTTTGATCATTCCAGAATGGGGGTAGCCACCGCTTCAACACAACTTTTTAGAAGTATTGGTGGAACAGTCGGCACAGCTATTTTAGGAGGAGTTTTAGCCAGCAGATTAAATACATTTCCCTTTAAAAATAAACTGGCTTTTGCATCTTCATTAACAGAAGTTTTCTTTATTGCCTCAATTTTTATGACAGCAGCTTTTATAGTTTCATTTTTCTTAAAAGAGATTCCCCTTAGAAAAACTCATGAGGCTTTTCCAGAGGAAATCGGAAAAGAGCTGGCGGCAGAGGAAGGGAACCTTCCCGCCAAAAGTGAACCGGATCTATTATGAAATTTTTTAGTATTAATATAGATAAAAAAGGAGTGCATGTACACTTTCACCACAAGTTATTTTTGTTTCTTATTATCATTTTACTGCTAACGCTTTCTCTAGCTGGTTTCTTTTTATACCAATACTTAAGTGTAAATTATTTTGATTCCTCGGTAAGCAAAAATGAACTTCAGGATCTGGCACCGCTATCTCCGCCAGTAGATATTCAAAGACAAATCCAGCAAATTAGACTACTGGTTGATAAACAGGCATCATCTGCTGGTACAATTCAAGTAGGCAAGACTCAAATTGCTACTGCTGAGGTAGTTCTTCGTGTCCCTATCTTGATGTATCATTATGTAGAGTATGTCAAAGATAAAAATGACAAAACCAGAATATCCTTAAATACACCGCCAGAAGTTTTGGAACAGGAAATTAAGACTTTATCCGATGCCGGCTATACATTCATGACTACTGGTGAACTAGCGGATTGTTTAGAGGGCAAGGTCCAACTTCCTCCTAAACCGGTGGTTTTAACTTTTGATGATGGATATAGAGATTTTTATACATATGCTTATCCAATTTTAAAAAAGTATCATGCCAAGGCAACACAATATGTTATTTCCGGTTTTTTAGGACAATCAAACCACCTGCTTGTTAGTCAGCTTCAAGAAATTGCTAAAGATGGGTTAGTAGAAATAGGAGCCCATACTGTTCGTCACATGTGGTTGAAAGGGCTACCATTAAAAGTAGTCAGCAGTGAAGTATTTCAAAGTAGAGTGGCTTTGGAACAATTAATAAAAAAACCTGTTATCTCCTTTGCTTACCCTTTTGGCGCCTTTGATAATCAGACAATCGAAATCGTCAAAGCTGCGGGTTTTAGAACTTCAGTATCTACTCTTCCGGGAGTCGAGCAAACTCAGATTAACAAATTCTTTCTTTTTCGTTTAAGACCCGGAGGAAGAGTAGGACAGAGATTACTTAACTTATTAAACCAGAAAACTTATTAGACTAACTAATGAAAAAATTTTTAAATCTTAAAAATGGTTTGATACTTCTACATGTCTTATTTGCCATAATTGGTTTGTTGATTTATAGATCTAATTATAAGGTTTCAGAGGAGCTTCTGACTCAGCGAACTCTCAACAAACAAATCATTATTGCAAAGATTGGATCACAGTCTGTTGAAAACCTGCTGAAAGCTATGGCTAACCAGCTATCTTCTTTTGTTTTTTCTTTTGCCAAAATTGATGAAAACTTAAGCTTTGATAAAGATGCTGCCAGAGCAGAATTTGCATCATACATAGAAAGAGCTTCCTTGCCAATTACCGGGATTGCTCTTTATGATGAAGCGGGAAAACTGATAATTATTGAAAATAGAGAGCATGTCTACACTGGAGAAAACTTAAATTTTTCGGACCACGATTTTATTGACTGGGCAAAAAAAGCCGCTAATAAAAATAAAGTATTTATTTCGGATCCTTATACTGCCCAATCAGGATCAGCTGTGGGAAAAATAATTATGGTTTTGGCAGAACCAATATATTTTGGCAACAGGTATAAAGGAACTCTGGCAATCAGGATTCTGGTAGATAATTTTAGAAAAGCCTTTATCGATCCTCTAGTTTCCGAAACAGATGAAAACTCATTTATTTTGGATATCAATGGTCAGGTTATTTCGGGAAAGAATACTTTCTTTGATAAAACTCTTTATAATGAGTTTTTTAATCAGCTAAGTGGCGCAATCAAAAATAATAAAATCCAAAATAGCTTAATGTTTACAAGTAAAGCAGAAAAATCCAAAATACTTCTTGCCGGAGTTAACAGAATTGATGTTCCAAACACAGAAAGAGATTTATATATGGTGGTAGTTTCTTCAAAAGATGAAATTACATCTTCCTTAACACCCCTTAGAAAATATGGTTTTATCTGGCTCGGCTTTGGAGTATTGACCACAATCATAGGTGGATTTTTTGTGATGTTTCTTGGTAGATCAGATGAAAACGCTTTAAAATAAGAATATTAATCATTGAGCCTGTTGCTGAAAAACAGAAAGAAACAGCCAGATCAATTAAAGATATCTTCCTAACCTCAAAAAAGTCTCTTACTATGGGTAAAGTTAAGCAAAGGGTAAAAATAAAAAGGATCGTAATAAGCAGTCCAACCACTAATTTTCTTTTAAAAATATCCGCTATTTTGTAGTGTTGCAAATAAATCAGGAGGATGTTGTTTATTCCTATAAATATTACACAACAAAGAAGTATGCTTCGTGAGTAAAGAAAACGGTTGCTGGTGATTTCATAAAAAGTATAAAGCATTGTATAAATTATTGAGTTAACAAATCCGACAATTCCGGAAAAGAGTAGTAATCGTTTAATAAATCCCTCATCGGTCGTACTAAACTGGTGTTTTTCAAATGCTAAAACAAAAGACGGAAGACCAATGATTAAAAATGAAGATAGTTCCACATGTTTTGGATCAAAAGGAAAGCGAAGACCAATGAAACCCAACATCAAAATTGAGGCAATTGATGAAATATTTTTGATCAAATAAATATTGGCAATGGTTTGAATATTGGTAATAATTCTTCTCCCTTCATACAAAAGCAAAGGCAAAGTAGAAAATGAGTTATTAATTAAAACTACATCGGCAACATCTTTGGCCATGGAGGATCCTCCGTTCATAGCAACTCCCAGATCTGACTCTTTTAGGGCCAAAACGTCATTAACACCATCACCGATCATAATGGTAAAAAGTTTATTTTTTTTCAAAGCCCTGATAATGTCTTGTTTCTGTTGTGGTTTAATCCTGGCAAAGATATTATGGTCCAAAATTGCCCTTTCTAATTGTTCTCCCTCTAATTTATCCAATTCTTCTCCAGATATAGTATTTGCAGGATAGGCTTTGTTTATTTTTTTGGCAATGATAGAAACAGTGTCCGGAGAATCTCCAGAAATAATTCTATACTCGATATTTTCTTTAGTAAGAGCCAAAAGTGTAGCAGGAGTTTCTTCTCTGATCGGATCATCAAGAGCAATAACCGCTAAAGGTTTAAATTCTTTTTTAATACGCTGGCTGTTTTGTCCAAACTCTCCGCTTATAATCCCGAATACAATTACTCTGAAAGATTGCTGGGTGTATGTCTTGACAATTTTAAAAGCTTTGCTGTCTGTATCCAAAAGCATTTCCGGCGCGCCCAATATGAGTGTAATATTCGGATAAATACAGGCACTGTATTTTCGCTCTGAAGAAAAAGGGATCTCATTAATTTTTTTAAAATTAGCTAACGGCTCAACACTAGACAAATATGTTTCCAATACCTGATTGAGTTTGTTTTTTTGAGAAACATCTCTAAGGAAAGTTTTTAAAAGTTGTGGGGCAGTTTTATCCATTATTTTAGTACATTCATTTCTTTTACTTCCAACTGATTTTTTGTTAAAGTGCCTGTTTTATCCATACAGACTACTTTAGTATTTGCCATGGCCTCAATTGCTGAAAGCCGCTGCACTATTGCCTGATTTTTGGCAATTTTCATTGCTCCGTAGGCAAAAGAAATAGTGGTAATTAAAACTAGTCCCTGGGGGATTAAAGAACTGACAAGGGTGGCAGTATTTAGAATAATTTCTGCTGTTTCATTTTCCTGTACCAGTCCTTCAGCCACCAAAAGTGCAATAAAAAATATGGTCATGTAAGTTAAGGCCTTAATGATTTGATTTATTTGTGATTGAAGAGGAGACTCATTGATGCCTTGTTTGGCAATTTGCCGGGTGATAGTTTGAATATACGAGTCTTTGGTGAATTTTGTCATTTCATAAAAACAACTACCTGCAGCGATGAAACTACCAGCTTTAATTTCCTCTCCAACTTTTTTTTGAATATATTTTGATTCGCCTGTCAGAATACTTTCATCAAACTCTGCATACTCTGAGTCAATAACTTTCCCGTCAACTGGAACTCTGTCACCGGATGAAAGATAAATAATATCTCCGATTACCAATTTGTCTACAGGAATTTCCAAAGTTTTTCCCTCTCTGACAACTTTGGTAGTTTTTTCCGAGAGTTTATTAAGCTTTTTTACTATTAACCTGGCCCTAACATCCTGAATAAGTTCAATTGAAGTATTTATTAGAGCCACAATGCCAATGAATTGGGCTGTTGATTTTTGATTTATGACTACAAGTATCACGATCAAGATTATCATGACAATATTAAATACTGAGAAAAGGGTTTTAAGAATAATTTTTAAAGCGGTAAAGTCATGAGTTTTTTCAACGTTACTGCCGCTTTTATTACGAGAATCTTCGACCTGATTTTGGGAAAGGCCAGGGGGAGTTTTATTTTCCATATACTAGTGTACTTTTTAGACTATAATCAGGATCGTCGGGATTTACCGACTCGTCCTTGACAGCGGCAACTTTACTATTTTTAATTTCGTAATTAATTCTTTTTGCCAAAATGCCGTTGGCGTATGTGGCAATTCTCCACTGGCCTTCGATTAAATTGGCAAGCAGATTATTAATTGACCAGTTAAATAAGGCGATACTGGTATTATCTTTTGGTATAATTATTTCTCCATGGTCAACGTAGCGACCCTTTTTATAGCGGATGTAATCAATAACAGTTCCTTTGGGAGCGCCTTCATTAAAATCCAGCTCCAGATAGACTGTTTTATCTTGGGTGCTGAAAACACGAGCAGCGGCAATGATTTTACCGGTGTTGACATCAACTGCTTTACCGGTTAGGCCTTTGTCTATTATACTATTATCTTTGGACCGCTTTACCAAAACTTGTTTAATAACGGTTTTTGGTACAGCTGTCTCTTGCTTGGAAGCTTGATACATTTTAACTGCGACTGCGCCAACTGTAATTAAAATAAGAACCACAAACAAAATATAAAATTTCTTTTGGGAAACGACATCTTTGATATGCCTTTTTTGTTGATGTTGTATTGTTTGAATATCCTTTTCTTCCGGTTGTGTGTCCATATATTATTTTCTCCAGCTAAAGAAGAAATTGATAATTCTTTGGAAAAAGTTCAATGAATTGGTTGATACACCTTGAACTGCGTTGTTATCAGTGCCTCCCTGATCGGAACTGCCGGCAGTTCCAGAATCATTTGAGGTAGCGCTATTAACTTCTGGTGAAGGTTGATCTAAAGGGCCAGGGCTGATTGAAGTAGGCGGATTAGATTCTGGTGGCGGAGTACTATTACCTGAGTTGTCAGATGGAGTTTGAGGGGAAATAGAAGAATCTGGGCTGCCGGCAGGTGTTTGGTTTTGGGGATTTTCCAGCGGAGTAAGAGAAGATGGAGTTTGAGAATTATCCTCTGGCGTTTTAGTAGGGGCAGCATTATCATCTGGTTCGAAAACTTCTGTTCCAGGAACAAGGTTACCCGTTGCTTTAGTAGGAGATAGGGTATCATTAAGATTTAAAGGCCCTGTTTGACTATTGGAATTGGTTGATTCTCCTGGAGTGGAAACAACTTGCTCTGAGCTGGTTTGTTCGGGATGATCCGTATCTTTGGCAGATTGTGTTTTGACCTGGGGAGCAACTACATCTTGTGGCTTTAAATTGGTAATCGCTCCAGTATTAGTTACCAGTTTGGCTTGTCTTGTTTCGGAGTTTACAATAGTTTTCTGGTTAGGATCAGGGTTATCTTGCGCTAGTTTTAGATCAAGGCTTAAATCAGAAGGGATTTGATCATTTTTCTGGGCCTGGGAACTAGAGGCTGTAAATGCTAAAAGAAAGATCAGAGCGGATACAAAAGGAGGTAATAGCAGTATTTTAGTATTTCTCATTTATTTTTTACTATTTTAAGAGTAGTAAAAACAGACAACCACTGTCAAGTTTTATGTTACTCTAGTAATATGGCTGTTTCTGCAAAAAGGGTTATTGTTACCTCATTTTTAGTGGACTTTTTGGATCTTTTTTCCAGCCTGGTGGTGGTTTTACTATCGGGCAGTGTAGTGATGCTGGCCCAAACGCTGGAGGGTGGAGCGGATTTGGTATCTTCAGGACTATTAATTTTTGGGCTTAACAGGTCTTTGAGACATCCTGATAAAAATCATCCGTTTGGCCATGGCAGAGAACTTTATTTTTGGACTTTAATCTCTGCTCTTTTTACTTTTTCCGTTAGCGCCAGTTTTTCTTTTTATTTTGGCTGGAAAAGATTCTTAAACCCCGCTCCCTTACACAATTTATTTTTAGCAAATTTAATACTATTGATTACAGCTATAACCAACGGTTATGCACTTTTCCTTAGTATTCAAAGATTGATTGGTAAAAAACATGAGGCTTTAGACTATGCTTTTTTTACTTCTCCTTTGATAGAAACAAGAGCCACTTTTGTCTTGGATTTAATGGGCACTTTAGCTTCCATTTTAGGCTTGTTGGCACTGTTAATTTATGAAGTCACCGGCGATCTCCGTTTTGACGGACTAGGCGCCATGGCAATTGGGGCAACCTTGGCTTTAATGACTTTCTTCTTAATTTTGGGAGTGAGAGATCTGCTGGTGGGAAAAAGTGCATCTTCAGAGATTGAAGAAAAAATTAGAAAAGCAACTCTGTCAGTGAGAGCAGTTAAATCAGTGACCAGACTTCGAACAAATCACATCGGACCTGATCAGCTATTGATTGAGTTAAGTATTTCTGTAAAGAGGGATTTAATAACTACACAGATAGAAAAAATAATTAGTGAGGTTAAACAAAAAATAAGAAATTCTGTTAGAGAGGGACAATTTATCCAGATAGAATTAAAATAAATGATTAGCAACTAAATTTGATATACTGGGTTAAGAGGGGAGGTGAGAGAATGAAATTAAACTCAAGTAAAGTGGCTTTAACTTTAGGAGTATTTTTTGGAGGATTTCATCTGGGCTGGTCAATTCTAGTAGCCTTAAGGTTAGCGCAACCACTACTGAACTTTATCTTTGGATTGCATATGATAGCTAATCCTTATCAGGTCACTGGCTTTGATGTCACAAAAGCAGGTCTATTAGTAGTAATAACTTTTGTAGTAGGATATGTTATGGGATATATATTTGCTAATGTTTGGAACAAAGTTTATAAGTAAAACTTTAAAGAGGTTTTAATAATCTTAATTCTCTGCCCTCGACTAAGGCTAGTGATACTTTTTTATAGGCAGATGCCAATATTCTTTGAAAAGTGCTTTGAGAAATACCCATTTTTTCAGCTGCTTTAGTTTGATCAAGGTTTTTAATATTTTTAAGCCTTAAACTTTCAATTTCTTCCGGTGTAATATCAACACATTCACATTCAGAAGAATCTCCTGGTCTAAAGGTGCTAAAAGGTGGGCAATAATTTATTTTTACATCACATCTTGGTCGACCCATATTACTTGACTTAAAATCCCTGGCTCATTCTAGAAATGAGCCTGAGACTTAAGGCTTTAACTATTCTTTAAGACTTTTCAGATTTATCTTCATCCAAAGTCTCTATCATATGACGGATAGTTGCTAATTTAGCTTCCAGAATAGCCTCTTTTTCTTTAAGAAAAGCTTCTTTATCCTTTTTGGATACAACAAAACTTTCTGGTTCACAGTATCCGCCGCAACCATTAGAATACATCATTATACACTTTCACCCCCTCTCTTTTTCGGATAGTTTTGAATATATACCCAAAACTAATATTTGTCAATACTTCAACTTTATTCAGTTGGCCCTAGGGATAAGTTTACTTTATTCTTACTTTTAACCTATTTTGTTTTTAATTAATTTTGATATTATGAATATAGATTTTATTTTCCTACTTAGAGAAGACTGGCACTCATGAAAATTAAAGATGAGATCTTAAAATTAATGTTGAAAAACAGAAGATATTCTAATGGATATCAATACACTGTTCCATCGCTTAAGACATATCCTTATCAGTGGCTGTGGGATTCCTGCTTCCATTCAATAATTCTGACTAATTTTAATACTGAAGACGCAAAAAAAGAATTACTCTCCTTAGTTTCCAAACAGTTTGACAATGGGATGATTCCACATATGATTTATTGGGAAAAATTCAACAAAAACGATTTTCCGGTAATTGAGTGGGGTAAAACTGATACATCAAATATTACCCAACCTCCTTTAATAGCCTATTCTGTTTTAAGAATTTATCAAGCAGATAAAGATAAAGCTTTTTTAAAAAAGATTTACCCAAAATTAAAAAAATATTATCAATTTTTAATGAGGGAAAGGAATCCTAAGAAAAGTCACCTTTACGGTATTATAAATCCTGATGAGTCAGGGGAAGATAATTCCTCCCGTTTTGATAAAGTTTTGGGTTTGCCTCCGGTTCACTCCTTGGATGTAAACTTTGCAAAAAGATTGGAGCTTGTGGAAAAACAAAATGATTGTAATTTTGAAAGCTGGGAATGTATGAAAGACTTTTTTTGGGTTAAAGATGTGCCTTTTAATGTAATTTGTGTTAAGGGTTTAGAAGATTTATCTATAATTGCTAAAGAACTAAAGCTTTTTAAAGATGCAAAAGAGTTTAGTCAGCAGGCTAAACTGACCAGACAAGCCATGAGGAAACTAATGTATGAGGATGGGATATATTGGAGCGTTTTTGGCAACAGTTATGAAAGGATAAAAATTAAAACTTGGGCGATGTTTGTGCCAATGTTTGCCAATCTTTATACATATGAGGAAGCAAAAGATTTAATTAAGAAGCATTTATTAAATAAGAGTAGTTTTGACAGGAAATTTCTTCTTCCTTCAGTATCAAAAGATGAACCAAGTTATGATCCGAATGGCCCTTGGCGAGGTCTGGCCAAGCTATTATCAACTCATCTTTCCTGGAGGGGTCCGATCTGGATGGCCATCAATTGGTTTATATACAAAGGACTGATTAATTATGGTTTTTATGATTTGGCAGGGGAGCTTTCTAAGAGCTCTTTAAATTTGGTTAAAAATTTTGGGTTTAGGGAGCTATACAATCCGGAAACAGGGGAAGGCATGGGAGCAAAAGATTTTAGCTGGGGAGGTTTAGTTTTGGATATGAGCTAGAATTAATTCTTGCTAATTTATTACTCATTTAAGACTATTTTCTAAGGTCAATCTACTATCATACTTTTTATGATAAAAAGCCTTACGGGTAAAGTAACCTTAATTACTGGATCTGACTCCGGAATTGGTCAGGGAGCATAGCTAAAGGGGGTGAGAGAAGAAATGATTTAAAAGAAAGATTTCAGAATGCAACAGATGTAACTAAACAGTTTTGGCAACAACTAGATGATCAGTTAAACCAGGTGGAAATAACTTTAAGGGAAGGTGGAACTAACATATTGGACGTCATAGATAAAGCCATAAATAAATTGAAAACAAATATTAAGTATGGCTAAAAAAGGGGTGAAAATTATTTATGGCAACTCGAAAACAAACTGAAGCTGCAAAAAGGAATATTAAAAAGGCTCAAGCGGCTCGTTGGAACGCAATTGCTCATGATATTAGGAGGAAACTAAGGAGTAAATCATGAGAGCTATTTGGTCTGCTGAGATTAGTTAAAGTTTATTAAGATTAATCTAAAAGGGGGTGAGATAAATGGCAAGATATAGCAAGAAAGCCCAATCTACTGTAGAGGAAGCAATGCATAAGATGAAACGGGGGCAGCTTAAGTCTGGTAGAAGTGGTAAAACTGTAAGGAGTAGGAAACAAGCCATAGCAATTGGTTTATCTGAAGCAAGAGAAAAAGGAGCAAGAGTACCACCAGCACCTTAAAACGGGGAATCATGCCATTACTAAATTGTTTAGCCACCAGAGATAATAATTCTGCTTTAGCGTCTTCAGCATTAATCTGCTAGCATCATCTAATTTGATTAGTTAATACTACAATAACATTTATTGGTTATTGACTAATACAAATTTACTGTGTTATTTTTAAAATAATGTCTAGTCTAACTGATGATTTAAAAAATGCCCTATCTTCGGTAGTTTCCGGTACCGGTGATGTTGTTGCTACAACCAGAGATGTAGCCAAGGATACTATAGTTAAAACAGTCCAGGCAGGAGGAGAGGTGGCTGCCACCTCTGTAGATACAGTCGGTAAAGTAGTTTCAGAAGGTGTAGTCGTAGCTTCGCAGACAGGAGTTTCTGCTACCCAAGCAGCAGCTGGTTTAGTCAGTGGAGCTATTGAAGGAGTTAAAGAGGTAGGTGGAGATGCAGGGGTAGCCACGACTCAAGCAGTTCATGGAGTAGTAAAAAGTGTGGCCGGGTTTGGTGGTGATGTGGGAGAAGTGGCAGTTTCCGCGGTGGAAGGAGCAATTTCGGCTGCTCATAACATTGGAGAAGATGTTGGCGGATTGGCGAAACATGCTGTTATGGGCGCATTAAATGCCGCTGATGAAATAGGCAGTGAAGCTGGGTCACTGGTTAGAAAAGCATTGCTTAATGCCATTGCCCTACCACATGATGTTATTGATGCACTCCTAACTGGTAAAGCTGATTAAAATCTCCCTGAAAATGTTACAGTAAAGTTAATGCTCAAAGTTACCTTATTAATTGTCACTATACTGGCAATTAATTTGTTACTTTTTAAAATTCTTGAAAATCATGGGAAGATTATATAGGCGATCAAACTCTTTATAAGGATACGATAGTTCCAGGCTGTCTAACTCTTAATCCTATACCGGGTTAAAATATTTTTTCAGCTTTGGTATACTGGAAGTAGGCGGGAGGTGAGACAAATGAAATTAAACCCAGGTAAAGTGGCTTTAACTTTTGGTGTACTGCTAGGTGGAGGGCACCTGCTTTGGTCTTTGCTGGTAGCCCTTAATTTTGCCCAACCTTTATTGGACTTTATTTTTTCCCTGCATATGATAGCCAACCCCTATCAGGTAACCGGCTTTGATATAACCAAAGCTTTAATGTTAGTAGTAATAACCTTTGCTGTAGGTTATGGGGTAGGCTACGTATTTGCCACCGTTTGGAATAAGATTCACTAATAGATTTTTGTGATATAGTAAGGAGGGGATTAAGATGTTAAAGAGTTCCAAAGCATTTTTGAGCTTTTCAGTGGATGACATTAAAGCAGCCAAAGAATTTTATGAGAAAACTCTGGGGCTGGATGTTAGTGATGATCCTTACATGCCAGAATTACTCAATATTAAGCTGGCCACCGGTGGGTTAATTATGGTTTATCCAAAAGGACCAGAGCATAGCCCGGCCACTTATACTGTTTTAAATTTCCCAGTGGAAAATATTGATAAGGTTGTCAAAGAACTTAAGGAAAAAGGGGTGGAATTTGAGCAATACGACAATGAGTGGATTAAAACAGGTGAAGACGGAATCTCCAGAGGTGATGGTAAGACCGGCCCAATCGGCATGGCCTGGTTTAAAGACCCAGCCGGTAATATCTTGGCAGTTCTTCAAGAAAAGTAATCTTCTTTTCTGATAAAATACGATCATGTCTTTGAAAGTAGGGACTCTGTGAGCGGGATACAACATTTTGTTGCTTCTGTATTGATAGATACACCTCGTGTACCCTTTGAAATTATAATCCCATTGCCGAAACCAAGATATGAACGGAATATTGTAGCTAGGGATGAGTATGGGAGGATAGTTCATTCTAAGCCACCTGAGCCATTTTTATAATTCAAAAAATACACACTTGACAAAATACTATTGTACTAGTATAATAGTATCCAATGATTAGAAATAAACAATTAGATCAATTAATAGATTTATTACTAAACATTAAAACAAAAGCTGAGATGGAAGATTTCCTTTTGGGTATTTTTACTCCAAAGGAACTCGAAGAAATTCCTACTCGCTTAAGCATTGTTAAAATGCTTAAGCAGGGAACCCCTCAGCATCAAGTTGCAGAAACATTAGGAGTAGGTATTGCAACAGTAACTCGAGGTTCTAAAGAGTTGCAGAAAGGAAGATTTAAAATAGTCTAATAAAAAATAAATATCATTATAATCTTATGATCCAGAAGGTTGGAGCTGGGGAGGAGAGCAAAAGTATGCTACAGAGGCAAAACTGTAAAAGTTCAGCAGCATGTGTCGATATTTCGGAGCATGTCATGAATGAGGTTATCTCGTTTTACTTATGACATCCCTGGCGACAGGGATTTTTTAATGTATGAGGTAACAATTGCAGGGTGGCACAGTCTAACTTTGTAGTAGGCCCTTGTAAGTTTCTAAAGTCTAAAACTTTGGAGATTTGCAAGGGCTTTTTTATTGGCCCAGAAAGAAAATATGTCAAATAATATTGAGGCACCTAGAGTGCCCACAGATCTTTTTATAAGCAATGGTAGAGTTCACGATACTGACATTTTAAAGATGCCAGAATTGGAAGTGGAAACCAGAGTTTTACCTCTTGGAGAGTTTTCTGAGTTTGTATTAACAGAACAACCTAGATTACTTACTGCTATAAGGGCAAAAGAACTAGGTGTTGAGGTAATAATTCAGAGACAGAGAGAACTTCTGACGTGCTTGAGCCCAGAAACTATAGAAGTAGCAAGAAACAACCCAAAGCTTGCAAGGATAGCCATGTTGGATCTTACTTTTGCAATCAATGCAGCAATTCTGGCAGTGAATCCTCCTTCAGGGAGTAACCCTCCTGATGAGGTTGAGCGATTGAGTGCGCACTTTACTCAGGTAACAGGATTACCTAGAACAATGACTTTTGAAAAAGTAGTAAGTGTTAATTCGGAACTACCATTTGAGCAAATGCGAGCCTTTACTGAGGGTGAAGTTGGACGAACTGAAAGAATGTTTTATTACGGGCATGAACTGATGAATACAATCTTACAGCAAACAACAGATACTACGGCCAATGTTATTGAATCATTACCTAACTTCGGTATGCAAAGTGAGGCAGAGGTTTCATTACAGAAGGCAGGATTAGATATGAATAAATTTTCTGAATTTATGACAGCTTTTATGAAAATGCCAACTGAACACTTCGCCATCTTTAGACAATACCTTGCTCAATATCCAGATGGTACTAGAAATGCGAGTGCAGCCTTTATCGGAATGCCAAGACTTAACTTGAGATTAATGGGTTCTGTTCCTTTCTACGAGGAGTTTTTAGATATAGGAATGCGATACTTTCCTATTCTAGAACAGCCAGACATACAGCAAGCTCGAACGGCTGTTCATAGAGGAGATTATCTTATTGGACTGTGTGAGAAATTAGATAATTCTGATAGGCAAAAACTGGCAGAATTACTTAAACAAATTATAGAGCCACTTCACCAGTTCCGTTTGACTCATTTTGCTGCTGTACTTAAGTATTTGCCACCTCAAGCTGTTCCTGAAGGTGGAAAAGATTTAAAAGCTCAATTACGACAACCCTATGAATCAATCTCTGAAGATAATCCCAATATTGCTAAAGGAACAGGCGGTTTTTTACCAGGGCCTTTGTTAAGGAATATGCTTCGGCTTGATTTACAGGCTCTGGAACGACTCGACCTAATTCTAAAAGGAGGAGACTAACGATGAAAGAAGCAGTAATTGTTCATTTATGGGAAGGGTACCCAGAATATAGCTGGTATCCAAAGACTAAACAAGAGTTAGAAGAAATGGGGTTTGTAGTAGATATACCTCAAATGCCAGAACCTAACTTACCCAAACAAGAGATATGGGTTCCAACTTTGAGAGAGAAAATTAAAGGACCAAATGAGGATACCTATCTTGTGGGACATAGTATTGGGGCAGTCACAATTTTGAGGTATTTGGAAAGTTTATCTGACCAAGAGAAAATTGGTGGTGTTGTATTAGTTGCTGGTTTTACAGATGACATGGGATATCAGGTATTTAGTAATTTTTTTACTAAAGCTTTGAACTTTGAAGAGATAAAGAATAAAGCTAAAAACTTTACAGTAATTATCTCGGATGATGACCCATATATAGATATGAAATATGGATACGAGCTAAGTAAAAAGTTGAATGGAGAATTGATAGTTAAAAATGGAATGAAACATATGTCAAAAGGTTTTAACAGCCTGCCAGATGTTTCAGACGCAATTAGGAAACAATTAGAAAGGAATAAATATGAGTATAACAATGCTTAAATCGAAAAATGATGCTTATAACATCATGAGTTCTATTATGAAAGGTGAGTATGATACCAATAAGTTGGTAGGGTTTCTGGTTGCCTCTGAAGTTGCCTTATTATCAAGAGGAATACTTAGAGGTTATCTCGAAGCAGTATGTAATAGTGCAACCTATCAAATAGATACACAATCATTTGATAAACCTGTTATAGATATTGTAGGTACAGGCGGCGATGGAAAAAATACAGTAAATATCTCAACGTTAGCTTCTCTTATTTGTGCTGCTACTGGTTTAGTAGATGTTGCTAAATATGGTAATAGATCAGCCTCTGGGATCTGTGGAAGCATGGATTTACTTGAAGGATTAGGAATAGATATTGAGTTGTCCAAAGAGCAAGTTATTAATCAGTTAAAAACCTTAAACTATGCTCCTTTATATGCCAGAGCTATTTATCCAGGAGGAAGATTTGTTGCAGAAGCTCGTAAACAAATAGGTAAGCCTACTGTTTTTAATCTTTTATTTCCTTTGGCACGCCCTATCCAAGGAGAACAATATTTTATTTTCGGCTGTGCTACTCAAGATCAGATGGATACTGTTGAGAAAATTTATTCTAAAGAACAGGATACAAGGTGTTTGGTTGTACGTGGTTTTGATCAGACTGACGAGATTTCCATTAGTGGTACTGGTAAAACAAGATACCGTCTTATAGATCATGGAAAGGTTAAATATGGAGTATTGAATTGCAAGGAAATATTTGGAGTCTCTCCAGTTAATTTAGACCTTCTTCAAGTCAATACAAAAGAGGAGGCAATAGAAATATTTAAGGCAGCTTTAGTACCAAGTGTTGATAATGAGCAGGTTGAAGCTATAAGAAATTCTGCATTAGTGAATGCTTCTATAGCATTATTTATAGCTTTAGATAAAGGTCAAACAGATCTTGGTGGAGCAAAGAAATATTTCTCAATCGCCCAGGATGCATTGCTTTCAGGAAGAGTGTTTGAACTTGTACAAAATCTTAAATCACTGAAAGGATAATATATGAATTTTCTAGCTAAAGTTAAAAAATATAAACAAATTGAAATACAGAAACTTGAGAAAGCACAAAATAGATTTGAGGAGCTTTTTGTTAAAAATAGAAAATATCCAGTCTTTATTGCGGAAGTAAAACCTAAATCACCATCAGAAGGTGTTTTATATAATAGAAATTTCATTAAACTAGCACAAGATTACGAAAATGCTGGAGTTGATGCAATATCAATACTTACTGATAAGCCCTCTTTTGGGGGAAGTTTAGAATTGCTACATGAGATTAGTCAGAGTATTAACTTACCAATTCTAAGAAAAGACTTTATATTCAGTAAGACCCAAATTATTGAGTCTTTAAGGAATCATGCAGACGCTTTACTACTTATTGTAAGCTTGTTAAGTGAACAAAAATTATCAGAATTAATTAGTTTTTCTTATGATCTAGGAATTATTCCTGTGGTGGAGGTAGTTTCTGAAAAAGAGTTAAATATAGCAATTAAAACAGGTGCAAAAATTATTGGAGTAAATGCTAGAAATTTGCAGACTCTTGTTATTGATTACGATAATGCTCTTAAAGTTTTGAAGAAAATCCCTAAATCTATTACCCCTTTATTATTTTCTGGAATAAAAACAAAACAAGATGTACAACAGGCTGTTATGTCCGGTGCTAAGGGAATTTTAGTAGGTACAAGTTTGTTAAAGGCAAATGATATTAAGTCAAAGATCAAAGAATTAAGATCTAATTTTATTGTAAAAATCTGTGGAGTAAAAGATATTAACTCTGCAAAAAACGTTATTAAACAAAAACCCGATATGATCGGTCTAAATTTTGTACCTACTAGTATTCGAAAAATAGATATTAAAACAGCAAAGAACATAGCTAAATTAGCAAAAAAGCAAAATATTTCTATAGTAGGCGTATTTCAAAACCAACCTCTTAAGGAAGTATTAAAGGCAATCAAGATTATTCCTTTAGATTACGTACAGTTACATGGAGATGAGGATTATTGTAATCAAATTCCACTTCCTATTATTAAGAAAATAACTTTGGAGAATATAGATGAGCAAATAAAGTTATACAAAGAAGAGGTGGATATTTTCTTAGTTGATCGGCCAAAACAGGGTCAAGGACCATTGATTACAGGAGAAAAGATTAGGAAACTGGCAGAAAAATATCCCCTTTTAATAGCGGGGGGTTTGGATAGTCAGAATGTTGCAAATGCGATTTCGGAGGTTGGAAGAGAATTATTAGGAGTTGATGTTAGTGGTGGAGTTGAGCATGTTGCTGGAGTGAAAGATGAGCAGCTTGTAGGGTATTTTATCCAAGAGTCAAGGAGAGAATATGCGAAATTCTAAATCTTATGCGTTACAACTTGATGCTAGGGATCCACTACATCATTACAAAAAGGAATTTTATTTCCCACCTAAAACAATTTATATGGATGGTAATTCTTTGGGACTTTTATCTAAACGAGCGGAAAAGAGTTTACTAGAGACAGTTAAATCATATAAATTATTTGGTATTGATGGGTGGTTAAAGGGTGATAATCCATATTTTTATTTAGCAGAAAAACTTGGTGAGATGACAGCTCCTTTGCTAGGTGCTTTACCTGAAGAGGTTATAGTTGCTAATTCAACAACTGTAAATTTACACCAACTCTTAGCAACCTTTTTTAAACCAAAGGGCAAAAGAACTAAGATACTTGCTGACGAGTTTGCATTTCCCTCAGATATTTATGCAATCAAAAGTCAGTTGTTTTTTCATGGTCTCCATCCAGATAAACATTTAGTTTTAGTAAAAAGTAGGGATGGAAAAATAATTTATGAAGATGACATTATCTCTTCCATGACAGATGAGATAGGAGTAATAATATTACCGACGGTTATCTATCGTAATGGGCAAGTACTTGATGTTAATCTCCTCACTCAAGAGGCACACAAAAGAGGGATAATAATTGGATTTGATGCATGTCATTCTATTGGCGTAATACCACATAACTTTCATAAACAAGGAGTAGATTTTGCATTTTATTGTAATTACAAATATATGAACGGGGGCCCTGGTGCTCCAGCAGGACTCTTTGTACATAAGAAACATTTTGGCAAGGTCCCTGCTCTAGCAGGATGGTTTTCATCTGCTAAAGACACACAATTTGATATGAGTCATGAATTTAAACCTGCAAAAAATGCTGGTGCATACCAGATCGGTACACCACACATTTTAAGCATGGCACCACTTCTTGGTGCTCTAGAGCTTATTAATGAAGCAGGTATAGATAGGATAAGGGAAAAATCATTAGACCTGACAGGGTATATGATTAAACTTATTGATTCTGAACTGGCTGGTATGGGCTTTTCTATTGCAAGTCCTCGTTCTTCTAAAGCAAGAGGAGGTCATGTGGCTTTACAACACAAAGAAGCTGCTAGAATTTGTAAAGCTCTTAAAGAGAAGGGAATTGTTCCTGACTTTAGGCCGCCAGATATTGTTCGTCTTGCACCCGTTCCTTTGTATAGATCCTTTAGTGATGTTTTTGAAGTAGTGCAGAGTATTAAAAAAATTATGATGAATAAAGATTTTCTTAAGTTTAAAAATGAAAGAGAGGTTGTAGCTTAACTATGAACAGCAAACACGGACATTTTGGAAAATTTGGTGGTAGATATGTACCTGAGATGTTAATTCCTGCACTGGAAGAGTTAGATAGGACTTATTCTGAATCGAAGAAGGATAAAAAATTTCAGAAAGAGTTTAAGCACCTTCTTAAAACTTATTGTGGTAGACCGACCCCGCTAACTTTCGCAGAAAATCTAACCAGGAAATTAAATGGAGCAAAGATTTATCTAAAAAATGAAGGGTTAAACCCAACCGGAGCCCACAAGATAACACATTGTATCGGCCAGGCTTTACTTGCAAAGAGAATGGGTAAAACTAGGCTTATTGCGGAGACAGGAGCAGGACAACACGGCGTTGCGACAGCAACAGTAGCGGCGAAATTTGGGTTTGATTGTACAGTATATATGGGTGAAGTTGATATTCAAAGGCAAAGACCAAATGTTTTCTTGATGGAACAATTGGGGGCTAAGGTAATTCCTGTTAAATTTGGTCAAAGAACTTTAAAAGATGCAGTTAACGCTGCCTTAAAGGATTATATTGAGAACGTTAAAACTACTCATTATATTTTAGGTTCGGTAGTAGGTCCCCACCCTTTCCCAACTATAAATAGAGATTTTCAGTCAGTTGTAGGAAAGGAAATAAGGAAACAAATTAAAGAAATGGAAGGTATATTGCCAAATTATATTATTGCCTGTGTTGGAGGTGGTAGCAATGCCATGGGGGCTTTCACAGACTTTATTCAAGACCTATCTGTTGAATTAGTTGGAGTAGAAGCAGGAGGGAAGGGTAAAAAGATTGGTGAAAATGCTACACGTTTTCCTACAGGAAGTGTCGGAGTTATTGAAGGATATAAATCATATTTCCTTCAAGACTCTGATGGACAATTGCAAAAAACACATAGTATATCGGCAGGGCTTGATTATCCAGGAATAGGACCACAATTAGCAGACTTACAAAGTAGCGGAAGAGTGAAGTTTACTTCAGTTACAGATAAAGAGGCTCTTGAGGCTTTTAAATTACTTACTCAAACAGAAGGGATTATCCCGGCTTTAGAATCAGCTCATGCAGTAGCAGAAGCAATTAAGTTAGCATCTAAATTACCAAAAAATAAAGTTATTGTTGTTAATCTATCTGGTAGAGGAGATAAAGACTTATTTATAATTGCTAAAGCATTCAAGGATAAAAACTTCCTTCAATTTTTAAAAGACTATGTTAAGGAGGAAGAAAATGAATCTGATTGATAAACAACTCATGAGAATTAAAAAGGAAGAGAGATTGGGATTGATGACTCATCTTGTGGTAGGGTATCCATCTCTTGAGATAACTAAATCTTTAGTTAAAGTAATGGAAGAGGCAGGAGTAGATTTTATTGAGTTACAAATTCCCTTCTCTGATCCATTAGCAGATGGTCCAACTATAATGCGAGCTTGTGAGAAAGCCCTAGATAATGGAGTAAAAGTTAAAGATGCTTTTAAACTAGCAAACAGATTAACAAAGGAAGCTAAAATTCCAATTCTTTTTATGGCTTATTATAATACTGTTTTTAAATATGGGACTGAGAAGTTTTGTCAGGATGCCAAACAAGTAGGAATTTCTGGATTAATCATTCCAGATGTACCTATAGAGGAGGAACATCAGGAACACTTTATAAAATACTGTAAGGAATCTGGGCTAAAAAATATAAGAGTTATCTCACCTGTATCCACAGAGGAACGATTAAAGAAAAATGCAGAGGTTACTGATGGATTTGTTTATTGTACAGCTAGACAAGGTATAACTGGAGCCCAAAAGGAACTTGATATACAAGTCGTTACTTTTCTGAAAAATGTTAAGAAATATTTTAAAATTCCTATTGCAGTTGGCTTTGGAATATCTAATAGAAAGAGAATTGAATTGGTTAAACCTTTTGCTGATATAGCAATAATAGGCAGTGCAATCATTGATGTTATAAATAAATCTAATAAGGAACGTTTAGAGGGTGATATTATAGGTTTCTTAAGATCAGTTCGTGCATAAAATAATAAGCTACCCACCATCCTACTCAATATAGTTTTTGCTTCATTCTGATCCGCAAAATCCGCATTTAGCCCTTTATAAAAGCATAGGTTATCGGGTAGAATGAGCCCAATATTAAAATGAACATGAGTCTTTATGATAAGTTCACTTCGAAAGAGAACCTCAAAACAGCTTTCTTCTACTTGAAAGAAGAAATTGATCATAGCACCTTGCCTCTTGATCCTATTTCTAAACCAACTTTGAACGCAATCACAGAATTGGGTGATGAATTTTTTGATGCACTGGCAAAATACTTACAAAACGGTCATTATAAACCTGGCAGAGTTGATTATACTTTTGCCCAGAAAGATAATCTCAGTCTACGTCCAATTTGTGTACTGTCCGTTATAGATAGAATTATTTATCAAGCACTTTTAAACCCCTTAATTTTAGGTAATGCTATTGATAAAAAACTTCTTAGCTACTGTTTTGGAAACCGTATTTTGGGTAAAGAGACTTATTTTGGTTCTTATAAACCCCAGTGGAGTAAATTTTGCCAGAAACAAATTGAAGCATTCGAGGAAGGATATAAATGGCGATCTGAATTTGATATAAAGACATTTTTTGAGGAGATTATTGTTAGTACTCTTATCTCAATTTTGAGAGATAAATTCTTTATAACCGACCAATCAATCCTTGATCTATTAGAAAACCAATTAACAATATGGACAGAGAAACAACAGATTAACCTAGGTATCCCACAAGGAGCTGGGGTTTCTCATGTTCTAGCCAATGCTTATCTGTATCCTCTAGATACATTTATGAACGATTTAATGGGTGATAAAACTTTTAAATACTTTCGCTATATTGACGGTATAGTCGTAATGGCGAGAGATAGCAATTCTTTGAACCGGATTATTGAAAAAGCAAGTTTATTCTTAAGACAATACAATTTAGACCTTAACGAGAAAACTAAACTAGAAAAACTTAAAAATACTAATAGCATTAAAGAACTCAAATTCTATGATTCGTATGGGACGATGAATATAACGTCGAAACAAAAGGTAAGAAAGATAGAAAAAAAGTTAACAAAGATATTTAAAAAAATAAAAAATGGAACTGAATTGGAGAAACTAGAAAAAAGCAGTCTAAATTATTACTTGAAAGCTTCTTCGGCTTGGTATATTTCAGATAGGTCTGATGAGTTTATTGAAATAATTCCACACAGGCCGTACCTGATTCATCATATAACTAATTATTTATTGTTTTATCTCTCGGGTTTCTTTAAAGTTGGAAAAAAGGTTGCCTTGTCTAGATATAACAAACTATGGAATATCTACAAAAATAATTCTCTAAGCGATTGGACTAAATTTTGGCTTTTAAAAGCACTTTCTATACCAGAATATGCTGTTGATAATGAGGAATTTCAGAGTGAGTTAGATAAAATACTAACTGATAAGGATGCTAAACTTCTTAGAATTGTTGCACTATCATATAAAGCTTATGTGCAAGAATATACAGATAAGTCAATTTCTCTAGATTTTACAATAGACGACATAAGACGTTATATCGTAAGTGCTAAAACAGATGCTGAAAAAGCGGTCTATTACTACTTCATTATTTATTTAAAAGATTCAGAAGAAACTGAAACTATAACCGAAATGGTACATGAAGCATTGCAAGCAGAATCGTCTGAGATACAGCTTATAGGGCTTTATCTTGCAAAACAGTTAAGCATTAAACCAATCTTAGATAGAACTGGGTCATTAAGTAAACTCTACCTTAAACTACCTCCAGATACTAAAGAAGGAAAATCGATAGAAGGCAGACAAATACAATCAAAAGAGTCCGATTATCTCAACTTTGAAGGTAAGATTGCCAAAGATCAATTTGCTCCATTTTTAGGGTTTTCAAAATCTAGATATGCAAATGCTCATGTTGAGGATTCTAAAAAGCCTATTGATGAGGGGGTGAGCGGTTTCCCTTTGGAACTAACCTTGGCTGGTAAAGTTTTAAGGATAGAAGGGTATGTATTTAAGGAGCCGGTAGACTTGATTACTATACAAGCGGGAGGATCAGCAGCGCTCCTAGACCCAATTTTTAAGATTTGTCGGTCGCAACAAACAAGTTGGAAAATTATATCAAAAAAGAAGATTGAAGCCACAGTAGGGTATGACAAAATTTCATCGTTTCAAGAAATTTTAAAAGATCTGAGCACATTTTCTAAATATACTAGTGGGATAGGGTTAAAAGGTGCTCTACGCAGTTTATTTATCGGAAAGATAAATGATCAGACTGGTATAAAGATTCGTATAGCAGTGTCAACTAAAGACTGGAATAATTTGCCGACCAAGAAGCAGGAAGACGATCGGTTAACCAGTCTTATTAGTAAGATTGATGAGGAAGAACAAAGGTATGCGAAAGCCTATGGTTCAGGGTCCTTAGATTTTGAGCAATTCAAAGACTTAATGAGAGATGCCAAGAAAAGAAAGCTGATTTTCCAAACACATCTTAATAGTCTAAAATTAAACACTCGAGATGAAGATTTAGACAAGGTTCAGGTAGATGATATTTGCTATAAGGCAAATAAGGTACTAAATGAGATAGAATATACAGATAAGTCTAGATCTATTAAAACTTTAGTAGATAAAGTAATTATAAAAGAAGGAGGATGGGTACAAGTATGCGGACATATACCGTTGTTTATCCAAAAGTTGGGAGATGAGCCTACGAGTTGGAATTGTGGGGTTACCAAATGTGGGGAAAAGTACGCTTTTTAATGCTTTGCTTAAAAAGCGGGTGGCTCTTGCTGCAAATTATCCTTTTGCCACGGTTGAACCAAACGTGGGAGTGGTGGTTGTGCCAGATGAGCGGTTGGATAAGTTGGCAGAGCTCGTGAAGACCGAAGAAAAAATGGATTCACTTCCGCCAATTGTGCCGGCTGTTGTGGAATTTGTGGATATTGCTGGTTTGGTTAAGGGAGCATCAACCGGAGAGGGTTTAGGTAATCAATTTTTATCTCATATTAGGGAGGTGGATGCAATTATCCATGTTCTCCGTGATTTTGAAGATTCCAATATTGTCCAGGAGGGCAGTGAAAATCCTGATGCGGATCGGTTAACTATTGAAACAGAATTAGGCTTGGCAGATTTACAGGTTTTGGAAAAACTAATTGTGGTAGAGGAGGAACCAGAAAAACTGGAGATTCTCAAAAAAATTCAGGAAGAATTAAATGCTGGAAGATCATTAGGAAGATTTAAGATTAATGATTTAAGATTTAAGATCTGGTTTGAAAAGCTGCCGTTACTTTCTATAAAACCAATATTATATGTCTACAATGTTAGTGAAGATGAATATGCGAAGCGGTTAGATGACAAGATTGGGGAAGGGAATTCCATTGTTATTTGTGCCAAGTTAGAGGAAGAGCTGGCTGATTTAAGTGAGACTGAAAGATGGGATTATTTAAAAGAGATGGGTATTGAGGAAACAGGTTTGGAAAGATTAATTAAGGCTGCTTATAAACTTCTGGATTTAATTTCCTTTTTAACAGCCGGACCAAAAGAAATTCGGGCTTGGACTATCAAGAAGAATACAAAGGCTCCTCAGGCTGCTGGAGTAATCCACACGGATTTTGAGAAAGGTTTTATTAGGGCGCAAGTTATTGAATATGAAAAGCTGATTGACGCTACCTCTTATGGGTCAGCTAAACAAAAGGGCTGGATAAGAACGGAAGGAAAAGATTACATAGTTCAGGATGGAGATGTAATCGAATTTTTGGTTTCTAGCTAGAACAGTTGCTAGTCTTTTGACTTTTTGGCTTTAGGAAGCTATTATCTACAACATGATTGAAACAGTAAAACAGCTGACAAAGGTTGTTGAGGGAAAATTAGAAGCATTAGATCGTATCCTAGATCCTGTTAATCCAGAAATTTTAGTTCCTAAGAGTAATGAACAAGACTTAAAGATGAGAGGATTAGTTCGTGATTATGTTAGTGACATTCGAGTCGTAGGAATTGAAAATTTAAGAGCAGCAGTAAAACAGGCTGATGGAGATGAATTGGTATTAACTACTGTCCGTAACCATCAAACATATTTTGATATTGCTACAGCCAGGGCTGCTTTTGAGAGCGAAGGAGAAAAAGAGTATGCTGATGCTCAAGTTTTCCCGTCAGGGCTGGAAATTTATGAACTCTACCGCGATACTCATTTTCCAGCTAATGAAATTGCTGTCATGACAGTGGCACCGCAGGATGCTCTTTTAATAGATCAGGGTTTAAGAGGAATATTTGGTGAACTAACAGAGGCGCAAAGAGCTTTACTTGAAGCTTGCAAGCAAGGGTTTTCCAGTCTAGTTAGACGTTCAATTAGAGAAATAGCTATTCAAGTAGTTTCCACCAATAGGTTAACCATTTTTCCTGAGGCAGAATTTCCACTAATAGATGGTTTGACCCAAAGACCAAAACTAACAACTGCAGCATATTTTAGAAGACCTGGAATAAATTTGCCAATCAGACAGGATGGGCCACATCTAATGTTTGCACCAGATACTGAGCACTCACCAAACAGACCAAATAAATTTGTACTAGAAATGTGGATTGGTAAGCATTTTACCAATGATCAAGTAGCGAAAGCATTAGCAGCTGTTCCAGAAGAAGAAAAGATAGCTGAAAATATAACCGAAGCTGATATTGCTTTCAAGGCAGTTGTTGACCTAAGGCCGGATAGAGTGGATCCTGTTTTAATTCCTTTTTATGCTCATTTACCTTCAGTTTGAAGAACTTTTACCACCGATGCGTTCTAATTGTTTATTTGGCCGTATTCTAGGGTTTCTAGCCATTAATATCTGAAAATCTTTCTCACCAGTTCTACTCTTAGCATAGAAACAGACCAAATCTCTTGCACGGGCCATGTCCAAAAATTGTTCACCCTCACCTAAATGTGGGCTAACATTATTATTTAGAGTTTCTAAACATTGATAGAGAATCCTGGCAATAAATCTTCTATCAATACCCAGGGCTCTAAAGGATAGCACAGCTCTTTCCGGGTCTGGCAAAATAGCGTCTCCTGGCATGGTAAATCTTTCAAACACGTAGAAAATGTCTTCTGCCGTATCCTTAGGAGATAAAATACCTAAAGCTGTGATAATTTTTTCAAAGCCAACTCCATGGGTATCCTCATCAGGTTTTACAGTTCTTTTTAAGGCACCTGCAGAATTAGAAGCTGTTTCTTGGATTGCACTGATATATTGTCCGTAAGAGGGCCCGGTTGTTTTTTCTTGAGGGTAAGGAAAAATTAACATCTGACGAATTGTTCTAAAAGGTGGGATCCATCGCCTTCTAGATACTTGTTCTAAATATCTATCAACCTGATCTTGTGTTGCTCCTCTTGTTTGAACTGCAATTAACTCCAAAGCGGGTGGATGAAACGATTCATCCGCATCCCAACCATGATAAAACCTTTTTAAAGTAGGAATTCCATCAAATAATAGAAATGCCCATTTAGTATATTCATCCGCTCTAGCTTCAATTCCTAATAAAGAAAGAGTAGCTTCCGTCATAACAGGCGAGAGAGTGTCTTGTTGAAGTGCTTCTGGAGGAATATACAAAGAAGGTGATTCTGCCTTGTGAGGCTTACCCTCCTGTCCTGCTATACGCTGAGCGTTTCTGATGGCTGATTGATCTTCAATTTTAAATGTCCCATCTTCAAGTATGGTCCAGTTTCTTGGTTTCATTCGGCCTGTTAGGTGGGGAAACAATGGGGCAAGGGCCTCCTCTATTTGTTTTTCTTCCTCAGTGGGTTCAAAATTAGCTAATAAAACTTGGTATCCATCTGAACCTGTGGGTAAACCCTGAAGATAGTTCCTTTCGCCAACTTTTCCAAAGGATTTAAAGTCTGAAGGTCCGAGACTATGATTCAGAAAGGTTCCTGAAATATCGGTCTCTAAAAATCTAGCACTCATTTGAGAAATTATACCTAACTTGGCAAGTTTTTGCTAGAAACTATTGAATTTATTAGATGATCAGGGTAAAATACCTTCAGTGAATTCATATTATTTAACTTTAGTTTTAAAACCAGATCTGGATGAAAAAGCTCGCAAAGAGCTTCTGGATGATGTTAAAAAGAAAATAGTTGGACAAGTGGGCAAAATAGAAAAAGAGGATCTCTGGGGAGCGAGGGATTTGGCTTATCCAATAAAAAAACAAACCAAAGGTTACTTTGCTCATTTCCAAGTTAATACTGATCCAAAAGTTGCCAAGGGTATTGACAAAGAGCTAAAAGTGGAAGAAAATCTGCTTAGATATTTACTAGTAAGAGTCTAGTCGCTAGAATCTAGAGTCAAGGAATTAAATGGCCAGCAGAAGTTGGAATAGAGTAGAACTAATAGGTAATTTAACCAGAGACCCCGAACTTAGGTTTACCCCAAATGGAGCGGCAGTTTGTACTTTTGGTTTAGCCACCAACAGAACTTATGTTTCCGATGGTGAGAAAAAAGAAGAGGTAGATTTTCACCGTTTAGTGGCCTGGAATAAACTGGCCGAACTATGCAATCAACTGCTGCGAAAAGGTCACAAAGTTTTTATTTCCGGCAGGTTACAAACTAGATCTTGGGAAGCACAAGATGGCCAGACCAGAAATGTAACCGAAATTGTGGTGGAGGATATGATTGTACTAACACCCAAGAGTAATGGTGAGCCAGCAGTGGCTGGAACCTTAAATGTTGAGGATTTACCAAAAGAGGCGGTTGAAAAAAAAGCAGAAAGGGCACAGGAGTCAGCAGAGCCAAATCAGTCAGAGGAGTTAAAGGTAGGGAAGAAAGATAAGGAAAAAGATGAGACAGAAAATCCAGAAACCCCTGCGCAGGAAGAAGTAAAAGAAGACTTGCCGTTTTAAGGCCATTAAGATATAATCCCAAGGTTATGCCAGCAAAGAAAATTACCAGAAAAATTATTTCTGGACGAAAAAGCCCGGTTATTGCTAAACCCGTGGTTAAAGAAACTGTAAGTTTGGAGAAAGCCACTGAAACTGAGATTCCCAAAGAAGGACGACCAAAAAGGTATTGCTTTTTTTGCAAAAATAAATTAATCCCCACTTATACCGATATAGTCAACCTAAGGCGTTTTTTAACAGACCGAGCTAAAATTTTACCAAAACAGCGCAGTGGGGTTTGTTCAAAACACCAAAGAGGGGTAGCCAAAAATATAAAATACGCTCGCCATTTAAGCTTACTTCCATTTGTACCTAAAGTATAAAAGCTGTAAACTAAAAGTATATGCCTACCAAACTGTCTGGTTTATTTGACAGCTTTGATAATCTTGATCAAATAGACGTAAGTAATTTAATTTTTTGGCTTAAGCCCGCACCAGAACCAATACAATTGGAAAATTATCTGGCCAATAAAATTTTATATCCACAAACTGTCCCTTTAACTATTAGCGATATGAAAATTGAGCTGGCAATACTAAGGGAGGCACTGCGTCTTAACGGTCCAAAACCCGGCTTACCAGCTGGTCCAATGCTGGGAGATAATCCTTTTTTAAATACTACCTTGCGAAAAATAATTATTCCTGAACATTTTTTGCGCTTTGTTCCAAACCTGGGGGATTTAACCTGGGCTTTTGTGGATGGCTTGCTTATCA
>Ga0209515_10002559_pt1 | contig 27734 bp, 29 predicted proteins | sample Subgroupgradi54m_FD_187454 | JGI IMG/M metagenome (GOLD analysis project Ga0209515, IMG submission 187454) | Subsurface groundwater microbial communities from S. Glens Falls, New York, USA - GMW60B uncontaminated upgradient, 5.4 m (SPAdes)... ... | reverse complement strand
AGCGAAGCTGGAGAAATTGTTGGCCAAAGTGGACGCCTGCCAGGAGCGGCTGGGGAGGATCCCTGCCTTCCTGAAGCGCTTCCGCCGATCCATCCTCGCCGCCGCCTGCTCCGGCCGGCTCACCGCCGACTGGAAAAAGAAACATGGGAACCAACTGTGGGACGAAAAAACCATTGGTGAACTCGAGTTATTTATCGGAAGCGGTGTCACCCCGAAGGGAGGCAAGTCAGTCTATGTTTCTTTGGGAATCCCGTTTGTTCGCAGTCAGAACGTGTATCCAGCAGGGCTCATTTTGAATGACATTGCATACATTACCCCAGCATTGCACAAACAAATGTCTCGTACGCATCTTCGCCCGTTGGACGTCCTTCTGAATATCACTGGTGCTTCGATTGGTCGGTCAACGGTTGTTCCCGAAGACTTCGGGAAAGGGAACGTCAATCAGCACGTCTGCGTCATTCGTATCCAGCCAGTGTTATCGCCGAAGTTTCTGTCCATGTTTTTGAACTCACCCGCTGGACAAGACCTGATATTTGAGACGCAAGTAGGAGTGACTCGTGAAGGTTTGAACTACAGCCAACTCAGAACCTTCTCAGTACCAGTACCTTCGCTTGCCGAACAACAGGAAATCGTCCGCCGAGTTGAGTCCTTGTTCGCGCTGGCCGACCAGATCGAAGCACGCTGTGCGCAGGCCAAAGCGCACGTGGACAGCCTGACGCAAGCGATTCTCGCCAAAGCCTTCCGCGGCGATCTGGTCCCTACCGAAGGAGAAAAACCGGAACTGGCCCGGATGGGTCCCGCCTAGCTGATCTAGGCTGGCACATTTGGAACGTTCCTATTCCTCTCAGTGCGAATAGGAAATGGTGATGTGGCACTGAAAGTCCCGTCGGTATAACATGTTGGTCAGAGAAAAGTTACAGTAGCTCATGGCTCAATCACCCAATCCGTTTCTCCCTTCTGTTCCTTCGGCGACTTCACAACAACCCAACCTGGGGGCATTAGCGGCTCTCCTTTCTCCCTTGTTGTATCAGAAGACAAATCAATACTTCAGGAACCAGCGGATTTACATAGACGGATATACGTTCAAGAACTGTCGTTTCGATGCTTGCGAGCTTGTGACCTACAAAGGTACTTTCGTGTTTGAGCATTGCGTCATCGGGGATGACACCATTATCAGCTATGGCGGGGAGGCGCTGAAGATCGTGAAGCTCTTCAACAGCAAGAGCCCATACTGGGCGCTTTTCCCGCACATCGTGGCGCAGAGAAACCTTGACGGTACCTTCACGATCACCTGACCTATGGAAGGCAAAGACCAACCGAAGCCCGTATTCCACAGAGAGGCCTCTGCTCGCCTGTGGGGCGAGTTGAGAGGTAGGTTTTCGAGCTTCAACGTAGGCCAGATAGTGTCGCTCACCGCGATTCTGCTCTTCGTGGGGCTGTGCCTGACGTTCGCTGGTTTCAACCCATCCCTATTACCGTTTCTGAAGGGGATCGTCGTCGTCCTCCTGGTCCTGTTCGTTATGGTGGTTGCAGGCGGTTTCATCCGCAACGCCTTCACCAGGCCTGAGAACGAGTTTTCACCTGTAATCACGAAGTTCATGCACCAGCATCGAGCCATCGAGATACGAGGCCTACCAAGTAGTGCCGTGACTACGGAGTTCATCGGTGGCGTGTCAGCGCTGGTGTTTATCGAAAACCCGCCTCCTGAAGGGATAATCGAAGGCGATGTTACCGACCAGAAGGCAATCCGCCTACTCACGGATGCAGAGAAACAAGAGCTTCATGAGAAGGAACAGCAAGAACTTGAACAACACAAGAATAAGGTACAACAGACACTTCTCGATATGAGTAAGGGTAGCGGTGGTGGAGGAAGACCAGCCCCGCCACAAGGCGCGAGCAAATCAGCCCCTGCGCCCTAAACATTTGGTTTCAGCCCGCTACTCAAGACGGGACGCCGGTGAACGCGAACCGGATCACGTCAGGCGGGGCCCTGGATGATCTGCTCGAACTCCTACACAAGGACTGGAGGACCGGTGCCGTGCCAAATAGTCCCGCCTCGCTGATCTGGGCTGGCAAAGGTTGTCTTGACGGGGAGCGTAATTCTGTCTATACTATAGCCAGAATACTCTTTCATGCGATACGACCTGATCCTGGCGCCGGAAGCCGTTGACGACGTGCGGAATCTCAAGGCGCATCTACGGTCGATGGTTCGGGACGCGATCGAAACCTCGTTGCGCCATACCCCGACAGGTGTCAGCAGGAGCCGCATCAAGCGATTGCGAGGGCTTGCGCGGCCGCAGTTTCGCTTGCGGGTGGGAGACATTCGAGTCTTCTACGATGTCAGAGAATTGAGGGTCGAAATCTTGGCCGTGGTGCCAAAGTCCGAAGCCGCGGAATGGCTGAGACGGGAGGGGAAGCCGGCATGAAACGAATTGCGCTGTCTGAGGTCAAAGACGATTTGTCCAAGTATCTGCACGTCGCGGAGCGCGAGGAAGTCGTGATCACGCGGCATGGCAAACCGGCTGGAATCCTCATCGGCTTCAGATCCGAGGATGACTGGTTTGAGTACCGCTTGGAGCGCGATCCCCGGTTTCTGCGGCGCGTGGAAGCCGCCCGCAAGAGTCTTAGGGCGGGACGGGGCGTCAAGCTTGAGGACGTCAACTGGTCATAAGAACAATCGGAGGCAGCAGGCTTGACCTATCCTTCAAAATGCCCCTGCAGAGGGGGGAATCTCACCAGACTCTCAATGGAAAAAATTCGGAAAGAACACAATAAGATTGTAGCGAAAGCCAAGACCTCTTCAGGTGTAGAAAACCTGATGAAGGTCTACCAACGATTTCAACAGGCTAACGCGATCACTACGGAATATATGCGGCTCATTTCGCCAGAAGCCCGCCAGGTTAACAGTAATAAATCTCTCCTGCTGCTAAGATCATAGAGAACCATAATGGAAGGGCATTCGTAAAGCTTTCTGGTGGCATTCGCATTCCAGTTCAAGTTCAGAATCTCCCACTGCCGCAAGCTCCAAAGACACCGGTTCAACCCTCACAGGCACCTGCTCCCGCGCTGTCTTGAGGACTCCCTCGGCTGCGCCCAGCGCACTCTCGATGCCCTGGCGCCGTTGCTCGCCGCTCGTTCGGGACCGCACGTTACGTCGAATTAACCGCCGCGTAACGCGCCGGTAATCTCCGTGCAGTGTACTACTCTCCTGATGGGCGTCTCAATCCGTCAACTCCAAGAGGAAGTCCGGCAACTACGCCGAGAACTGCAGACTCTCGCACAGGTGAGCAAGGCGGTCGCCTCGGAGCGCTACCTCGATGAGATCCTTCAACTCATCGTCACGGTGACCGCTGAGCTGATGGGATCGAAGATCTGCTCGCTGATGTTGCTCAACGAGGCCAAACAGGTGTTGGTGATCAAAGCCACCCAGGCCCTCAGCCCAGCCTACCGGAACAAGCCCCCGATCAAAGTGGGTCAAAGCATCAGCGGTCGAGCGGTCAAGGAACGCCAGCCGATCAGTGTCCTTGATGTGACCCAGGCTGACGGCTACATGTATCCGGAGATTGCGGCGCAAGAAGGGTTGAAGTCACTGTTGTCGGTTCCCATGATGATCAAGAAGCGAGCCACCGGCGTGCTCAACCTCTATACGGCAATCGAGCATCAGTTCAGTGAGGACGAGATTCGGGTGTTGTCGACCATTGCCAACCAAGCGGCGGTCGCGATCGAGCATACCAGGCTCTTCGAACAGTCGGTGGCGCTGCAGAAATCTCTCGAGGACCGCAAGCTCGTGGAAAAAGCCAAAGGCGTGCTGATGCAGCATGCTCGTGTGTCCGAAGCGGAAGCCTTTCGCACCCTCCAGAAACAGAGCATGGAGAAGCGCAAGACGATGCGCGAGATCGCCGAGGCGATCCTCTTAGCCCGTGAGCTGCTGGACCAAAACACTTGACAACCTGATTGGTGTTGCTATAGTAGTGCACGATCCAACGGCGGATCGTCAGTCGAACAAGGGCGTTCGCGAAGAGCGAGCGCCTTTTGCGTTCTGGTCGGAAGCACCGCTGGCTTGAGGCTGGCAGCGGTGAAGCTGCCGGTTGAGGTGGAACAACGGCGTTCCCTTGCAAGACGAGGGGACGCCGTGCTTGTTGTTGGACGCCGGTGCGAGGAATCGAGGTGCGTATGAAAGAGGTCGTGGCGATCATCAGGCCGCAGCGGTGGAGCCACACGAAGCTTCGGATCCAGCGGTTGCGCGTGCAGGCGTTCACGGTCAGCCGGGTCCTCGGCCGGGGCCGCGAGCGGGGATTGCGCTACCTCCCGCGCAAAGGGGCTGCCAGCGGGATGGGCGTTCGGTATCTGCCGAAGCGGATGATCTCCTGGATCGTGGAAGAGGCCCACGTCGAGCCTCTTGTCCGGGCGATCATCGAAGCCAACCAGACCGGTCAGCTCGGTGATGGGAAGATTTTCGTCTTGCCGGTTGAGGAGACGGTGCGCATCCGCACGGATGAGCGAGGTCTTGAAGCGCTGCGAGCCGAGCCTGCATTTGAGATGGTCTTGGGGGCCATGCATGCGTCCGGGCAATAACCCGATTGAAACCTACAAGGCCGCCAAGGGCGGCGATGGGCTGCGCATCCTGGACGATCTGCCACGGGTCATCCAGCAAGGCTACGAGTCATTGACTCCCGCAGATAAAGAGTTGCTGAAGTGGGTCGGGGTCTTCTTCCGCAAGCCCACGCCGGGCAAGTTCATGATGCGCATCCGGATGCCGAATGGGTTTGCGACCAGCGAACAGCTCTCGGCGATTGCCGATGTCTCTGAGCGGCTCGGCAACGGAACGTTGGATCTCACCACGCGCCAGCAGGTCGAGCTGCGCGGCTACACGCTGGCGGGGCTCCCCGAGATCTGGGAGAAGCTGCGCGGGGTCAGCCTCCGGTCGCTCCAGACCGGTATGGATAACATCCGTAATCTCAACGGCTGCCCCCTGGCCGGCTTGACGCCCCATGAGCTGTTGGATGCCTCGCCGATCGTCTTGGAACTGGACCGGCTCATCGTGGGTGAAGAGGGCAATCCGGAGTTCACGAACCTGCCCCGTAAGATGAACGTGACGGTGACCGGGTGCCTGGAGAATTGCACCCACAACGAATCGCAGGACATTGCCTTAGTGCCTGCGACGAAGATGATCGAGGGGACAACCCGCCCAGGCTTTCATGTCCTGGTCGGAGGCAAGATGGGCTCGGGAGGCTTTACCATCGCCTCGAACCTGGACTGGTTCATTGAGCCGCATCAGGCCATTGACGTCGTGATTGCGATCATCAAGCTCTTCCGCGATGAGGGTCCCCGCGAGGCCAGGACCAAATCTCGGCTGGCGTTTCTGTTGACAGAGTGGGGTGTGGACCGCTTCCGCACGGAGCTACAGAGGCGGCTTGGCTGGACGCCACGCTCAGCCGGGCAGGATGCCCGGACTGAGCGGCACACGGATCATCTGGGAGTCGCTCTCCAGAAAACGCCCACGCGGTGTTCCGTCGGCCTGGGCGTCACAGTAGGACGGATCGCTCATGAGTCGCTGCGCGAGCTGGCCCGCCTGGCCCGCGTCTATGGGACGGGTGAGGTGCGCTTCACGATCGGGCAGAGCGCCATTCTCATCAACGTGCCGCAGGAGCGCGTGAGCGGATTGCTGCGCGAACCGCTGCTGAAGGAGCTGTCGCCCGACCCGTCGCGTTTCACCAGAGGGCTGGTGAGCTGCACCGGCGTTCAGTACTGCAACCTCGCCGTCATTGAAACCAAAACCCGGGCGGTGCAGATTGCGGAGGCGCTGGACACACGATTGGGTCCTGAGGGTGAGCCGGTGACGATCCACTGGTCAGGCTGTCCAGCCGGCTGCGGTAATCACCTCGCCGCTGACATCGGGTTGCGTGGAATGAAAGTCAACGTCGGCGGTCAGGCGGTCGATGCGGTGGCCATCTACGTCGGTGGCCGGACCGGCCCGCACGCCAAAGCCGGCCAGCCCATCATGGAGATGGTGCCCTGCGATGAGGCGCTGCCCGATGTGCTGGCCACGATCGTCAAGCACCTTGATCTCTTCAAGCAAATTGAGCCAGTTCCTGGAGTGAAAGATCGCGTGCTCATGGTCCCCGCTGGTGCGCCGGACGATCCGCTCTGGGACGAGAGGGGCAACGGCTCTTCTGATCTTGACACCCAGGAACACTCACCGATGGCGGCTCAACCAATCAAGGTCAAGGCGTGCAGTGAACGTGAACTACGCGAAGGGATTGGGAGGCTGGTGAGCGCCCCAGGCAAGTCGCTGGCCCTCTTTCGCGTCGATGGACAACTCGTGGCCATTGACGCGGAATGTCCGCACGCCGGCGGAGCGCTCTATGAGGGAAGAATTGAGGCCGGCTGCGTGGTCTGCCCGTTGCATGAGTATTCGTTTGAGCTGGCGACTGGTCGCTGCAGGAGCCAGCCAGGTTTGAGCGTTCGAACCTATCCGGTGATGGTTGAGCAGGGCGACGTGTATGTGGAGGTGACATGAAACTGATTCGAGCGATCATCCGGCCGGAGCGAGAGGAGCAGGTGGTCGCGGCGCTGGAAGCCGCGGGCATTGTCTCCTTGACGAAGATGGATGTCTTGGGCCGCGGGCAACAGCGTGGCATCCAGGTGGGTGCCACGATCTATGACGAGCTGCCCAAAGTCCAACTGATGATTGTCGTTGAAGACGCAAAAGTTGACACGGCGGTGGCCGCCGTTGAGGCCGGTGCGAAAACCGGCCAGCACGGCGATGGCAAGATCTTCATCGGCCCGGTTGACGCCGCCTACACCATTCGGACGGGAGAGCAGGCTGTCGAATGAACGTCCGAGTACGATTTTTTGCGTGGTTGCGTGACGCCACCGGTACCGAGGAGTGCTGGATCAGCCTGGCGCCTGGGGCCACCGGACGAGACGCCAAGGCGCTGCTGGTGTCGCGCTATCAGCGGCTGAGCGGGTTCCTCGATCGGGTGCGGCTGGCACTCAATCAGGAATACCAGACATGGGAGGTGCCGTTGCACGACGGGGATGAGCTTGCGCTTATCCCGCCGGTCAGTGGCGGCTAAAGGCGCATGAAGCATCTGACTACGAAACCCGTGTTGTGGGACCGCGTCGCGTATCTTGGGCGATTGGCGGCGAGTCACGGATGCGGAGCGCTGGTGACGTTCGTGGGGATTGTGCGCGGCGATTGGCAGGGAAGCCGTCAGGTCCGGGCGCTCTTCTACGACGCGTATGCCGAGATGGCGGAGCGTCAGGTGGAGCGGCTGGTCGCCGAAGCGCGGGCTCAATGGTCGCTTGAGATGGCCACCGTCCAACACCGGCTCGGCTTGGTGGAGGCCGGAGGGATCAGCGTGATCGTCGTCGTGGCGGCTCAACACCGCGCCGAGGCGTACGCGGCGTCGCAGTTCCTCATCGACCGGATCAAGCAGGAGGTCCCCATCTGGAAGCGGCAGCAGTATGACGATGGCACAGCCCAATGGACGATGGGCATCCAAGAAGTCTTGGCGGTGGCTGAGCCATCGGGAGCTGTGCATGCTCACGTATGAAGACGCCCTGCAGCACATCGTGAAGGCAGTGCCGACGCCTCGGCTCGCACGTGTCGCGCTTGAGAATGCGCTGGGGCTGACGCTGGCCCGCCCCATCATCTCGCGCGGCGATCTGCCCCGATTTGACAACACCGCGGTCGACGGCTATGCGCTCCGCGATTGCTCACAACCAGAGGCCAACGGTGTGCGGGTGCGCGTCGTCGGCTGTGCGGCCGCCGGGCGTCCGTACCGCAGGCGCGTCGGGCCCGGGGAGGCGGTGCGGGTGCTCACGGGCGGGGTCATTCCGCGCGGTGCCGGCTGCGTGGTCATGCAGGAACAAGTGACGCGGCAGGGAGATGAGATTGTGGTCGAGCGGTGGCCTACGCCGGGCCAACACATCCGCCGGCAGGGTGAGGATTGTGGCCGAGGCACCCGAGCGCTCGACGCCGGGCGACGGCTCAGGGCGCAGGAGCTGGGGCTGCTGGCATCGCTGGGCTACCGCACGGTGTCCGTCTATCCACGACCCACGGTGGCGATTCTGGTGACGGGTGATGAGATTCGGCCCCCCGGATCTGCGCTGAAACCCGGCCAGATCTATGAGAGCAACGGTGCGATGCTGAGCGCTCTGGTGCAACAGGCAGGGGCGTCGGTCATCCGGCTGGGCCAGGTTCGCGACGCCCTGCACCCGCTCATGGCCAAGATCCGCAAGGGCCTGGCCTGTGATCTCCTGCTCATCTCCGGGGGCGTGTCGGTGGGTGAGAAGGATTTCGTCCGCAGGGCGGCACGGCGGTGCGGCATTCGACCCGTCTTCTGGCGCGTGAACATCAAACCCGGCATGCCGTTGTTTCTGGGCACGTGCGGTCGAACGCTCGTCTTTGGCCTTCCCGGCAATCCCGTGTCGGTCTTCGTGACGTTTGAAGAGTTCGTGAAACCCGCCCTCGTTCGGCTCATGGGACGCGCGTGGCACGATGGCTACACGATGCCTGCGACGCTGGCGAAGGATCTGACAGTCTCCACCACACGACGAACGCATTTCGTCCGGGTGCGGTGTAACGGTGAGAACGGCCACGTGAACGTGGAACCGCTGGATGGACAGGGTTCGCACCGGCTCCTGAGTCTCACCGAGGCCAATGGATGGATTCGGGTCGTCTCCAACACAGGCCCGTGGTCAGCGGGAACGCCGGTGTTAGTTAAACAGGAACCCGCGTGATGGTCACAGGGTTCATCCTCGCAGGCGGACAGTCGAGCCGGATGGGACGCGACAAGGCGCTGCTTCCCATTGATTCACAGACGCTCATCGAGCTGGTCATGAAGCGGATTCAGCCGCTGGTCGATCGCGTGGCGGTGATCGGCCATCCACGCAACGTCCAGCCGCTTGGGGAACTGCTGAAGCAGAGGGTCCTGACGGATCTTAAGCCGGGGTGCGGGCCCTTGATGGGGATCTACACCGGCCTGATGCATACCGAGACTGCGCTGAACCTGTTTCTCCCCTGCGATATGCCCTGGGTCGAGGGCCGGCTCATCGAACGCCTGCTAAAGGTGTGTCACGGGGAGACGCGGGTCGTCGCCAGTCTGCATCCTGCGGAGGGAGTTCAGCCGTTTCCACTCATCTGCCACGTCAAGGCCTGCCGCACGATTGGGGCCTTGCTGGATCGGGCCGTCGCCTACGGCATCCGGCACTCCTGGAGCGGCTGCCATCGGGGCGGCCGCGGAATGCCGGGTGCGAGGGCGCCCGGCCTTCGGCGACCCCGCCTAGCGGCGGGGTGCCCGCCTCGGTCGCAGGAACAGTCGCTTCAGGCGCTGCTGCGTGGACCGCACACGCAGCTGGTCACGATCGAGGAACCTGACTGGTGGCATTCCTTCACGAACGTGAACACGCTCTCCGACTATGCCAAGCTCCACGATGAAACGACTCTCACACGTCGATCGTAACGGACGCGCGAAGATGATGGACGTCAGCGCCAAGGCGCCGACGCGCCGGCAGGCGCACGTGCAAGCGGTGATGCGGATGTCGCCTGAGGCGTTCGAGGCGATCCAGCACGAGTCGCTGAGGAAGGGCGACCCGTTCACCGTCGCCAAGATCGCCGGCATGCAGGCCGCGAAGCGGACGGCCGAGCTGATCCCGCTCTGCCATCCGTTGCCCATCGAGCACCTGGAGATAGCCTTTGAGCTGGATTCCGCGACGCAGACGGTCCGTCTGATCGCGTCAGCGACCACTACGGCCAAGACCGGCATCGAGCTGGAGGCGTTCGTGGCGGCGGCCATCGGCGCCCTGGCGCTCTACGACATGGTCAAAGCCGTCGATCCTGCCGCCACCATTACGGATCTCCAACTGCTCAAGAAGAGCGGGGGAAAACAGGTGTTTGAAAGAGCAAGCCATGCGGGCAGCAGTCGTCACGGTCAGTGACCGGTCGTTCCGAGGCGAGCGGCCTGATGGCAGCGGGCCGGTGCTGAAGGCGCTGCTGGAGGGCGCTGGCGCCGAGGTGGTCGAAGCGATCGTGGTCCCTGATGATCCTGCCGTGATTGCGCAGACCTTGACCCGGTTGGTTGATATCGTGCGCTGCGAGCTCGTGATCACCACGGGCGGCACCGGACTCTCGCCACGCGATACCACGCCGGAAGCCACCAGACAGGTCATCGAGAAGGAGCTTCTCGGGATGGAGATGGCGATTCAGCAGGACAGTCTGAAGCGGACGCCATTCGCGATGCTCTCAAGAGGCGTGGCAGGGGTGCGCGGGCAGACGCTCATCCTCAACTTCCCCGGCAGCCCGAAAGCCGTCCGGGAATGTTTTGCCGTGGTCGAGCCGGTGCTCGGCCATGCGGTCAAGCTGTTGCGTGACGAGAACCCTTACGCGGTGCACCCGTCAATATCAGTGACAGGCGACAAGCAAAATATCTTCTGTCACTTGTCACGTGTCACTTGTCACTCTCGAGGAAGTGTGTGATGTTGGTGATTCTCGTGTTTCTGGTCGCACTGGTCTACGCCTCAGTCGGGCACGGGGGCGCCTCAGGGTATCTGGCCGCCATGTCGCTGGTCGGCGGCTACCTTCCGGCACAGATGAGCACCAGCGCGTTGCTCCTGAACCTGCTCGTCGCCGGCACGGCTTGGCTGACGTTTTGGCGCGCCGGCCACGGCTCGTTCTCGCTCCTGTGGCCGTTCGCGGTCTCGTCCGTCCCGGCGGCCTTCGTCGGCGGATGGCTGCCGATCTCCGCTCAGACGTACCGCTGGCTTTTGGCCGCGTGTCTGCTCGCGGCGGCGGTCCGCCTCTGCCTCCCATCCATGCGGGGCGCTCGACGGTTCCAAGAACCGCCGCTGGCCGTCGCCCTTCCCGTCGGAGGCGCGATCGGCGCGGTCTCCGGGATCGTCGGAGTGGGCGGCGGCATCTTCCTCAGTCCGTTGATGGTGCTCCTGCGCTGGGCCGATGTGAAACGGGTCGCCGCCATCTCTGCGGCCTTCATCGTGGTGAACTCGCTCGCGGGATTGGCGGGGCGGCTGATCGCGGGGCGGTTCCTGATCGGCCCGTTGTCGCCTCTTCTCGTCGCGGCCTTTGCCGGCGGCATGATGGGCTCGCGGTTGGGGGCGAACCATTGTTCGGGGTTGTGGCTGCGCCGGACGCTGGCTCTCGTGCTGGTCATTGCCGCGGGCAAACTCGCCTTGGCCCATGGTTGAGATCATCGCCATCGTCCGCCGGAAGCGGGCCTCGGCCACCAGGGCGGAACTGGGCCGCATTGGGTGCAGCGGATATTCCGTGTTCCCGGTGTTGGGCCGGGGCAAACAGCGGGGCTTGCGGACCGAGGGCGGCAGTGAAGGGCCGGCGTTTTTGCCGAAAATGCTATTTGCGCTCGTCGTCGAAGACGCCGGCGCCCAGGAAACCGTTGAAGCCATCGTTCGGGCGAACCAAACCGGTGAATTCGGCGACGGGAAAATCTTCGTCGTGGAGATCACCGACGCCTATCGGATTTCTACAGGAGAGCGCGAGCCAAGGGTGGAAGCCATGGAGGTGACATCAGTATGAAGCTCATCAAAGCGATTCTCCGGCCGGAAAAGGAAACGGAAGTGATCCAGGCCTTGGAGCAAACCGGCCTGTCCGCCTTGACCAAGTGGGATGTGCTGGGTCGAGGCCGGCAGAAAGGTATCCAAGTGGGCGCGACGGTGTACGGGGAGCTGTCCAAGCTGTGCCTCATGCTGGTCGTCAAAGATGCTGACGCGGCCAAAGCCGTCGAGACGATTCTCGCAACCGCCAAGACCGGCCATCCAGGTGACGGTCGCATCTTCGTGAGCGAGGTCAAAACCGCCTACACCGTTCGCACCGGTAAGCCGGATGAATAAGACAGAAGGTATCCATGCGACTTAGAGAGTTCAGTCAGAGCGGGCATCCTCTCACGCTCTTCTCGGCGTTTCTGTACTTCGACATCAGCTTCATGGTGTGGGTGCTGCTTGGCGTGCTCGGCGTCCACATCGCCGACGACTTTGGGCTGACGGCAAGCCAGAAAGGATTGCTGGTGGCGGTGCCGATTCTTGGCGGGGCGCTCGTGCGCATCCCGCTCGGCGTGCTCGTCGACCGTATCGGGCCCAAATGCACCGGCATCCTTGGACAGCTCATCGTGACCATGCCGCTTGTCTGGGCTTGGCTGGGGGGTCGCAGCCTTCCGGAGATGTTCGCCCTTGGACTGCTGTTGGGCGTGGCGGGAGGTAGTTTTGCCGTCGCCCTGCCGCTGGCGAGCCGCTGGTACCCGCCGCAGCATCAGGGACTGGCGATGGGCATTGCCGGAGCGGGCAACAGCGGTACCGTCCTGGCCGCGCTGCTGGCCCCGCGTCTTGCTGAAACGGTCGGCTGGCACAACGTCTTCGGCCTGGCCCTGATCCCCGTCCTCTTGACGCTTGGGGTGTTTGTCCTGTGCGCCAAGGACAGTCCGTCCCAACCGGCTCCCCGCCCGCTGCGCGACTATTTTCAGATCTGCCGGGAACGCGACATGCTGTGGTTGTGCCTCTTTTACAGCTTCACCTTCGGCAGCTTCGTCGGGCTGGCGAGTTTCCTGGTGATCTTCTTCCATGACCAGTACGGCTTGACCAAGGTGATGGCGGGCAACTTCACCGCGCTGTGCGTGTTCGCAGGGAGCTTCTTGCGGCCGATCGGCGGGTATCTGGCGGACCGGTTCGGCGGCACGCGCATGCTGACGCTGCTGTTCCTTGGAGCATCGCTGGCGATGGCCGCGGTGTCCTTCTTACCGCCCCTGTGGGTGGCGACCACGTTGCTCTTCCTCATCATGGCGATCCTCGGGCTGGGCAACGGCTCCGTGTTTCAGTTAGTGCCCCAGCGCTTTCAACAGGAGATCGGCGTGGCGACTGGGGTGGTCGGCGCGGCTGGCGGCGTTGGAGGCTTCTTCTTGCCGGCGTTCATGGGGTGGGCGAAGGAGCACGTCGGCTCGTATGGCGCGGGCTTTCTCTGTGTTGGGCTCGGCGGCCTTGTATGCCTGGCGTTGCTGCGCCTGGTGCAACGGGGATGGCAGGCCTCGTGGCTTGCCGGAACGCTCGAAACCGTGAAGCCTCGCCCACGAATCCTCACTCTGTCTGAGGTCAGCGAGGGCACCTGATGTCTGAGCGGATTGTGATGCAGGTCGTCCAGGAAAGCGGTGAGATCGTCGAGACGCCGCTCACTGAAGAAGATCTGAAGCTCACCTGGAACAAATCGGTGTGTCCCTACTGCGGGGTTGGCTGCGGGGTGTTAGTCGGGAACAAGGATGGGCGCGTCCTCAGGGTCCGGGGCGATCCGAACCATCCAGCCAATTTCGGGTTGTTGTGCGGCAAGGGCGCGACGCTGCCGCAGATGGTGCACACGCCGGACCGCCTCGTCCACCCGATGACGCGCACCACGCGTGACGCGGACTTCCAGCGAACGTCGTGGGATGAGGCGCTTGAGCGGATCGCGACCCAGTGGCGCCGGATCATTCAGGAGCACGGCCCCGACGCCGTGGCCTTCTACATTTCCGGGCAACTCTTGACCGAGGACTACTACGTGATCAATAAGTTTGCGAAAGGATTCCTCGGAACGAACAACGTCGACTCCAACTCTCGGCTGTGCATGGCCTCCGCCGTGTCCGGCTATGTCACCTCGCTTGGGGCCGATGCGCCGCCCGGCTGTTACGCCGACATCGAGCTGGCCGACTGCTTTCTGTTGATCGGGACGAACACGGCAGCGTGCCATCCGGTCACGTTCGAGCGGATCCGTCGCCGGAAGCTCGCCGCGTCGGCGCGGGTGAAGGTGATCGTGGCGGACCCGCGCAAGACCCGCACGGCGGACATCGCCGATTGGTATCTCCCGCTTCGGCCGGGCACCGACGTCGCGCTTCTCAACGCGATGCTGTTCGTCCTCATCCATGAGGACCTGCTTGACCCGCGCTTCATCCAGCACCATACCACCGGCTGGGAGGCCCTGCGAATGCTCGTGGATCAGTATCCGCCCGAACGCGCGGCCCAGATTTGCGGCCTCGAGGCGGAGGCGATCCGGGCGGCCGCCCGGACGTTCGGTCGGGCGAAGGCGGCCATGAGCTTCTGGTCCATGGGGCTCAACCAGTCCACGCACGGCACCGCCAAGAATAACTGCGTGATCAACCTCCATCTTGCGACAGGCCAGATCGGCCGTCCAGGGGCCGGACCGTTTTCGCTCACCGGACAGCCCAATGCCATGGGCGGCCGAGAGACCGGGGGACTCGCGCACCTGTTGCCCGGTCATCGCGTCGTGACCAAGGCCCAAGACCGCCTGGAGGCGGAAGCGCTCTGGGGTCTTCCAGCAGGACGCATCGCTCCCCAACCAGGCCTGAGCGCGGTCGAGCTCTTTCAGGCGCTTGCCGACGGCCGGGTCAAGAGCGTGTGGATCATCGCGACCAATCCCCTGGTGTCCATGCCGAACGTCACCGTCGCCCGGGAGGCGCTGGCGAAGGCGGAGCTGGTGATCGCCAGCGACATCTATCATCCGACGGAAACGACGCAGTGCGCCGATGTGCTGCTCCCCGCAGCCCAGTGGTCGGAACGGGACGGGACCGTCACGAATTCGGAGCGCTGCATTTCGTACTTGGAGCAGGCGATCGAGCCGCCGGGTGAGGCGCTTCCGGATTGGGCGATTCTCTGCCGGTTTGCGAAGGCCTTCGGAGTCGGGGAGGCGTTTGCCTTTCAGTGCGCGCAGGAGGTGTACGAGGAGTACAAATCTTTCACCCGTGGACGAGACCTGGATATCGGTGGAGTGACGTATGAACGACTGAAACAGGGATCGCTCCAATGGCCCTGTCCCACGCCCAACCATCGCTCCACCATGCGCCGTTATACCGACGGGGTCTTCGCCCATCCAAACGGCAAGGCGCAATTCCTCGCGCATACGTATGAGGAACCGGCCGAGCGGACGGATGAGCACTTTCCCATGATTTTGACCACGGGCCGGGTCCGGGACCAGTGGCATACCATGACGCGAACCGGCAAAATCCCCCTGTTGCTCCGGAGCGAACCGGAGCCGTTTGTGGAGCTCCATCCCGAGGACGCCGCACGGCTCGGTGTCGCCGATGGGGAGCTCATCACCGTGCGTTCTCGACGGGGCTGCGCCAGCGCCACCTGCCGTACGACGCGCGCGATCAAGCCGGGAACGTGCTTCATGCCGTTTCACTGGGGCGGGTTGCGGGGGGACGCGGTCGTGAACCGAGCCACCGTTGATGCCTTCGATCCCATCTCGAAACAGCCGGAGCTCAAGTTCTGCGCGGTCCGTTTTGAAAAGGGGCAGGGGGCAAGGGGCGAGGGGCACGGAGATGATTGACCAGTTCGGACGCACGATTACGTACCTGCGCATCTCGGTGATCGACAAGTGCAACCTGCGCTGCATCTACTGCATGCCGCATGGCTTGGTCAACAAGACAAGGCTCAGCGAGCTCTTGACGGACGATGAGTTAGTGGAGCTTGCGACAATCTTTGCCGAGCTGGGTATCACGAAGATTCGCCTCACCGGTGGAGAGCCGCTCCTGCGCCCAGGGCTGGTGGAGCTGGTCGCACGACTCACCAAGATTCCTGGGATTCGCGTGCTCGCGATGTCGACGAATGGAGTCCTGCTCAAACGCCACACGCGTGCGCTCAAGGAAGCCGGACTCCATCGGGTGAATGTGAGTCTCGACACACTCTCGTGCGAGAAGTTCGCCAGGATCACGGGACAGGATGCGTGGCAGACGGTTGTTGAGGGGATCGTGGAAGCCAAGGCCGTTGGGTTAAAGCCGGTCAAGGTAAACACCGTGCTCATGAAGGGCGTCAACGATGACGAGATCCTGGCGCTCGTGGGATGGGCCATCGAGCAGGAGCTGGAGCTGCGCTTCATCGAGTGGATGCCGACGAACCCGCTGGTTGATCTGGAGCGTGAGGGAAAGTTTCTCAGTAACGAGGTGGCCAGGAGCGCGATCGAGGAGCGCTACCGGCTGATCCCTGACGATCCGGATCCCCATTCACCAGCGAGAAGCTTTCGCATCGACGGCACAAGGGCGCGTGTGGGGTTCATCAATCCTCTCTCCAACGTCTTCTGCGCCATGTGCAACCGTGTCCGCCTGAAGGTGAACGGCCGGATCAAAACCTGTCTCCACGGCCAAGAGGAGCTCGACTTGAAAGCCATGCTGCGCCTCGGCCTCCCGCGCGAAGCCATCAAGCAACAGATCGCCGACACGGTGTTCCTCCGCCCCGAGCAGCACTTCCTGAATCGTTCGGAGGTCCCCCACCAGGATTTCGTCATGACCCAGGTGGGCGGCTAGAACCGGTTTCATATTCTACACGTTCCCGTTCCCCGCACCTCCCCTCGATCTTGCAACGCAAACAGGAAAATACTGTCCTTTTCATGTTTGAGTTGTTATAATCTGTGAGCCTACAGGAGGTGCCTGCACATGAAAACGATCGAGACCCTAACTCCGAATGAAGTCGCGAAGATTCTGCAACTTCACCCCTTCACTGTCACGCGGTTAGCCAGAGAGGGCAAGGTTCCAGCGTTCAAAGTGGGTGGGGTATGGAGATTCCGGAAGGATCAGTTTGAGCGGTGGATCGAAGAGCGGACGCATGGTAAGGACAAGCGTCGGCGACACCATTAAGAACATGCCCCTACTCTGGACTTCCAACGCTGGGTTAACCGCCACATGAAGCCTGGCCAGATTCATGAATATCACATCCGTAATGGAAAATCTCTCGAATCCTGGATCTGGGACGCCGCCTGTTCCATTCGCGGCGCGAAGGATGCGCCAAAATTCAAGGACTACATCCTCCCGCTCATCTTCACCAAGCGCCTCTGCGATGTCTTCGATGACGAACTGAACCGCATCGCGAAGGAAGTCGGCTCGCGCGCCAAGGCGTTCAAGCTGGTGAAGCACGACAAGAAGCTCGTCCGCTTCTACCTGCCGCTGCAACCGGCGAACCCCGACGACGCCGTCTGGTCCGTCATCCGCAAGCTCGCGGATAAGATCGGCGAGCAACTCACCACGCACCTCCGCGCCATCGCCGACGAAAACGCGCTGCTCAAGGGCATCATTGATCGCGTGGACTTCAACGCCACCACCCACGGCGTGCGCGACATTGACGACAGCCGCCTTTCCAACCTCATCGAGCGCATCAGCGAGAAGCGCCTCGGCCTCGGCGACGTGGAGGCGGACATTATCGGGCGCAGCTATGAATATCTCATCCGCAAGTTCGCCGAGGGAGGCGGGCAGAGCGCGGGCGAGTTCTACACACCCGGCGAGGTGGGCGAGATCATGGCGCGCATCATGGACCCGGAGCCGGGCATGACCTGCTACGACCCCACCTGCGGCTCCGCCGGCCTGCTCATCAAGTGCGAGCTGGCGCTGGAGGAAAAGACCAAGGCCATCGGCAAAAAGAAATCCGCCCCGCTCAAGCTGTACGGCCAGGAATCCACGCCCACCACCTGGGCCATGGCCAACATGAACATGATCATTCATGACATGGAGGGTCAGATCGAGATCGGTGACACTTTCCGCCATCCCAAATTCCGCCAGGGCAACCGCCTCCAGACCTTTGACCGCGCGGTGGCCAATCCCATGTGGAACCAGACCGAGTTCACCGAGAAGGACTACGACGCCGACGAACTCGACCGCTTCCCCAAGGGTGCGGGCTTCCCCGGCAACAAGGCCGACTGGGGCTGGGTGCAGCACATCCTCGCCAGCCTCAAGGACAAGGGCCGCGCTGCCGTGGTGCTCGACACTGGCGCTGCCTCGCGCGGCTCCGGCAACGCCAACACCAACAAGGAAAAAGACGTGCGCCGCTGGTTCGTGGAGCAGGACCTCATAGAGGGCGTGATCTATCTGCCGGAAAACCTGTTCTACAACACCACCGCGCCCGGCATCATCCTCTTCCTGAACAAGGCGAAGGCGCAGGAGCGAAAAGGAAAACTTTTCCTGCTCAACGCCGCCACCGAGTTCGCCAAGGGCGACCCGAAAAACTATATCCCCGAGGAAGCCATCACGCGCATCGCCGACACCTTCAAGGCGTGGCGCGAGACGGACAAGTTCAGCCGCATCGTCACGCGCGAGGAGATTGCGAAGAACGACTTCAACATCTCGCCCAGCCGCTACATCCACACCGGCGCGGGCGAGGAATACCGGCCCATTGCGGAGATTGTGGAGGAGTTGGACGGGCTGGAAACCGAAGCGGCAGAGACAAGCGCTGCCCTCAAGGTAATTCTCCGGTCCCTCGGTGTTTGAAATGGACACAACCATCGCCACAGAACTGGGTGTCTTCCCATCGAACTGGCGGGTTGGTCGCTTCGACTCTCTTTTCGATGTTCAACAAGGAAGACAGGTCTCGAAAGGAAATCGCATCGGTGAAAACCAGCGGCCATTCCTGCGCACCAAGAATGTTTTCTGGAATCGCTTGGATTTGACCGACCTCGACGAAATGTATTTCAGCGAAGCGGACGAATCGCGCCTCGCCTTGAAGCCAGACGATCTGCTCATCTGCGAAGGTGGCGATATCGGGCGAACCACGATTTGGCGCGGTGCAATTTCTAGTTGCTACTACCAAAACCATCTGCACCGGGCGCGGATTCGTGACCCGAAGACTGCGGACGCTCAGTTCGTTCTTTTCTGGCTTTGGTATGCGTTTGAGTTCGGCCATCTCTACTTTGGGCGTGGAAACGTAACCACCATTCCGAATCTCTCACAGTCGAAGCTGCGCGAGTTACCTGTGGCAATCCCACCCCTCGCTGAGCAGCGGAAGATTGCGGCGGTGTTGGGGCTGGTGCAGCGGGCGCTGGAGCAGCAGGAGCGGTTGATTGCACTGACCACGGAACTGAAAAAGGCGCTCCTACACCAGTTCTTCACCCAAGGCCTCCGCGGTGAACCACAAAAACAAACCGAAATCGGCCCTGTGCCGCAGAGGTGGGAGGTGGTGCCGCTTGGCGAATATCTGACCGAGGCCCAATACGGCATTTCGGCGAAGGGTTCAAAGTCTGGAGGGTATGCCGTGTTGCGAATGACGAATCAACGTCAGGGGCGAATCTCATCCGACAATCTGCAATACGTAGAACTCACGGAGAATCAGTTTAAGAAATTCCGTGTTGAAAGAAGGGACATCCTCTTCAACCGCACCAACAGCTTCGAGCTGGTAGGCCGAACCGCCATCTTTGATCTCGATGGAGATTTCGTATTTGCGTCCTACCTGATTCGCCTTCGCACGGATGCCAAGCGTCTCCAGTCTTTCTTCCTGAACCACTACTTCAATTGGGAAGAGACACAGGTGCGACTGAAGTCTATCGCCACCCGGGCGGTCAGCCAAAGCAACATCAGTGCGACTCGTTTGCGCGGCTTTCTCGTTCCGATGCCGAAGCCTGACGAGCAGGAGGAGATTGTCGAGAAGGTCGATTGTCTCGATCAAAAGCTTTCGGTTCACGCCCGCAAGCACGCGGCGCTCACCGCCCTGTTTCGTACGCTGTTGCACAATCTCATGACGGCGCAGCTTCGCGTCCACGAACTCGACCTGCCCAATCTGGAGATCAAACAATGAACGAGAACTACTATCTTAAAATCGGCGGCACCGATGCTCTTAGTGAACAATTGATTGCTGACATCTCATCTGCTGACGCCGACACGAAAAAGAAGGCAAACGCTGTTCTTTCAGAGCGGCTTAAAGAGACTCGGGTTCGTATAGGCACGCTGCTCAAGATTGACAATGTCTCATTCTTACTCGGCGCGGGCGCTTCCATGAAGGCGGGGGGTGTCGGCCTTGCGTTGATCCCGGCCGAATTGGAGAGAGACCTTCACAGGAAGGTTGCGGAATGCGCCGACGGCGACCGGGACTGGCTATCCATGTTTTATTCGACGTCTTCTGCACTGTCTGGTCAGACATTCATTTTCGGGGAGCGCAAGACCGCGTTGGCTGGAGACCTTGGACGAGTCACCAAGATACCCCTCAATCTTGAGGATTATCTCAGCCACCTACATATGTGGCGGGCGGGCATGCCTGAATTCGCGACAAACATCGTGCTCAAGCTTGCTGCAGGTGGCGCATTGGCCCTGTCTAAGGCGGGCATCGACCGCCTGATTCTGGAGATTGAGCGCAGTCTCACGTCGTTGGTCGATCTCCCGACCAACGGCAAGGAAGCCGGGCTCAAAGACCATCGTCGCCTGATCAAGAAGACTCTCACCCGCCCGCTTAATCTGCGGCGCGCCAATTTCTTCACGCTCAACTATGACACCCTGATCGAGAAAGCCGCTGATGCTGAAGGTGCCATCTTGGTCGATGGTTTTGTCGGGACTCTTCGGCGGATATTCCGTCCCGAATCCTATGATTTGGACTTCTACTTTCCGGCTCAGACTACCGAAGGCCGGGTTCATCGTTTTGATCGTGCACTCCATCTCTACAAGCTGCATGGGTCTATCACATGGCACCGCTGCGCCGCGGATTGGGAAAATCCTTACGGACTCTTTGCGACGTTCTATAACCAAGAGACCCCGGAAGACGATGTTCTGATTTACCCGTCGCCACTCAAGTATGGTCAGGCGCTCGATCTTCCCTATTCGGAGTTATTTCGCCGTTTTGGTTCTGCGATTGCACAGCCGCAGTCAGTGCTCTTCACGGTCGGCTATGGCTTTGGCGATGAACACGTGAATGCCCTCATCCGTCAAGCACTCGCTATCCCGAGTTTCACCTTGGTTGTGATCGACCCGGCACCGACCAGCGATTTCGTGAACAAGCTGCTTCAGCTTGGTGACGAACGGGTCTGGCTTGTGAGTGGATGGCAACTGGGTACATTCGAGCACTTTGTTGAAAAGCTGCTACCCGACCTGCGCGAAGAGGAAATCACCGCCAAGGTCATGAAGACCTATAAAGCCCTGGCCCCCGCAACACAGCATGATGATCCCGCTCCGGAGAGCCCCGATGACAACTGAACACGAGATCGGGCGCGTCGTCGCTGTCGATACGGCACAGGTCACAGTCGAGTTGAACCGTGATCTAAAAGCCCTGACGCGCTCAACCTATGAAGGCACGATCGAAGTCGGTCGAATCAACTCCTACATCATCATCCCTGTGGGGTCGCGGCGCATTGTTGGTATGGTGACGCGCGTTGTAATGACCGAGGAGAGCGAACTCCAGGCCGACAAGACAATGGTTTCCCTACCATCCACGCGCCGACTTATGAAGGCGACGATGATCGGTTCGATTGACGAGTATCGGTTTCGGCAGGGCATCAGCCTCTTTCCAGTGCTCGACTCCAAAGTCTTCCTTACAACGAAAGAGGACTTGAATGCCATTTTTGGCAAGGGGCGCGCGGGGGGAGAGATCGATCCGGAAGATCCTGGCTACTGCATCCCGATTGGGAAATCGGTGGTCTTCCCGGATTACCCCATTTACATCGACCCGGACGCCTTCTTCGGCAAGCACGTCGCCATCATTGGCAGCACCGGCTCAGGAAAATCTTGCTCGATTGCGACGATCCTCCAATCCGTCATTTCACGCGAAGAGGTTAAGCGGACCCGAATCGTGATTCTCGATACCAACGGGGAATATCGTGCCGCGTTCCAAAAGCGGCAAGAAGACGGGAGTTACGCCAACGCGATTCCGAATCGTCGATCTTTGTATATCCCGACTGATCCGTCAGAGAGCGGGCGACTGACGGTTCCGTATTGGTTCATGGATTCGGACGATTTTGTTCGGCTATTCCGTGCGGCACCCGGAGTCCAGCGCCCGGTTCTGCTCAATGCTCTTGCGCTTGCTCGGCAGGAGGGTTTAGGACCGCGATGGACATCCCTCCGTGATACGCTCATGCAGGAGTGCCATCGAGTTTTGGCTCTCACGGCTACAGGAACTTGGCAGGACAGAAACTCCATCAATGTTATCTGTGATGGAGTTGTAGCGGCGTTGGGGAGCGCTCAGAACCAGAATGCACTTCAGGAGCTTGTCGAGCAGTATCCATCTCTCCAAGGGGCGCCACCAATTGCCGTCTTCCAGCAAGTGGGGGTTGATGCCGGGCGTCAGGGGCAGAGCTTCGATCCATTGGATATGTCTCGACGCCAGCGCGCAGAAACCTTGCTGAACGGTCTGATTTCTAACTTGGCGTCGGTTCCTGCTGTCGCAATGGAGGGCGGTGCTGGTTCCGTGGATCGGCCATTCTACTTTGGGAAGACAGCTTTCCGCTATCGTCACTTGGAGACAGCCATATCACGTGATCAGTCGAATTCGGCTCGCACGCGTGAAAATTGCTCGACAATGCTAATGCGAATTTATCGCCTGCTCGAAGACTCGCGCTTCGAGTTTCTCTTTGGGCCGTGCGCAGAGGAGTGGCCGGTAATCCGACACGGTTTGGCCTCATTCCTTCGAGATATTCTTGGACTGGAATCGAGCGATGCAGTTGACTTGACGGAAACTGTTAAATTGGCGGGCGGAGTATTGCCATTTTACGACCGTCAACGGGCAAATGCTGAAGCGGCGAATATTGTCATCGTTGATCTAAGCCTGCTTGCCTCGGAAGTTCTTGAGAACGTCACCGCGTTAATCGGACGCCTCATTCATGAGTTTCTTCAACGGTTGAGTGATCCGGCCAGTGGCGTGGGTCGCGGCGAGTTTCCAGTCGTCCTCGTTTTGGAGGAGGCCCAGAACTACATTCGAGAGAATCGAAAATCTGAAGACGAGTCCATCTCCAAACAGGTTTTCGAACGCATAGCGCGGGAAGGGCGCAAGTACGGTCTCGGTCTTGTGGTCGCATCGCAGCGTCCGAGTGAGCTGTCAAAGACCGTGCTGTCGCAGTGCAATAGCTTTATCGTGCATCGGCTTCAGAACCCCGAAGACTTGCGTTATTTCCGTGAGATCGTCCCCGGCATTTACGGTCAGCTTCTCGATCAACTGCCTGCGCTCACTCCACAGACCGCGCTTGTCTTGGGTGAATGTGTCCAGGCGCCGGCATTGGTGGAAATGAGGGAAGCCGATCCAGTCCCGAGAAGCAAGAACCCCCAATTCTACAAGAGCTGGACGCGCGAGGTAGCCGTGCCCAACGTCGAGGCCGTCTGCGCGAAGTGGGAGGGTGCTGGCAGTCCCGAAGATGCGGAGGAAACGGAGCAGGATTGACGAGATGAAGCGTCCCACCGAACACAAAACCGTCCAGGCCCGCATCCTGAAATACGCGCAGGAGATTGGGTGGATCTACGTGCCGCGCGATGAGGCCGAGCGGCGGCGGGGTTTTGATCCCGACGGAGCGACACCGCAAGAGCGGGCGCGCAAGGCGTCGCTGTTCTTTGGCGATCTGCTGCAATATCCCAAGGACTCACGATGAAACATGAACCCCAATCCCCAGTGCTGCTCTATCAAACGACTGACGGAGCGACTCGGCTGGAAGTCCGCCTGGAACACGAGACGGTCTGGCTGACACAGAACCAGATGGCCGAGCTGTTTCAAACGACGAAGCAAAACGTCAGCCTGCATATTCGCAACATCTTCAAAGAAGGCGAGTTGCCGGAGGGTTCAGTCGTCAAGGAATACTTGACGACTGCCGCAGATGGAAAAAGCTACAAGACAAGCTTCTACAACCTCGACGTAATCATCTCCGTGGGCTACCGCGTCAAGTCGCATCGCGGCACGCAGTTTCGCATCTGGGCGACGCAACGGCTGCGGGAATACATCGTCAAGGGATTCGCGCTGGATGACGAGCGGCTGAAGCGGGCCGGGGCCGGGAATTACTTCGAGGAACTGCTGGCCCGCATCCGTGACATCCGGTCGTCGGAAAAAGTGTTCTGGCGCAAGGTGCTGGAGATTTACGCCACGAGCATTGACTACGACCCGAGTGAAGAGGCGTCGCAGGTGTTCTTCGCCACGGTTCAGAACAAGATGCACTGGGCGGCGCATGGGCACACGGCGGCGGAGATTGTTCATGACCGGGCGGACGCTGCCAGGCCGAACATGGGACTGACGAACTGGCAGGGGACCAAACCGACGAAGGGCGAGGCGGCCATCGCGAAGAATTACCTGGCGGTGAAGGAACTCGAAGCCCTCAACCGCATCGTGACTGCCTATCTGGAATTTGCCGAACTCCGGGCGCTGAACCGCAAGCCCACGTATATGCGGGACTGGATCGCGAAACTGGAAGATTTTCTGCGGCTGGGTGATCGGGAACTCCTGACCCATGCCGGAACGATTTCCCACGAGAAGGCGCTTCGCAAGGCAGAGCTGGAATTTGAGAAGTTTCGGGTTCTTCAGCTTGCCCAGCCCTCGCAAGTGGAAAAGGACTTCGACGAAGCGGTAAAAAAACTGCCCAAACCCAAGAAACCAAGAAAAGCCGACTGATGCCCGTCCCTGGAGAACACAAGACCGTCCAATCCCGCCTCCTCGCCTACGCGCAGGAGATCGGCTGGACGTACGTGCCGCGCGCTGAAGCCGAACGGCGGCGCGGCTTTGACCCGGCAGGAGCAACACCGAAGGAGCGGGCGCGCACGGCGTCGCTCTACTTCGGCGACCTGCTGCACACCCAGGTGCGCGCATTCAACCCCAAATACCAGGCCGCCGAGGGCGCGCTGATAGGTGACTTGCACCGGCTGAACGCGGACATCGCCGGCAACCGCGATTTCCTCGCCTACCTGCGCAACCAGGGCAAGTTCTTCTGCGCTGAAGACAACCGCGAGCTGGACCTGACACTGATTGACTATGGTGACCTCGCCCGTCCGCGCGAGCGGTGGCGCAACGTCTATGAGGTGACCGAGGAGTTTTACGTCCACAACAGCCGCTACGGCACGCGGGAAGATGTAGTGTTCCTCATCAACGGCATCCCGGTGCTGGTCATCGAGTGCAAGAATGCGAGCAAAGATGAGGCCATTGCACTCGGCGTGGACCAAATCCGTCGCTACCACTCCGAGACGCCCGAAGTGATGGTGCCAGAGATGCTCTTCACCGCTACGGAGGCGATTGGCTTTGCGTACGGGGTCACCTGGAACATGGTGCGCCGCAACCTTTTCAACTGGAAGCACGAGGAGGTCGGCAACCTCGAAGCCAAGGTGAAGAGCTTCTGCGCCGTGCCGCACGTGCTGCGGCTGTTGAAGGATTTCATCCTCTTCGTTGAGAAGGAGGAGGAACTCCAGAAGATCATTCTGCGCCAGCACCAAACGGCCGCGGTGGACAAGGTGGTCGCCCGGGCACTGGACCCGCAGCGTTCGCGCGGCCTGGTCTGGCATACGCAGGGCAGCGGCAAGACCTACACGATGATCAAGGCCGCCGAGCTGTTGTTTAAAGCCAACGAGGCGCAGAAGCCGACCATCCTCTTGATGATCGACCGCAACGAGCTGGAAGATCAGATGCTCAAGAATCTGGCGTCGGTGGGCTTGGGCAACGTGGCGCACGCCGACCGCATCGCCACGCTCAACACGCTGCTGGATGAACATGGGCCGGATTACCGCGGCATCGTGGTCACGATGATCCACAAGTTCCGCGACATGCCGGCCAACCTGAACACGCGCACAAACATCTTCGTGCTGATTGACGAGGCGCACCGCACCACCGGTGGCGACCTGGGTAACTTCCTGATGGCGGGTCTGCCCAACGCCAGCTTCATCGGCTTTACCGGCACGCCGGTGGACAAAACCGCCTACGGCAAGGGCACCTTTAAGACCTTCGGCTGCGAGGACGACAAGGGCTATCTGCACAAGTATTCCATGGCCGAAAGCATCGAGGACGGCACCACCCTACCGCTCTACTACAACCTCGCGCCCAACGAGATGCTCGTGCCGCACGAGATCATGGAGAAGGAGTTTCTCGCCCTCGCCGAGACCGAGGGCATTGCCGACATCGAGGAGCTGAACAAGATTCTCGAGCGCGCGGTGAACCTGAAGAACTTTCTCAAGGGACACGAGCGCCTCAAGAAGGTGGCCAGCTTGGTGGCCAATCATTACCGAGATAACGTCGAGCCGCTCGGCTACAAGGCGTTCCTCGTGGCGGTGGATCGCGAAGCCTGCGCGTTGTACAAGGGGGCGCTCGATGCCGTCATGCCGCCGGAATACTCCGAGGTGGTTTACACAAAGGACAACGAGAAAGACACGCCGCTGATGCGGAGATTCTGGTTGGAGGAGAGGCAGGAGAAGCAAATCCGCAAGACCTTCCCGAAGTTCGGCGAGTCCCCGAAAATCCTAATCGTGACCGAAAAACTGCTGACTGGCTTCGACGCACCCATCCTCTACGCGATGTACCTGGACAAGCCGATGCGCGACCACACACTGCTGCAGGCCATTGCGCGGGTGAACCGGCCCTACGAAAACGAGAAGGAGGAGATGGTCAAGCCACACGGTTTCGTTTTGGATTTCGTAGGCATCTTCGACAAGCTGGAGAAGGCCCTGGCCTTCGACAGTGATGAGGTGAATGCCATCGTCAAGGACATCGGCCTGCTGAAGCACCTCTTCAAGGCGAAGATGGAGACGAAAGCCCCGGCATATCTGGCGCTCGTGACGCGGAACTTCGACGACAAGGATGTGGACAATCTCATTGAGCACTTCCGCGACAAGGAGCGGCGCAAGGAGTTCTTCCGCGAGTTCAAGGAGATCGAAATGCTCTATGAGATCATCTCGCCGGACGCCTTCCTGCGCCCCTTCATCGAGGACTATACGACACTCTCCTCCATCTACGCCGTGGTGTGTAATGCCTACGCGAAGAAGGTGTATGTGGATAGGGCGTTTCAGAAGAAAACAAACGAGTTGGTGCGGAGGCACATCAGCACCGACCAGCTTGAGCAGGTGACGAAGTTCGTCACAATCGATGCCGCAACCGTCGAGTTACTCAAACAACAGAAGGGCAACGAAGGCACCAAGGTCATCAATTTGGTCAAGAGCATCGAAAAAACGGCGGAGGAAAACAGCGACGATCCCTTCCTCGTGGCGCTCTCAGAACGGGCCAAGGCCGTGCGGGAGAGTTTCGAAGACCGCCAGACGACAACCGCCGACGCGCTCACCGAGTTGGTCAAAGAAATTGAAAAGAACGAGCAACGAAAGAAGGAGCAGGCCGCGCGCGGGTTGGATGATCTGACCTATTTCGTGCTCTGCAAGCTCGCCGACGATGGCATTCCCAACCCTGAGCAGGTCAGCCGGAAGGTGGCCGAGGCGTTCGCTAAGTTTCCCAACTGGCAGCGCAGCGAAGCCGAACTGCGCGAGGTGCGGAAGAAGGTCACTTTCGCTGTCGTTGCAGAGGAAGACGACATAGCCAAAGCCACAGCAATAGTCGAGGCCCTATTCACCCTCCTCCAGAAGAGCTTCCGGCCATGAGCACCAAGCGCGATAAGGAGCAGTTCAAGGCCCGCGCGCTCGAATGGGCGGACAAATTGGGCGTAAAAGTGTGTTCCCTTTACCTGCGCCCAATGCGCAATAAGTGGGCGTCATGCTCAAGTACTGGCAACCTAAACTTCAACACCGAACTGCTCCAACTAGATCGCGAGTTCGGCGACTACGTGATTGTCCACGAACTGCTGCACTTGTCCGTGCCAAATCATGGCAAGCTCTGGAAGAGCCTGATGAGAGCGCACCTTGGAGACTACGAGCGCCTCACCGCAGACTTCCGGCGACAGCCAGCGAAACGCGTCGAGATGTGTTCATGCTGACTAAGGCCGTCCTCTACGCCCGCGTCTCCAGCAAGGAGCAGGAGGAAAATTGTTTTTCAATTCCTACCCTCCTCGACCGCGCCTTCAAAGGAGAATTATGAATCCACAACTCCTG
>Ga0209515_10002558_pt1 | contig 27735 bp, 28 predicted proteins | sample Subgroupgradi54m_FD_187454 | JGI IMG/M metagenome (GOLD analysis project Ga0209515, IMG submission 187454) | Subsurface groundwater microbial communities from S. Glens Falls, New York, USA - GMW60B uncontaminated upgradient, 5.4 m (SPAdes)... ... | reverse complement strand
CGATCACCATCGAGGTGCCGATGATCTTTTGCGCCGTGTTGTCGACGAGGACGAACACGTACTCCCGCCGTTTTGGATCTTTGATGGCAGCCGTCCAGCTCTTCTGAGCGTGCTCGAGAATCGCGCGGATGCCTTCGCGGTGGTCCGGCAAGTTCACCGTGTTCAAGTGGTGCGCCACGACGAGGAGTTGGTCTTCGTCGGAGGGGAGCGCGCCGCGGATTTCGTAAGGGAGCATGAGGGCTACGATGAGTCTCTAGAGACAAGGGTACGAACTTCGGCACCGCTGTACTAGCCTCGGCGCGTGCGAACACACTTTTGCCTTCTCGTCGTCGTCGCGCTGGTCGCGTTTTCTGGATGCTCGAGCTGCCGCGGTGCGGAAAGCGGGCGCACCAAGGTCGCCGTCTCCATTTTCCCCGTCTACGACCTCGTTCGCCGGGTCGCCGGGCCCGACGCGGATGTGGTGCTCCTTCTTCCGCCCGGCAAGAGCGAGCACCACCTCGACCCTACGCCCAAGCAGGTCGAGGAAGTGGCCGCCTCGAAGCTCGGGGTAATGGTCGGGCTTGGCCTCGATCCGTGGATGGAAAAAATCATGAAAGACGCGGCCCCCAAGGCGCGCGTGCTCAAGGTCGGCGATCGCGTGCCGACCATCCCCATCAAGCTGGACATGCTGGGCGAAGAAGAGGCGCACGCCGGAGGCAAAGACGACGACGACAAAGACCACGAGAAAGGGTCGATGGACCCGCATTGTTGGCTCGATCCCGCCCGCGCGCGCCTGATGGCCAAGGCGATCGGCGAGGAGCTCGCTCGCATCGACGCGAGCCACGCCATCGCGTACCGCCAGCGTGCGGCAGAGTTGGACGAAAAGCTGGGCGCGCTCGACAAGGAGGTCGAGAAGAGAACGCAAGCGTGGACGCGAAAAGACTTCGTCACCTTCCACGGCAGCTTTGGCTACTTCGCAGACCGGTATCATCTGCAAATCGTCGCCGTGATCGAGCCATTTCCGGGCTCGGTCCCCACGGGCAAGTACATCGACGCCGTGCGTTCGGTCGTCGAAAGGAAAAAAGTGCCCGCGCTTTTCAGCGAGCCCCAGCTCGACCCGCGTCCCGCGAAAATCCTGGCCGATGAGCTCAAGGTCCCGCTCGGTGTGCTCGATCCGGTGGGAGGAAGCGCGGAGACGGACAGCTACGAAAAACTGATTCGGTTCGACGTCGACGCGCTCGAACGTGTGCTGGGCAAGCCGTCGACCGCCGGCGCCAAATAGAGACTCATGTTCCGAGGAACGCTTCCCCCTGACGAGCCGAAGGTGCTCGACGTGCGTAACGTCACCGTTCGGTTCGGATCGAAGGTCGTGCTCGAAGACGTGACGTTCCACGTGCCGCGCGGCGAATTCTTGTGCCTCTGCGGTCCAAACGGGGCCGGCAAATCGACGCTCCTCAAAGCCATGCTCGGGCTGGTGAACCCTGCCGTGGGGTACATCACGATATGCGGGCTTGCCCCCGACAAGGCGCGAGCAAAAGTGGGCTACGTGCCCCAGCGGAAAAGCTTCGATCGGGATTTTCCGGCGTCCCCGCTCGAGGTGATCGTCGCGAACGTTCGCGGTACATGGCCGCTTCGCATCACGGCGGACGAGCGGGCGCTCGCAATGAAAGTGCTCGAGCGCACAGGTGCGGAAAAGCTGGCGACGGTTCGGATGCGCGATTTGTCTGGAGGCGAGGCGCAGCGCGTCTTTTTGGCACGCGCGCTGGCGACCGATCCGGAGCTGCTCATCCTGGACGAGCCTACCGCAGGCGTCGACGTCGGCGGACGCGCGGCCATCATCGACTTGATGGCAGAGATCAGCGCATCCGCGACGATGACCGCCATTCTAGTAACGCACAATCTGCAGGCCATCGCGCGGTGCGCGGAGCGGGTCATCTATCTCGAACGAACCGTGAAAGCCTGGGGCTTGTGGAACGAGCTCTCTGCCGAACGCGAGCTCAGCGCGATTCAGATGACCGCGGGTGACCACCCGGCGTTGGACGGGGACTAGCCGCTCGAAAATACCTCCAAACGGCCTGGACCTTGCGTCCGTGGAAATGGCGACAGGCGCGCGCACAAATCAACGGTCGCGCTTGGTTTCGCTGGGTTTTTTCCAGGCTAGGGCTCTGGCAGGTACAGCGATTGCGATGTAGCCTCAGCTTGTCACTGGGGCTCCCACTTCTGAGGTTGTTTTCATCGAATGGCGCGGAACCCGAATACGCCCCTGATTTTGTGGATCTGCGCGGCTGTCTGCGCCCACTACTTCTTCGCCGAGGGGGGCGGTGTCGTGGCTCAGATCCACGAAGACTCGAACTTTATCGCGCTCTTGGGACGGAGCGTCCGTGAGCGTGTGAAATCGAGCGAGCAGACCTTCGAGGTCGTCATCGCGGAGCCGACACAAGAAAAAGAAGCCGAGCCCCCGCCGCCGGTCCCACCTCCGGCGCCCAAGCCGAGCGCGGCGCAGAAGCCCGAGATTACGCCTCCGGAGAAGGAAAAGCCCAAGAAGGACGACCCCAAGAAGCCTGAGCAGAAGGTGGCCGTCCTCCTCAAGAAGGAGGAACAGAAGGCTCCGGATCTCGTCCCGCAGCTCTCGGACAAACGCATCGCCGTGCGCCAGCACGCCAAGCCCAACCAGGCCGACAACCCCAACGCCCGTTTCATCGGAGACGAGGCGAACCACGTCGAAGACGAGAGCGTCGCGACCCAGACGTCGCACGACCAGGACGATCCAAACCCTACACCCGGCGGAAACCACGCGGGCCCGCAGAACAGAGTCGGCGACAGCGAGCGAACGAAGATTGCTGAGAGCGAGGACCACGACGGCGAAAAGAACCGCGCGCCGGGCGAGAAGGGGACCGAGTTCGACATTCAGAAAGACCCCACGCCGCTGAAGAATCCGCAGCGGGTCGCCATCGTGGCCCCCAAGACGCAAGAGGCGCCGAAGGGGGGCGGCGACGAGAGGACTGCCCAGCAGCCGACGCCGGCGCCCGAGCCGCAGCTCGCTCCAGGAGGAGCATCACCACCGTCACCGGAGGTGACTCAATCACCGAACGGCTCGTGGTCGTTCAACCCGGTTCGGCCGGGTGCGGGAGTCGGCGCGGCGCCCGATCCGGGGCAAGGACAAGCGGAAAACAAGCCGGACGCTAGGCCCGGGAGCACCAAATGGCTCGGGCGCGGCGGGCAGCCTGGGCCGGGACAAATCAATCTGAACTTGAACCAGCAGGGAGTGGTTGCCGTGGTTGGAGCCGACCAGCTTCGCAAGGAGCGCGAAGCCGACGGCGAGCGTCGCCGCAGTGAGCACCGCGGATCGTGGACGGCGTCGAATTTCGAACGATGGCGGAGCGCGATCGAAAACTACGTGTCCAGCGTGAAGCCGGGAAACCAGACGGCGCTCAACACCGCCGCCGTTCCCTTCGCGACCTACTTGAACGGGATTCACAACCGAATCCATCCCATTTTCGCCGACAACTTCCTCGGCTCGCTCGACGGGCTTCCCAAGTCGCACCCGATGAACGATCGGAAGATCGCCACGTGGCTCGAGATCGTCGTCAGCAAAGACGGGCACCTCGTGAAGATGGGCATCATCAAGACGAGCGGGATTACCGCGTTCGACATTGCGGCGCTCGACTCGGTGCATCGCGCCCAGCCGTTCGGGCCTGCACCGGGGGCCATCGTGTCGCCCGATGGGAACGTGTACCTCCACTGGGAGTTCCACCGAGACGAGGTGTACGCGTGCTCGACCATGAACGCGCGCCCGTTCTTGCTTTCCACCCCGCCGAAGCAGAACGAGCCGCCTCCGCCGGCGCCGGGCACCCCCAAGAGCCCTTCGCAAGAACGCGGGGCTCCGCCGCCGGTCAACGTCAACGACACGCGTGAAGGAGCCTTTCCGCCTTTCCTGGCCGGCCACCCGACCGGATAAAGGTGGTAGATTCCGCCTCCAAAATGGAGGAGAGCGCGGTCCAGACCCAGGAAGCGTCGCGAGCGCCGGTTTCCCCCGCGCTTCGAAGCGCGTGGTTGCTTCGCGCGACGGCAATCGTGGCGTGCATCAGTAGCGTGCTCGGTGTGCTCGTGGCACCGGGAATGCCTGGGAACGCCGGCGGGCGCGCCGTCGAAGTGTGTCAGAGCGCGTCGGACGTGTTCGCGTACGCGACGTGCGGTCTGCTCATGACGCTCATCTTCACGGGCTCTTACGAGCTTGCCCGCGCGCCCAGGCTGGCGCTCGCGCCGCGCATCGTTGCGGTCGGGGCGGCGGGGCTGGTGGTTGCGCTCGCGGCGCCTTCGATGCGCGACAGACTGCACCCGGTTGCCACCATGTTCATGGTCGTCGCGTCGAGCGTGGTGGCGATGACGACGGGTTGGCAAGCGCTGCGCGCGCCGCACACGCGGGCCGTCGGGGCGGTGATCGCGGCGATGGCGATCGCGGCGGCCGTGCGCCTCGGGGCGTGGGAGCTCGCGGGGGCGGCAGGCACGCGCGGGAGCACGCGGATGTACGACTTGGCCGCGGGAATCGCGAGCGCGGGGGTGGTGCTGGAGGGCATCGGGCAGTTCGCAGCCGCCGCGTGGCTCGGTACGCGCGGTCGCTTGTCGGGGCGCGTTCTGTCGAACCTGGCGATCGGCGCTGCGTTCATCGTAACGTGGGGCGCCGCGCGCGGTGTGCACCCGGGCGCATCGATGTGGCAAGCCGTGCTTCACTCCGCGCTCGCGGACGCACCGGGCACGCCGGCCCCGTTGGGACTCTCGGCCGTGGCGACGTTTCTCGCCTGCTGCGCGATTTTTCTAGGTGCTGTCGCGATTGCGCAGCGAGGGCAGGTGGTTGCCGTGCTCGCGTCGCTGTCTCTGGCCGTCCTCTCGCGAGGTGCTCTCGATGTGCCATTGCGAGCGCTCGCGATTACGGCGGCGGGGCACTGGCTCCTTTTGGCGATGGCGGATGATCGCTCGATGTGGCGGACCCTGATTGCGCAGCGGAGGGAGAGACTGGCGGCAGAGCGCGCGGAGGGGTGACGGTCGGGGTCGGCGTCGGACTCGGAGTCGGGGGCTCACCCGCAGTACGGCGATTTGTACGGATTTGGCCTGCAGGTGCGGTTGCCGATCCACTGCTCGAGGACGGCCTTGTAGTCGTTGTGCGGACCGGGCCCCCAAATCCCGCGGTTCGCGGCGTTGGCCTCCGCCTCCGCATAGAGCAGCGCCTCGTGGATCGGCGCCGGCGCGCAACCGAAGACCGTGTAGTACGCGCTCAGCCCTTGCCGCACGAGCCACGTCTGGAAGAGCTCGCCGTCGACGAAAAGCAGTGAGAGCCAACGGTTGTATGGATCGAGGTCGGGCATGCCCGAGCCGGGCCGGCTCTCGCGCACGGCGATCTGAAGACTTTTCGCGGAGCGGAGATAGGCGTGGGCAATTTCTTTGGTCTGGACGCCGAAGTCGGTCATCTCGGGGCCGCCCGACTCCTCCGTGTTGACGAACAAGAGGCGCACTCCCTGAGCCTGGGCGTTGGGGAAGTTGAAGTTGTCCGAGTCACCGTCGATGAGGCGCGCGATGGTCACCGTTACGGCAGGCATGTATCCGGGCGGCACGTTCGCCACACTCAGCAATGCAGGTGGCGGACACCCGCTGTCGGGGGTGGAAGGTGCGTCCGCGATCGCATCTTCGGGCGCGGCATCGGTTTCGGTCCCCGCGTCTTCGTTCGCCCGCGGAGGGGTTTGCAAGGCTGCAGTGTTGCAGGCGAGCGCAGCGCAAATTCCGCATGCCCAAATAAAGCGACGCACCATCGGCACTATACGACGAAAACCCGACCCCGACCCGACGCGCTAATTTCGCGCTTCTCGGCAGCAGCGGAAGCCCGTCGAGTAGTCGCGGTACCCCGGGCCGTGCACGGTCGTGACGTAGGCGCATCCGTCTCCGTTCAGGCGCGTGTCGAGGTAGTAGCCGCCGCGGAACGAGCCTGCCGGGTCGTCGATCCATTCGTGGAGATTGCCCACCATGTCGAACACGCCATACCCATTGGTGCACAGTCGATAGCTGCCCGTCGGTGCCACCGTATCGGGGAGCTGATTGAGACGCGGATCGTTCATCGGTTGGTCATCGAAAGCGTGCGCGCCGCGCGCGGCATAGAGCCTGATCAGGGGCGATTTCCCCTCGTCGTTGCAGTGCCGGGGTTTGCGCGCATCGCCGTAGGGAAACATCGTGCGGCGTGCTCCGCGACAAGCGGCGACCCACTCGTCTTCGAAGCAGAGGCGTTTGTTCGACTCCTGGCATGCGGCCAGCGCCTCGTTGCGCGAGACATACCCTTGGGGCACCGCGGCGGATCGCGAAATGGCCCGAACGCGCCGCTCTTTCACCGGCTCGTATGGAGAGAAGCCTTTCTCCCCCTCGGCCGTCACGAGGACGAGCGACGCCTCGTACCTGTCGATGCAGAACGGGGCAGGAGACTTCGGTCCCGAGGCAGCCACGAACGCCATCTCTGGCGGACACGGTCCGGCTTTCTGCGAAGCGTTCTGAGCCGGGCCGCAAGAAATCGCGGCCAGGATGGTTGCGGCGGAAATCGCCAAGAGGTTTCGGGCTGCCACGCGCTACCGAGAGTATCAGCCTCGCTCGTGCCTCCGTGCTCGCACCTCTTCCAGAGTACCGCGATCGGTTTTCGTATGCTAGACATCATTCCAGTATCGTGAACGCCGTCGTCGCATCGGGGACCGCCTCGCCTTCGCTCACCGCCAACCCGCGCGAAAACCCGCACCGCCTTTCGCACTTGCGCGTGCTCGAGGCGGAGAGCATCCACATCTTGCGCGAAGTCGTGGCCGAGTTCGAACGGCCGGTGATGCTGTACTCGATCGGCAAAGATTCGTCCGTGCTCGTGCGACTTGCCCAGAAGGCTTTCGCCCCGGCGCCTCCGCCGTTCCCCTTTCTTCACATCGACACCACGTGGAAGTTTCGCGCGATGATCGAGTTTCGCGACCGCTTCGCGCGCGAGAACGGGCTCGATCTCCGCGTTTACACGAACCAGCGCGGCCTCGCCGAGGGCGCCAGCCCGCTCGCCTGGGGCAGCAATAAATATACGCAGGTCATGAAGACGCACGCGCTGCTCGATGCCTTGCGCGAGGGCGGATACGACGCGGCGTTCGGCGGGGCGCGGCGCGACGAAGAGCGTTCGCGCGCCAAAGAACGCGTGCTCTCTTTTCGCGACAAATTCGGGCAGTGGGACCCGAAAAACCAGCGGCCAGAGCTCTGGAATGTCTACAACGGCAAGATCAAAAAAGGCGAGAGCATCCGCGCGTTCCCGCTCTCCAACTGGACCGAGCTCGACGTGTGGCAGTACATCTGGCTCGAGGACATTCCCATCGTGCCGCTCTATTTCGCGGCGCCGCGGCCGGTGGTCGAGCGCGAAGGCACGCTCCTCATGATCGACGACGAGCGCTTCCCGATGGGCAAAGGAGAGACGCCGCGCACCGAAATGGTACGGTTTCGCACGCTCGGCTGCTACCCGCTCACCGGCGCCGTTCGCAGCACGGCCACGACTCTTCCCGAGATCTTGCACGAAATGATCGAGGCGAAGAGCTCGGAGCGTCAGGGGCGTCTCATCGATCACGACGAAGAAGCGTCGATGGAAGCCAAGAAGCGCGAAGGGTACTTCTGAGATGCCCGCTCTCGAGGCCGATGGGCAAAAGGTCGCCGCGGCGGATGGTGCCGTCGCGTGGCTACGCGCGCAAGAGCAGAAGGACCTTCTTCGGTTCGTGACCATCGGTTCGGTCGACGACGGCAAATCGACCCTCATCGGGCGCCTCTTGCACGATGCCAATGGTCTGTACGAGGACCAGCTTCACGCCGTTCGCCGCGCCTCGGTGCGTGGATCCACCCGCGGCGCAGGCTCGATGTCCGAGATCGATTTTTCGCTGTTCACCGACGGACTGCAGGCCGAGCGCGAGCAGGGGATCACCATCGACGTGGCGTATCGGTACTTTGCCACCGCGCGGCGCAAGTTCGTCATCGCCGACACCCCTGGGCACGTGCAGTACACACGCAACATGGCGACCGGCGCTTCCACCGCCGACGTCGCGCTCATCCTCGTCGACGCCCGGCTCGGGGTATTGCCGCAGACCAGGCGGCACGCACACATCGCGGCGCTCCTCGGCATTCCGCACGTCGTCGTATGCGTGAACAAGATCGACCTCGTAGGCTTCGACCGCGGCGCGTTCGACGCGATTGGGACCGAGCTCCGCAGCGTGGGGGAAAAGCTCGGCCTGCGCGGGGTCCGTGCCATTCCGGTGAGCGCTCTCGCAGGCGACAACGTCGTTTCGCCGAGCGCTCGCACGCCGTGGTGGCAAGGCGGCACGCTGCTCGAGCACCTCGAGACGGTTCCCGTCGACGATCGGCGCAGCGGGGGGACCTTTCGTCTGCCGGTCCAGCTCGTGCTTCGGCCGGGCATCGGTTATCGCGGCTTCGCAGGGCAGATCGTGTCGGGCGCGATTCGGCCAGGCGATGAGATCGTGGCCCTGCCTTCGGGTAGGCGCACGCGCGTGGTTGCGGTGGATGTGGCGGGTCACGAAGTGCCCGAGGCGTTCGCCCCCATGAGCGTCGCGCTCCGCCTGGGCGACGAAATCGACGTGAGCCGCGGCGACATGCTCGCGCGGCCGGACGAGCTGCCGCGCGCCTCGCTCGACTTCGAGGCCGATCTCGTGTGGATGAGCGAGCGGCCGCTCGATCGCGCCAAATCCTACCTCCTCAAGCACACGACCCGTCTCGTGCGTGCCGAGGTCGATTCCGTTCTTTACTGCACCAACGCCGAGGCGCTTGCACGCGTGCCGGCCGAGACGTTGTCGCTCAACGACATCGCGCGCGTGCGCATGCGGTGCCGTTCGCCCATTTTCTGCGACCCGTATGGGGTAAACCGCGCCACCGGAGCGTTCATTCTCATCGACTCGGTGACCAACGACACGGTGGCTGCCGGAATGATCGCCACCACGACCGACTCGCCGCAGCGCGAGGCTCGCCCGGCGGGAAGCCGCAGTCAGGTGAGCCCGCGAGAGCGGCGCGCCAGGCTCGATCAAAGCGGAGTCGTCGTGCGCGCGTTTGCCCCTTCGGCGGATGACGCGCGTGCGCTCGCTTACGCGCTCGAACGGGAGCTCTTCGATCGCGGCCGCGTGGTAGTCGTCATCGACGAAGGACGCGAGCCTCTCGAGGCCGCCGAGGCCTGTGCTCGCGCGGGACTCGTCGCCGTCGTTCCTCTCGAGGGGGCGGCCCTCTCCTTCGACGTGAACGGGCAAATGCTCGAATCGCAGGACAGGGAGGATCTCGCTCGTCGCGCGGTCTCCGCACTGGAAGCGCGAGGGCTCTTCGGTTCGTCGTGAACGGCTGACCTGTGCACCGTAGAAGGATGGGCCGTTTGGACGGCGGCGCTCTACGAATGTGCTAAGACCGTCGCGAAATGACACGTGAAGCTCTCGGCGAAGCGCTGGCGCTCGCAAACGCATGCCTCAATGGGACGAGCGCCGTGCTCCTCTTGTCGGGACGGGTCGCGATTGCAAAAAAGCGCCGCATGCTCCACCGCGGGCTCATGATTGCTGCGTTCGTGGCCTCGACGGTTTTTCTGGCGTCGTATCTCACGCGCGTCGGGCTGACCGGCACCCACGCTGATCCGCATACCGGATGGGTTCACGCGACGTACCTGGCCGTTCTCGGAACGCACATGCTCCTGGCGATGGCGGTGGTGCCCCTCGTTCTCGTCACGCTCTGGTTTGCCCACAAACAAAGCTTCATGCGGCACCGGCGCATCGCGAAGCTCACCTTCCCGGTTTGGCTCTACGTGTCGGTCACCGGCGTGGTGGTCTACGTGATGCTCTACGTCGTGCCCGCGTAGCCTCTCACCGCCGCGCGGTGTAGCATCCCGGCACGTGCGCTTCCTGGCCCTTTGGGCCGAAGGACACCGAGCCGTAGCAAAAGTTGTCGGGAATGCTCGGCCACTGGTTCGGCGCGCCGCCGTTGTCGGGGCACAAGTCTGCCTTGCCGGGGAAGGTGCAGGACGTGGCCCCGCCGGGAACTGGGGCGGCCGGGCACTCGCTCGTGAACTTGCACCCGCCCGAGACGCCGCACGGAACGCCGCTCGGGACGGCACAGAAGGTCTCCGTCGAGTACGAAGAGCCGACGCACGCGCCGCCATTCTTGCAGTCTGCATCTGATCGGCACGGCGAGCAGAACCCCCCGTCGCCGACGCATGCGCCCGCGTTGGGCACGCAGACCTTGCCGCCGGCTTCCTCGCTCTCTACGCACTTGGCTTCTTGGTTGCACTGCGAGTCTTGCCCGCACTCCGGTGAGCAGAACTTCGATCCGGCGTTGTCAGGAACGCAGTGCTGGCGAACGCCCTTCGTAGGGGGGCAGTCGATGTCCGTCTTGCACGGCGAGCAATACGTGCGCGGCATGCAAGCGGTTCGCGTATCGCCCACCGTGCGATCGCGTTGAACGGCGTTCGGCGCCGTGTTGATCGTCGCGCACCAATAGCCACCGCGGCAGTTGGCGTCGGACGAGCAGCCGTACTGGGTGCAGAACGCGGCACCGTCGAACGGCGAGGTGGCGTAGCACCAGAAATTTTGGTCCGTGTCGCAGGCGGGGTTCGTGTCCAAGCCGCCGGTTGGAGAGCACGGTGCACCCCACAGGCCCTTGCCGTTCTTCTGGTAGGCGACCGCATCTGCGGCGCAGTACGGCGTCGTGCCGTCGACGCAGTGGTAGTTGAAGGGGCACGTTTGCTGTCCGCCCGTGCCATCGCCGTTCAGCGCGCAGCCGAGGCGGCACTTGGTCTCCGTGCCGTCGCTGATGCAGCTGTTTCCCGTCGCGCATTGTGTCGGATCACACGTCGGAGCGGCCGGCGTTGCGGGTTTCGAGGAGCACGCGCTCAAGGAGGGGGTGAGCACCCATGCGGCCAGCGCGAGGAGCCCGTACGTGGCGATTCGCCGGACGACGGCTGCGGCGGAAAAATGCTGCTTCATTGCGAAACCTCGAAGAAAAGCGGCTGGCTGTGGCCTAATTCCGTAGACACGCTTCCGTCAAACCCCTGAAACGATTTCCAGCACCGCTCGACAGCGCCGCGCACAACGTTCATAACGAAAGAGCGGGCGCTGGCCTTGACGACACGCATCGGCTGGATAGGCTGGATGCGCCCCTGTCGTCTAGCATATTGTGTTGAGGTGTCACCATGAGTTTCCCCCGTGCAATCGCTCGTTCCAGCGTTCTGACGACCCTGACTCTCATGGCCTCCGCGGCATGCTCGAGCTCGTCGAGCACCACCACGAACACGCCGCAGGATCCCGGCGTCACCGCCGGCGGCGATGAGACTCCGCAAGGGCGCGAGACGAATCCCTACGGCGTGGCCTACCCCACGGCGGGCATCGGTTTCAAAGCGCGTAACGATCCGGCGAGTCAGTCGGCCGGGGACAAGATCAAGAACTACAAGTTTCTCGGTTACATCGACAGCGACAAGGGCAAGGGCCTGCAGACCATCTCGCTCGCAGATTTGTATGATCCCGAGATGAAGCAGTTCAAGCTCATCCACGTGAGCGTCGCCGGAGTGTGGTGCACCTGGTGCATTCAAGAAGTGCACAATGTGGTGCCGCTCGTTCCGCAGCTCAAAGACAAGAAGGTCATCTTCCTGACTGCGCTCTCCGAAGACCTCAAACACGGCCCGGCCAAGCAGACGGATCTGGACTACTGGGTCGACGTTCACCGGACGAACTACACGCAAGTCCTCGACCCGGGCAATCGCAACCTCGGCCCGTTCTTCACGTCGGCCGGCATTCCGTGGAACGGGAACATCGACGCACGCACGATGGAGATCTTGAGCTCGAGCACCGGCGCGCCCGTCGGCGTCGACAATCAGGTCGACATCATGGGCGACGTTCAGCCGTGGCTCGATTGGATCGACGCGCATCCCATCGGCGCCAAGTGATCGCGCTCAAACGACGGGTGGGGACGCTCGCCGTGATGATCGCGGCGGCCGTTGGGTGCGGTGCGCCCGGCCCGGCCGCGCCCGATCAGGGACCGAGCGCGATGAAAGCCGGCGTTCCGGCCACGGACTTTGCGGCGCGCGACATCGACGGCAAGACCGTCAAACTGAGTGACTATTTCGGCAAGCAGGCTGTGTTGCTCGACTTTTGGTCGACGTTTTGCGAGCCATGCCTCGCGGAGATGCCCCACCTTCGCGCCCTCTACGACAAGTACCGTGCGCAGGGTTTCGTCGTGCTGGCCATCTCGATGGACGGCCCGGAGACCGTGGCGGACGTGCCGAGCTTCGCAAAACGCAACGGGATGACGTTCCCGGTCCTCCTCGACGAAGACTCGCGCATCGTGAGCCTCTACAACCCGAAGAAATCGGCCCCGCTCAGCGTGCTCATCGACAAAAAGGGCAACGTGGTGCGTGTGCACGAGGGATACAATCCGGGCGACGAGACCCAGATCGCCGAAGCGGTCGCGAAGGTGCTCGACCCGAACGCACCCGCGCAGTAACGTGGGCCACGCGCGATGCGTGGCAAATCGGGCGTCTTCGTCGCGGCATGTTTCGTCCTTTCGTGGAGCGAACGAGCTCGCGCGGTAGACCTGCCGCAGGTGCAGGGCAAGCCGCTCACTCTCGACGTCACCGAGACGTCGATTGTCGCCCAGCACTTCGACGCGCGCACGACCGAAGGCGAACGGCTTATCGATCAGGGCTACGGTGGATGGCTCAATCGGCTGAATCTCGCTCTCAAATGGGACAAGTGGACGCTGGGGACACGGCTCGATTCGTCTTTGTATTGGCTGCGGCCCGAGGATCGCGCGGGCATCGACCCCCTAGACAGGCCCACGCTCACCGCCGACGGCGCGTCGCGATTTCGTGACGCGGTCTATCCGGCCAAGTTGTGGCTCACCTACGCGGCGCCGGGGCTCGAGGTGACGGCCGGCGACGCGTACGTGCAGTTCGGGCGCGGGCTCATCTTGAGCATGCGCAAAATCGACGAGCTCGGCATCGACACCACCTTGCGAGGCGCGAAGGTCGCCTGGCAGTCGGATCCGTTCGCGGCCACCGTCGTGGCCGGCGTGGCCAACCCTACCCGCGTGGACGAAGCTACGGGTCGCGCTCTGTTCATTCGGAAGACGACGCCGGAGGAGCCTCAGCAAAAACCGATTTTCGGATCGGATCGCATCGTGGGGGCGGAAATTCAGGCAGGGCGCGGCTTCCCGGTCGTCCTCACGTCGCACGCTGTTCGCATCACGCGCTGCGCGCCGTACCACTACAATCCGGACGGCAGCATCCAGAGCGGCGCGTTCGACACACCGTTCGGGACATGCGAGCCAAGGGACACCCGCGCGTGGCTCCTGACGCTCCCGTCGTCGGGCGCGACGACGAACGCGAGCGAGATCAACATGGTCGGCCAGGGCTTCGAAGTGCCCAGCATTTTCGGGCACGGAAAGCTCTACGTCGAAGGAGCCTTGCAGCGTCGCTTTCACGACGCGCAACCGAACGAGGCCCACGGCAACGGAAACGCGCTCTATGCGGCGCTCTCGGCCGACGTGGGGCCGGTGACGAACACGCTCGAGCTGAAGAGCTACCGGAATTTCTGGCCCGCCGGCGGCGCGGTCGATGCCAAGTACGCCGCCGAGTTCCAGAACATCCGCTACACCAATCCGCCCACGGCGGAGCTCATCACTCAAGACAGTGAGTTCAATTCGTTCAACGTATGCGTCAACGGTGGCCGCCTTCGCACGGACGTGCGCGTGACGCCCGGCTTGCTCGTGTACGGCGCGGGCGCGTATTTTCGCTCGCAGAGCGAGGTCGCGGGCGGCTCGTGCGATCGTGACGGCAAGACCCTCAGCGGGAGCAAGAGAGCCGATGACGTGATCACGCACGTATGGGACGGGCTGAGCGGGATCGAATGGAACTTCGACCACGCGCGCTCCCACCTCTACGCGTCCGGCGGCGTGCGCAACGACGTGAAGGTGGACGACTCGCCGTACTACCGCGAGCTTCACGCGGAGTATGCGTTCACCAAGCATGTGTCTGGCCCTTACTCGATCGAGCTCACCGGCCGGCATCGCGTGAGGCGCCAGGAACTGGAGAACGTGCGCATGGTGCGCGCGGGGGCCTACGGCGAGCAGCCGTGGCGCGAAGGCGAGCACTATACGGCGCTGAAAGTCGCCCCGAAGTGGGTGGTGAGCCAAGGGGTCGAGTACACGACGCTCATTGGGTTTCCTTCCTACTATTTCAATGGGAGCGTGCTTTATCGCTTCAACGAGGGATCGAACCTGAAAGTGCTCGTGGGCCAGCAGCGCGGCGGGCTCAAGTGCGTGAGCGGCGTTTGCAGGGTGTTCCCCGCGTTCGAGGGCGTGCGCGCCGAGTTGACGCTGCGCTTTTAGACCTCCGTGCTTGCTGATTTACGGATCGACGTCGCCCTCGAGCACGTTCAAAAAAGGCACGACCGCCTCTTTCGCCGTGTGATCGAAGGTGACGAGCCACGGAGGTGCTGCGCCGATGGCGCGCACATCTGATGCGGAGAGGCCGGCCGTGCTGTAGAGCTCTGCCACATCATCGAGCGTCGTGAGCTTGCCGCCGTGTCCATAGGGCGCGGATCCCGGAAGTCCGCGAAGCGTTGGCGTCTTGAACGCGCCGATCATGGACTCGTCGGTGGACAGCGCGAGGCCGTGCCCCGCGTTCGGCTGGTCGCTGAAATTACCGCCGGCGAGAAAATCGCTCTGCAAGAGCAGCGCGTTCGCAGCCGCACGGCCCACGTCGGCTTTGCCGTCTTGGCGGCCAGTGGGGAAACGCGTCACGTGGAAGGCGTCGTCGGTCAGGCGCGGGCCGTAGTGGCATTGCGCGCAGCCGACCACGAAGTACACCAAGAGCCCATTTTTCTCGGTTCGCGTGAGCGCCGTCATGTCGCCGCCGATGTATCTGTCGAGGCGGTTCGGCTTGACGCGCAAGGTGCGTTCGTACGCGGCAATGGCCTTGCCCACGTTGACGAACACGCGAGTGGCCGCGGTCTTGTCGGCGGTCGCCATCGCGTCATATGCAGCGTCGCCCGGCTTGCCGCTCGCGGGGAAGCGCGCTGTGTCACCGAGGGGTGGGAGCGCGCCGAACACGGCCGTGTATTCGGCGGCATAGAGGTTTGCGACGGCATGCGCGACGAAGAGGCGGGACGAGCCGAATTCCTTGTCGTTTTCGAACGGACCGAGCGCTTGCGCCCACAGCGAGTCGGCGCGTCCGTCCCAGAACTGCCAGCGGCTGTGCGCGGCGAGCGCGAGCGCAGGCGCGTTGCGGTCGACTTTGCGTATTCCTTCGGACACCGGAAGACCGTCGTTGAACTGCTTCTGCGGATCGTGGCAGGTCGCGCATGAGATGCTGCCGGAAGGGGAGAGCGCGCTCTCGCCATAGAGCTTCTTGCCGAGCGCCGCGGCGGGCGGATCGTCGGCCTTGGCATTCGTCGGATCCGCTGGCGGCGCGCCGGGAAGGGTCATGTCGTGGAGCATGTCCCACTGGTTTTTGAAGAACGTTCCGTCGAACTTCTCCGGCGCTTGAAACGGCGGAGGAGGCGCATGGTCGAGGTCCGCGAGCTCCTGGCGAACACGCAGCTCGAGGAGCTGGGGATCCGGATTGGAGAGAAAATTCCTGACGGTCATCGTGCGTGTATCGACGAAGACGAACAGCGGTAGCGCCCCTTTCGTCGGGCTCACCGGGCCGAGCTGGAATTTCGGGTCCGCGGCGACGCGGTCGGGCGCATCGATGTGCGCCCGGTAGCGCGTGAGGGCGGGCGGCTGCGGAGGGATGCCATCGTCATCGGCGATCACGAGATCGAGAAACGAAAGCCGCGCACCGACATCCAGCCTCTTCAAATCGCTCGTATGCGCGTTGTGCCAGCGGCAGGTGCCACACCACCCGGCGCCCGTGCGGAGCACGAGCAGGCGCGACCGAGCGGCGCAGGGTTCGAAGTACTCGTGGAGCGCGAGCTTTGCAGTCGTCCCGTCGTCGTTCACCGTGTCGAACGTCATGTCGGGGAGCGTTTCGTGGAGCGCCACCGCGTAGGCGGCTCTTGGGTAAACCCCGTCGACACTCACGCCACCTTTGCACAGCGTCCGACCGACATCGGCTCCTGCGTCCTCCATGGGTTTCGCGATACCCGAGTCCGGCAAGGCGCCCGCCGGCGCGTACACGCCGCTTCCCTCGCATGCCGCGAGGATCACCGCGAAAAGGAGGTTCTTGAGATGCATGCTCGCCCGTTTCCTTAGCACCATCAGCGCGGAAAAGCGGCCGCATTCCCACCATCGTCCTTCCCATTGACCATGTCTTCGTCGCGCAGGGATCGTAGCGTGCGCAGTTTTCGCAGCGGCTCGAGTCGAACCGCCGGGTGCCCGGGCGCCTCGATACTCGCGAGATCCCAACCCGAGCCTTTGACCCAAAGGACGTCCACGCTCTCGCCGAGCAGAGTCTTCGCCGTTCCTTTCGCCGACGTGTTGCCGCCGCCGTGCAAGACGAGGGAGGGCTCTCGGCCGAGCAAGCGCGCCGTATACGTGCGGAGCGCGAGGATCTCGTGCGCGCCGCTCTCGGCGACGAACTGCGCCGCGTCCTCGTCGCTGTACCGGCTCTCCATGAGCCGAAACGTAGCGTCTTTTTCTACCGAGTGGTCTGCGCGGTGACCTCAGCCTGGATGATGGCTACGGTGACCCCATCCGCTCGGAACTCGACATGTGTCGTGCCGGGCTTTATGCCCAAGAAGGCGTAGTTCTTGTCGCCGTACGCGCGCTGCACCTCGAGGATGGACCGATCCTGCGACACCACATCGCCGACCATGGGTTTCTCGTCGCTGTTGAAGGGCGCAATGTGGGCGGTGACGATGCCGCCTTGCGTGACCTGGATGCGAGGAACCGTCACCGTTCCAGGTAGCTCGTTCGTCGACACCTGGGAAATATCCGTGTGGCTATAGCTCGGAGCGCACCCGCCAAGGGCGACCGAAGAGAGGAAGGAGGCGAGAAGGAGCGCGCGTTTCATCATTGCACCGTGATGGTGAAGGTGGCTTTCACCGTTTTCGAATCGTCGGCGTAGGCGGTGAGGGTGGCGCTGCCGGCGGCGACGGCGCTGACGTGCATGGTCGCGGTGTGTGGCTCGTCCTGAAGCGCGACGGTCCTGGCGTCGCTCGTCTCCCAAACGAACGACTCGATCGCGCCGGCGAGGGGCTGCGAGTTGGAATCGAACGCGGCAATCTTGTAGGCAGCGGACGCGCCTCTGGTGAGAAGGATGTTGGTCGGGACTGCTTTCTTGGTCGTCGTATCCGAGATCCGCAGCGCAGAAATGGGATTGATCTTCACGAGCGTGTAGTCGACGAGCGTGCTGTCCACGGTGCTCTGCGAATAGATACCCACATAGCCGGTTTTGAGCGCTTTGAACGAACCGTCGCCCAGCGCGGACATGTAGTCGCCTGAGACGGTCCTAAGGACAGGATTCCCTACTTGCTCGGCAGAACCATTGGGCGCGTACTGAATTCGAAAGCGCCCGCCGACGGCTACCGAAGATGGAAAGCACTGCACGCCCGTTGGATTGGCGCTGGTGCGCGCGCATCCTTGCATGGTGGTCGATCCCTCTGGGCAGATGGGATCTTGATCCGTCTGGCACTGGTAATAGAAAACTCCGTGGCCCAGATCGCCCGTGCGACCGGTGCTGCCTACAGAGGAACATGCGGCGATCGTCACCGCGACGATCCCGGAGATTGCGATGGTCAAACCCGTCGCGCGCATTGTGCTCACCCCATCTGACTTGAGAAACGGCGCTCGTGGCCGCGTGAAGAAGAATAAGGAGAAGCGCTTAAGAAAGGTAAGCAAGCGACGGAGGCGCTGCGAACGGACGCGCCGCCGTTTCGATAGGGAGCTCTTCAGCAAGCTGCGTGCCTTCACGACTTGCAGGGAAATCATGGGCGTTTGTGACGTGCGGGTCGGCCGACCGTGTTCACGCGGACGGAGTGCCCCTGACACGCCTGCCAGGGGTCCGGGCCCGGCGCGTGTCAGGCGTGCACTTGACAGCTCGGACGCTCAAAGCTATCCGTCGCGCCAACCCCAGGCGCGTAGCTCAGTGGTAGAGCACTACCTTGACACGGTAGGGGTCGTTGGTTCAATCCCAATCGCGCCTACAGATAAGAAAGCAAAAACAGCCACTTACACCGCTAGCTTCGCGGGTTTTTCGTCAATGCATACCGCTTCGGGGGAGTGAGTACCGCGATGCATACCGCTCGCGGCTCCTCCCTCGTTCGGGATGACGGCATCGACCAGCTGGAGCACCTTGGTCATGCCGTTTCGCTGCTCCGAGGCGCTGACGGACGAGTAGTGGTCCTTCATGCGCTCGGTGCGATGACCCGAGATGCTCATCGTCACCACGCCTTCAAGGTCGGCTACGCGGGCAGCATCGTTGAAGGTTCGTCGCAGCCCTTTCGGCGTGAACTTCTTCTTCAAGCCGATGGTGGATGCAACTTCCGCGAACGGCTTTCGAAGAACAGCCTCTGAACGAAAGCCGCCCTCTTCGGCAGGGAAGAGAAGATCGGACTCAAGCTGCTGCGGGGTGTGGAGCTGGGTCTCCACGTGCCACTTCAGAACATCCATCAGCCTCGGTGCCACACCGATGCGCTGACGGTACTTCGTCTTGGTCGTGTTCATGATCTCCCCGAGCGTGGCGGAGCGACGAACCAAGATCTCTCCGGCATCCCAGAGGATGTCCGGCGTTTCTCCCCTTCGCCTCAACGCACGAAGCGAAGAAGGACGAAGCCCTGTTGCGTACCCGAGACAGGTCATCGCGTAGTGCTGCGGGTACAGCTCGAACATGCACGCCAGAAACTCGTGCATCTCCTCCTTGCTCAAGGCGTTCGGTTCCTCCTCGGTGTAGATGGGGTGTTCCGAAGTGTCGAACGCCTTCACGCCTGCCGTTGGATCATGTCTGAGCAGGTGTTTTGCTGTCGCTGTCCTCATGATGACTCTGAGGATGGCGAGCCATCCATTGGCGGTTGCTGGGCGATATTTTTTCTCGTTGATGAGGGTCGCGACGCCCAGTTTCCATGCCTCCACGTGAGCCCGCTTGATCTGATCGATGAACATCTCGCCAAATCCGTGGACCCCTTCGGTTCCCGAGATGAGATGACGAAGCGTGAAGACCCACTTCTCTCGTCCTCGTGCGCTCTTGATGTCACGAATCGTCAGCTTTTCTTCGAGGAGTGAGACGGCGAAGTCGCAGAAGCGCGTCTTCTGAAGCGGAAGGACGTTGACCCCCGTGCGAACTTTCGCGAGTTCGTCCTCCAGCCACTTGAACGCGGTTGCTTCCGTCTCCACGAGAAGAACTTTTCGGACCTCCTTCGACAGCCCCGTGGTCGGGTCTTTCGTCCTGCCACGGACCAGAAACCCGCCCTCCTTTCTCTTCCAAACGCCCGGCACTTTGGTCGGGCTGAGCCAACTGTTCCATCGCTTGATCCACTGCGTTTCCTTCGTCTTCGATTCTGTTCTCATGCGGTCCTCCGGTTGTTGATGGAGGTGCACTCGAACGTCCCGAAGCGACGCTAGCACGCGGGGCATGTCCCAGCAGGTAGCGGTCGAGATCTTCTTTCGCCCAGGTAAGCCTCCTTGACTCGTAACGAGTCGCCACGGGCAACAAGCGCCCGCGGAGCTTTGCCTTCCTCAGGGCTCCCGGTGTCATGCTGAGGTACGCAGCCGCTTGCTCGGTCGTCATCAACGATCGAAGCGGCTGCGCAGGCAGCATGTTGGGGTCTCTGGGGTCGGTCTCGTTACTCATGCCGGGAAGCTAAATCTTCAAAAATTGGGCACAATCCTGGGGGAATTTTATGAAATTCACGCTCTGTCGATTTCTGGTCGGCAGCGGTGGTGAGCGGCGGTCCACGGTCAACCTTCGTCAGCTGCGCACCGGTTGCGGGATCATGTGTCGCGACAAGATCCTCAGCTCATCGGGCTTCGGAAAACTCTCGGGTCTCACGCAGTAGCGCTTGAAGCGGCGCTCCCATCGTTCGCCAAGAAAACGGACCACCTTCTTCCACCTCACGGGGACGATAACGAACCTGTTGTCCGCCGGCTTGTCCTCGCATGCAATTCCCGCCTCAAGCCAATGGCGTGCCGGAATGACGAAAGCGATGACATCTGCCTTCGGCATCGCGCATGCGAGACCATAGGTCCAGGCAACGACGGTTCGACCGTCGGGCATGTCGAATATGCGGGATGGGTAGTACCCGGCTCCCCTCGCTTCAAGTTCGTCTTCCGTAAGTGGTGCGCTCAATACTTCTTCAAGGTTCTTCATCTGCATTCTCCATCCAAGTTGCGCAGCTTCTTCGTTCTTCGCGCCATGCGTCGAACGCGTGTGCTGCTTCATGGTGGAGAAGGTAAATTTTAGGAAATTGGGCGCAATCCCCGCTCAATTGATAAAAATTCCGCCGGTCTCTTTTTCCTCTTCCAGCAAGCCGAGGTCCTGCATGGAGACGAAGGCGCCGCTGGGCGAAACGATCAAATGATCCCGAATGCGGATCCCAATCTGCCTGCTGGCAAAGACGAGAGAGCGTGTGGCTTGCAGGTCCGCTGGGCTCGGAAAGGGAGCCCCCACGCGATTGTGCGCGATCAACATCGAGTCTGCCGAGGCGAGAATCGCCGCCTTGAACATCTCTCGGGCGTGAACTTTGATCCCTGTGACGGTGCCGATGCCCACGATAGTGACGCCAGTGGGCACGCAGTTCCCATCCAGAAACAGGACGGCGATGTGCTCTCGATCTGCCGTGCCAATCAGCCGATGAAAGAAGGCAGCTGCGGTGCTGCTGTCCTCGAAGACGGCTGCCGGAAAAGTGGCAACGCGGTCCCGCACCAACTTGACCTTGTAGAGGGGGATCTTGATGCCGCTCATGTCACGCCGCCTCCTCCTCTGCTGGTACCGCCGACAGGAAGCCTCCCCCGACAATCGAGATGAAGTCGCCACTGGGCGAGACGATGAAGTGATCGGTCACGTGGACCCCCAGAATCCTGCTGGAGAAGATCAACCAGCGGGTCAATTGCAGATCGGAAGGGCTGGGATGAGGAATGCCCGCGGGGTGATTGTGTGCGCAGATGATGCTGTCGGCGTTTGCGAGAATCGCCGCCTTGAAGAATTCCCGAGCGTGGACCCTCACTTTGCTCAGCGTTCCGATGGCGATGATGCTGGCACCGGTGGGTCTCCCAACGACATCGACGAACAAGGCGGCAAGATGCTCTCTGTCGGCGGAACCGATCAGCCCATGAAAGAAGGCTGCCGTCGCCTTGGGGTCTTCCACGATGCCCGAGGGATAGGTGGCGGTGTGATCCCGCACCAACTTCACCTTGTAGATCGGGACCTTGATGCTCATGAGGATCTTTCTGGGGCGAGGAGCGCGCAGTTTTGGCGCTGCACGCCCTCACCAATATGATTGAGTGCGTTATTCGCTGGGTCGTTGGGCTATGCCGCGGGGCAACCGTGGGGCGCCTGGCGAGAAGGCGCAGCTTTGGCGCTGCACCTCCCCACCGTTCCGATTGCCTCCGTTATTCGCTGGGAAGGAGGTGTCGGATCAGCGAATCAAGTGTGGATATGACCGTCCGTTTCTACACCGACATACATTCCCCACCGATTGAAGGCGAAGTGATCTCCGCGCCATCGAAGATCCTTGAGGATCTCTTGAGCTTGGTCGGGAAAAGACTTCCTGACGCTGGCGATGACGACATCGCTGACCACTCGAAAGGATCGACGATCTTCCGAGACCATTCGATGCTCCTCGGCTTCCGTCTGCCCGGGCAAGGGAAGGAGCTTCCAATATTCTCCTTTCTGCTTGGCGTGGTTCTCGCAGATCGGAAAAGGATCGGAACCCTTCTCACCGAAAGACCTGGGGTCGTGACAGGTCGCTAGGGCGATGGCTTCATGGTCATCGGGGGTCAGTGCAGCCGTTTGCACGTTGATCCATTGGCACTTGCATCGCGGCTTTTCCCCTTGAACAACTTGCCCTTCCAGGGCGCGCTCGTCTTCGTTGGGCTTCATGACCACACCTCTGCGCTTAGGGTTGATCGCGCAATTCGCTGGGTTGCCAGGGGCGGCGAGAAGGCGCAGCTGTGACACTGCACCCTCCCACCTTTCTGATTGACTCCGTTATTCGCTGGGTCACGGGCTATGCCGCCAGGGCAGCCGTTCTGGTAGGCAAGCTCATGACGATCCGATCGGCATCGTCGTCCTTGCGCGAACGGAGGTTGAGTCCGCCCGTAGACCAACGAAGGTGAAGCCCCTCGGCATCTACGAAGGCGGTCAGATCACGGCGTTTCAGTTTGGCGAGGTCAAACAGCGGCGCCATGTACACACCCACCGTGAACTCGTCGCTCGCGAAGACGAGAAGATCATTCCGTTTGGTCAGCGCAGAAGCCAGGAGAGAAACCATGTCCACGTGGAGCTTGCCGTTCTCCCATCGCGCCATGCTCGCCAAGGCATCAGCACTGGCTTGGGCAGCTTTGGCACGAGCTTCCTTGCGGTGAGCCCGTTGGATGGCTTCAGAGCGACGAATGGTCTCCAGCATTCGACAAGCCAGGGAGGAGTCATCCTTGACGCATTCGAGGGCAGACTCGATGGTGCCCGTGGTGACGCAGAAGTCATGCGCCAGTTCGGCAAGGTTGCCTCGCACGTACTCGCGGATCTCGTGGACCTCGTCCGCGTTGCTCTTCGCCAGAATGAATCGACGCAGTTGGTTCAGTGCTTTCATGGAATGCTCCCTCATGCGGGGCGTCGTCTCGACGCCCGCCGTTGTTCATGTTCTCGTTTGCCCGTCAGCCCGTTTGACTGTCGGTGCCCTCAGGAAGGAGCGAAGTGGCTGATACCTTTCTGTTTTTCACTTCGCCCTCCCCTTGATGATTGAGTCCGTTATTCGCTGGGTCGGACTATGCGGCTTCCGCTTGGGCGACGTTCTCGCGTGCCTGCTTACCGAGGATCAGATCCGCTGCCTTGGCTGCTTGCGACGCTGCGTTGACCATCCACTTGGGCTCATGCGAGAGCCTCTTCGCCCACGATGCGATGTAGGCGGCACTGTTGTTGAGAGTTGCAGGCGCGATGCCAGCCTGGGCGCAGAGGAAAGCGGATCCACATTCCGCCACCAACTCCTCGAAGGAGTAGCCGTGGCTGTTGAAGGAGTTGCGATCCACCACGCCCTTGCGAGCCAAGCGCGACGCGTGACCCGTGGAATGCGCCAGCTCGTGAAACAGCGTCGAGTAATACTCCTCGGGCTTGGAGAACTGCTCCGGCTTGGGGATCCAGATCCGATCCAGGGAGGGCATGTAGCAAGCCTGTCCCCCCATCTGAAGGATGCTCGGCGGATCCTGGTAGGCATGGATCACCTTCTCGCATTCCGCGATGGGATCGAAGCTCTTGGGCTCCGCCTTGGGGACATAGATCCCCTCGGTCTGTTCGGTGTTGAACACCGTGAACTTCTGGAGAATGAAGTAGCGATCGTCTTCACCTTCCTTGGCGTTCTCTCCGTCGATCACCTTCCAGAAAACGATGGGGGTGCCATGTTCCCCGCGCTTGACGGTTCCGCCCAACGCCTTAGCTTGCTTGAAGGTCACCCAGTATGGAGAGGAGAAGGCATTGCAGGAGAGCAGGATCGGATTGATGCCGCGATAGACATGCCCACTGGATAGGTTCCTCGGCGCTTGGGTTGCCCAAGGTTTGCGCCAGGGCACCACGCCCTTGTCGAGGCATTCCAGGATACGAGCGGTAACGGACTGGTAGATCTCGGAATTGGTGGTCATGATTGATCTCCCTTGCGAGGAGGAGCGCCGGTTTCTTTCGGCTCTTGCTCTCCTCTCTGATCCTGTTGACTCCGTTATTCGCTGGGTCTCACGCGGCTTTCTTCACGAGGGCATGAATCGCCGCCAAGGTGAACGGCTTGCTCACTCGCGAAAGCAGACCCTCGCTTGTCGCGCGTTCTTGCAAGGCACGAATGGTCATCCCTTCGGCTCGCCATTGTCGGAGACGATCTCTCACGGCAGTTTCGTTCTCGTGGGGAACCAGGTCCTTTCCCACCACGCGGAAACCAAAAGGGGGAGCGCCACCAAGACGTTCCCCTCTGGATCGTTTGACGGCGAGAGCGGCTTTGATGCGGCTTCGAATGAGCGCCTTTTCAAAGCGGGCAACGGAGAGAAGGATCCCTCGGATCAATTCGCTGGTCGGATCATCTCCGCCGCCTGTCCCGTCAGCGCAAACCAGGGAGGCACCGTTTTTCCTCAACTCGCTTTCGGCAAGGGCAGCGGTCAACGGTTCGCGTGAGAAGCGATCCAGCCGTTGCACGACAAGGTGTCCCGCCCCAAGGGTTGCTACCGTGGCGATGGCTTCCAGAAGAACCGGACGCTTGTCGAGCGCGGCTCCTCCCGAGACCTCCTCTAAAAACCACTGCGCTACCTCGACCCCGCTGCTCTCCGCCCATCGTGTGATGGCATCACGCTGGGCTTGCATCCCCAGAGCTTGTTGAATGGCAGTGGTGCTGACCCTGAGGTAGGCAACGGCGATCTTCTGGTTCACCCTCAGAAGGGCGACGGCTCGTTTTGGATTCCCTGTCGGTCCTGTAGGTGGGTTTGGCATTGGACTTGCCCTCCACCTTTAGGATTGACTCCGTTATTCGCTGGGTTCCTTTTGACGCAAGCGACGCGCGTCAATTGTTCTGAATATCAACTGAACGTAGAACAAGAATTATAATTGTTAGTCGCCACGTACTTGGATTGTTTCTTGCTTGGTGTGTGAGTGGCAATCGGGAAACCTTGCTCACCTTGGTCCATTCTTTGCCGCGGGAAAAGGTGGGGGTATGGCGCTCGTGGGCGAGTCTTGCCTCCCAAAGAGGGGTCATTGACCTCGATCATCGGGCGAACAACGCTCTGCCGCATTCAATGGGCGGAACCATCTCTCGACAAATGCAATAGGTCGGCGGCGTTTACACAGCTCGCACTTACCCACTTTCTAAAGCATGTTATCGCACTACCTTTGGCGTTTTTCGGGGCGAAGGAGCAACAGGACAGCATCGAAAGTGGCGTCGAGCCTCTACAGGTGCGGATCACCAGCCTGCGGTGACGACAACCGCGGCTTCGGTTGAGCCTTGGTTCAGGACGCCCAAGTAATACTTTCCGCTGTAGCTCGCCGTGAACAGCAGGGTGCAGGAATCACCGCCATCGGCGACAAAGATATCCTTGTCCTGATCACGCACGGCGCAGAGGATGTCCGCCTTCCCACCGCTGGAAACTGCAATCCACACCTTGTCTCCCTTTTGAACGCGGTAGATGCCGTTGTAACGACCGCCAGGGGAGATTCTTTCCACGGTGGTGCCTTGATCGAACTCGGCACGTGCGTCACCCGCCACCGTTGCCACCGTCAGGATGGTTGCCACCGAGAACATGCGCGAGAACGATGCTGCGTTCATCGGTTCACTTCTCTTCTCCGCACACCACCAACATGCGGTGGCGCTGGTCGGCGCCCACCTCAGCGTAGGGAAAGGGCTCGCCCGCTTTTGATACCTGGTGCCACTTGCCACCGCAGATCGCTTTGCCGGAGTCGTAGCAGCTCTCGATCTCAGCGCAGGAGACCTCCTTGGCGCCAGGAGGCATTGCCGAAGGAAGTGCTGCGACTGGACCCTGCGCGGGCTTGGAGGCAGTGCAGCCTGCCACGAGGATCACCATCGTTATGAGACCGTGGGAGATACTGCGCATGGGTCCTCGTCAAGTCACCGCGAACTGAAAGGGTCGCTCAACGAATATTGAACACCTTGTCTCGATTGTTCTCCCAGGCTTGCAGGACCTGGGCATTCTGCACCGACAGGGCGTTGTCGCCCTTGAACTGAAATTCCAGCGCGGTCTTTTCTGCGCTGCCGAAGTTCGGGTCGGAGCGTACGTAGGCGGCGTAAAATAGCCCCATTACGGAGGAGGCATCCTTCACAACGCTCTCGACCTCCTCAAGAAATGGAATGTACTTCTGCCCAATGGGCGGACGGAGCCACGTCGCAACCTCGCTGTAATCTGTAGTCAGCGAGAATTGAGTCTTCCCCAAGTTGGTGAGCGCCGTCGCCCCTGCCATCCATTTCGACGCGTGATCCATGATCCGAATCACCTCACACTTTCTGGGATCTGAGTGTGTCTCCAGAATGTGCCGGTACAAGTCAAAGAACTTGGTGATCCGACCGAAGTCGACATCGTTCGCATCCAGCGGAAGGGCTCGGATCATAATGCGAGCCTCCGCCGGGGTTAGCGGCTTGGCGGTAGTCGACGGATCATCTTGGCACGCTGGAGTACCGGGCTCCTTCGCAGCAATGACCGTCGGAGTTGGCTGTTCGTGCGGCACCGTAGCCGTCATGCTTTCTGTGCATGTCCCGTTCTTGTCGCGCTGCCCGCTTTCGCACTTGGCAAGGCACCTGCCGCGTACTTCCGATTCGTCCAACTTCGAGGGGACCCAGACGATCTCCCCCGGAGGACGGCATGTTATCTCCGAGTCGCAGGTCCACGTATAATCGCCCGTCTTCACATTCCGATAGAAAGCGATGGGCACCTTCTTTTCATCCGAGCACTTCAATGTCGCATTCGCGATCGATGCGGACGTGGCGTCCACCATGGCTGGGCGTGACGCGCCACAACCATAGACGAGCCAGCTCGCCACGGCGAAGCACCTCGCAGAACGTTGTAGGTCCATGGTCATTCGGTCTCTCCGATAGTCGCAACATGACAGCGAAGGGAAACTCTCCCATCTGCCTGATCGGGATAGATATCCCTCACCTTTGACACCCAGCGCGGCAGCTTTGGGCGTCCGACTGGCAAAACCCGAGGCATCTGCCTCTAATTTCGCCGCCACTGCCAGGGCACGATTGTTCACAAGTATAGCCGGAGGACTGGCAAAGGCTCTCGCATCGCGATTGAGCTTCCTCGCGCACGGCTGCCTCCCTGAGCAATTTGTTCACTCGCGGTGACTTCAATATGCCGTTCAATTCCGCAATGTGACGCCCGCTCGGATACTGCTCCTGATAAACAGATAGAGCGGAGCAATCGGAAGCTGTCGTTCCAGAGAGGCAACGATCTCGCGCCGTGCTCCAGATCCACTCCTCCGTCTGGACTTTGGCGCTCGGCATTATCGTGAGGAGGCGTCGTGCCACCTGGAGATAGCGTTCTCTCAGAGGATCACCCTCCGGGATATCCGTCACGGCAGAACTTGCGTAGAGCTTGCTGAGAGCGCCCCACTGTCGCACGGAGTCTTCCACCCACGGCTTTCGTGCAGTCTCAATAGTTTTCAAGCTCGTTTCGAGGTCACCGAGAGCCGCGGTCCAATCAGCTCTCTGTTGCTGTCTCTCTCTCGCCGATGCAGCTTGCTCGTCCCGGCTCGCCTGCTCCCATACGGCTTGCGAGCGCCGTTGCTGATCGTCACTCCCATTCGTGACGTTGGTGGTGCCCGTAGACGACCTGGCACCAGACGCCGGAGCACCAGGCGAGGTACTACGTGGCGTCTGGGTGGGTCCTCCCGTGCGAGCGGCGAGAGCTGCGGAAATCATCTGCGTTTTCATCTTGCCCCATGCGGCAAGCAGGTCCTGACGAATAGGGCAGCACGGGTGTTGAGCGTTTCCTGTGCATGTCGCTTCGCAACCCCCTAACAATCTCCTGCACCGATCGACCCCATCGACGACAGTGCGTTGCCCTTGGAGCCGGATCGCGCGCGCCTCGTCCGACTCACCTTCG
>Ga0209515_10002557_pt1 | contig 27750 bp, 29 predicted proteins | sample Subgroupgradi54m_FD_187454 | JGI IMG/M metagenome (GOLD analysis project Ga0209515, IMG submission 187454) | Subsurface groundwater microbial communities from S. Glens Falls, New York, USA - GMW60B uncontaminated upgradient, 5.4 m (SPAdes)... ... | reverse complement strand
CGAGCGGTGCGTCGCTAATCATGTGCATCCGCACGCTTTGTCTGAAGGATTCTTCAAACTCTGCGATAAATTTTCCAGGATCCTCTTTTTGGGCTTGGACGATCCTGTCGACATCCAGATCCCGGATCGGATCAAAATAAATAAATTTCTCGATTCCCTTGGGAGTGATCTTTAAAAAGCTGCCGGGCGAGACCTGCTCGATCCCCTTAAAGGGCGTCCAGTCCCCTTCCAATCGTTGGTAGGTGAGAAAAGATCCCAAGGCGTGAAGATCGGGTTCCGTCACAACTTCCGGATGAGCCAGCAGGGCTTTGATTTCGGAAGCAAAGGCAATTAAATTTGGATGGAGGGTGACGTAAGCGGGTTTGATTCCCATCCGGTCCCGAGCGATCCAAAGCATCTGAGCGCGCCGATCCAAATAGGCGAATCCAAACATTCCATTGAAAAGAGGAATGGCTTTTTCAGGGCCCCAATGGTGCAGGGCATAGAGAACAACTTCCGTATCGGTGTTGCTGACAAACCGGATTCCCTCGAGCTCCAGGTTGGCCCGGATTTCGCGGAAGTTATAAACCTCTCCGTTGTAGACCAGAACCCCCGAACCATCGGAAGTCAAAAAGGGTTGATGCCCGCGTTCGCTCAGATCCAGAATGCTGAGGCGGACGTGTCCCAGCGCAATCGGACCGTCCGTCCACGTGCCCCGGTCGTCCGGGCCACGATAGGCAATCCGATCGAGCATCCGCTCAACGACTCTTGGTTGAGCCTTTTTACTATCTGAGTTCCAAAATCCTACGATGCCGCACATGTTTAGCCTCTTGATACCAGTGATAAGAGCGAGCAGTATCCCATCGCGAGATAAGGTTTAAGAAAACGATAGAGTCGATTTTTGAATTTTGTCCAAGGAATCATCAGCCCAACAAGTGGATTGAAGTAAACAGCCATCCAATAATAGAATGCGGCCTTGCCATACTGGCCGGCATCGAGAGCATCTATCGCTTTGACGTAAGTCACGCGCAAAGCGCTTTGAATCACTTTCGCCTTCTCCTCTTCCGACAATCCCTTTTTCAAAAGTTCCTTATAAATTCTGACTCGATCCCTGCTAGCCACCTTCCAATAATGCGACATATTGCTTTCGTGCCATCTGTAAGTCCCGACACGGATGGGCAGGAAGGTAATGGGGAAACTCCTAGAAATCCTCAAGACCATTTCATAATCATCGCAACCTGAAAAACTGCCATTGAATGACCCAAGTTGGTCAAAGCACGTTTTTCGAACCAGCATCGAGTTGGTTTGAATAAGGCTTTCTTCTATAAGTTCAAGGAAGTCCCCCGCTGTTTTATAAGGCCAGAGCATTCTGAAGTTTCCTTCCAAATCAACCATCTCTACATAGGAGTAGACTAAACCGACTTCGGGTTTCGCTTCCAGAAAGCTGACCTGTTTCTCTAACTTCTCTGGGAAGAATTGGTCATCATCATCCAAAAAGGTTATGTATTTTCCACGTACCAAGGAAATGCTTCGCTCTCTTGTTTTCGATAGACCTGCATTGAGTTGCCAGACATAGCGAATTCTTGAGTCGATACGCTGAAAGTCCTCTACCACCTCGCGAGTTCGATCCTTTGATCCATCATCGATGACAATCAGCTCCCAATCTGAGAAAGTTTGTGACTGCACGCTTGTAATCGCGTCTTTCAGAAGACCGCAACGGTTATGTGTGGGGATTATTACACTGACTACGGGCATGCTCATCATGGCGTCGTCGCCACCTTGGCCCGGTTAAGCTGCAGAAGAGACTGACCCAGGCAGTAAATCACCGCTAAGTAAGGTTTGATGAGACGGTAAATTTGGCTTGCGTGTCGGCTCCATCGCATCCTCAGGCCGATGAAGGGATCACTTTGAATCGCCAAGAGGAAGCACTGGGCTGCTCCATAGTAGTCTCTTTGATTCAGAGTGACGGAAGCCTTGTTATAGAGCCAAACTGGCAAACGACGGAGATGACTCTGAATCAATTCCTGCGTAACTTCTAAGGAAGGTTCAGGTCTAAGTTTTCTGAGAATTTTGATTTCTTCTTGCCACGTAAGATTATTTGATGCGCTTCCGGCGTGACGATAATACTTGGCCAACCTCTCTCTCAACGTGGCAAATTTGAATTTTCGCGCAAGGCGCAGGTATAAATCATAGTCACTCGCGATGGGGTACCTTTCGTTGAAAAGGCCCACCTCATCCAAACACTTACGCCTGATCATCGTAAGCGATAAGGAATAAATCATATTTCCATAGCTCACGAGCTCTCGAAAAGAATCTGGATGCTCCAAGATGGGTGCACGCCCCAGATCTTCACCATTTGGGCCATAGACGTCTGCCTGACAAGTAACCCATCCCAGGGAAGGATTTTGATCCAGCACCTCCACCTGCTTGGCCAATTTTTCTGGCAACCACTCGTCGTCGTCATCTAAAAATGCAATGTATTCTCCTTTTGAGAGACTGATGCCAACATTTCTTGCATGAGAGGGGTCAGCGCGCCTGATGTGATGATAATGGATCGGAAGACCTTCCTTCTTGAATCCTTCAACGATCTCCTCTGATTCTGTGTAAGGCCCATTCTGAATGACCCATACGTCGTAATCTTTGTAAGTCTGCGCTTGGATACTTGCAATGGCACGACGAAGAAGTTGGGGTCGGGTATAGGTTGGGATGACAATACTTACCCTCGGGGTTTGCCGTATGCATTTCAAAAAAAATTCTTCTACCCGACTTGCCGTTAGTTCATATCTCCAATTCTCAACACAATATTTTCTGGCTGTCACTCCCATCCTTTCTCGTAGTTCCTTGTCTTCAACGAGCCTTGAAATGCGGTGGGCAATTTGGTTCTCATCTCGATCAACCAAAAATCCCACCTGACCATCAAGAATTGTTTCTCTCACTCCTCCCTCCCGGATGCCTATCACGGGCGTGCCACACGCCATGGATTCGAGAGGAACGAGGCCAAACGGCTCAAAATAAGGTAGGTAAACCGTTGCAAGCGCTCTTTGGTAGTGGCTGATTAATTTTTCATCACTGCTTAAGTCAACTAACTGAAGATTGACTTCTTTGCTTTGAGCCAGCTTTTTTAAATAATTAGCCTCACGCGTTGCCTTATGAGACAGGAATCCGCCCAAGACCAAAGTGGGTCTTTGGGGTGCTGGAATCTTCGCCAGGGCTCGAAGAATCCACTCATATCCCTTTTTGTATTCGATCCTCCCAGGCGAAAAGATAAAATTCTCCCTCGGCTGAGCGGCGGGCCGAAAGCGCTCTGTATCGATGCCGGGATAAATGACATCGGATAGTTGGCCGTAAACCCGGTATAACGTTTCACGGGAAAAATAAGAATTGGAAACAATATGATCGGCGGCCTTCGTGTTGATTCGATCAAGCACAATCTGAATTTGAACGAGAATCCAAGTCGAAATAGATTTGAGAAGATTGGAAAGTCCGGCACGACGGGTTTCGAAGTTCTTGCGGCAAAAGTCTCTTTCATAGGCCCACCTTAGACCTTCATGCCAACAGAGAATGCTCGGCGTCTTAAGAAACCTGATAAGGGACGGGGTCTGTGTGTACTTGCAGTGATGGACGTAAACGATGTCGTAATTCCTTTGATCGATATCACGAGCTATTTTTTTACACAGCTTTTCAAGCCGGATCAGCATTACCAAGCGCCGGGAGAACTCAGCTATCACCTCGAGGCTATAAAACGGTAAAAGGCGCTCCTTTGACTCTCCCAGGTTGTATTCATAAACATTTCTCGCAACCGTCTCCAATGGCAGGCCAGCATCCTTTGAATCAGAAAGGGTGTAGATATCTGTTTTGTGGTCTCTTTCTTTAAGACATCTCAGGACGTTCGAAAGATGTCGTTTGGCACCGCCTGGTTCTAAATTATGGTAGACAGCGATTCGCATACTTGTCATCTGCTCACCGCTTTTGCATAGAAGACGAACTGTGTCGCCAACAGACTTGGCCACCATCTTGTCATACGCTCTCGAATCTCCCATTCATAAGAGCAAAGTGGCTTCGCAATCCATTTTGGAAAACGCCAGTTTGTATTTGTAAACTTCGTCTCTTTAATCTCATATCCGGTCGAAGTCAATAAGGAACAAGCGCTTTTCATGGTGTAAAACCGGAGATGGGTACTGTCTAAGATTCCCACCCGGTCGTAATCAAAGCGGCCCCGGAGAAGGTTTATCCGAATTATCAAATTAGCTACATTTGGAATTGACACGATGAGCCAGCCGCTCGGTCGCAAATATTGTTTAACCAATTTCAGAATATGCACGGGATCCCTCAAATGCTCTAAAACGTCTGCGAGAATAATTACGTCGAAATACTCCTTCTGAAAGGGAAGCGCCTCTGCGATCTCAACGTCGACAACGGCAACTCCATCTAATTTTTTTCTTGCCATTTCTGCCTCTTCTCCAGAAACGGTAATTCCAAAGCATTGGTTGCCCTGTTGTTTTAGAAACTTACCGAGATTGCCAGTGCCACAACCAATATCAAGAACCCGGCTGTTAGTAATTTCTCCATAACAGCGGGAGGGTAATACAGGTTCATTGTCATAAACTTTTTGAGAGCACAGAAGAGTTCTCATTTATTTTTAACTCCACAAACCGGCTCTGGATCTTCAAGGCTTGACTCCGAGGCGAGTGGGCGGACATTTCTCAGAACTTTTTGCGTTGCGTCTAAATAGCTTCTCCCCCACCTCGAGCACGGCTCCAGATGATTTCCCTCGGCCCATTCATTCCAAGCGTTGATGAAAATTAAATTCTCCTCAGAACTGTAGGGAATGAATTTTTCGATTGCCCCTTTCAACCATTTTTGGTAGAGCTCAGGTTTGGAATTGAGCATGATCAGCGCGTTTCTTTTGTAGCGGGAATAGTTATCCCAAGAAGGCGTGACGCAGGGAAAGCACTTATATTCGGCTGTGCCATCCTGTAGCATTTTATCCACTATGGAAGAATATTCGTATATACGATGAATTCCGTAGTTCCGATCTGAAAACCTTAGCTTGCGTGCCACTCTCCAAAGAAACCCTTGCCGTAACCTATGTTCAAGTGCATGCCATTTGGGTTGAAACTCAACGCCCGCATCGAAACCCATTTTCTGTGGGTTGCCTTGTTCACTAAGAAAACTTTCAACCTTGCACAAATAAATGTCTCCGATGCCCATCTTTTGGCATTGATCTCGCCACAAATCAGTCGTCTTTAAAAGATTGGGCAATTGGCTGCCTCGATAAATAAGCATCAACGGTTTATTCTGAATTCGGATGTATCGCTTATCTTCAAATGCGTGGGCAAGCCATCGGATGTGATTCAGATCGTCTTCCTCAGAATAAGTTTGTTTCACGATGGGACTGTTATCATATCCAGCCCAATTCCTCGTCCACTGCTCATTAGCCCAACAAAGGCAAAATGGAAAATCTGGCTCACCGGATGACAAAACTTCATTAAAGGGTCTTTCGAGAAGTCGCCGGCCATTGAACCAGTAGTGGTAATAGCAAAACCCATAAATTCCATAATCCTTAGCTAGTTGCGCTTGAGCGCTCCTGACTTCCGGTAGCCGTAAATCATAGAAGCCCAGTTCCGAGGGCAAGTGAGGTTGATAATGCCCATTCATCAGGGATTGCGCCTTTACCACATTGGTCCACTCCGTAAATCCTTTACCCAACCAAGCATCATTCTCTGGAATGGGATGGTATTGAGGAAGGTAGAACGCGATCGCGCGCAATTGTTTCATTGAGGCAAACTCTCCGTCTGATTTGCGCAAACCTTTGCATCTGAATACCCAAGAATTTGTATCATCTCCTGTGGAGTTGAAAAAATGAATCGATCTGCAAAGCGATGATTCGTGAGATAGTCAAAACAAGCTTCGACATTCTTTCTTTGCTCGGGCCTATAAAATGCATCGGTTCTTAAAACAAGAACAAGAAATGGCTGTTTTGAAGAATTGAGAAGCTCCTCAGCGACAAGCCGAAAACGGTGATCACCGTTTCCTAAGTTCAGAGTCATGGGCTGAGGCTTGACTGTATTCGGACTGAAAACACCTCGAAAAAATCTCTCAGCTTTGCCGTAATGATAAGAGAGTCGACCCGTGCTAACCGCAACAACCCAAATACCGTCTTTGCGATCCGGATCAGTATGCCGAAAGTCTTGTTTCGCCGGTCGGTAAGGAACGCGTGGCATCAAATCGCAATCCAGATAGGAACCAGTGGTTTTTCTTTTGGCCAAATAAGCGGCTGGATAACGATGCCCTGGCTCTACAGTTAGATCAAAACGAGCACCCAAGCGCTCCACAAGATGAAGGGTCTCTTGATTCATCCAAGCATCACCAAAGCGGAAAGATTCACAATTTCGCCTGAAAACTTCATCATATCCATCAAAGCACATCTGCACACAATGATTCACCCACTCCTGATTTCCTTGATCGATAATCCAATCCTTCCTCTCTTCAAGCCAGCGATAGGCATGACAGTGAAGACCTATCTCATCTCCGCTCTTTATGAAGTCCTCATAATAGCTGGGATAATTTGTCGCAGGCCAAGTACACGAGCCATAGGTCTCTCTAATTTGCGGATCGAATCGGAAAAACCATGAAAAGTGCGCCCTTGAACTCGTAGCTTCCTCGAGTCGCGGGCGAAGGTTCCGAAAATACTCAAACGCCCCTTCATATCCCCGCCAAGGCAAAGGTTTCGAACGATCGATAAAGAACCCGTCCGGCTCAATATCGTTACACATAACAATGGGAATGCGATAACTCACATCAAGTGCTTTCCAATTTAAAAATCATTCGCTTGATCTCAACACTGGAGGCACGATCCACAAAGTTAAAAGTGAACAGATAAACTCCAAGTCCTGTAAATCCAAAAATAATCAAAGGGAGGACGCGAGATGCTGAATAAGATAAAAGCGGATATGCGTGAAGCAGCATTTTTAATCCCAAAATAGATGCCCACATGACAAGAGAGCAATAAGTCGATGGTAAAAGTTGTTGGACGAGTTCGGTCAACTTAAAGGAGACGATTTTTTTGAGCAGATAAAAATAAACAGGCAAGTAAACAATCAGGACAACTAATCCGGCCACAATCGCGCCCATCAATCCCCATAATTTGATAAGAATGTAAAAGGTTGGGATCTTCAAAACCAAATCGAGAAGTGCCAATCGATAACTATAGTGTGGATTTCCGCAAGCCGTGAAAATAGAGCTGGCACAAATGACAATAGGAACCATGAATTGACTGACTGCGGCAACCTGAATGAGTGGAATTGTGGCTATCCATTTCCCCCCATAAAAAAACAGGGTGAACTCTTTTGCCAAAGTCATCAGAGCTACGCTGAATGGGATGGTGAACACGGAGACATATTTGACCGTTTTTAAATAAGCCCGCTTCATGGCTTCACTGTCTCCTTGAAGTTTAGAATAGGCAGGGAACATTACATCTGAAACGATCTGTGTGAAATGGCTGTTAATGAAATAGGTAAGATTGCACGCCAAGACGTAATAACCCAATTTGGTTGCGCCCAGCTCTCTCCCCACCAACGCCGTTGATAAACTACTTCCGAAAAACCAAATGAAACTGATCCCTACTAGAAATTTTCCAAAATCAAAGAGTTCTTTAGCGAGCGTGAGATCAAATTGCCACTTCACTCGATAACCGGAATACCACCATTGGAGTGTGGACATCACCACTTGCTTAACGAGATAAGCTCCGACGAGACTCCAAACACTCCGTGAGAGACAGGTGAAAGCAACTGCAAGAACCGCATTGACAACTGTTCCAATGATTTCGATGGTTGAAATGAGACGAAAGCGCATTTCCTTTACCAAAAGTGCCCGGGAGACCCTGCCAAAGCAGCTAATTACAAAAAGGACTCCCAATGCTTGAATGACCGAAGTTACTTCCGAGTTTTTGAAAAACCAAGCTGCAAGAGGCGCAACTAAATAACAAATTCCAAACATGACTATTCCGGTAGTCTGAATCATGAAGAAAGCAGTGTGAATGGCTTTCTCCGGGAGATTTTTTTTCTGAATGATCGCCGAATCAATCCCCAGTGCGCGGAAAAGCCCAAGACCATCAATCAGAACAAAGGCCATCGCAAAGAGTCCAAACGACGACGGCTCAAGAATGCGGGCGAGGATGGCGAATGAAGCCACAGAGCAGGCCTTTTGAGCTACTTTACTAAGAACATCCCACTTCACTCCTGAAACAGTTTTTGCCTTAAGTGATCGCATAGCTAATTCTTTTGGAAACTTGGAAACCTCTCTCTTAGTCTTGAAAAAATCTGCACCTCTTGAAGATGCTTCACAAGACGCCAAAGTCCCCTCTGATAGGTCGATAACGCCCGGAGGAAATGCCAGCGAGTCTTGAATTCCTCAGGATACCTCTCAACCAGCCATTGATATCCCCGCCAACAATCCTCTCTAAGACACAATTCATAGCCTGTGCGATAGAGGCCTTTATAGAAATGACCCTCGATCCTCGCCCTCAGGGTCTCCGGTGCCCCACTTTGTGCCAGCGAATCCAGCTTGATTTGAAAAAAACCCTTCCAGTGCTCAAACTTTTGTTCGGGGTCGCTCGTGTGAGACTTGGATTGGGGCAAGACCCGGTAGCGCGCCAAAGGCCGGTTGATATAACCAAAGGGTGTGTGTTTCGCCAAATCCAGACACATCGCGTAGTCCTCAAGAAGATAGTTTCGCGAAGCGTAGGCATTAAAATCCACGTGGCGACGAACCAACTGGGTCTGAAAACAGGCCGACGTGATCATGATAAAATTATCTTCCAAGAGATCCTCGTAGATGTAACCCTCGGGGATTCTTCTCCCGATGGACTTCCAGTGACTCTCCTCCACCCGGTCCTCATAGACATAATCCGTATCGCCGTGCACCGCCCCGACCTCCGGATGGCGAAGAAGATAGGAAACGCACGCGTCAACCATGTGGGGCAAGTAAACGTCGTCGGAAGAAGTGATGCAAAAGAATTCTCCTGTCGCCTGTCTAAGGGCAAAAGCAAGCTCGCGAATCAGTCCCCTATTTTCATGGCGCTCACAAATCACTCTCTCAAATTTTTGTCTGAGCTTGCCTTCATAGCTTTGGATCTTCTCCCAGGATCCATCACAAGAACCGTCATCCACCAGAATCAGTTCGAGCCGGGGGTAGGTCTGGCTTAAAAGTCCGGCCATGTAATCATCCAGGAATTTCTCGTGGTTGTAGCAAGATGTGACAATCGATACCAAGGGCCTGTCAGACATTTTGACTCACCTCCAGAGCCACCGGCTGAGGATGAAATATCAAACGGAAAGGGTAAAGGAACTGCTTCCAGTAACTCCCTAAAAGCGAAATCCCACTCTCTTTTTCAAAAGGAAATCCCCGATCCACGATCCCCGTTTCAGGATACTCGTCATAGTTTTCATAAAGTGTCCCAAAGAGCCGGTCCCAAACGCTGAATATCGTCCCGAAGTTTTTCTCCTGATGCCTTGACTCGATGGAGTGGTGAATGCGGTGGGACTGAGGAGTGACCATGAAATATTTGAGGAATCCGTAATGGGTCCTCAGATTGGAGTGGTAAATATGCTTGTACCACTCATGAAAAAAGACGAGCGCAGGGATGAATGAGAAATCAATTTGAAACATCAGGGCCGGGATAAATACGAGCGACGCCGAAGCGAGGTAATCGAAGAAATGAATCCTTCCTTCCGTGAAAAAATTAAGTTCTCGCTGCGAATGGTGGATCTGGTGAAATGACCAGAAGGGTTTCACCTTATGTCGTGCAAAATGATGAAACCAGGCCAAGAAATCCCCCAAGACATAGGCCAAAACCACACGGCTCACTTTCGACCAGTGTTGAACGGCATGGATGGTCAGAAAACTAAAACTGTGTCTGTAAACAAAACCGAGCACGTTTCCGTACAGGACCAACAGGGTAATTTGAGCTAGAAAACTAAAATTGAACCAGACAAAGTCTTGTAAGAAGGCAATCGAAAATATTTTCTGGTCTTTCCTCGCTGGGATGACCCCCTCAAGGATAAAAACAGAGCCCATCAGGACAACAGAAAGAACCAGTAAATAGGGGTTCGAATAAATGTCCTCGACTCTCCAAACAGCAAGACGGATCGAGTGGGGAACTAAATCCTGAGAGGCGTGTTTCAAGCCTGCCCAAATCATTTGGATCATGTCTCGACGCCCGCCATCGCGGCGGCTTCCTTCACGCGCAGGCGCCGGCGGATCTCGACTGCGGCTTCGGCGATAGAGCCCACCAGAAAAACAACGAACAACTCAAAGAGAAGCACGCGAAGGCATCCCCAGCTGAAGAAACTGGCCAGAAAGGAAGTAAAATTTCCGGACTGATGCAAGAATTCCCCTTCTCGAATGAAAAGGGTGACGGGCGTACGGATCATCGCCGAGCTCAGGGGCCAGAAGATCGGCATGTGGCTCCCCGCTTCAGAGAAAAAGTCGAGGATGATGTGAGAAAGGTAGGCCGCGGAGGCGAGGGTGAAATTTTTGAGAAACGAACCCCGCTTCGAAAGGTGCGCGATGAGGCCTATGAAGGCCCCGCAGAGGATCGCCGCTCCCAGGCTGTGTGTGATGCCGCGATGAAACCGGCCCATTTCTCCCACGAATATTCCGGGGAAGAAGTCGAAGTCGGCGAGGTTGGCAAGAAGAACGGCCAAAAGAATTCCTCCCCAACTCCCCCGGTCCCGGTCTTTCCGGGACAGGCGGTAGATCGAATATCCGGCATAGGAGTGCACGATGGGCAGAGGCATATCATTCGATTTACAAGGCGGCTTCGAGAACACCGGAGCGCAGAAACCACTCCACGGTCTTCTCGAGCCCTTCCCGGAAACGGGTCTGGACCTTGAAGCCCAGAAGCCGCTCGGATTTGGAGATCTCGGCAAACGTCCGGCGCACATCCCCGGCCCGTTTGGGTTTGAAGACGGGCTCAATCCCCCGGATCTTCAAGATCTCTTTGAGATGGTTAAAGATATCGAGGACGGAATACTCTTCATGGCAGGCGATATTGAAGACTTCACCGGCAGCGCCTTTCGCCTGCGCCGCCAGAAGGTTTCCCTCCACCACGTTGTCCACGTAGGAAAAATCGCGAGACTGACGGCCGTCCCAATGGATCTCGGGCGATTGGCGCCGGAGCAGGCAATCGATGAAAATGGGAATCACGGCCGAGTATTTGGATTCGGGGTTCTGGCGCGGACCAAAAACATTGAAGTAACGCAAGGAAACCGTCTCGAGCCCATAAAGTTTCGTGAAGATCTGGCAATAATACTCCCCCATGATCTTGGACGCCGCGTAGGGCGACTGGGGATTCGGAGTAGCGGTTTCCTTGGAAGGGTAGATTTCCGTTTCACCGTAGACTGAAGAGGAAGACGAAAACACGACCCGCTTCACACTCGCGTCGCGTGCGGCCAACAGGACGTTGAGGGTCCCTCCCACATTGACCTCGTTGGTTTCGGTCGGATCATCCACGGACCGAAGGACGGCCCGAACCGCACCAATGTGAAAGACGACGTCCATTCCCTTCACGGCGTTTTGGACCGTGTAGCGGTCTCTCAAATCCCCTTCGATGAATTCAATCTTCGATGCAGCGGATTCAAGGTTTCCGCGCTTCCCCGTTGAGAGGTCGTCGAGCACTCGGACCCGCGCCCCCCGTGACGCAAGGGCATCCACGACGTTCGAGCCGATGAAACCCGCACCGCCTGTGACGAGGCAGTTTACTTTTTCAAAACTGTTTTTTCCCACCATTGATTGAATTTTTCCTCAGCTTTCTGGAATTTTTCTCCGGCCTTCTTCAGATAACGTTCAACGTGGTTTTTGAACCGCTTCTTCTTGTCCACGTGATTGTAATAGTACTGGTGGTAATAGTAGCGCGCATCTGCCGATTGATACTCTACGCCGGTCAGGACGTAGCCCAGGATCCTCACCCCGGCCTGCTCGAAAAGGTGATGGGCCTGGGCAATGACGTTTTTCGGCGTCCGCCCGCTCCGGACCACCATCAGAAGTCCGTCGGTCTCGCGGGCCAAGATGTTTGCATCGGCCACTGACATGATGGGCGGGGCGTCGATCAGGATGTAGTCAAAGTGATTCCGGAGCTCCGCCACGAGAACGCGGAACTTTTGAGACTCCACGAGCTCGGAGGGATTCCGGACCGTCTTGCCCTTGGGCAGAATCAAGAGGTTCGGGAGTGAATTTTTCACCATCAACTGCTTAAAGGAAAGGTCCTGAGCCAGAAGCTCCGAGAGTCCTTTCAGATTTTTACCCAGGCCCAGGTAGTCCGTGACCCGGCCGCGACGGAGATCGGCATCAATCAAGGCGACCTTGCAATCCTCTGTTTCGGCCAGGGAAATTGCAAGGTTCGCGGCCGTCACGGTCTTGCCTTCACCATGGACCGCACTGGAGATCAGAATCACTTTCGCCTTTTCCTTTTCGAGCTGGGTCTTCAGATTGGCCTTGAGCATTCGGTACTGCTCCGTAATCAAAGAATTGGGAAAGTGATAGGTCACAATGCAGGTTTCGGGCGTCGCATTTTTCACGGAGGGGACGCCCTTGTCCCAATGGCGCACCGGTTCCTCTAATTCCTTGGGCAATCCGTAAGGAGACGGTTTCTTTTCCGCCGAAGCTGGCTTTTCTAGTTTTTCGTTCTGAATCTTTTCAAGCGCTTTGGTAAACTTGCTCATCGGTTCGGTCCCTTCTCCCGTCTTTCATTTCCAGTTCTTCAATCGCGTCAGCCACGATGCAAGGTGTGATGGCCGCCGTGTTCTCGACGAAACCCGTCAGGAGCGCATGATCGCAGATTTTGTTCACGAGGCGCGGCAGACCCTGCGAGTAGTGATAAATCACTTCAAAAGAAAGTGGATCAAAAATGGCATTCATGTCCCGTCCATTGGCCCGCGCCAGGTTCAGACGGTGCAGGATATATTCCCTCGTCTCCACCTCGCTGAGGGCCTGGAGGTGATAGCTCACGGCGATCCGTTGACGGAGCTGTTGGAGCGACACCATTTCGAGTTTCTTTTTCAGTTCCGGCTGACCGATCAGGATAATTTGAATCAGCTTTTCCTTTTCGGTCTCGAGATTCGAAAGCATCCGGATCTCTTCCAAACACTCACGGCTCAGGTTCTGTGCCTCGTCGATTAAGAGGACCACGTCTTCGCCCTGCCGCGCTTGAGAAAGCAAATACTCATTGAGTTGAATCAGGAGTTCGGTCTTCGAGCCGTGCTCATACGCGGCGCCGAGGTCTTCCAGGATGAGCGTCAAGATCGCCTTCGGCGTGAGATGGGTGTTTGTGATGACAGCCGTCTTCGCGCGGCTCCCGATCTGCCGAAGAAGCGTGCGGGCCACCGTGGTCTTACCCGAGCCCACCTCTCCTGTGACCACGACGAACCCCTTTCGTTCCCGGATCGCATAGACGAGCGCATCCAGGGCCGCCTTGTGTTTCGGCGAAGGATAGAAAAACGAGGAATCCGGCGTCTGGTTGAAAGGGTTCTCCCGAAACCCGTAGTGCCGGTTATACATGGATCTCCTGTCTCAAGCTTTCCTCAATCACGAGTTCCTCGGCTCGAATCGGAGGGATCGTCCCGAAGATCGGAAGCTCGAAAATGGCCCGGGCTTCATCGAGGGACCGGATCGAAGTGTCGCTCATCTCCATCAAATAAATCAAGCCGCATCCGAGCGCGATGCCGATGATGAATCCGCCCGTTACAATCAGGGGTTTTCTGGGCTTCACGGGTTCCAGGGGGAGCCGGGCGGGTTCCAGGATGCGGAACTTGGTGCCTTTGTCTGACTGTTCGAGCGTCTCCGAAATCTTGGCGGTCTCAAGGCGTTGGAGAAGGGACTCATAAATTCGGTCGTTGACCATGTAATCCCGCTGCAGCTTCGAAAGCTGCTGCTCCTGACGCGGAACGCTTGAGACGAGCTTTGCATACTCAGCCGGGTCAATATTGACTCCCTCGGTCCGGGCTTGATTCATTTGCTGATCCCGTTGTTTCTCGAGGTTCTGAATAAGCTGGCGTGTCTGGACCACCTGGGGGTGTTCCTCGGTGTTTGCCACGAGGAGGCCGTTGAGTTCAATCTTGAGGGCCACGATTTGTTCGTTCATTCGGGTGGCCACTGGAAGAGTAGAGCTGTAAAGCTCTTGAAATTTTCTGAGGTTTTCCTCTGAGCGCTCGAGCTTTTTGCGGTACGTGTCCAGCTGTTCCTGGATGAAGCGAATGGCACCCGAGGTCTCCATCTTGGTTGAGGTGAGGTTGCCCTGGATGATGATGTCGGCGAGGGTCTGGACGATTTCCTGTGCCTTTCTGGGCTCCTTGCCCTCGAAACTGACCGTGATGATGTCCGCGTCCCGAAACTTGATTGAAAGACTGTCCCGGAGTCTTCGCATGAGCCGCTCATACTCAAGCGGGGATTTCTTGTTGATGTGTTGGTCCAGCTTGAGCTTCTCCACCACGAGCGTCAGACGCTGCCAGGAAAGGAGCTCTTCACGCAGCGTCCGCATCCGGGCCCAGACGGAAGGAGAAATCGCAAGGCCCGAGATCAGGGGATTGATGATTTCTCCGTTTTCAACCAAAAGCACCGTCTCAGCCTGGTAAACTTTTGGAAGTGAGCACGCCACCAAGACGGAAACGATGACAGAGGCCGCGATCACCACGGCAAAAAGCAGCTGATGACGCTGCATCATAAAGTAATACTCGCGAAGCCTTAAGGTGGTAGTGACGTTTTTTAGGTTCATGGTTAACTCTCCAGCATGTTCCAGAGATTCAGGATGACGCGGACGACGAGCCGGCCTCCCATGATGATCAGCGGCAAAAAATAGAGCGTGTGAAGGAGGCGGTAGTGTTTCATTCCTTGCTTTTCCCCGAAAAGAATCCACCGTTCCGCGGCCCCCATCCGAGGTCGTAGACCGCCGCCGCCTGGAAAACGGGGCCCACAATCTTCGAGAAGGTATTGACGAAACGGTCGAAGTACTTCTGCTGGACCACGATCGTGTCGCCGGGCTCAAGAAGGAAATCCTCGGCTGAGTTTCCCTTTTGGATGAGTTCCTTCAGATTAACCTTTCTCTTTGTAGCCTTATGGTTGGGCGTCAGGTCTGAAGGCCGAATCACATAAACCCGCTGGAGGGAACCATCATCCCGAGGAAGTCCTGCCGCAACCACGGCTTCTTTCACGGTGATCTTGTCTCCCTTCATCGCATACTTCCCGGGCCGGTTGATGTAGCCAAAAAGGTAGACGGCCTTGCTCCGGTATTCGGAAATCATCACAGCGACCTCGGGATAGCGGACAAACCGGGTGAGCCGCTTCATGATCTCAGCCTTCAGCTGCTCCTTGTTTTTCCCGACGGTCGGAATATCTCCCACGAAGTTGTATTGGATATTTCCTTCCGGATCGACCACGAAGCGGCCGGAGAAGTCCGGCTGGTTTCGAACAATGATCGTCACAACGTCGTCGATCCCCAGCGTGTAATTGGAACCTTCTCCAACGACCTCCAAATACGGTGAATAACGCGAGTAGGGCGATACTTCGGAAGCTTGGTAAGGATCGTTCCGGTTCATGGTAGCGGGGTTGGGGACCGGAGGCGCTCCCCCCATCATGGGTTGAACGCCCGGGTAGGGTGCAGCGTAACCTTGATTCAAGCTACCCTGCGAATAGGGAGATTGCATGAAGCTCGAGTAGGGGTGGAATTGGCCTTGGTAATTTGTATTGTAAGTGACGGGCACGAGCGGAGAGGAGGCCATGCTTGCATTGTCCTGATCCGCCGCCGAATCTTGATTCTGACTCCCGTTATAAACCAGGGGTTCCGCCGAGGCCGCATGCGCGACCACGATGAATATGCCGAGCCCTGTCAAAACGCACCGAAGCTTTTTCATGAGATGAAATTCTCCTTCAGATGGCTTCATTCGGATCATAGACAGCGGTGACCATCTGTTGGATGTGAGATAAGTCCTCCTCGAGATAGATCCGCCACCCCTTCCAATCCCGCTTGGGCTTGCGGATCTTGCCGGACTTCTCCCAACGGACAATCGTCTTGGTGGTCACGCCGACCTTCTTCGCAATATCCGTAATGGTCAATCTGCCGTTCACAACGAAATTCCTCCCTTTTCGAGTAAGAACATGAATGTTATGGGTGTTTGTTTCCGGTCTAGGCTGGCTTGTCCGAGACTGTCCCAGATGTTACACGTTTGATGCCAACTCTTCGGGCAAGGATAAAAAAAATGAACTTTCCCGCCAACTCCTTTAAATTCAACTTAATTCGAATGGAGAAAATATTCTGGTGACATGAAAATTAGATCCAAGATCTCCGCCCAATCATCATTTTTCTAAACATTATTCAGGTGTTTTGTGATAACAGCCTTGTTTTAAGAGAGTTAGATGTGTCTAAGAAAATCATCACTTCAGCATGATTTTGGGCATCAGCTCAGCAAAGGGTCTCAAAGATCGCTGACGGAGTTCATAAAATATATAAAAGTAATACTTAATTTATAATAAATTTATATTTATATCCAAAGACGAACTGTTTGGCATACCCTTTGGTTCTCTTTGCGATATGCGCTTCAACTCCATTTTAATCACGGCAGTGGTGGCGGTTGTCTTGACAGTTGGGTGGTCCTCGCCCCGAGCCTCGGCCATCCCCTTTTCAGACTTCGTTGACTTCAACGCGGGTACGGATGATTTTCAAACCATCAGTGACAGTAACAGTCTTGCGGCTCGATCATGGACGCACAGTGTTTTGGATGACCTGAATGGATACTCCACGAGCGATGTTACCTTTCTCAACGCTTCACTCCTTTTCACCTACGCACGCACAAATGGAAATGAAGATTGGTCGCTCAACCAAGGAATCGGGCTTTTGCCGGATGTCGGTGAGATCCCAGAAACCAAGGTATTTGCTTTAGGAGAGGGGGCGCTCGTTGACCTTCAGGCGGACGGAGTCATTCTGTTTTCTGCGTCTGAGGGCACAGTCGGGAACGATACCTTTCGCCGGTACGATGCAACTTTAAGCGGGAATTACAACTTCAAGCAGACAAACCAAGCCATCTCGGGCGCTCCGGAGCCTACTTCTGCCGCGCTCGTGGGGATGGGGCTCGTGGGTTTCTTGACCTTCCTCCGCAACCGCCATACGGCGAAATGTGTTCAATAAAATCAACTGCATCTGATTTTTTTGGTCATCGGCCTTAAAACGGAAATCAAATATCGAACAAAAGTGCCGTCGCTTGCTCACTCATGATAAGAGGAGAAAGTCATCGAGACAACTCCTCCGCTTGGCACGTACTTTGCGTTCATATATACAGCAAAGGAGACTGTCCAATATGCGTCTTAAGCACATCTTAATTTCGATTGTCGCAATGAGTATCTGGGTGGGAGCCGGGTCGATGCCGTCTGCTCTGGCAATCCCCTTTTCGGACTTGGTTGATTTCGGGCCGGGAAACAGCACGCACACCTTCACCGACAGCGATCCTGCTGCGACCGATTGGACTGCGGGCGGCCGCTCGTGGACTCACGATATTACCGACAATATCGGCGGCAATCTCATCAGCAATGTCACGATCAATAATGCGACACTCACCTTTCGTTACAGGAACACCAACGACACCAGTGAGGCGTGGTCCCTCAACCAAGGGTTGGGCGCCTTGACCCTCACAGGAAATTCGGATGTGACCACCAATTTCCCGCTGGGTGCCGGGGCTTTGGGCGATTTGCAGGCGGACGGCCTCATTATCTTCACGGTGTCTGAAAGTTCAGCGACGAGCCACAGTTTCCGCGCCTTCGAGGCAACGTTGGCCGGGGATTACACCGTCAAGACAAATAATAACGGCGGCAACAACGGTAATAGCGAGGCGCCCGAGCCTACTTCGGCCGCGATCGTTGGGATGGGGCTCGTGGGTTTCTTGACCTTCCTCCGCCGCCGGCGCCGTACCGCTTAAGAAAAAGAAATCCTAAAATCGTCTTTCCGTCGATGATTTCCCGACGACGGATCATCTGCTCCATCTGAGCGGGTGAAAAAATAGCCACTTCCAGTTCTTCGTCCGGATCCGCGTGAACGCCATCCACGCGCCGCAATTTCTCGGCGGTAAAAAGATACATTTTCTCCGTGGAGATGCCGGGCGTTGGATAGTATTCCAATACCATTCGCATCCGGCCCGCCTTCCAGCTCGTTTCTTCTTGAAGCTCCCGGTCGGCGCAGGCCCGGACCGTCTCACCCTTCTCGAGTGTCCCGGCGGGAAATTCCCAGATGCGCTGCCGGGTGGAAACGCGAAGCTGGCGCACCAGGATCAGACGTCCGTCCGGCAACTTCGGGATAATCACAACTGCCCCGGGGTGATGGATGAGTTCACGCTCCACCCGCCGGCCGCTCGCGGTCTGGATTTTAAGGACTTCGAGCTCGCTCACATAACCCCGGAACACGGTTTTGCGCGAGAGGATCCGGAAATGTCTGTTTCGTTTAAAAGATTTCAACCCGGTCTCCTTCCCTTAACTTCAATTTCTCGCGAGCCGAGCCCTGATTGACTGCAATCTCCAGGACATCGGTGGAACTGAACACGGGAACCGCTTCCCCGTGCGGCGCTTCAAAATAGGACCGTCGCACAACCCCGATGAGTCTCTCTTTCACGCGCACCCGCCATGCCATCCGACTCTCCCCTTTCTTGATGGCATTCTTTGTGATGTTTGTGAAGGCGTTGCCAAAATGGTCAAAGTAAACAACTTCTCCAAGGACTTGTTTTCCTTTCCTTCTCGGCTCCGGAAACTCGATTTTCTTGAAGCTGGAAACTCGGGGGCCCAGCCGGCTGAATCGGGAGGGATCCTTGGCGAGCCTCGCCGCGGTCGGTGCAAAACAGTCTCGCCCGTGAAAGGTCGAACTCACTTTCTCGAGAAAAAACTCCCGGTTGTTCACGGTTCGAAGCTCCTGTTTTTTCTCCCTCGCCAAGACGCGCGTGAGGAGGCCGTTGTCCGGGGCCAGAAAAATTCCGTGCGGGGTTTTCGCGGCCAAAATCCGTCGCTCGCTCCCGACGCCCGGATCCACCACGGACACGAAAAGGGAGCCTGGGGGGAAATACGGGTAGGTGGTCTCTAGGACGAAGGCCGCCTGCCGGATGTTTTGCGGCTCGATTTCATGCGTGAGATCAATCACGTGCGAACGCGGGAAAAGACCCGCAATCACACCCTTCATCGAAGCCACGTAGGCGTCGCGAGTGCCGAAATCGGTGAGGAGAACGATCGGGCGCGGGACGGGCATCAAATGAGCTTGGGACCGGGCTTCTGCCAAACGTATTCCGGATCAATGAGCGGGGCCTTGTGGCTTTCCGGAAAATCGAAGGGACAAGTGACAAGGTCGATGACGCCCGCGCCGAATCGGACAACACCCTCACCCAATCCCTTGACCAGGCCGACGGTCCAACCCACAAGAAGATTTTTCTCTTCCGTCGTGACGTGGATGTCGCGCGCGACCTCCACCGGGGAGGTCACGATATTAATCGCTCCCCGTTTCAGCTTGTCCTGCCACGAGTAAGTTTGGGTTTGAGACGGCGCAGTTCCGGCCGTTGCGGTCATCGAAAAAAGAATCAAACTCGCCAGTGCCAGCACGGAAACTTTTCTTTTCATGGTGCCTTCCTCCTTGTTAGCGGACGGCGTCGAACTTGGCCGCCAGGATAAAATCGTTTTCCGAAAGCCCTTTAATGGCATGCGTGGAAAGTTCTGCCTGAACCCGGCTGTAACTGACCTTGAGATCCGGATGATGGTTTTCTTCCTCTGCAATCGGCGCGATCCGGTTAAAGAACGTGATGACCTCCCTGAAGTTCTTGAACTTGTACTCCTTCCGGATGGCCTTTCCGTCCTCGCTCAAGTTCCAACCCGGAAGGCTCGAGAGGTGCTTCTTCGCCTCTTCCGGCGTGAAGGGCTTCACTCCGCCTTCGCACGGCATGCAACGTTTCTGGGCCCAATTCGTCATCTTTGTCTCCCGCCTGTCTCAAACTTTTCAAAAAGCCGGTCAAGGCCTTCACGGTTCTTGGCCGAAATGACGATCCCGTCCGGATACTTTTCGGCCAGGTTTTGGAGTTCCTCCGGTGAAATCAAATCGCTCTTGTTGAGGGCCAGGATCAGAGGCTTGCCACCCGCTCCAATTTCCTCGAGGGTCTTCTCGACCGCTTCCTTTTGTGCATCGGCATAAGGACTGGAAAGGTCGAGCACGTGAAGGAGGAAATCGGCGTCCGTGGCCTCTTCCAGTGTCGATTTGAAGGCCTCAATGAGCCCGTGTGGAAGATCGCGGAGGAATCCGACCGTGTCCGTGAAAAGAACGTCCCGCCGTCCGTTCATCTTCGAGACCCGGGTCAGCGGATCCAGCGTGGCGAAGAGCTTATCTTCAACGAAGGCCTGAGCCCCCGTGAGCGCGTTGAGGAGCGTGGACTTGCCGGCATTCGTGTAACCGACAATGGCAACGGACAAAAAATTTCTGCGCTGCCTTCCCTGCCGGATAAGCGAACGGTGACGCTCAAGCTTCTCGAGATCTTCCTTGAGCTTGGCGATGCGTTCCCGGATCCGCCGGCGATCGACTTCGAGCTTTTGCTCGCCGGGTCCCCGGGTTCCGATTCCGCCGCCCAGGCGCGAGAGGATCACGCCAAGGCCCACGAGCCGGGGGAGAAGATAATTGAGCTGGGCCACTTCCACCTGCAGTTTTCCTTCTCGGGACTGGGCGCGGCGGGCAAAGATGTCAAGGATGAGTCCGGTCCGGTCGACGGCCCGTACGCCGACGCTTTCTTCGATGTTCCGCGCCTGGACCGGAGTGAGGTCGATATTGAAAATCACAAGATCCGCCTTCTCCTTGCTTACCTTCTCCTGAATTTCACCCAATTTTCCCTCGCGAACATAGTGGCTGGGGCTTGGACGCTCAAGCCGGGCCTCCGTCACACCCACCACCTGTCCGCCGGCCGAAAGCGTGAGCTCTTTGATTTCTTCAAAGCTTTCCCGCAGGAAGTTCTTCGACTTCCCCGGCGGTTCTGCGATGACGAGGAACGCCCTATTCTTTGCCATGGATCCTTATTAAGATTTTATCACAGACGCTCCTCATGGATTCGTCCTTCCTGCAATCGATCCACGAGACGGCTTTCTCCCGACGAAACCATGTGAGCTGACGCTTGGCAAATTGCCGCGTCCGCTTTTGGATGAGACGAACCAGCTCCGCTCGGCTCACCGGACGGTTCTTTTGAGCGAGGGCGTTCAAAATCTCCCGGTAGCCCAACGCCTGAGCCGCTGTTTTTGAAAATCCTCTTCGCCCAAGCCTCTTCACCTCAGCCAGAAAGCCCTTTCGGAACATCGACTCAACACGATGGTTGATCCGGTCATAAAGATCAGTGCGTTCCCGACGAATCCCAAAAACCCGGACGCGGTATCCCAGATCTTCAAGCCCACCCCTTCGAGCTCGCCACTCGCTGGGCCGCTTCCCGGAAAGCGATGCAATCTCGAAGGCCCGGATGATCCGACGTCGATCGTTCGGATGAATAGCCCGTGCCCGAACCGGGTCAAGCTTCCGGAGCTTTTCATGAAGCGACGCAAGTCCCTTTTCATCCGCCTCCCGCTCGAATCCCCTCCGGATCCTGACGCTCCCGCCCGGAGGATCGGAAAGCCCTTTCCAGAGCGCATCCAAGTAAAGCCCGCCCCCTGCCACAACGAGAGGGGTACCACCCCGGGCAACAATCTGTTGAATGGCTTTGAGGGCCTGGCGGCGGTGTCGGTGGACTGAAAAATTCGCGGGGGGAGAAACTAAATCAATTAAATGATGACGAATCCTCTGACGCTCGGCCCGAGTCGGCTTGGCGGTTCCGATGTCCATGCCCCGGTAAACCAGCATGGAATCGGCCGAGACGATTTCCAATCCGAGGCGGCGGGCCAGATCAAGCGAAAGCTGGGTCTTTCCGCTCCCGGTCGGGGCGACCAGGAACAAAACTTCCTTGGCCACGCCCTACATCGACTCCGGATGAGAAATTCCGAGGACCCCGAGACCGTTTCGGAGGACTCGACGCACACCGTCTGCCAAAAGAAGCCGAGCGGCCGTCAACTCCTCGTCTTCCGTGACCACGCGGTGGAGGGCGTAAAACTTGTGAAAATGCGCGGCCAGTTCGCGCAGGTATTCCACGACACGATAGGGCTCAAGCGATTGGGCGGCTTGAGTCAAAATACGGGGAAACTCCAGGAGCTTCTTCATCAATTCCGTCTCCTCCGGCGCACAGAGCCGCTCGAGAGGGGCGCGCTCATCGATCGTTCGCTTGGCGAATTTGAGAATACTTGCGGTTCTTGCGTGCGCGTACTGGAGATAGTAAACAGGGTTTTCATCGGATTGCTTCTTGGCCAGGTCAAGGTCGAAATCAAGATGGCTTTCAATCCGTCTCAAGATGAAAAAAAATCGCGCGGCATCCACACCCACTTCTTCGAAGAGTTCCCGGAGCGTCACAAACTCGCCCGAGCGAGTCGACATACGGACCGGCTCACCCTTTCGGTAAAGGGTCACAAGTTGAACGATCAGGATCTTGAGTGCGGCGGGGTCGTGGTCGAGGGCCTGGCAGGCTGCCTTGAGGCGTGGGATGTATCCATGGTGGTCGGGGCCCCAGAGATTGACGAGCATTTTGAATCCGCGCTCAAATTTGGTCAGGTGATAGGCAATGTCCGGAGCCAGATAAGTGTAGTCGCCGGTTTGCTTCCGGAGCACACGGTCCTTGTCGTCCCCAAACCGGGTTGAGGAGAACCAAAGCGCTCCGCCTTCTTCCCGGACGAGACCTTTCTTTTGAAGGAGTTCGACGGCTTTCTCCACCTTCTTTTTCTGGCGCAGCTCGTTTTCGCTGAAATAAGAATCGAAGTGAACGTCGATGGCCTTCAGGTCTTCCCGGATTCCGGCCAGAATGTCGGAGACCGCAAATTCCCGGCACTCGCCGAGCGCCTCCGTCCTGTCTTTTTTCAAAAGAGAGCCGCCTTTCTCCTGCTTCAGCCTCTGAGCCACCTCAACCAGGTAAGCACCCTGGTAGCCTTCTTCAGGGACGGAGACTTCCTTCCCCAAAAGTTCCTGATAGCGGGCAAAAAGGCTTTCCCCGAGAAGATCGATCTGGTGGCCCGTGTCGTTCACGTAATACTCCCGGGTGACCTTGAAACCCGTGGCGATCAAGATGCGCGCCAAGGCATCGCCGATGGCGGCCTGCCGGCCATGAGCAATGGTCAGCGGGCCGGTCGGATTGGCGCTTACAAACTCCACGATGACGGGCTTGCCCTGCCCGAAATCGGAACGACCGTAGTTCAGATCCTTCTTGTGAATCTCGAGCAAGATCTCTGCAAGTTGGGCAGAGGGGAGAAAAAAATTAATGAACCCACCCCCCGCGACTTCGGAGCGGGTAATGAGTTTTTGGGTAGAGCCCCGCTTCATCTCTTTTTCAAGCAGACGAAGAAGGTCCCCGGCAATTTGTGATGGTTTTTCTTTGGCCCAACGGGCGAGACGGAAGGCTGTCGGGGTCGTCAGATCTCCGTGGGAGGGGTCGCGCGAGATTTCAAGCTCCACCTGGAAGTCATCGGGAAGAGCAAACCCCCTTTCCCGCGCGTAATCCTTTAGAATTTTCTGGAGTGTTTCTCGAAGGGTTTCTTTCACGCCTTCACTTGGGCCGCGTTCCCCCACAGCCGCTCGAGACCATAGAATTCACGAAGGTCCCGGTAAAACACGTGGACGATGACAGAGCCGAAATCCAGGAGCACCCACCTCCCCTCTCTCATCCCCTCCAAATGCCACACCCGCACGTTCTCCTTTTCCATTTCGTCAATGATGCCTTGCGCGATGGCCCGGACGTGCCGGTCCGAATTGCCGTGGGAGATGAGAAAATAGTGGGCAACCGTGGTGAGTTTGGAAATATCCAGTATGACGGGGTCAACCGCCTGTTTGGCGTCGGCGACCTTCCACGCTAACTGGGCAATGCGTCGAGGTTGCAATCAGCGAAACGAACGGGCCTGCCTGAGACTACTTATTACCGAGAATTCGACAAAGGGTCGTTCCGCAGACCGGGCACTTGCCCTTCATCGCCCTGCGTCCATTCTTGAGGGTTTCTTCTTTGGGACTGTTCATATTGACTTTCTTCCGGCATTTCACGCAGTATGCTTCCACTTGGTGACCCCCTTTGTTTTGGTGTGGATTATAACACCCTGTTTTCCCCCGGTAAACCAGGGGTTTTCATCTCAACTTTGTATCGACGCGGGCTCCCTCGAGCTTGAGAAGGCGTCTTTTCCACCCGAGACCTTTCGAAAACCCTCCCAGCCCCCCCGCTTTTAGAACGATCCGATGACATGGAAGGATTAAGGGGAGTCGGTTGAGGTGCAGGATTCGGCCCACGTAACGCTGGGTCCTGGGTTTTCCTGCGTGGACTGCCAGATTCTTGTAAGTGGAGGTCTGTCCCCATTGAATCTTCCGCAGAGCTTTGAGAACCCCCCTTTCAAACGCCCCGTACCCTGCCCAATCGACCGGTAAGGAGTCAAACGCGGGTTTTCTTCCATACAAGTAGGAGCGAATCTCTCGCGCTCCCCTCTTCAAAAGTTTTCTGATTCGATGGGGGGCCAAGCTGGATTCCTTCCGTCTCCCTAGGCGTCCGAATTCCAGAGAATAGAGTCCTTGGGAAGTCGCCCACAATTGAAAGATGCCGAAGCGCGTTTTAAAGCTGCAGGGGTAACGAGTGGGCATGAATCTCATTTTTTTACCTCCAGTGTGCGGGCCACGGTCTCGTTCGCGAATCGTCCCTCCATAACCTGGAGGGCTGACTTGAGCTCTGGCAAACGCTGGATGGCCGCCTTCCCGTCTTTGGCCAATTCGATCGTGTAGGGAAGAGTGGCTCTTTCGATAGCCTCAGACGCTCCTCGCCCACACAGGGACGGAATGTTCGCAACGGCGAATCTCAGATTGCCACAGGAATCCAAATAGAGAGGGTCATCGTAGGTGGTCGAATGCGTCTCGGGAAAATTTCCTCCCTGGTCCACTGCCACGTCCAGGATGAGCTTGGGCTTTGATTTGGAAAGTCGCCCGAGGTCCGCCCTAGAGACCACCCACGGGGCGCGCTCTCCTAAGATATGAACGGCGCCGATCCAGACCTCCGAGCCTATCAAGGGTTCCTCCCAATCTTTTTCCGAATCCCAAACCCGGAATCGGGCCCCGTAACTTTGGAATTCCAATTTGAGAGCCATCCGTCGAATCTCACGCTTTTCTATCATATCTACCGCCCAACCCATTTCAAGAAGCATCTGGGCCGCGTTGTGTCCCACCACACCGCCGCCAAAAATCGATGCCCTGCCCACCACCGGGATTTCGGGTACCTCGGAGTATTGGGAGGCAAGCATTTCAATTTTTTCGCTGAAACGGGGAGGATAATGGATTTCGCCTTTCTCCACCCGGATATGCTGTTTGAAAAAGGCCGCGAAGTAGGCGGTAAGCGTCCCGGCGATTCGGCTCATGGGCTCCAGAAAAACGGCCCGGCCGTCTTTCGTACCGGCCTCAAAGGCCAGAGCCGTCACGCGTTTCTCAAGGAGGGCCTTCACGAGAGGATGATTTTCCGGAGAGGCGAGGTGCAAAAAGGAGAAGAGGACTAGATCCGGCTTGAGGAAATTCCACTCCGGCGCGAGCGGTTCCTTGACCTTCTGGATTAATCCCGATTGTTGGTAGAGTGCGGCGGGCGAAGGGACGATCGGGGCGCCTGCGTCCTGATAATCAGGGTCTGAGAATCCGGAACCTTCTCCCGCTCCCTTTTCCACCAAAACGGGAATGCCCGCCGCCCGAAGTCGACGCACTCCCGAAGGCGTGAGGCCCACCCTTTTTTCTCGAGGCTTGATCTCTTTCGGGATCCCGACCGTCAGCATTCCAAAGATCAGCCGTTCTGGAAGCGGTTTGTGATCGGCATCCGCCGGCCGAACCAAGCCTTTTCTGTGATGCGAAGAATGGGCGGCGCTTGCCTCCGCTTGTACTCGTTGTGGTCCACTCGACGAATGACCTCCGTAACGGTCTTCGCCGAGACCTTCTTCGAACGGAGCGCTCGGATGATTTCCTCCCGCGTCCGATTCTTCTCGATGTAGAGACACAAGATCTCGTCCAGGATCTCATAGGGAGGGAGCGTGTCCTGATCCGTCTGATTGGGACGAAGTTCTGCGGACGGCGGTTTCGTGAGGGTGGCTTCGGGAATGATCACCTCGGTTTGGTTACGAAACCGCGCGAGCCGATAGACATCGGTCTTGTAAACGTCCCCCAGCACGCAAAGCCCGCCGGCCATGTCGCCATAGAGTGTGCAGTAACCCATTGCAAGTTCGGATTTATTTCCAGTCGTAAGAACAAGCCGCCCTTCATCGTTTGAAATGTACATCAACTCCAGCCCCCGGAGTCGGGCTTGCAGATTTTCCATCGCCAAGGTGATCGAACGGGCACCGGACCTCTTTCTTCCTTCCCGCTCCCGATCATGCTGGTAAAAGCGAAGCAACCTCTCGTACTTGTCCCGGATCGGATAGATCCGAAACTCAATCCCTAAATTTTTGGCCAGCGCTTTGGAATCCTGCCAGCTTCCCTTTGAGGAATAGATCCCCGGCATCGTCACGCCCACCACTTTCCTCGAACCCAATGCATCCCTCGCAATGGCGGCGGTCAGGGCGGAATCAATGCCACCCGACAAGCCGATGACGACGCTTCCGAATCCGTTCTTCTCTACATAATCGCGCACACCAAGGACAAGCGCTTCGTACATCTCGCTGGGCGTTCCGGACTCGTCCGGTAGAGGAATCGAGACGGGATTCTTTTCACGTGGATTCCAATCGTACACAAAGAGCCCTTCTTCAAAAGCGGGCGCTCGAAAAAGAACTCTCCCCTTCGCGTCCACCATGAGGCTCCTTCCGTCAAAAATGAGATCGTCCTGGCATCCCACCTGATTCACATAGAGGATCGGAAAGCCGTACTTTCGACTTTGTCGTTTCAAGAGTTCATCCCGGACGCGCGCGACTTCCCGATGGTAAGGAGAGGCGTTGATGGCGACGAGCAGCTTGGTCCCTTGTCGGGCGAACGCCTGAAGGGGTTTTCTAGGATAACGTTCGTCCCAGAGGTCTTCACAAACAGCCGTTCCCACCCGAAGGCCTTTCCAAGAGACCGTTCGATGCCCCTCACCGGGCTGAAAGAAAATTTCTTCCAAGAAAACGTCGTACGTGGGAAGGAGGTTTTTGTAATGCTTGTGCCGGATTTTCCCGGATGAGATCCAGGCAAGCGCGTTGCGGCTTTTCCCGCTTCCGGACGGGCCTTCATCCACGAACCCCACCACCACGGAGAGGCGCCGCCTGAGCGTGGCCTTGACCACCTGACGAAGCGACCTGAGATTCTCCGCAATGAAACTCCGATTGACCGCCAGGTCCCAGACCGGGTAGCCGCACAGTGCCATCTCCGGAAAGATGACCAAGTCACACTGTTTTTGCTCGGCCTGCTTCATGAAGGCGAGAATTTTCCGGAGGTTCCCCGCGAAATCCCCCACCGTGGGATCCATCTGGGCCAGGCCGAACCGAAGGATTTGCTTCATCTGTATTCCTTAACAAGGAAAAAATCTGGACCGGAGGCGATTTGAACGCCCGACCTCTTCCGTGCGAGGGAAGCGCTCTCCCAGCTGAGCTACCGGCCCAAGTGACTCAATACAAATAAGTTAAATTCAATTTCTCAAACCTTTCTGAAGGTTAACTGTGCCAGAATTTGTGCCAAACGTTGAC
>Ga0209515_10002556_pt1 | contig 27752 bp, 27 predicted proteins | sample Subgroupgradi54m_FD_187454 | JGI IMG/M metagenome (GOLD analysis project Ga0209515, IMG submission 187454) | Subsurface groundwater microbial communities from S. Glens Falls, New York, USA - GMW60B uncontaminated upgradient, 5.4 m (SPAdes)... ... | reverse complement strand
AACTGATCAACACAATCAACAGCATCAACAACAAAAAGAAGAAAAAGAACTGCTGCTAGTTCATTCATAAAAAAGTGACATTTCTATCTTGCACAAAAGGTGACATTTCTAAATTGCGTTGACAATGATTTTGTCTTTTATTGACTTCGAAACGGTATGAGCGCTATAATACGCTGAGTGAAGGCTTTATCATTGCCATTTGTGATTGAATCAACATGACGACGCCACAAAATTCTGCACAACAAACCAATCAACCCGACTCTGTCATTCAAGAAGGGAAGTTTTTTGCCGCAATTGGTTATCTCTCCATCTTATGTTTTGTGCCGCTCGTACTCAAAAAAGACAACGCGTTCGCTCAATTTCATGGCCGCCAAGCGCTTGTTCTCTTTATTTTTGAACTGGCGGCCGCCATTATCAAGTCGATACCGGTTATCGGAGATGTGGTGTTTTCTTTTGCCTATGTGGTGCTTGGTATCGCTTCACTTCTGGGAGTGGTTCACGTGTTGATGAGTGAATATTGGCAAATGCCCGTGGTGTATAATATTGCAAGCAAAATTACGCTGTAAGAAACGGAGATATTCCTATGGCCTTCGGGAAAAAAACAAATCAAATTGAAACCAAAGAACAGTTTGCGCTCGTTTTAAATCCGGTTCGGGGAGAATTATCAAAAAGCCGGATGATTGAGCGGATGGCTCAGGTGTTTCCTTTGGCGATTGATGAAGCGGACGATTTGGTTGAAAATACGCCGATCATTTTGCTGGAGGGTTTGGAGCGCGAGATGGGTGAACAAATTAGAAATTATTTTCGAGAAACCGGTGCTGATCTTGTGCTAACGGATGACGGCGCCTTTAAACGCAGGTGTTTTCGCGCCATTTGGCCTTCGCCGCCGAAATTTGATTTTTTGAGAACCGAAAGTTCTTCCGCAGATTTAGAATCGCCTGCGCCTTTAAATTTTACGTCCCGCGAAAATAGCGATTCCGCAGCCAACCACGCGATTTCTTCGGCGGGTTCTGTCAGTGCCAATACCGTTTTTGATTCAGCGAGCCCCGCTGTGCAGGAAAATCCTGTCCGCGAATTTGAAACTCCTGAACCAGAGAGTCAGTCGAAACCGATGACCGAACCGCACACCGCTGCTCCGGATGATTCGGATGATATTTGGCGGAAGAATAAACTTCAGAGAATAGAGCTTGCAACGGCGAACGCGATTCAAGAGCAGAAAATTACGAAACTTGCGGATGAAAAAGGAAAGCTGCAAAGCCTGATATTGAATTTGCAAAAAGAAAATGACGAGCTTAAAACCGAGCAGTTGAAGGCACTGCAGATCAAAAAAGATTCGGAAAATACGCGAGCTCGTCTGATGGAAGAAATAAAAACGATCGATCTTGAGAAAAAAACACTTGAAGGCAATTTGCGGCAAATCGAAGCCGATCGCGCTACCTTTATCAAAGCCCGCCAAAACGAAGTCAAATTAATGGAAGAACGGTTTCGCGAAAGTGAAAGCAGGCTCAAAGAAGAACAAGCAAAGCTCGAAACGCAGATTGCTGATTTAAAAGGAGCGGCACAGACTCAAAAACTTCAGTTGGACCGGGCAAATGAAAAAGTTCAATCGATTTTTGAAGAATTGCAGGCGCGCGATTCAGGAATGAAGCAGCAAAAAATCGAGGCAGCTTCTTTGCGTGTAGAATCGGAAGAACTGAAGCGAATGCTCACGCAAACGCAAGCGCAGGTGATTGAACATAAAAAAGAATCGGACGTCATTCGCGCAAATTTTGAAGAGAAGCTCCAAGAGAAATCAAATGAAGTTGAACTTTGGCAGAAGAAATCAGATGAAGCGATTCATGTGCATTCCAATTTGATAAGAGAAGCGGAAGCTTTAAGGCAGAAACACGCCGGCGACCTCGAACATATCACTGTTCGCAATCAAGAACTTCAAAATCAATTGGAAGCTGCCCAACGCCAGCTTCGGGAGTTTGCAAGTGTTGCGGAACAGCAGGATTTGGTGAATAAGCGAAACCAAATTTCAGTGCAGCTCTCAGACAAAGAAGCAAGATTGAGAGAATTATGCCACCGTCAGGAAATTTTGGAACATGACGCTGAGGAACAGCGCCAGGTTTTGCAGTCAACTTTAACTGAACGGGAAGCGCTTGAGCGGGAAATTTCAAAAGACCGGCAAGCGCAGAAATATTTTCTGGAACAGCTCAAATTAAAGGAAAAAACGCGCGTTACGCTCCCCGATCGGTTGCGTCCTAAGAATTCTTTTTCCGGCGGCGTGATGATCCAAAGTTCTGCAGAGGGCGGATTGCAAAAATCAAAAGGGAATGGCGGTACGGAAGAGTAAGTGGTGAGCGAAAGCAGACCTTGATGGATGATGATGAACCAATCGAATTGATTTTGAATAAAATTAAGATCGATGAGAATCGAAACGAACAAATCATCATCCTGAAAGAAAAAGAAGGATCAAGATATCTGCCGGTGGTGATTGGCATCGCGGAAGTCAACGCGATTAAATTGAAACTAAGCGGAATTGAACCTCCGAGGCCGCTCACGCATGATTTGTTGCTTCGTGTGATTGAAGGTTTTGGCGGGCGGCTGAAACGCATTCTGATCGACCGGCTTGAAAACAGTACTTTTTTTGCCAAATTGGTTATTGGTCGGGATCAAAATAATTCAGAAATTGAAATTGACGCACGTCCTTCCGACAGCATTGCACTTGCGCTTCGTGCCAATGTGCCCATTACCGTGAACGAAAGTGTGATGGAACAGGCAGGCATGAACGATCTCTAGTTCAAATTCCAGTAAAAAGTTTGCTATCTTACCGAGTTTGATATACTATAATTCCTCCTATTTTTTTAATCGAGTTTTTGCTCTTCATTATGGTTTAGGATTTTTGATGGCGGACTTATACGACATACTGATTATTGGCGGCGGTGGAGCAGGTTTGACGGCTGCTCTCTACGCTTCCCGCGCCAAACTTTCCACATTCCTTGTTGAAAAACTGGTTCCCGGCGGACAGATTGCGCTCACCGACATGGTTGAAAATTATCCCGGTTTTCCGGAAGGAATCACGGGCGGGGACATTTCAGTCCGCATGGCGGAGCAAGCCAAAAAATACGGGACCATCATGGCTTTTGAAACGGTCCAATCCATCGCCAAAGTCAATCATCAATTTGAAGTTCGCGCGGCCAAAACCACTTATCATGCGAAAGCCGTGATCATTGCTTCAGGTGCATTTTACCGCCAGGTGGGTATTCCGGGAGAAAAGGAATTGATCGGAAAAGGAGTTTCGTATTGCGCAGTTTGTGACGGAGCATTTTTCAAAGAAAAAGAAATTGTGGTTGTGGGCGGGGGAGATTCCGCAATGCAGGAAGGAATTTTCCTGACACGATTTGTGAAAAAACTCACCGTGGTTCATCGGCGCGACAAACTTCGCGCCAGTGCCATTTTGCAGGACCGCGCAAAAGCCAACCCAAAAATCACATTTGTTTGGGATTCGGCCGTCTCATCTGTGGTCGGAAAAGATAAAGTGGAAGGCGTCAAACTCAAAAACCTAAAAACGAATCAAGAGTCTGATTTTAAAACAGACGGCGTTTTTGTATTTATCGGACAAGACCCAGCCACGCAATTTTTGAAGGGATTTTTGAATTTGGATGAGAAAGGTTATGTTGTGGCGGGTGATAATTTGGAAACATCGGTTCCCGGCGTTTTTGCCTGCGGTGAGGTCCGCGCAGGCGCTGTCAAACAGTTGGTGTCGGCTTGCGGTGAAGGATGTGAAGCTGCATTGGCTGCACAGGCTTACGTTGAAAATCATTAAAATCGATACGGGTCGGTACGAGCACATGCGGATCACACCGCACAGGCTGCGCAGGCTTACGTTGAAAACCAATCAGAGGAGGAATGAATGAAACGAGATGAATTTGAGCACCATATTTCCCAGCTTTTAACTCTTCTCAAGAAAATCTTAAAAAGCCAGCCCGGCGCAAACGGTCTCAATTTTAAAAACGTTTTTGATCAAAAGCATTCTGATCCAGTTGTATTTAATCTATGTTTTCTAAATTTTCTGTCCATCTCTCCCGAAGACATGGAGGAATTGGAAGAAGCCGTGAGCGAAGCGTTTGACCACAGTTTCGAAACCATTCAGGAAGCAGATGAATTTCATTGGAATCAAAGCGACATCGAATTTCTGAAGCGTTACGGCATGAAATTTTAGAAAACGTTTCCCCGTGTTTTTAAATGATGAATGAAAAAAAGCGCTTTCAAAGACGCGTTTTTCGGTCATTTTTTCTTTCATCCATTCTGTTCACATCATTCATTTCTCCCGCTTTCCCATTTGATCACTCTCCGTGGGCAGCTCTTTTGCGAGCACACGTCGAAAATGGATTTGCTGATTATGCCGGTTTTTTAAAAGATAAACCTGCGCTCGACGATTATTTAAAGCGCGTCGGCGATTTATCCGTTAATGAGTTTGCGGACTATTCAAGGGAAGATCGGATGGCGCTTTGGATCAACGCGTACAACGCGTCCGTTATCCGCCGGATTTTGGAATTTTATCCGATCGATTCCATTCAAAGAATTCCGGATTTTTGGAACATGAAAACGGTCCAGGTTGCGGGAATGCGGTTGAGCCTTTCGGAAATTCGTGACAAAGTGTTTCGCGCCGGTTTTCGGGATGAGCGGGCAACGCTTGCGCTGGTTTCTGGGACAAAAAGTTCCGGGCCGCTCAGGAATGAAGCGTATGAAGGGCCTCAATTGCTTGATCAGCTTCGGGATCAAATGAATTTTTTCCTGAGTGACGAACGTTTTAACCGAATTCAGGCAAAAAAGAAGAAATTATTTTTGTCCCCGCTTTTTCAGGAATTGCGGGCTGATTTTATTTTGGGGTATGGCTCAAGCGAAACCGACAGCCGTTTTTCGCCGGAAGAACTTGCCATTTTGAGTTTCATTCGAATTCATCTGAGTGACCCTAAAGTGAAAGAATGGATCACGAATCGGGAATACAAATTGCGATATTTGCCGGTGAACGGTTCGCTCAATCAAAGTGTAAAGGAAAAAGATAAGGGAAAAACATGAAGATTAAAATTGCCTGTATCCAAACCGCGAGCGGTGAAAATTTTGAGCACAACTTAAAAGAATCAATTCGCCTCGCACGTGAAGCGCATCAAAAAGGAGCGCAAATCATTGCATTTCCGGAGACCTTCCTCTTTCGCGGCCGTCCGCTCGCGTATTCTCAAATTGTCAAGAAAACCGAGCAAGTGCTTCACAAATTTCAGCACATAGCGTGCATGAGCCGGATCCCTATTTTATTGGGTTCTATTTTGGAAAAAAGCCGGGAAGCGCACCGATATTTCAACACGTCACTTTTCATTTCGGATCACGGGCATATTATCAGCCGGTACCGGAAGATTCATTTGTTTGATGTCAAGACGCCGGGAAAATTTAAAGTGAAAGAATCGCGTTATTTTGTGCCGGGAAAATCCGTTGTCACAGCCGACTTATGGGGAATTCGTTTCGGATTCTCGATTTGTTACGACCTCCGGTTTCCGGAACAATTCCGGAGCCTGGCAAAAAAAAGCGCCGAAATTATTTTTGTCCCGTCTAATTTTTTATACGAGACCGGAAAAGCGCATTGGCATGTTTTGCTGCGAGCACGCGCGATAGAAAACCAGGCATTTGTCGTTGCGCCCGCACAGGTTGGCGTTCATCCGGGGCTTCAATGTAAAACATTTGGCCACAGTTTGATCATTGATCCGTGGGGAAAAATCCTTGCGGAGGGAAGCGGCTCAAAGTCTGAAGTTGTTGTGGCAGAAATTAATTTGGATTTGGTGAAAAAACTACGCCGGGATTTTCCAGTCTTGAAATCTGCAAGTAGCTTTTCCCGTTAAGTCCTTATTTTTGAATCACTTCCATCGTTTTTTTTGACATTCCGTGTATCTGGCCCATTCCGTTCATTTTTGCTATTTTTAATAAAGAAGGTTTTGACAAAGAAAAGCATCATGATATAATTAACCTCATTCTTGATCAATACTTACAACAAATTTTTGGTTCAAAGTGTTTCCCGCCCCAGCGCCACATTGATATGCAATAATAGAAGCGCTGGGACTGCCATCAGCAACATTAAATTTTTATCTGAAGCTGATGGCTACACCAACCTTCCATGAATTAATTCATAGTTGGTTGGTGCTGTCATGACTTCCGATAAATTTTTATTGGTGAGTCATGGCCGCGCGAAGAGCATGAACCTCATGCGAATTCGCGTTTTTTATTCTTGAGCGTGAGCGGGTTTTACATCAGCAGGTATAAGGAAAATCTTCATGTGGAAAAGTTTTTCTTTTAAGTTGATTTTTGGATTGGGTTTGATCGGAATTATCTCTGCAAATTCAGATACGCTTTTTGCGGAATTTTACGGCAATCCAAAAACGGGATTACAGCAAATCAAATCGGATCGTTATGGCGCGACCTGTTACGTTCCCGAAAATTACACCGCGGATAAAGATTGGCCGCTGGTCGTGGTGATGTATTCGGATGAGGCGGAAAAAGGAGTCAAATTTAACGAAAAGTGGCTCGCCGAATTAAAAAAGCGAAATCTGATCGTTCTTTTCGTTTCATATCTTGCGCCGCGTGAGATGCCATTTGCTTCGGATGAACGTCTTTTGAAATTAATCCGCCAAACGGCAGACATGTACCGAATTGATCACAAGCGTGTTTTGCTCACGGCATTCGGGGAAGCCGCACATTATGCATTTTATTTGGGTTTTTATTATCCGGAGTATTTTTCAGCCGTTGCTCTGGTGGGCGGAGGCGCTGAAGGCCGTTATGAATCTTTTTTCTCGTATGGAAATTCGGATGCAAAATCGCTTCCGTTTTTAATTCTCTATGGAGACCATGATCAAACCATTCAGAAACAAAGTTTCATTCCGGTGCATGAGAAGCTTCACGCGCGCGGATATCTGGTTGAACTTCAGGAATTGGAGGGGCTCGGTCACAAGCTTGAGCCGCAATTTGAAACCAAAATTATGGACTGGTTTGGCGGGTTACCGGTAAAAGAGAAAACATTGAAACCCGAAGACGAGATCGAAGAATCAAGCGCCGCGAAAGGCATTGCATCTGGGCTGGATGTTCCTAAATTTGTATCGAATTTAGTCCGCGGTATTTTTAAAGGATAATTCCTTTCGTGCGCAATCGGTTTCGGGCATTTGGCTTGGCTTTATTGTTCTTTGCAATCACAGGCTGCGGTCAATGGAGCCGCCTGGAACATAGTTTTTCTGATGACCGCTCGTTTGAAATCGATGAACAAAACGGATTCTTGTATGCGTGGCGTGCGCCGCGTGGAAAATCGGCGGATCATCCTGCAAAAAACTTTTTTGTTCTTTTTCATCCGGCCGGAAGTACCGGTGACGAATTTTTGGAAAAGTGGAATTCTGTCGTTGGATCGGATGAGAATTTGATTTTGGCTCCGACCGCAACGGGTGAAGCGCCGTACGGATCGAACACATTCGAAAAAGAACTTTTGTCAGTCATTCAAAATTTTCAAAGCGGGTATTCCGTTCATCCGGACAAAACATTTTTGATTGGTGAATCGAACGGCGCGATTTACGGGTTTCGTTTTTTAGCGGATCATCCGGAGTTGTTCAGAGCCGCAGTTTTGATTTCAGGTGTTTTAAATCAAGATGTGATTAATCGGATTAAGAACAGTCCGCCGCTTCGCAAGACGCCCATTTTGATGATTCACGGAACGGATGATCAGACTTTCAATGTTCAGATTGCTGAAAAGGAGTCTGAATTTTTAAAAAAAATGGGTTTGGCAGTTGAATTTCAAAAAGTAGAAGGCATGGGGCACGGCGCGGATGCATTTACGGAAGACGATGCAGCCCGGTGGCTCAGGAAATTTGAATAGACAGTTATTCCGTTATCAAGTTAGGACTCATTTAATTTACCAACAGGTGGGGTTATGAAATTAACAGGTGCACAAATCGTCATTGAAATGTTAAGACGCGAGAAAGTGCCCTATATTTTTGGGCTTCCGGGAGGCGCGATTCTTCCTACTTTTGATGCACTCTATGATTCCGGTCTCAATTTTATCCTGGTACGCCACGAACAAGGCGCCGGCCATATGGCCGATGGATATGCCCGGGCAACCGGAAAACCCGCCGTTTGTATGGTAACGTCAGGTCCCGGCGCGCTCAATCTGGTGACGGCGATTGCAACGGCTCATATGGATTCCGTTCCGATGATTTGCATTACGGGGCAAGTGGCAACTCACTTGATCGGAAACGATGCATTTCAGGAAGCGGATGTCATCGGCTGCACGCGGCCGATCACCAAACACAGTTACTTGGTTAAGGATGTAACGCAGCTTGCGCGCATCATGAAAGAAGCATTTTATATTACAGCCACGGGACGGCCGGGCCCCGTCCTGATTGATTTACCGGTTGATGTTACGCGCGCTGTGACAGAATTTGTGTATCCTGAAAAAATTCAGATTCGCGGTTATGAACCGCCTTTAATGGGTGAACCGGAAAATATCGAAAAAGCCGCTGATATGATTGCGGCCAGTAAAAAGCCTGTTTTGTATGTCGGCGGCGGTGCCATTGCAAGCGGCGCAAACAAAGAATTATTTGAACTTGCGGAAACAACGGGAATTCCGGTGACCACAACATTGGCAGGCCTCGGGGCATTTCCGGAAACACATTCTCAGGCACTTCGCATGCTTGGAATGCACGGAACAGTTTATGCAAATTACGCCGTGCAAGCGTCAGATCTATTAATTGCAGTGGGTGCGCGTTTCGACGACCGCGTGACGGGGAATCTTGACCGGTTTGCGCCGCACGCAAAAATTATTCACATTGATATTGATCCCGCATCCATTTCCAAAAATGTGAAAGTGGATTGTCCGATCAACGGCGATGTGAAACACATTTTGAAAGAACTGAACCGGTTGGTGAAGCGGCTTGATTTGAAAGAATGGAACGAGCAGATCAGCGCATGGAAGAAGAAGCATCCGATGCGTTTTGAAACAACGGGCCCCGGAATTAAATCACAGCACGTGATTCAAGAACTCGGCCTTGCAACGAAAAGCAATGCCGTTGTGACAACCGGTGTGGGTCAGCATCAAATGTGGGCGGCTCAGTGGTTTAATTTCATCAAGCCAAGGACCATGATTACAAGCGGCGGGCTCGGAACCATGGGTTACGGGTTTCCGGCAGCCATCGGCGCACAGCTTGCTCGTCCCGGCGAAACGGTTTTTTGCATTGATGGCGACGGCTCATTTCAAATGACGATGTTTGAACTTGCGACCGCCGTTCATTATAAGATTCCGGTTAAAATTGCGCTTCTGGACAATGCCTATCTCGGAATGGTTCGTCAATGGCAGGAAATGTTTTACAAAGAACGGTATTCCGGTAGCGAGCTCGGTTCTTCCAACCCGGATTTTGTGAAATTGGCCGAGAGTTTCGGGATGCTTGGCCTTGGAGCATCACGAAAAGAAGAAGTGCGTCCAACAATTGAAAAAGCACTTGAGCACGATGGCCCCGTTCTCATGCATTTTAAAGTTGAAAAACAAGATAACGTATTTCCGATGGTTCCGGCAGGGCAAGCGCTCGATCAAGTCATTGACATGGCTTGAGAAAATAACGTTCCTTAGTTTTTATTGACTTTGGAACTGAGGCAGGACGGGCGCTCGATCAAGCGATTGACATGGCGTAAATGAATGACCAACTATAAGTAAAACCGATTTTGAGGGAGATCAACATGGTACACATTGTATCCGCATTGGTGGAAAATCATTTTGGTGTTTTGGCGCGAGTATCCGGGCTCTTTTCCGCCCGCGGTTTCAATATTGACAGCCTTGCGGTTGGCGAAACAGAAGATCCGACCGTCTCGCGTATGACCATTGTCGTGCATGGCGACCAGCGTGTCCTGGATCAAATCATGAAACAACTCAACAAATTAATCGACGTGGTTAAAGTGGCTGACCTGTCGAACGATGAAAAAATCGAGCGCGAACTTTTACTGATTAAAGTGGCCGCCAGCATTCAGAACCGGGCGGATGTGATGCAAATTGTGAATACCTTTCGCGGGAAAATTGTGGATGTCAGTCCAAAATCAATTGTGGTGGAAGTTACCGGAAGCAAAAGCAAAGTGGATGCGATGCTCGAACTTCTCCGCCCTTTTGGAGTTAAAGAAGTGGTAAGAACGGGAACCGTTGCGCTCTCCCGGCAATCGGAACTTAAAGCAGAGGGATCGAAAGCGCCGGCTGTAAGTTCAGCCAAGAAAAAGGGACGTTCAGAAAAAGTTACCGCGAAGAAATAGTTTTAAACAGTTGGAGGAGATTTATGGGAAAAATCTATTATGAGCAGGATGCAGATTTAAATTTCTTGAAAGGGAAGAAGCTTGCGATCGTTGGCTACGGGATTCAGGGCCGCGGCCAGGGGCTTAACCTGCGCGATTCCGGTGTGGACGTTATCGTGAGTCAGCGTCCGGGCGGAAAAAATTACGATCTTGCGGTTGAAGACGGATTTAAGCCGGTGAGCGCAAGGGAAGCTGCCGAACAAGCGGACATCATTCAAATTTTGACGCAAGATCATCTGCAGGCAGAAATTTATGAAAAAGACATTGCCTCTGCTTTGCGGCCAGGGAAATCGCTTCTTTTTTCGCATGGTTTTAACATTCATTTCGGTTATATCAAGCCGCCCAAAGCGGTTGATGTGTTTATGGTGGCGCCAAAAGGCCCGGGCGCACTGGTGCGTTCTCAATTTTTAGAAGGCGGCGGCGTTCCGTGTCTGGTGGCCGTTGCTCAAGATGTGACAGGACACGCGCTCGATTTGGCCCTTGCGTGTGCCAAAGGAGTTGGCGGAACCCGTGCGGGCGTCATTCAAACCAATTTTAAAGAAGAAACAGAAACTGATCTTTTTGGCGAACAAGTGGTGCTGTGCGGAGGTTTGTCAGAACTGATCCGTGCGGGTTTTGAAACTTTGGTGAGTGCCGGTTATGCGCCCGAAATGGCATATTTTGAATGTCTGCATGAAGTCAAGCTCATTACCGATGCGGTCTTTGCCGGCGGAATTTCCGGAATGCACCGGCGGGTTTCGGATACGGCGGAATATGGCGATTATTCGAGAGGGAAGCGGATCATTACGCAAGAAACCCGAAAAGAAATGAAGAAAATTTTGGCGGAAATACAATCCGGGAAATTTGCGAAAGAGTGGATGGAGGAGAACAAAAAAGGCCGGCCCAATTTCAATCAAATGAAAGAGGAATGCGACAAACACCAAGTTGAGCAAGTCGGAGCAAACTTGCGCCGAATGATGCCTTGGATTTCGGCTTCTCTTGAAAAAAGACCGGCGCCCGCCAGCCGTTAATTTTTTTCTAAATATATTTTGGCGAGATCATTTCCCATGCAAAATAAAAGAAAAATATTTATTTTTGATACCACGCTGCGCGACGGAGAGCAATGTCCGGGCGCGTCATTAACGCCGGATGAAAAAGTTGAAATTGCAAAACAACTCGAACGGCTCAACGTGGACATTATTGAAGCCGGATTTCCCGCGGCGTCCCGGGGGGAGATTGAGGCCATTCAGAAAATTTCAAAAAAAGTGAAGCGTCCAATTATTTGTGCGCTTGCGCGGATGGTCGGAGGAGACATCAATGCGGTACGTGAAGCTTTAAAATTTGCCAAACATAAAAGGCTGCATGTTTTTTTGGCAACGTCAAAAATTCACCGCGACTATAAATTACACAAAGATACCGGAGAAATCTTAAAGCTTGCGGTAAAAAATATCCGCTACGGAAAACGTTTTTTTGACGACATTGAATTTTCTCCGGAAGACGCTTCGCGCACCGAACGTGATTTTTTGGTTGAAGTTGTTCAAGCTGCTATTGACGCCGGCGCGACGACCGTAAACATTCCGGATACCGTCGGCTACACCATGCCGAGCGAATTTGGCGATTTGATTTCTTATTTGACAGAACAAATTCCGGCACTTGGGAAAACGGCCAATCTGTCCGTTCATTGCCACAACGATTTGGGATTAGCGGTTGCCAATTCGCTCGCGGCCATTCAACACGGTGCCAATCAAGTGGAATGTACCGTGAATGGAATCGGAGAGCGCGCAGGCAATGCGGCCATGGAAGAAATTGTGATGGCGATCGATACCCGCCACGACATTTCCGGGCTTTCCGATTGTTACACCGGTATCAAAACGGAGGAAATTACGAAATCATCGCGCCTTGTTTCGCGCTTAACGGGGCTTGTCGTCCAGCCTAATAAAGCGATTGTCGGGCGGAATGCGTTTTCACACGAATCCGGCATTCACCAGGACGGCATTTTGAAATTAAGGCAGACCTATGAAATTATCGATCCCAAAAAGATTGGTCTCTCAGGAAGCCAATTAATTTTGGGGAAACATTCGGGACGCCATGCATTCAGGGAACGCCTTGAAAAATTAAATTTTCATTTGACGGCGAAGGAATTGGATCAAACATTTTTGAAATTTAAAACGCTGGCGGATCAGAAAAAATATGTGTTTGATCGTGACATTGAAGCATTGGTTGAAGAACAGATGACTACAGTTCCGCAGACCTGGCAGCTTGAATATCTGAAAACATCGAGTGAAACAAACGCGCAGCCGAAAGCCACGATTCGTTTAAAACAGAAACAGAAAGTATATGAAGCGGCGTCCGTGGGTGACGGCCCGGTCGACGCTTGCTATAGAGCAATCGAAAAAATTGTGAAAATGAATGGAACGTTAATTAATTATTCCATTCAATCAGTGACCAGCGGTAAAGATGCGGTTGGTGAAGTGACGCTCAAACTTCGCGTGAAAGAGGTTGAAGTGAGCGGCCGCGGGACGAGTACGGATGTGATCGAAGCGAGCGTGAAAGCGTATTTGTTTGCGCTCAATAAAATCTGTGCGCATTTTGGAACAGTCAACCGCGCGCCGGTGTGAGCTTTGTTCGTTGCGTGTTATGAACGATGATATCAAAGTATTCGGTTTGTTCGGGTTTCCGCTGTCACATTCTCTTTCCCCCAGCATGCATAATGAGGCATTGAAAGCACTCGGAATTCCGGGTATTTACTTTGCTTTTGAGCGGAATAAGAAACAGTTTTTACGTTTGGTTCGATCAAAGAAGAAAATCATTTTAGATGGATTTAACCTAACGGTTCCTTTGAAAGAGTGCGTTCTTCCGTACCTGGATTCACTGGATGATTCGGCAAAACAGGCGGGCGCTGTGAATACGGTTCACAGAACCGGAAATCATTTTCGCGGCTACAACACCGATCTTTTTGGGATTTTGCAATCGTTTCGGAAAGCACGATTTTCCCCACGCGGGAAAAAAGCAGTGATTTTGGGAGCGGGCGGAGCCGCGCGCGGAGTGGCGGCAGCACTTGCAAAAGGCGGTGCTCGCGAAATTGGAATGATCAATCGAACGATTTCAAAAAGTATTCAGGTTGTGAGAGAATTTCAACGGAAATTTCCGCGCGTTCGAATCAAAGCCATTCGAAGTGAAAAGGATTTAAAGAGCGAATTGCGAGACATCGATTTGCTTGTGAATGCAACCAGCGTTGGTTTAAAGGAAAAAGATAGATCATTGGTTTCAAGCGCACTTTTTCCGAAAAAAAAGATATTGGTGTTTGATTTAATTTATGGCAGGAAAACCGAATTGCTTAAAACCGCAAAAAAACTTGGGCACAAAACCATAAGCGGCGAAACCATGCTTTTATATCAAGGTGCCCGGGCATTTGAAATTTGGACGAAACGAAAGGCACCCATTTCGGTCATGCGAAAGGCACTCCACGATGGAATTATGGCTCGCTGATCTTTTTCTTTTTTGGACGGGGCTTTGTATCGGCAGTTTTATGAATGTGTGTATTCACCGGTTTTTAAGGGAAGAGTCCGTGGTTGCGCCGCGTTCCTACTGCCCGACGTGCCGAAAACCGATTGCATGGTATGATAATATTCCGCTTTTGAGTTATATCGTTTTAGGCGGCAGGTGCAGGAAATGCGGCGCTTCGATTTCCATTCGGTATTTTTTTATCGAACTTTTAACGGGCCTTACGTTTTTGGGCTCGGTGCATTATTTTGGCTGGACGGCTCAAGCGGCAAGCAGTATGGTGCTGTTGACATTGCTTTTGGCGATCAGTGCGGCCGATTTGGAAGAACAAATTATTCCCGATGAAATGAGTCTATCGGGAATCACGTTTGGGTTGATTTTTAGCACAAGTTTTCCGATACTGCAGCATGAAACAAATCATTTGTACGGTTTTTTACAAAGTTTGTTCGGCGCGTTTTTGGGCGGCGGCGTGATTTATGCAACCGGTGTTTTTGGGGAGCTCGTTTTCAAAAAGGAAAGTATGGGCGGCGGGGACGTCAAATTAATGGCCATGATGGGTGCTTTTTTGGGTTGGAAAAGCGCTCTTTTTGTATTTTTTCTGGCGCCTGTGATTGCATTGCCGATCGGCCTTTATGTGAAATTTGCGAAGAAAGAAGATTATATTCCGTACGGCCCGTTTCTTTCGCTCGCGGGTGTTGTGGTTCTCTTCTTTGGGGAACCCATTCTTCGCATGATATTTTATAATTTCTAAATCCACTTCACTAAGGTGACATGATGTTGCAATATATAACAGCGGGTGAATCTCACGGCGCGTATTTGTCTGCCATTTTGGAAGGAATGCCGAGCGAACTTCCGATTGTTCATGAATTCATCAATCTTGAACTTTCGCGGCGTCAGCAGGGCTATGGCCGCGGCGGGCGCCAGAAAATTGAAAAAGATGAAGTTATTTTGACGAGCGGGATTTATGAAGGCAAGACGACCGGCGCTCCGATTGGCTTTTTGCTTCAAAATAAAGACGTGACGATTGAGAAGCTTCCGAAACTTTTTCGGCCCAGGCCGGGCCATGCGGATTTGGCGGGGTCGCTTAAATATCATGAGGGAATTCGGCAGATTCTGGAACGCGCGAGCGCTCGCGAGACGGTCATGCGCGTTTCGGTTGGTGCTGTGAGTAAATTGTTTTTGCGTGAATTTGGAATTGAGATTGCCTCGCACGTTGTCCAAATCGGTTCTGTGCGGCTTGAAGATGAAAAAATAAGTTTTGAAGATGTGACCCGGAAAACAAAAGATTCTCCGGTCAATTGTGTTTCCAGAAAGACGGAAAAATTGATGGTGGAAGCCATTGACCAGGCCACCAAAGATCTCAACACATTGGGCGGTGTTTTCGAAGTGCGCGCGAAAGGGGTTCCGATCGGGCTGGGCTCGCATGCTCATTATAAAAGGAAGCTCGATGCGCGGCTTGCCACTGGGTTGATCAGCCTTCAATCGGTCAAGGCAGTTGAATTTGGGCTTGGGTTTAAACTTGCCGAAACGCCGGGTTCAAAAGCGCATGATGAAATTGTGTATTCAAAAGAAAAAGGTTACAGCCATTTGACAAACCGAGCCGGCGGAATTGAAGGCGGGATGTCAAACGGAGAAGAAATTGTGGTGCGGGCTACCATGAAACCAATTTCGACCTTAAGACGACCGCTCAAATCTGTGAATATGAACACAAAAGAAGAGGAAAAAGCCGATTTTGAACGTTCCGACATCTGTTCGGTTCCAGCGGGCGGTGTGATCGGTGAAGCGATTGTAGCGTACGAGTTGGCGGATGCATTTTTAGAGAAATTTGGCGGTGATTCCATCACGGAAACAAAACGGAATGTGACCGGCTACTTGAAACAATTAAAAAGCGATTAATGGAAAATATTTTTCTCATCGGAATGATGGGATCTAGAAAAGTTTTTGATGAGCAAAGTTTTTCTTTGAATTTATGCCTAATATATTTCTCATCGGAATGATGGGATCTAGAAAAGTTTTTGATGAGCAAAGTTTTTCTTTGAATTTATGCCTAATATATTTCTCATCGGGATGATGGGGTCCGGGAAAACAACGACGGCCTGCGAACTTGCAAAATTGCGCGGGATAAAACAAACCGATTTGGATGAACTTTTGCAGGATTTTTCAAAAAAGAGCATCAATCAAATTTTTTCGGAAGACGGAGAAGCCGCGTTTCGGGAACTTGAAAAAACAATTTTGAAACGGGTGATCACGGGTAAAAATCAGGTGATTGCAACGGGCGGCGGAATTGTGTTATCGCCCGAAAATATCCAGCAGATGCGCGGTTCCGGGACGGTCATTTATTTAAAAACGTCGTTTCCGGCTTTGTGGCAGCGCGTGAAAAATTCAAAAGAAAGGCCGCTTCTGAAATCGAAGTCGCCTGAGGCGCTCTTTCATTCGATTTTTGATGAGCGAACCCCCCTTTATGAATCTGCTTCGCACCACTGTGTGATCACGGACTCAAAAACACCAAAACAAGTGGCCATTGAAATTAACGAAACATTTTTCAAATGAAACGAATCAAGGTTTGTTTGCCCGGCCATTCTTATGATATTTTGATCGGCCGCGGGTTTCTCGGCCGCACGGGGAAATTTCTCGCTTCGTTGAAGGTGGGAAAGAAAGTTCTGATTGTTTCAAATCGAAAAATCGCGCGGACGGCGGGATTGCTAAAGCCGGTTCAAAAGTCGCTTTCAAAGGCGGCATTTCTGAGTGTTTATTATGAATTGCCGCACGGAACTGAACGGGATAAATCTGAAAAAGTTTTGGCGGATGTGTGGAAAACAATGCTTCGGGCCGGGCTTGATCGGTCAAGTACTCTTCTGGCGCTGGGCGGCGGTGTGGTGGGAGATCTCGGAGGGTTTGCCGCTTCCACTTATATGCGCGGAATTAATTTTGTTCAAGTGCCGACGACACTTCTCGCGCAAGTGGACAGTGCGATTGGCGGGAAAACGGCAATTGATCTTCCGGATGGGAAAAATGCGGTCGGGACATTTTATCAGCCGCGGCTCGTTCTCTCAGACTTAGATGCCTTGATCGGGCTTGATCAGTCTATTTTTCAAAACTCGTTTTCGGAAATCATTAAATACGGCGTGATCAAAGATCCAAAACTTTTCGAATTGCTTGAAATGTATGGCGCCCCATTTCTTTCGCATGTGAAAGCCGGAGCATTCACAAAGAAAGACTTCTCCTTTTTGGAAGAAATTGTTTCAAGATCAGCTGCGATCAAAGCTTCCATTGTGGAGAGGGATGAAAAAGAGACAAAGGGCGAGCGAATGATTTTAAATTACGGGCATACGTTCGCACATGTTTTGGAAAGCGCTTCGCGGTATGGAATTTCACACGGAGAAGCGGTCGGCCTTGGAATGATTTTGGCGGCATCGTTTGCGCGCCGTCTCGGCCTGGTGAGTTCAGAATTTGAAAAAAGGCAGTTTCATTTAATCAATCAATTATGCCCCGCGGGTTCTCTCAAGTCTTATGCGGGACGTGACGTGTTCTCGTGGGCAAAATTAAAATCCTTATTTTTACATGATAAAAAAGCAGTGGGCGGAACCGTTCGCTTCGTTCTTCCCGTTCGTTTAGGAAAAGTCAAAATAATGAATATCCGAAAAAACGATTGGCGTTGCGTCCGAGATTCTTTTAGGGCTCTGGGGCTTGCGTCTTAACAGATGAGTGCGATATGAAAAAGGTAAAATTTATTTTGGGCCTCTCGGCAGGATTTGGACTGGTTCAGGTTGCGAAATGGATCAGCGTCACCTATCTTTGGATCATTTTTTATCGTTAAATTTATGAACGATTTTGAAGCCATTCTTTTACTTTCACAAATTCCGGGTTTTTCAACGGCAAAGCTGCGTGCTTTGATGACTCAAAAAATCGCACCCGCGGATTTTGTTCGTCATCCAAGATCTTTTCGTGAGTTCGGTTTTGATTTTCTCACGAACGAATTTCTCGAGTCTTTCCAAAAAACACAATCGGAAATTGACGTGAGTAAAATTCAAAATCAGTGCGCGCGCATGGGAATTCAAATCCTGTCCTATCTAGATTCCAACTATCCGGAGCTCCTGAAGGAAATTTACAATCCGCCGCTTGTTTTGTATGTAAAAGGAAATTTAATTCCTGAAGATAAAGCTGCCATCGCTGTCGTTGGTTCCCGCCATGCAAGCGCTTACGGAATGCGCGTGGCACACCGGATTTCATATGAATTGGCGGAAGCCGGCGTGACGATTGTTTCCGGGCTTGCGCGCGGGATTGACGCAGAGGCGCATCGAGGCGCCATGGACGCACGCGGCCGTACGATCGCCATATTGGGAAGCGGCATCGATGTGATTTATCCCAAAGAACATGAAAAACTTTACGCGGAAATTTCAGAATCAGGTGCTGTCGTGAGCGAATTTCCCTTTGGCGCGCCGCCTATTGCCAGTCATTTTCCGGTCCGAAATCGAATCATTGCAGGCCTTTCACTCGGGACACTGGTTGTTGAAGCCCATCACAGGAGCGGTTCATTGATTACGGCGTCTCTCACACTCGAAGCCGGCAGGGAAGTGTATGCAGTGCCCGGCGCCATTGATTCGCTCAATTCAAGAGGCACGAATGGTTTAATTAAAGAAGGGGCGAAATTGGTAACCGCCTCAGATGATATTCTGGAAGATTTACAGCCTGTGCTTCGGCATTATGTTTTGGAAGAGAAATCTGTCAAGAGCGAAACGCTGCCAGAGTGTGATCACATTTCAGACGCGGAAGAAACAAAATTCTTGGGGTTTTTTGATGACGGAGCGCTTTCATTTGATGAAATTCAAACAGAAAGTCATCTTTCTTCCGAACAAATTTATTCGATGCTGGTCCGTTTGGAGCTTAAGAAATGGATTACCAGAAAACCGGGCGGTTTTTATGAGATGAACGTTCAAACCGCTAAAGGTTTATCGTGATGGTTCGATAGTTAAACACATATAAAGGTTCTCAAAAAAGGGCGTTGTAAACCCGCATTTATTTGTATAGACTAATTCAAGCAAAGAAGAGCGAAAGGAGTTTTTAAAATGAGTTCTGAAAATATTCAACCGAGCGGCGGCGGTTATTCTGTGGGTCCTGAACCCGCGCCGAAAGGGAAGAGATTTGCGGTCGCGATTGTTGATTTGATTATTGTTCCGATTTTACTTGGAGTTGTGGCGGGTTTGGCGTTACTCGCAGTTCCGGAAATGGTGCGAAATGTGCTTTTGGTTGTCATTAACATTGCGTGGCTGATTTTCCGGGATCTTGTGTTTTCGCCCGGCCGGAAAATGGTCGGTCTGAAGCTTGTAAACCTGCAGGGAGAGAAAGTAACTTTCGTTCAGGCGCTGGTCCGGAATCTTTTGTTAATAATTCCTTTTGTGCTGGTTCTGGGTTATATCGTCGAAATTGTGATGATCATTACAAAAGGTGACCGCCTTGCCGACGGCTGGGCCAAGACCCGCGTCACGCTTGCTTAGTTGAAGCGATGTATTTTGTAAAAATGCCTTCCGAGTGGGAAGGCATTTTTTGTTCGTGTAATGGATATGACGCGCGGGGAAACCTTAGGAATCTATGATTAAAAAAAGGAAACCCGATTTAAAAATTAAAGCATTGCGCAAAGAACTATTAATAGAAGACCGCATTCTCAATGAAGAAATCCGCTATATTAAAAAGCATTTGGATAAAATTTGGGAACATATTTCAAATACAAACGAACGGCTTCAAGATTTGGAAATTCAGGTAAATCTGTTAAGCCGCTTGATTGCCACGCTGGCGGTTGAGAAACTCGATATGAAGGGTTTTGGTTTGATGAAAATGATTAAACGGGTCGAAAAGCAGGCGATTGCGGATGACCAAATCAGGCTTCTGGAGAATCTTTACCGCCTCGAACATCCCACCAAAGGCAAAAAACCAAAAGATAATTCTGGAGGGAACTCATAGGTTTTTAATACGTAAGTCATTTTATAATAATAACTTACGTATTTTATGAAACGTCCTATAAAATTTTAGTTTACAAAAGCTTCCTTATATTATAGAATACGTCAATATTTGGTATAAATTCAGGCGGTTGCAATCAACCGCCTATTTTTTTGAGGTCTTGAGGCACCTTGAATGATTTATGAGAATCCTTATCCTAAATAGAGTCAAAGATTGCCTTTAGATGAAAGAAATCAATGAAAATTCGCATTAACGGAGAATTGAAAGAAGTGGAAAAGCCGATCAATTTATCTGAATTATTGGAAAAGCTGAATGTCCAGAAGAAGGGAATCGCCGTCGAACTTAACCAGGCAGTGGTTCCAAAAGATTCCTGGCCATCCATTCATGTGGATGAGGGAGACACGGTAGAGATTGTCCAATTTGTGGGCGGCGGGGTCTAACCATGGCGAAACGATTGGTTATTGTAGAATCGCCGGCCAAAGCGAAAACCATCAATAAGTTTTTGGGCAAAGACTATATCGTCGAAGCTTCTTTTGGCCACGTCCGTGACCTTCCAAAAAGCAAAATGGGTGTTGATGTTGATACCGATTTTACGCCGCAATATGTCATTCCTGTGAAAGCCAGAAAAACGGTAAGCCGTCTCAAAAAAGCCGCGAAAGGAAAAGAAGTTTTCCTGGCGCCGGATCCTGACCGCGAAGGAGAAGCGATCAGCTGGCATCTTTCCTCCATTTTAGATAAAGATCCCAAGTCAGTTAAGCGCGTGGAGTTTAACGAAATCACAAAAGAGGCTGTAAAAAAAGCATTTTTAAATCCGCGTCTCATTGATCAAAAATTGGTGAATGCCCAGCAAGCACGGAGAATTTTGGATCGAATCGTTGGGTATGAACTCAGCCCGCTTCTCTGGAAAAAAGTCGGGAAAGGTTTAAGCGCCGGCCGGGTTCAGTCGATTGCGCTTCGTTTGATTGTCGACCGTGAAAATGAAATCCGGAAATTTATTCCGGTTGAATATTGGTCACTCTGCGCGAAACTCTCTTCCCAAAGAGAGAGCGAAAGAGAGAAAATATTTATCGCCAAGCTGGAACGGATCGGAAAAGACAAAACGGAAATTAAAAATGAAGCAGAAACTTTAAAATTAAAATCGATTTTAGAAAAAAGTACTTTTGAAGTTGCCTCAGTTGAAAAAAAAGAACGCCATCGCCGGCCTCAGGCCCCTTATACCACCAGCAAATTACAGCAAGAAGCTTACAATCGGCTTGGATTTCCGGCAGCAAAGACCATGCGGATCGCGCAGAAACTGTATGAAGGCGTGGATGTTGGCGAAGAAAGCGTGGGTTTGATTACTTACATGAGAACGGACTCTGTCCATGTGGCAAAATCTGCCTTTGAAGAAGCCGAACGCTTCATTAAAGAACAAATTGGTTCCGAATACCTTCCCAAAACACCCAATATTTATAAAGCCAAGAAACGCGCGCAAGAAGCTCACGAAGCCATTCGGCCAACGTCTGTTTATCGGACACCCGAAAGCATCGGGCAATACCTTGATTCGGATGAGCTCAAGCTGTATGAGTTGATTTGGCGGAAATTCGTTGCGAGCAATATGGCTCATGCGCGGGATTTGGTAACGTCGATCGAAATTGCAGCGGCGAAGGATTATATTTTTAAAGCAACGGGCACGATTAACATTTTTCCTGGATTTCTGAAAGTATTTGAAGATGTGGCTCGAAAGAAAAAGGAAAATTCTGAGAATTCGGATGACAACGACGACGAACAACCTCTTCCCGATTTGGTGGAAGGCGAACCGATCACGTTGCATGAATTGATCGGAAACCAGCACTTCACGAAACCACCTGCGCGTTTTAACGATGCCAGTCTTGTGAAAGCATTGGAAGAAGAAGGAATTGGGCGGCCAAGCACTTATGCGCCGATCATTTTTACAATTCTCAGCCGCGAATATGTGGAACGGAAAGGCGGCGCATTGATTCCAACCGAGCTCGGTGAAATTGTCGTTAAACAGCTCACCCAACATTTTCCGTCCATTATGGATATTGCGTTTACAGCACGAATGGAAGAAGAATTGGATCGAATTGAAGACGGTGATATGGATTGGGTACAAGTCCTGAAAGATTTTTATATCCCGTTTCACAAAAGCATGGAAGAAGCCAAGCTTCTCATGAAAGACATGAAGCAGGAATTGGTTGAAACAGATCAGACATGCGAGAAATGCGGAAAACCCATGGTGGTTCGCTGGGGAAGATTCGGAAAATTTATTGCCTGTTCCGGTTTTCCAGAATGCAAGAATACAAAACCTGTTTCGACAGGCGTTGCTTGTCCGCAGCCGAACTGTAACGGATATCTGATTAAACGAAAATCAAAAACAGGACGCCCTTTTTACGGCTGCTCCAATTATCCGACATGTAATTATCTCGTCAACAAACTCCCTAGCGCAGAAGATCAAAACTCCAAAGATGGCGCACCGTCCGAGGGAAAAACGCCGCTTAAATGAGGTGATAGATGGACCAATACCTCACTCGGTTTTTTAGGTTTTTGGAAGTCGAGCGAAATGCATCAACGCACACCATCAAGAACTACCAAATCGATCTCCGTGATTTTTTTGGTTTTTTGGAAAACAGAGCGCTCGCTACCATTGATTATCTGGAAATCAGGCGCTTCCTCGCATTCCTGAAAGAAAAAAATTATCAAAAAAGCACCATCGCGCGGAAACTTGCTTGCATCCGCTCTTTTTTTAAATTTCTTGCGCGGGAAGATTTGCTTGCCGTGAATCCCACAGCCGGCATTCAATCACCAAAAAGAGAGAAGAAGCTGCCGGAATATTTGGAGCTTTCCGAAATTGAACATTTGCTTGAAGCGCCAAACGGAAAATCGTGGGAGGAAAAAAGAGATAAAGCGATTTTAGAAACTTTGTATAGTTCCGGAATCCGCGTTGGAGAACTTGCGGGTTTAAATGGAGACGATCTTGATCTGTTGAGCGGGCAGCTGAAAGTCCGCGGAAAAGGAAAAAAGGAACGGATCGTTCCGGTCGGATCGCTCGCGGTTAAAGCCATTCAAAATTATCTGGAATCAAGGCCCAAGCCAAATCTAAATTCAAGAAACGCACTTTTTCTAAATCGTCAGGGAACGCGGCTGACCGATCGCAGTGTCCGGCGGGTTCTGAACAAATATGTCCGGCGGATTGCCCTCAATAAAGAGGTGTCACCGCATACGCTCAGGCACTCCTTTGCAACACACCTTTTGGACCGCGGAGCCGATTTGAGAAGTGTCCAGGAACTTTTGGGCCATGAAAATCTTTCGACCACTCAAATTTACACCCATGTATCAACCAAACGTTTAAGGGAAGCTTTTGAAAAAGCGCATCCGCGCGCATAAAACCATGATTTACGCCACGCTCCTGAAGATGTTATATCGGCCCGGTCTTGCCATATTTGGTTTGGGATATCTGCCCCATTTTATCGCAAGGCTTGGCCAGACATCCGATAAAAAAAGATTGCTTCTCGAGCGGTTTGGCTACGCGCCCAATCATTTTGAAAATCATGAGGTGGTCTGGATTCATGCGGTGAGTGTCGGAGAAGTGAGGGCAGTTTCAGAATTGGTCCAGCTTATCAAAATGGCACATCCGGAAATCCATATCGTTCTTTCAACAACCACGCCCACCGGGCAAAACCTTGCCAAACAAATGGAATCGGAGCGCCTTCGTGCAATTTATTTTCCGTTCGATTTTTCGAGTGCGGTTAAAAGGATGTTCAATGTGATTCGGCCGAAATGCATCATTGTGATGGAAACGGAAATTTGGCCGAATTTCATTACCTGTGCATCGGAACGCGGAATTCCGATCGGAATTATTAACGGAAGAATTTCAAACCGTGCTTTCAAACGGTATCTTTGGGTGAAACCCTGGTTTCGCGAATTACTCGAAAAACTTTCTTTTTGTTTGGTTCGAAATGAAGAAGATCGGAGCCGGTTCGTTTCTATCGGAATGCCGCCCGGCCAAATTCAAGTGACCGGCAATATGAAATTTGATGTGGAAGCCGAAGGGAACCCAAAAGAAGCGAACAGGCTGCGCGGTACGCATGGATGGAAAGACAATTTAGTTTTGGTTGGCGGCAGCACGCATGAAGGAGAAGAAGCCATTTTGATGAATGCATTCAAGAAATTGCGTACCGAATTTCCGAATTTGAAACTTGTGATCGCGCCGAGACATGTAGAACGGTCTCAACAAATCATGCAATTGGCGAATCAATCAAGATTAAAAAGTGTTTTTGCGAGCCAGAAATCAAATTCGGAGTTTGATATTTTGATCCTGGATTTTGTGGGTATTTTGTCGGCCTATTACGGCATTGCTGATCTTGTGTTTGTAGGCGGCAGCCTCGTTCCGCACGGAGGGCAAAATCCGATTGAGCCCGCAAGAGAGCGAAAAGTGATTTTTTACGGGCCCCACATTTTTAATTTTGAAGATATTTATCAAAAACTAAATGATTCCGAAGCTGCGGTTTTAGTTCGTGACGGTGACACATTTTGTGATCAGGCAGTTTCCATTTTAAAGGACCGTCAGCGCATGCGCACGATCGGGGAACGTGCATTTCAGGTGGTTGATCAATTAAAAGGAGCTACTCAGAGAAACTTAACGGTTCTTGAACCGTGGTTAAAATCATCACTTCATTTTCAAACAACATGGAATGAACATCAGAGGTAATCCGATGACTTTTAGAAATTATTTTCGGCTGTTGGCCGAAGGACGTTACAAAGGCTGGGAAACCAATTTATGGAAACCGTTTCTTAAATTGGCGAGTTTGATGTATGGAATGGCGGTGTCTTTCAGACGAAAGCTGTACGACATGAAAATCTTTCAAACGAAACGTTTATCGATCCCGGTAATCAGTGTCGGCAATATCAGCTGGGGCGGCGTCGGAAAAACACCGCTCACGATGTATCTTTCTCGGTTTTTTTTGAATGAGAAAAAAATTCCGCTGATTTTAACACGCGGGTACGGTTCCGACGAAGCGCATGAATATGCGGAGGAGCTTCCCGAAGTTATTTTGGGAATCGGAGGGAATCGCTTCCAGGTGGGTCAAAAAGTTCTTGCAGCCAAACGTGCGGATGTGGCCATATTGGATGACGGATTTCAGCATTTTAAAATTGACCGCTCGCTCGATATCGTGGTGATGAACGTGCTGAATCCATTTGGAAATTGCTCGCTGATTCCAAACGGCATTTTACGGGAGCCGCTTCAAAATTTAAAGCGCGCGGATATGATTATCTTCAACGACGTTAATTTGATCGCAAGGAAATTATTCGAAGAAATCCGCACGAAAGTAAAAACATTCGCGCCGAAAGCAGAAATGATTGAAGCGCAGCGCGAACCGCTTTATTTCTATTGGGCGAATACGAAAGACCGTATGGATCTTGGCCGGATGCGCGGAAAACGCGTCACCACTTTTTCGGGCGTTGGAACGCCCAGAAGTTTTCAACTGCTTCTCACCAATTTGGGCGTGAAAACAATTCGTAATTTCGAATTTGCGGATCATCATCCGTTTACGGGGCCCGAGATCCGAGAAATTCAGGAAGTGAAAGAATCAAGCCAGTCTGATTTTATTGTAACGACCGAAAAAGATTTTCTCCGGAAGGAGAAATTAATTACGGATATTTTAAACCCTCTTATTCTGAAAACATCACTTCGAATTACGGCCGGCGAACTTGTTTTAAGGGAAAGACTCCGGAAGCTATTGCCGTTTGAACAAAAAGAGCTGGTACATGTTTGATTTTCTCGCAAGCTATTGCCTAAAAGGAATGGCCGGTTTGATCCAATGGCTGCCCATTTCCCTTTCTTTGACAATCGCAAGAGCGATCGGTTCGTTCGTTTATTTTTTTGACAAAAGACGATTCATTGCGTACGCCAATATCAAAGCGGCGTTTCCCGGAAAATATTCTGCTTCCGAAATTAAATCAATCACACACCGTTCGTACCGCCATTTTGCTCAGGTTTTTTTCGAAATTTTATATTTTCCAAAAATGGATCTGAATTTTGTAAAACGTTACATCAAAAATGTTGACTATGATTATTACAAAAAAGTAACAAGTGGTAGCTCGGGCGTCATGTTCATGGCCGCTCATGCGGGCAACTGGGAGCTTTTGCAAATTTATTCGGGAATTGTCGGTCATCCGATGCGCGTATTGGTGCGCGAACAAAAATTATCGCGCTTAAATACATTCTTAAACGAACTCAGGTCTTCTCATGGCTCCCGGCCGGTTTTTTCGAAAGGGTTTGAAATCCGTGAACTGATTCGGGGACTCAAGCAAAAAGAAATTGTGGGAGTTCTTGGAGACCAGGGCGGCGGGCGGCATGGGACCATCGTACGACTTTTCGGCCGTAAAATAACCGCACCCAATGGGGTGATGGCCATGGCGCAAAGAACCGGTGCAAAAGTGGTCCCTTCGTTTTCGGTTCGTGTGAAGGGCCCGTTTCATCAAATTCACATAACGCCTGAGCTTGAATTGGTCCGAACCGGAAATGGCGAAGACGACGATGCGCTCAATTGCCGGAAGTATTTAGAACGCTTGGAAAAATTTGTAACCAAACATCCGGATGAATGGCTTTGGATGCACAAGCGCTGGAAATTCTGCTTCACGAAACGGGTCTTGATTCTGGAAGATGAAAAAATGGGCCATGCAAGCCAGGCGCGCTCGGTTGCGGCTCAATTTCAAACCGTTTTTGAGAAACTCTCTTTGGAATACGAAGTGGACTTTAAATCAGTCCGCATTCGTTTTAAAAGTCGTTTGCATGAAATGTTTTTCTTTGTTTTTTCGCTGGCAGCCATCCCTTTTGCTCAAAGCAGGCTTTCTTTGCTGAAATGGTTTTTTGACAGAGAAACAGCAAAGGAGCTTCAAAATATTCCGCATGTGGACTTTGTGGTTTCCTGCGGTTCAAAATTGGCGCCGCTCAATTTGTGGATACGCCGCGAATATTTGGCTAAATCGGTCGTGGTCATGAAACCGGCTTTTCCGTATGATCGAATGAAATATGACCTGGTGATTTTGCCAAAACATGACCAAACGGGCCAAGTTCGCTCAAACCGGTTTGAAACCCTGATTTCTCCCAATTTGGTGAATCCCGATCTGCTTGAACAAGCTGCCAATCAATTAAAACATCAAGTGCCGCTCAACGGAAAACCAAAACTTTCCATTTTTATCGGCGGAAATACGAAAAAATACCGGTTCAAAAGAAAATCTTTTGAAGCTTGGATTGATTCACTCAAACAGGCGGCCGAAGAATATGATTTTGATTTTATGATGACGACATCGCGCAGAACTTCTCGTGAAATGGACGGTTTACTCAAACAGGCTTTCCAAAATGAACCCAGGTGTAAATTGCTCGTGATTGCCAATGAAAAAAATATTGAGAATGTGACGTACGGCATGCTGGCACTTTCCGACATTGCGGTGGTGACGGAAGACAGCGTCTCGATGGTTTCTGAGGCGTTAAGTGCCAATAAGCGCGTGATTGTACTCCGGCTCGGCAATCAAAAACTTTCGAAAAAACACCGCCGGTTCCAAGAGATATTAACGGAAGAGCGTTTGATTTATGTGGCAACGTCGAATGATTTTCCGGTGAAACTTCAAGCAACGTGCAGTGAGTCCCATCCGGCCGCTATGCTGGTTCAAAACGAAAGAGAAAAGATTGGCGAAGCACTTCGGAGGCTTGTATGAGAGTCCTGCAGATTCTTCCAGAGCTGAACGTCGGCGGTGTGGAACGCGGGGTCATTGATCTTTCGCGTGCACTCAAAGCGAGAGGAGAAGAGGTCCAAGTGATCTCAAACGGCGGAAAATTAGTTCCGGAACTTGTGAAAATGGGCGTGCCGCATTATGAACTTCCGGTTCATCAGAAATCACTTTGGACGCTTCGCCTGGTGAGGGAAGTTACGAAAATCATCGAACGCGAACGAATCGATATCATCCAC